>Ga0114950_10000577_pt1 | contig 25521 bp, 28 predicted proteins | sample N075metaG_FD_83503 | JGI IMG/M metagenome (GOLD analysis project Ga0114950, IMG submission 83503) | Deep subsurface microbial communities from Kermadec Trench to uncover new lineages of life (NeLLi) - N075 metaG | ecosystem: Environmental > Aquatic > Marine > Ocean trench > Sediment | place... | reverse complement strand
CCGAGTTTCCTCGGGCTATCCCCCGCTACTGGGTAGATTCCTACGCGTTACTCACCCGTCCGCCACTCGTCAGCCGGAGCAAGCTCCGCTGTTACCGTTCGACTTGCATGTATAAAGCCTGCCGCCAACGTTCAATCTGAGCCATGATCAAACTCTTCAATTTAAATTGAAGCTTTCCTGATTCCCTCGTGTATCTTAAAAAGAATTACCCTTTTGGGGCTCACTCAGGTCACAGTTGCGATTAGCTGTCGGTCTTTGCAAAGCAAACACCTGTCGCTCGATATATTTACCTTTCGGGTAAGCCATACCGTAAGTCCGCAAATCTTTATAAAAGATGGTGGTCTTCCGACCATCCCCGGCTTTAGGCGATTTGCTTGCGCAATTCGCCTTTCGCCAGATGTGTTCGCCTTACGGCGAGCCCCATCTTAGCTCAACGCAAAATTACCGTTAATGTATATGAGTAATCACTCAATAAATTGTCGGTATTTGTCGTTGAATATTTATCACATTCAACCAACAAGTACCCACACCTATTGCTTGTTTCCAAATTGTTAAAGAACTCGTGCCAGATCATTCCGCACAAAAGCCCCTCATTGATTCAATATTCAGTGGGGCCATTGTAGAAACGATAAATCTGACCGGCCCTTCCGTTTTATCAGAAGATGCCTTCAAACCACGGCCTGTGGTTCGACTCGATCTCATCAATCGAGGGAGCGCATTATACGTCCTGCTTGCCTATTTACAAGCCTAAAAATGAAGAAAATGTAAAAAATATTTATGTCCCGTAACCCGCATCGTATCTGGTCTACAAGAATCTCTCCGGGCTCGCTGGAATCTTATCCACCAGCAGGCAAGGCCGCGCATTCTATACAGGTTAAAAATCAAAATCTATTAAAACTTTCAGTTATATTAAAGGCAGGATTATCGCCTTATTGGAATAAGGAAGACCTGAGAAACCAGGCTGATCGATAGACGCGATAACCAAGGAAAAAGGCCACTATTGCCCCGTAGGTGATTGCCTGTTGATAGTCAGTGCGAGTCAACCAAACCAGGTGAATGATCACCAGGATCGAAATGAGATATACCAGACGATGCAACGTCTTCCAGCGATGCTTCAACCTCCGGATCATCCACTGGTTGGATGTCGCGGCCAGGGGAATTAATAGTAGAAATGCGACAAAACCGACAGTTATGTATGGGCGCTTTACGACATCCGCCAACAATTCGGAAAACTGCAATTCCAACAGAAACACCAGATAGGAGCTTAGATGTAACACGGCATAGAAGAATGTAAACAAACCCAGCATCCTGCGAATCCTCGCTAAAACGGAAATGCCGAAAATTTTTCTTGCAGGCGTAATCGCCAGCGTAAGAATAAGGAAACGAAGCGCCCACTCACCAATGAAATGGACTATCGCTTTCCCGGGGTCCGCACCTAGATCATGTGGCCGCCCCTGCTGCAGAATGACTATTTGATGCAGGCACCATATTACAGGCAAGAGACTCAAACCAAATGTTAATGGTTTTAATACAAGGGCAAACACCACCCTGCTCAATTCATACTTCCGGATCCTGGTCATGATCTTGGTCATGGTCTTGGTCTTGGTTCACACATTATATTTCTGTGGGCTGTCTTCTTGTTACGCAAATACACCAGGAAGCCAGGCAGTTATCTATTGATCTTCAACCGTGAAACCCTGTCGCGCAGCCCAGTGGCGACATGCGCGGGCCACTTAGCGGGAAATGCCACACAATGACACCCTGATTTTAAAACCGAACGGTCAAATGCGGTTTCGGGATCAATGAATAGGCGGACTAAAAATATCGTTTGAGATTCATATCCGCATACAGATGCGCAACCTGATCGCCATAGCCGTTGTATTTCAACGTTTCTATTCTGTTAGGCGAAAACAGCGAACTCGGGAGACGCCTTTCAGTAGCCTGACTCCATCTGGGATGATCCACCTCTGGATTTACGTTAGCAAAGAACCCGTACTCTCGCGCATTAGACCGCTCCCATGTCGTTTTCGGTCTTCGCTTTACGAAAGAGATTTTTGAAATAGACTTGATGCTTTTAAAACCATACTTCCATGGCACAACCAGCCGAAGGGGCGCGCCATTTTGAGGCGGCAGGCTTTTCCCGTATAGGCCAACTGCAACGAATGCCAGCTCATTTGTAGCCTCATCAATCCGCAACCCTTCCACGTATGGGTAGTCAATACTCGTAAAAAATGCTCTCTGGCCTGGCATCTGGTCTGGATCATGCAAAGTTTCAAATCGAACGTACTTTGCACCCGAAGTTGGCCTGAATCGTTTAATCAACTTTGCTAACGGAAAACCTAACCAAGGGACAACCATCGACCAGGCTTCAACGCAGCGCAATCGGTAGATTCGTTCTTCGAGATCATGCGGCCTGAGGATGTCTTCCAGAGAAAACTTTCCAGTCAGTTCAGCCTCACCCGTTATCTCAATGCTCCACGGATCTGAAATGAATTCTTTGGAATTTGCTGCCGGGTCTCCCTTGTCTGAACCAAACTCATAAAAATTATTGTATTGCGTAACGTACTCGTAAGGAGTCGGGTCTTCCCTGGTGGAATACTGTCCCGGTCGTGCTGCATTAATCTTAGCCAGAAGCCAACCAGGCGGTTTTTGTGAATGGCCCACTTCACCCCCATATTGCAGCACACCCGCCGCGTCAGAGGCAGCGGAGGCTATTCGCGGAGCGATTGAAATTGCAGAAGCAACCCCGGCGGCTTTAATAAACTGCCTGCGATTTAGAAAAACTGCTTCGTCGGTAATCTCACTCGAAGGGAGGCTATAGGTCTTGATTTCTGAATCCTTTTTATCTACCGTTGGCGTGATTTAGGAGTTGGACGCAAAAAGGGAGAAAAAGTTACGAAGCAGCATCCGCTTGTTTCGCCTTTCTGCGCAACCGCCTGCGGTACAGAGCCTGTATTGGCCCGGAGCAACAGTAAGTAAGGCCCATCGCAAACAATACTCCAGGCGGATAAATCGCCACGACCACAAACACCAGCACTATGCCCAGCATATAGATGAAAGGAACCCGTCCCTTCAGGTCGATCTGTTTCGGACTGTAGAATCGAATGTTGCTGACCATGAGCAGTGCAAATATCGCCACGAATACGGCGATAACAACGGAGTACTGAATGCTGACAACGGGATCAAAATTGTCTACCCAGGTCCAGACCGCGCTTGACAGAACGCCTGCCGCAGCAGGACTTGGCAACCCAACAAATATCTTTGTATCAGGTGCCGTATTGAATCGCGCTAGTCTCAATGCAGCACAAGCCATATAGAAAAAGGCAATCATCCAACCGATCTTTCCGAGGTCCGAAAGTACCCAGCTGAACATTAATACTGCTGGTGCAACGCCAAACGCAACCAGGTCAGACAAACTGTCATATTGGACGCCGAACTCACTCTGAGTGTTCGTCATCCTCGCAATTCGGCCATCGAGGGAGTCCAGGAAGCCAGCGATGACAATGGCTATCGCCGCATTTTCAAGGGTGCCGCTCATTGCCGCGATGATGGCATAAAACCCTGAAAACAATGCACCGGTTGTGATCAGGTTCGGCAAAAGATAGACGCCACGTGCAAGCCCCTTTCTTTCATTCATCGACGACACATTTGATTTTTCTGGCTGTGATTCTTGCGGCTGTTCCACGGCACTCTCCACCGTTGAGTTTCAGTAAATTATCCGTTGCACCACGCCTGGACCAGGTGAGATACAGATTTTCGACAGTATGGGCTATTTCCCTTTTCCCAACCAGGCTCCTAAATACCGAGTACTTTTTCCCCACGCGACAAGCCGGAAACACCAGAGCGTACAACCTCCATTACGGAGGCTTCTTCCATCGCCCTCAGGAAGGCATCCAGTTTACCACTGGTACCGGTCAGCAGTATGGTATATGTGCCTTGTGTGACATCAACGATCTGTGCACGAAAGATATCGGCAGTTCGTTTGACTTCTGCCCGCTGCATGCCGGATGCCTTTATTTTGACCAGCATGAGTTCCCTCTCGATATGTTCTCCGTCAGTAAGATCAACGAGTTTAACGACTTCAATCAGCTTATTAAGCTGTTTGGTTATCTGCTCAATCTGTTCATCAGGCGCAAATGTCGTCAAGGTCAGCCGGGACAGTGTTTCATCATCGGTCGGCGCAACCGTTAAGGACTCAATATTGTAATTTCTCTGCGCAAACAGCCCAACGACCCGTGACAAGGCACCTGCTTCATTTTCCATCAGTAGAGAAATAATTCTTCGCATCAGGTACGTACTCCCTTCTTCAACCACATATCACGCATGGAACCGTTCGGAGCGACCAGCATCGGGTAAATATGTTCTTCCGGATCGACGATAACATCTACAAAAACAAGCTGGTCCTTGAGGGAAAACGTCTTCTCCAGTACGCCTTCGAGTTGATCCAGACTATCCACCTTAAAACCTTTGTGCCCGTAAGACTCGACCAGTTTGACGAAATCCGGTAACGAATCCATGTAGCTATGGGAGTGTCTACCCTCGTACTGCATGTCCTGCCACTGCTTCACCATGCCAAGCGCGTGATTATTGATATTGATAATTTTTATTGGCAGCCCGAATTGGGCGCATGTGGATAGCTCCTGAATATTCATCTGAATACTGCCGTCCCCGGTAATACAAACCACGGTTTCGTCGGGGAAGGCTACCTGGACACCCATGGCGGCAGGCAACCCAAACCCCATGGTGCCGAGTCCGCCAGAACTTATCCACCTTCGCGGCTCATCAAAGGGATAGTAAAGTGCAGCGAACATCTGGTGCTGCCCAACATCCGAGGCAACATAAGCTTTGCCCTGGGTTACCTCATAGACTGCCTTGACCACATGTTGAGGTTTAATCACCTTGCTACCTTCCTCGCACAGTATTTTTAAGCAATCCTGCCTTCTCCAGCCTTCAATCTGATCCCACCATTCCGACAATATCTGGATTTGCTTCTCTGTTCGATCTGGTACGCCGGTTTCGGCAAGTCGAATCATCTCCTTTAAAACCGCATCCACCGGGCCCACAATTGGGACGTCAACCACAACATTTTTTGAAATTGAGGCTGGATCAATGTCCACGTGGATAATCTTTGCATGGGGACAAAATTTGGAAATTGTGTTGGTTACCCGATCGTCAAAACGGGCACCAATCGCTAGCAGGATGTCACAATGATGCATTGCATTGTTGGCTTCAAAAGTACCATGCATTCCTAACATGCCGAGGAACTGGTCATCTGTACCCGGGTACGCCCCAAGGCCCATCAAGGTATTGGTAACAGGATAGCCCAGTGTTTTCGTCAGCTTGATCAATTCTTTCGATCCGTTTCCCTGCACAACACCGCCACCGGTATATAGCATGGGTCTTTCAGCCTCAAGCAACATGGCCATAGCCTTCTTGATCTGTCCTGAATGGCCCCTGGTCGCCGGGCTGTAAGACCGCATGGTGAGACTTTCCGGGTACTGATAAGGGAAAAGATCTATTGGATTGGTTATATCTTTGGGAATATCCACGACAACCGGACCCTGTCGACCGGAGGTGGCAATATAGAATGCTTTCTTGATCGTTTCAGGAATTTCATCGGCACTCTTCAGCAAGAAACTGTGTTTCACAACTGGCCGGGAAATGCCCACCATATCTGTCTCTTGAAAGGAATCTGTGCCAATTAAGTGTGTTTGTGCCTGACCCGACACGACGATCATTGGGATAGAATCCATGTAAGCTGTTGCGATGCCGGTAATGGCATTGGTTGCACCAGGGCCAGAAGTAACGAACACCACACCTGCACGCCCTGTCGCGCGGGCATAGCCATCTGCCATGTGAGTCGCAGCCTGTTCATGCCTGACTAAAATATGTTGGATCTTGTTTTGTTTGAATAACGCATCATAGATGTGCAACACAGCGCCACCAGGATATCCAAAGATATAGTCAACATCTTCTTCCTGGAGGCTGCGGATCAACATGTCCGCCCCGGATAGCATTTCCACTTTATTCCCCTGAACTATTTTGGACTGATTTCCCCAATCGGACCTGGCCAACCTAAACCGAGAGAGGGCGGGCATTCTTAATCATCCTCCGGAACTAGTCAAATCAACATTCTACTCAATTATCACCGCTCGGCGGAGATGTTGAATTTCCGGTCGATATATTGCTTTTCTTTCAGTAGAATTAGAAAAATTCTTTACCTACTATTGGGTTACATGAGAAAGTTAATGTTACTAAAGGGATTATTATTTACCGCTTTTGGCTTCTTGGCTCTGTCCACGCTGGGCGAGTCAGATTACTACACCTGGGTGGACGAAAACGGCGTCACTAACTATGCAGAGCAGAAACCGGCAGATACTGACGCTCGTCTGGTCACCCAAGCGCAACGATTTGGTTACCCTGCGCCTGACGAAAGCAGGGCGCAGGTCGATAAAACAACGGCTGCTGGTTCAGCTTCCACAGGAACCCCGGCAGAAGTTGACCCGGATAAACTGATTGCGGATGAAAAAGCAAGAGTAGAAGCAACTCTTTCTGAGCAGCGCAAGTTCAACTGTAATGTCGGCAAGAAGAACCTGGTCCGATTGGAAACTCACGCACGCATCAAGATTACGGACGACAGTGGCAGCACGAGGTTCATGAGTTCGGAGGAAATGGACGCTAAGAAAACCGAATCTCGTACCCTGATTCAGGAAAACTGTACCGGTTAAACTAGCCGGCTAACTTTTCCGGCGTATCCTTACCGGCAGTTAGAAAGCTTTTGATTTGTTCAACAACTTTATCAAGCTGGACAAGTCTTCTGGCAGTTCCGCTACAAACTTAACTTCTTCATCGGATGCCGGGTGGATGAAGGACAGTTCCTTTGCATGCAGCGCTTGTCTCTTAAAATTTCTCAGGCGCAGTGCCAACTCCTCGCGATCACCTTGCGGTTTTCGGTAATGGCCACCGTAAACCGGGTCCCCAACCAGAGGATAACCAAGATGCTGCATGTGAACCCGAATCTGGTGAGTCCTTCCGGTTTCGAGAGAAAATTCCATATGGGAATGCACTTTGAAAGGTTGAATCACACGATACCGGGTTATCGCTTCCTTTCCGTCCGGGCGGACAGCCATGCGCGTCCTGTGAACCGGGTGTCGACCTATCGCGGCGTTAACCGAACCATTGCGATGGGGAACCCCGTAAACAACCGCGTGATATATCCTTTTTGCTTCACGCGCCCGAAGTTGTACCACCAGACTCGTCTGGCTAGCCAATGATTTCGCGACCACCATGAGCCCGGTGGTGTCCTTATCCAATCGATGAACAATGCCAGCCCTTGGAATTTCATTTAACCTGGGACAATGGTGTAACAATGCATTCAACAAGGTGCCTTCCCTGTTTCCCGCACCGGGATGTACCACCAGACCCGCAGGCTTGTTGATGACAAGGATGGCATCATCTTCAAATACAATCTCAAGCGGGATGTCTTCCGCCTTATCTTCAATAGTCGTCGCAATCGCGTCGATTTGAATCAGATCTCCGCTATTAACCTTGTCCCGTGGTTTCGCCGCTCGTCCATCTACACGCAATTCACCGGCCTTGATCCAGGTCTGCAACCTGGATCTGGAATATTGTGGGAACATAACGGCAGCGACCTGATCTAACCGATCAAACGCCAAATCTTCCGGGACAATTCCTTGATGCTTGATTTTTGTGGTCATATTTCCAGGAAAGGGAGGATAAAAGATCCGTCGATATCGCTATTGCCCGCTTTCACGATCAGCTTTTAGAATCAACGCTTAAATAGCTACTTTGTAGGTAACTTATAACAGCAACTGTTAATAGCAACTTGGGTCTCGATAGAGGCTATGGTTAAATAGCTCGTTTTTCAAGTACTCTAGGTGATATTACAAAGATTACTCATGCCAAAATTCAGTTTACTTATTATCATTGCCGCCGCAATTTTCGTCTCAGGATGCAGCAAGGACAACGAAGAGGATGTTGACTTAACAGAACTTGCATACTACGAATCCGCCCAGAGTAGCCTGCGATCTGGAAACTATGCAAATGCCGTTTCGAAGTTGCAGCTTCTCGAAGCCAGATTCCCATTTGGTCGATATGCAGAGCAAGCACAACTAGAAATTATTTATGCATACTACAAAAGCACGCAGACCGAAGCTGCAAGAGCCGCTGCTGACCGTTTCATCCGCCTACATCCCCGCCATCCAAATGTTGACTACGCCTACTACCTCAAAGCACTGGCCTCTTTTGAAGCAGACGAGAACTTCCTTGCAAAATTATTTCCACTGGATCCTTCTACAAGAGATCCTGGTGCCGCCAGGGATTCGTTCAATGATTTCTCACAGCTAATTCGACGGTTTCCGAATAGTGAGTATGCACCTGATTCCCAGAGACGTATGCAATACCTGAAAAACCTGTTGGCTGCTTCAGAAATTCATGTGGCACGATATTATATTTACCGTGGTGCTTATATCGCGGCTGCCAACCGCGGAAGATATGTTTTCGAAAATCTCCAGGGTACAGCAGCGGTTCCCGACGCCCTGGCTATCATGGTTGAAGCCTATCAACTACTGGGAATGGAAAACCTCGCAAACGATGCGCTTCTCGTGCTCTCCAGTAACTACCCTGAGCATAAAACGCTCAATGCCAAAGGAGAATTTCGTGCCAGGCGTTCCGTTAAAAGCACAGAAAGAAGCTGGCTAAATATCGTCACATTTGGTCTCATGGGCTAGTACAGGATGTATGCACGTTAGAACATGAATGAATTGACAGGATTGATGTTTCAAGAAAGACGGAGTTCACCGCGCTCTGCCATTCTGCGAGTGTATAACTACTACAGAATTCTCGTCTCTTTCCTGTTTCTGTATCTGTTCCTCGATCCGAATCTTGGTGCCTTCGTCGGCAGAACAAATCCAGAATTATTCGCGATAACGATATATATCTATCTGGGTGTCAATGTGTTTATCGGGTTTGTTACGCTGTTTGTTCCGGTTGAATTAATATCCAAAACAGCACCCTCTTTTGTCATTCTTATTGCAGACATCATTGCACTCACCATATTAATGTCTGCCAGTGGCGGCGTGAGTTCAGGGTTGGGAAATTTCCTGATCTTCACACTCGCATTTGGAGGCGTATTGATTCTGGGTCGTGTCTCGACCGTCCTGCCTGCCATTGCTTTTATTCTCACTATCTATGATGAGTTTTATCTATTTTTCAAGGATGAAAGTGATCTGCAAGGCTTCTTTCAGGCAGGGATTCTTGGCATTGTCTACTTTGCATCAAACATCCTCTTCCAGATCCTTTCTCGACAAATAAGGTCCCGGGAAACCGAAGTCTACACCCTGGAACGAATCAACCAACTGGTCATTGAACGCATGCGTACTGGTGTCGTTGTTGTCTCCGACGACAAGCTCCCAAGACTTATTAACGAGGCCGCAGAAGGTTTTTTAAAGAATCCGGCAGAGTATTTATCTCCAAGAGAACAGCTGCCAGCACCACTGCTGGATCGTCTGGTTAAATGGAAACATGAAGAGGCCACAAATCCTGCAAAATTTGTTGTTTATGATTCTGGTCCAGAACTGCTGGCGACCTTTTCCATTCTCAATACACCCGCTACAAATCCTGACACATTGGTATTTATTGAGGACAGCACTGAAGTACAAAAACGGGCGCAACAGCTGAAGTTAGCCTCTCTCGGTCAACTTTCCGCGAGCATCGCGCACGAAATCAGGAACCCACTCGGGGCGATCAGTCATGCGGCTCAATTGTTGAGTGAAGCCGAGGACCTCAGCAAGGGAGACCAAAGACTCAGTGAAATAATCCAGAATCATTGCCTGAGAATGAATGGTGTAATAGAAAATGTACTACAGATGTCCCGTAGTAAGGTTGCTGACCCCAAACCCATTCTCCTCGGAGAGTGGGTTGAAAAATTCCTCAAAGAATTTTCCGCAGGTGTACCTGGTGATGTCGAAATTGAAACGGATCTGAAGTCATCCTATAATTCAATAGAAATTGATCCTGTGCACTTGTCACAGGTACTCGGAAATCTCTGCCAGAACGGAATGCGCTATAGCTTCAAGAATATCGGTAAGAGTAAAATCAGAGTCGTCACGGGCGTAGACCCGGTTTCAAGACATCCTTACCTGGAAGTCATAGACTATGGTGAAGGTGTGAAGGAAGAACTAGTCCACAATTTGTTTGAACCGTTTTATACAACCGAAGCAACCGGTACGGGTCTGGGTCTTTACCTCTCAAAAGAACTATGCGAGGCAAACAACGCGAGACTGAGCTATTCGAAGGCCTTTTCCGGTGGCAGCAATTTTAAGATTACTTTTCTGGTGTAACCCAGAGGCAAAAAAGGAGCTTCAATGGATCAGAAAAACGCGTTAATTGTAGATGACGAACCCGACATCCGGGAGCTTCTGGAAATCACGCTGGGGCGGATGGACATAGAGACGAGAAGTGCGCAAGACGTGGCCTCTGCGAAAGCAATGCTGGCAGAATACCATTTTGACTTTTGTTTAACCGATATGCAGTTACCTGACGGCAACGGTATCGAAATCGTTGAATACATCCAAAAAGAGTTCCCTCACCTACCCGTGGCAATGATTACCGCCCATGGCAGTATGGAATCAGCCGTAGGGGCATTAAAAGCCGGGGCCTTCGATTTTGTCTCAAAGCCGGTTAATCTTGAGCTCTTGCGGCACCTGGTCGACACCGCTCTGAACTTGAAACCCCTCGGGCAGGCAGAAGAAGCTCATGGCAGCGATTCGCCCCAGTTGCTGGGTGAATCTCAAATCATGGTAAACCTGCGAAAACAGATTGCTAAACTTGCCAGGAGCCAGGCGCCGATATATGTAAGCGGAGAGTCCGGTAGTGGTAAAGAACTGGTCGCTAAGCTTATCCATGAACAAGGCCCTCACAGCGACGCTCCTTTTATTCCCGTTAACTGTGGTGCAATTCCAAGCGAGCTAATGGAAAGTGAATTCTTCGGACACACTAAAGGAAGTTTTACGGGCGCAGTATCAGATAAAGAAGGTCTGTTCCAGGCTGCAAACGGTGGGACCTTGTTCCTTGATGAAGTGGCTGACCTACCTCTCCCGATGCAAGTAAAGTTGCTCAGGGGAATTCAGGAAAAGGCAATTCGCCCGGTTGGGAGTCAAAAGGAAATACCGGTCGATGTTCGAATTCTCAGTGCAACCCACAAAGATCTTGCTCGAGAGGTGGAAAATGGAAATTTCAGACAAGATCTTTTTTACCGTATCAACGTAATCGAACTAAAAGTACCCAGCCTCAGGGAACGCCAGGAAGATATTCCGCAATTAGTTGCAGAACTGCTGGTTAAAATTGCTGATGAATACCAGATTGAAGCGCCCAGGATCAGTGATGCGGCGATGGCTTCGCTGTGTGGATATTCCTTTCCCGGTAATGTCAGGGAACTCCAGAATATTCTCGAACGTGCCATTACACTCTGTGAAGATGATGTTATCAATGAAGCCGATTTGGCCTTAACGCCACAGGGTAGTGCTGCTATTCCTGGTAAAACCGCAGAAGAGATATTGTTGGTCCCTGAAAATGACTCTGTTGAGGTGACGGGTTCGGCTGAGGACAAGACCGATTGGGTAGCACTCGGTACTTTACCGGAAGATGCAGAATCCCTGGAATCATACCTCGAAGATATTGAAAAGAATGTGATTGTCGAGGCGTTGGAAGCAACCCGTTGGAATAAAACTGCTGCTGCCAAAAAGCTGGGGATCACCTTCCGCGCACTAAGGTACAAATTGAAAAAGCTTAATCTGGACTAGCATCCTGACGGATATCGCCCTGCCGAACTACCGGTAGTCTCTTACACAAATCCGGGCCATTTCTCACATCAATTTCCGTGACCGGGTTCTATTCTCCCCCAACATGGAGGAGAGACGATGATGGCCAAGAAAACACCGGGGTTTACCCTTGTCGAGGCAATGGTATCACTCGCTATTATTTCACTTTTGATGGGCACAATGATTCCTTCTATATCCAATATGTTAGAAAGGAACCGCGCGATCACCAACATCAATTGGATTGTCAGCGCTGTCAATTTTACTCGTCACGCCGCAGTTGTTAATCGGGTCACCATGACTTTATGTGCTCCAAAATCGACCAACCGGTGCGGTGGCAAATGGCACGAAGGTTTGATCGTATTTTCTGATCGAAATAAAAATGCAATAATTGATGACAATGATCGGATCGTTGCCAGAATCCAACCGGCAAGTGGAAACGGCAGTATTAAATGGCGCGCATTCAGGAACCGACAATATTTGCAGATGACACAAATGGGCCACACAAATTTCCAGAACGGAAATTTCGTCTACTGTCCTGAAGATGGCAATCAGAAATTTGCCCGGCAAATTGTCGTTAATCTACAGGGTAGAACTCGCCTGGTTCACTCCAGAAACAAAGCGGGATTCCCCGTGGATCGGTATAGGAAGGTACTTAAGTGTTAGTTAATGACCAGCACAACTCTCGATAAAGAACAGCGATCCCCTGCCCGATACGCCAGGTAGCCAACTTCCCGGCCCCTATCAAGACAAGGCGGATGAAATACTAAAACCGCTTTCCATAGGTCGCCTGCAACATCACTCGCGCTGAATCACTACCACCAACGCCAAACGAAGTTACCCGGAACACTTGCGTCTTACCGGATCCTGTATCCTGGCCAATGTTATCAAGGTTCAATGAATCATCATCCGATACGACTTCCTTGAGGTGCTCAACAATATACTTGGGCTGAGTTGCAACCCCACCTATTTCGGTAGTCGCTTCGATACATCCTGTACAACTGTCGGTAGTGGGTGACCAGTTTACAATAGCCGAGTCACTCCAATTGGGTTCATCTCCTGGATCATTTTCAAAGAAGTACCCGGTTGCACCAGCATCGAAATTATTCAGAGAAATGAGTTCTTCGAGTTCATCTTCACCATCTCTGAGTGCGGCCTCAGCCGCCTGGAAGGCAAGGTTGGAATCGCGCGCATTTCTGGACATCCTCTCCTGAAGTGATGTTGTCTGCACTGAGGACAACCCAAGAATGGTCAGGATCAGCAATATAACGAGGCTCATGAAAAGAACGATGCCGGTCTGATTTTTCCTCTTCATGGCTTTATGTTCCAGGGTCTGCCTGCATCTGTATTTGATTGTATTATTCATAAGCGATTCCAATTAACTCGTATTCCTCAGCTTAATTGTTTGAGTGAAGGATCTTCTAACTAACCCGTCAAAAACCTCATCGGTGTAACAGTTCTGTATAGCGCATCCATGGGTTGGAGTGGTTGTCCCACCCACATCATCTATGCTGTTAACAATGACCGTCACCCGGATCGTCACCACCTCTTTCCAGTCCGTGACACTGTTAGCCGCAACATATTGATTTGGCGTACCGTCATCATTTGTCGACACCCCGTAAAGAATCTGTAAATCCTCAACACCCTCAACCAATTCCACTGGTTCATCTAACCCGGTTTTCCACCAAAGGCTAAGGGGATGATCACCAGATGAATTTTCCCCGATACCTGGCGCAATAAAATAGGTACTGCTTTCTATCGCCGTCACAGATGCATCTGTATTGAAGGAGTTTTTCAGCGCCAGGTTGTCAAAGCTATTGGCAACAGCATCAACGTCGGCGGTATCGTGACCAATGGTCATCTGACCCGGCACTGGGTTGTTATTATTAACTAAAGTCACCCTGAATATTGTCGCCTTTTCACAATCATGAATCACGGCAAGATGGTCTTTAAGCAGTGCAAGGCCATCTGAGGGTACGGCAACGACGATATTGTCAGTAACCCCGAGTAGATTGACAAGCCGTGCTTCAATGTCCTGCTGATTCATACTACGTAACGTAAGTACATCCGTACCTGAGATAACAGCGTCAATATCGATACCATTACCCGCTCCTTCACCAATCCCGGTTGAATACACATTGGTATCGGCACCACCACTGGTCGTCTGTGGCAACAAATTCAGCACTGGTACCCATACATCTGCAGCAGTCGCTTCATAACCCTGCACACCGAAATTTAAATCGTACTCATAGGGAATATTACCGACCGGGTTAATCGTGGTATGCAATGAATCATTACTTGAAAAACAACCTCGATAACCCGCCTGCCGAATACTCCTGCCGATAAATTGCAGTGAAAACCTTGCGGATTCCTGCATTCGTGATTGCCCAATCATGACCCGGTGGGTTTCGCTGTTCGCCACAAATAGCTCTATGATACCGGCCGTTAAAACTGAACCGATCACCATTGCGATCATCACCTCCACAAGGGACAGTCCTTTCTGTAAATGTTTCATTAAATTCATCTGATCCTTACCTATTCATCCGTCCTGGTGGACAGGGTAACAGTCGCTTTCGTTCCTGATCCGTCATCTACCCAGCGTATCCGAACCGTCTGAACACCAGAGACAACCTGGATCTCTGCCTCACCATCTGGTAATGAAGCACTTTTACCTAAGGTCGCACTCAGTGTTGTACAAATGGAATAAGTATCACCGCCGGCGTCAGTTTTATTAACCATGCACTTCCACAGGGCGATGTCATAATCTGCCATTTCCGCTGCGGTGCATAAATTGGCGGTGCAGTTTTTTGCAGCCGCAGGTGGTGCGTCGCTATATTCAACCGGCGCATAGGTCTCCGCAGAATTCGCACGCATCCTGTCAATAATGTCATTTCCAAGTTGCAACGCTTCCGAACGCATCAGTGAACTGCGATTCTGTTGCAGACTAATCACCTGCAACCCTGCAATACCCAGAATTCCAATCGCCATAATGACCGTGGCGACCAGTACTTCAATCAGGGAAAAACCTTTTTGCTGTTTTCTCATTGCCTTAATAACTCGCAATCGCTGCACATGCGGGTTGAATGGCCGGTGGGTCTGAATCACCCGATAGAGCTTGCATATGCGATTTTACCCTGCCAACTACCGAAATCCGGATTCTCCTGCCCTGATATTTGGGATGGCACAGATCAAGATCAATTGGTTGCGGTCCTGCACTTGAAAGCCCACCCAGGCTGTTGAACTGGATAACACTGACATCCTCTACAGAGTTGAGTGTTGCGGATCCTTCCAGGGCCTGGAACCGGCGTACGACGGTACCATTAGCGCAGTCCGTGGGCGTGCCCAGAACAATACAAAAACCACCACCATATTCGTCCGCCGATGTTGGCGCAGCCGCTGTCAATGACACCAGCCCACCTGTCCTGGTTGCCTCACTTCGCGCCAGATTTACCGCTAAAATCACGTCATTTACCTGGGTTATTATCCTGTTCCTGGCAATCATCCCCTGAAAACTGGGGACCGCAATCGTCATGCCCATACCGATCAAAACCAATATCACCATCAGTTCTATCAGAGTGAAGCCACTAATAATTTTATTCATACAAACCCTATTGCCACGGCCGCAAGTCATCGGGGAGAGCCCCGTGGAGCAACCATTGTATCTGGAGGTGCAATTATGCCGGGGAGACACCCGATAGATGTCTCTTATCAACCGACGGACGGTCTGAATGCAACAATTACGCACATTACAGCGGATCTTTGATCCCAGGGCGACTTCAGCATCCGTTCAATTACACTGCAGTAATTCAACGAACAAAACTGCTCAATATTCCTTTTCTTGCTCTAGCTGCTCTCGTTAAGAGGCTCAAAAGAGCCTTAAAGCGTCGTTTGCGTACCATCAGCCGTCAGCTGAATGCAGTGGCCACCACAAGATCCGCCAGCAGGCGTCGCCTTAATAACATAATTCGTTGCCGTCAGCGTCACATAGGTAATGTTGTACTGAACAGATGTACCCGTTGCATCGGCTGGTGAAACAAGGGTGCAAACATTATTCGTATCGGCCGCCACATAAGTAAAATCATTAGAATAGTATCTATCCAATGCCAGTGCGCACATCTTCAAATCAGCAACAACCCGCGCCTGATAACTACTGGCGATATAACCTTGATAACTAGGATAGGCAATCGCAGCAATGATACCGATAATTGCCACGACAACCATCAGCTCGATCAGCGTAAAACCTTTTGATTTCATTGACTTTCCAGAGATTCTTAATTTGAGATCTCTAAACTTACTCCAATAACGTACCTGTGTCGCCGTTCTTCGTCGGCTATATTCTGCGCCTATCTGCGCAATTCCCTGGGAAGAGAAAACACCAGATTCTCTCTCGCCGCTACCTGCTCCCCTTCAAAAACGCCACCTGCAGCCTCCATTCGAGCTATCACTCTTCGCACCAGGGATTCAGGGGCAGAGGCACCGGATGTCACACCCACATTGAGGGTATCACTAAACCATTCATCCTTTATTTCCGTCTCGTCATCAATCAGATAGGACCTGGCTCCTAGTCGTTCAGCCAGTTCCTTGAGCCGATTTGAATTAGAGCTGTTAGCAGAGCCCACGACCAGGATCAGGTCACATTTTTGTGCAAGCTTCTTTACTGCATCCTGGCGATTCTGTGTTGCGTAACAAATATCGTCTTTTCGCGGTCCCCTGATCTCGGGAAAGCGATCCCTTAATGCCTTGATAACTAACGTCGTGTCATCCACAGACAAGGTCGTCTGAGTCACGTAGGCAAGCCTCGTCGGGTCCTTTATCTTCAGTACCTGCACATCCGCCACGTCCTCGACCAGGTAGGCGTTGCCAATCCGTCTGTCATTTTGAGATTCATATTGACCGAGCGTCCCTTCAACCTCCGGGTGGCCCTGGTGACCGATCAATATCATTTCCTTTTCCTGGCCTGCCAACTTGCTGACTTCAAGATGAACCTTTGTGACCAGCGGGCAAGTTGCATCAAAAATCTTTAGATCTCTTGCCTCGGCCTCGCGGCGAACTTGTTTTGATACGCCATGTGCGCTGAAAATGACGAGGCAACCCCTGGGTACTTCACTTACTTCCTGGACAAATACGGCACCCTTGTCTCGCAACTCCGAAACCACTGTTTTATTGTGCACAACTTCATGTCGCACGTAGACCGGCGCCCCATATATCTCCAATGCCCTGTTGACAATTTCAATGGCACGATCAACACCAGCACAAAATCCCCTGGGGTTAGCGAGTTGAATCTTCATCACCATAGGGATCAGCCTCTCGCAATCTCGTTACTGATTTGTTCAACCGAAATTATTTCAACGTCGAACATGATATCTCTTCCTGCAAGCGGGTGGTTGAAATCAATTTCAACTATGTCACCCAGTATCCGTTTTACTACACCCGGCAGTTCGGATTTTTGTTGGTCTGCGAAGGAGACAATCAGCCCCTCCGAAAGATCAATATCTGAATCAAAATCGCGACGATTCATCATCTGTATATTATCAGCGTTGGATGGGCCAAAGCCCTGTTCTGCCGTGACGTGAAGACTTTTTGACGTACCCCCGGTTAAACCGAATAGCGCCTTTTCGAACCCTGGTAGCAAGTTACCATCTCCCACCACAAACATCGCAGGTTTATCGCCCGTGGAATCGACCAGTTCCCCAGAATCCAATCTTATTGAAAAGTACAGAATCACTTTTGTACCCGGTCCAATCGGCGTCTTACAGGGCACCTGATTTCTCCCTTGGTTTGTAAAACATATCAATAATCAACACGCAGGCTCCAATTGAAATAGCGGAATCAGCAACATTGAACGCAGGAAAGTAGTACTGATTATAGTGTACAACAATGAAATCTACTACATAGCCCTGCACCGCTCGATCAACCAAATTGCCGAGGGCTCCGCCAAGAATAAGTGACAAGGCGAGGGCTAAAAGCTTTTCCTGCTTCGATATCCTATATAACCATACCCCTATAAATACACTGACTACACTGGATATTGTCACCAGCAAGTAACGTTGCCACCCATCTTCATCGCTCAGGAAACTGAAAGCGGCACCTTCATTGTGCAATATCGTGAGTTTGAAAACTGGCAGTATTTCTATTGATTTACAATAACCAGGTTTGCAGAGGGGCAATATGCTGCTCATATACTGCTTTGACAATTGATCAAGGAGCAACACGCCAATGCTAATGGAAAAATAAAACATTATCTATCTCTGAAGTAAGCCCTGGCACTGTCAATGTCGGCAAATATGGCTGTTTTTAATTGTTCAATCCCTTCAAACTTTTTTTCGTCCCGAATTTTCTGGCGGAAAATAACCTTGACGTATTTGCCGTAAATTTCCCGTTCGAAATCAAAGATATGAACTTCCAGTATAGGTCTGGGTGTTTCCTCTTCAAACGTCGGGCGAACACCAACATTCGCCACCCCAATCAACGCTCTTCCAAGACCTGTAATTTCAACCGCGTAAACGCCATCTATCGGCGCTCGATAGCGGTGAAGTTGAAGATTTGCTGTGGGGACACCCAGTGTCCTACCTATCTGTCTTCCATAAACCACTTTGCCCGTAATGGTATAAGGGTGCCCGAGCATCTTTTCAGCAACTTCAAACTCACCTCGTGCAAGGCAGTCACGTATATGGCTACTACTAACCCTGACATGCTCAAAGGTAAGGGTATACAAGTTGGTCACGGGAAATCCATGCTGCCGACCTGCCGCGCTTAGTAAATTAAAATCGCCACTACGGTCATGACCAAATTTGAAGTCGTCCCCGACAAAGAGCGCCTGAACCCGGATTTTGCTGGTCAACATATCCACAAACTCATGGGATGGCATAGAGCGCGTTTCTTCATTAAATTTGAAACAAAGCACCAGATCAATTCCATTCTCTTCCAGTAATTCAACTTTCTCACGAAACCGGGTCAATCTTGCAGGGGCATTGTACTCGTCGAAATATTCCAGCGGTTGTGGTTCAAAACATATAAGCATTGAAGGCACACCACGTTCGGCGGCCTCCTCTTTGACTTGTTTCAGGATCGCCTGGTGTCCCCTGTGTACGCCATCAAAATTACCAATTGTAACGACGCTGCCCCGATGCCTTTCCTGTAGATTTATCAGGCCGCGAATGATTTCCATGTCTGCTTTTTATATCCTGTTTGTGAGTGAAATATTACCGGAGCGCATCTCTGAATTTGTAACCCACCAGTGCCAGACAGGCGGCATAGCTTACTGCCCCTGCAGCGCATATCATTAACATGATGCCAAGTCGTTCCCAGAACCCGAAAGTAAACCAGGCAGCCGTATTCGGGCTTAGCAAATAGAGAACCGTAAGCATACAAGCATTGGCCAGCAAAAGCCTTGCAATAAAGACAATCCATCCAGGATTTAATACCAGCACCCCAGACCGTACAAGGCCAGTAAACAATAGTCCGGCATTGATGAACGCTGACAGGGAAGTCGCGAGCGCAAGCCCCGCGTGTTTAAACTGCCAGACGAGCGCTAAATTCAATACCATGTTAGAAACCAACGCCACCACGCCATACTTTACAGGTGTGCTGGTATCCTGTCGTGAAAAGTAGCCCGGGGCCAGTACTTTTACCAGCATATGCCCCAGCAGGCCAACCGCATATGCCATCAGGCTCAATGACGCCATGGTGACATCCCGCCGCGTCATTTCACCCTGGAAGAATAAAGTTGTAATCAAGCTTTCTGATAATAACACCAGTGCCAATGTCGCCGGGACACCAAACAGAAAGACCAGGCGAATTGCCCAATTCAGTGTTTCCGAAAATTCTTTCGGTGAATCACTGGCATGCTCCCGCGACAAGCTGGGCAGAATCACCGTTGCGATGGTGATACCGAAAAGTGCAAGTGGAAGTTCGAGCAACCGATCAGAATAATAAAGCCAGGACAGGCTTCCCGTTTCCAGGAAAGAGGCAAGTACTGTATCCAGGAGTAAATTGATCTGGCCGACAGAAACGCCAAATATCGCAGGCAGCATCAGTGCCAATATCTTTTTAACCCCTTCATCACGGAAGTCTACTCTGGGTACGGGCAGGACATGCTCGGACGCAAGGAAAGGTAACTGAAAAGTCAGCTGGGCAACGCCTGCAATCAAGACACCCCACGCAAGGGCCATTACAGGTTCTTCAAGGTACGGCCGAAGATAAATGGCACAAAGAATCAAAGAGATATTCAGCAGCACGGGCGTGATCGCAGGTGCCGCAAATCGCCCAAATGTATTGAGAATAGCCCCGGAGAATGCCGTCATCGAGATCAACAGGAGATAAGGAAAGGTGAGCCGCAACATGTCTGTTGCCAGGGCCAGTTTTTCCACCTCATCCTTGTAAACAAAACCGGCCGCAAAAATGCTGATGATGACTTCGGCACCCACCACGCCCAGCAGCGTAATGAGCACCAGGTTGACCCCTAGCGTACCACTGACTTTTTCAATCAGCTCTTTGACTTCCTCATGGGAGCGCTGCTGGCGATATTCAGAGAGTACCGGTACAAACGCCTGGGAGAATGCTCCTTCCGCAAACAATCGCCTGAACAAATTGGGAATGCGAAAAGCAAGAAAGAATACGTCTGCACCCGCACCTGCGCCAAAGAAGAAGGCAATCACCATGTCTCTGACCAACCCAAATACCCTGGAGATCATCGTCATTAGTGAAACGACACCACTGGATTTTAAAAGACCCCTATGATCTTCGGCTTTTTTCTCTACCGCAGTCTCCATGGGTTCCTGTCTGTTCTCTTCAGCCAATTTCTACATCCATCTGGCCTGTCATTATGCACCTGTATTGATTGACAAAGGCATAGTGAATCGGCATAGTGTCGCGTCTCATTTTCCCGGACCTACTCAGGACATTATACAAGTGGCAAATTCATCACAGGCAAAAAAGCGCGCAAGACAAACTGAAACTCGACGAAAGCAGAATGCAAGCCAGCGTTCCGCTATGCGAACAGCGATAAAGAAGGCTATCGCTGGTGTTGAGTCTGGAGATTACGAGGTCGCGACTGCCGCTTATAATGCTGCCGTTCCTATTCTCGACAGAGCGGTTACTCACGGTATCATCCATAAAAATAAAGCTGCCCGACATAAGTCCCGTCTCAACACCAAAATCAAGGCGTTGAAGAGTTAGGAACCTATCACCAGGTTATCCCGGTGGATGAGTTCTTCATCACCGAGATAACCAAGAATATTTTCAATCTCTCCACTCGGCTTGCCGATAATTTTTTCCGTTTCCTGGTGCCCGTAGTTGACCAGGCCCCTGGCAATTTCGGTCCCCTGTTCGTCCAGACAAGCTACCATATCACCGCGGGTGAAGTCGCCTTCAACTCGTTGAACCCCAATTGCGAGCAAACTTCGCCCATCGCGCTGCAGCACATTTACGGCGCCCCCATCAAGATACAACTTACCTCGTGCCGCGAGTGTAGCAAGCCACTGTTTTCTGGAACCCAGCAATTCTTTACCGGCAGTTAGCAATGTACCGGGTACGATACCTGCTTCGATTTCCTGGATGACCCGTGATTTTCTCCCCGATGCAATAATGGTATTTGCACCACTTCGTGCCGCTATTCGGGCTGCCTTGACCTTTGTCACCATTCCACCACGACCCATGGCACCACTAACTCCCGCCATCGCATCTAGTTGCCTATCACTCGCTTGCATCTGCCTGACCAGTCTCGCCTCCTTATTCGATCTTGGATCACTTGAGAAGAGACCCTGCTGATCTGTGAGCAGGATGAGCGTCTCAGCTTCAATCAGATTGGCAACCAGCGCAGCCAGCGTATCATTGTCACCGAATCGAATCTCATCTGTGGCGACCGTATCGTTTTCGTTAACGACGGGAATGACGCCAAGCGCCAGCAAATACTTCAAGGTGCTCCTGGCATTGAGATAACGTTCGCGTGATCGTAAATCATCATGGGTGAGCAACACCTGGGCAGTATGCAGCTCATGGCGCTGAAAACTTGATTCATAGAGCTGGATCAAGCCCATTTGGCCGACAGCGGCCGCTGCTTGGAGCAGGTGTATAGATTTAGGCCGTTCGGTCAAGCCAAGGCGGACCATGCCTTCTGAAACGGCGCCGGAGGACACGATGACAATGCTTGTTCCGCGCTTTGTGGCTGCAACCATGTCATCCACCCAGTGATTAACCAAATCCACTGCTAATCCTTGCCCGTTCTCCGTCAGCAAAGAACTGCCTATTTTAACAACCCAGGTTTTACCCGGTTTAAACGAAGGGGCCTCGGTCACGGCTCGTAATGTACCTGGACATCAGGTCCGTTTTCTTGATTGCTGTCATCCACAATTTTACCTTGCCGCCTCGACAGACGCTCGGCGCGTCGCTCGAGGGAATGCTGATGAATTTCTCCACGAATCTGCTCTTCACTGCCAGCTTCCACGGCTCCTAATTCTTTGTTTTCTACCCGTTGCGCCAGTTCCTCCAGGTAATGGGCTATGGCAAATGTAAGCGATTGAGTACCATCACCGGTGATGGCAGAAATCTGGTACCGGGGGCCAGAGATGTCCAATTGGCTGGAAATCTCCCTAATTTTTTTAGCGACCTCATCGGCAGGCATCAGATCGGATTTAGTAAAAACAACCCAACGATCCTTCGCGGCGATACCTTCACTGTACTTCTTGAGTTCCTCCTCAATAATCCGGTAGTTCTCAACCGGGTTACTGCCATCAATGGGCGCAATATCAATCAGGTGAAGCAGTAATTTCGTTCGCGACAGATGCTTTAGAAATTGAACACCTAATCCGGCACCACCAGCGGCGCCTTCGATCAGGCCCGGAATATCAGCAATCACAAAACTTCGATAATCGCCTAGCCTGACAACACCTAAATTTGGCACAAGGGTCGTAAAAGGGTAGTCAGCAACCTTGGGCCGGGCAGCAGACACGGCACGAATCAATGTTGATTTACCGGCATTGGGCAGCCCAAGCAATCCGACATCGGCGATTAATTTTAGCTCCAAACGCAAATTTCTGACTTCACCGGGCGCCCCTGGTGTCGTCTGCCGCGGCGCTCTGTTGGTGCTTGATTTAAAACGAACATTACCCAGCCCGTGATAGCCTCCTTTTGCAATCAGCATTGTTTCGTCCACGGTACTGATCTCGCCAACGAACTCCTCGGTATCATCGTCAAAAATACTGGTTCCGAGAGGGATCCGGATATAAACATCATCACCCTTGGCCCCTGTCTGGTCCTTGCCTCTGCCACCCTCTCCCGTTTGTGCCCGATACCTGGGTTGAAAGCGAAAATCGACCAGGGTGTTAAGTGCATCATCTCCTACAAAGTAAATGCTGCCGCCATTACCACCATCACCACCATCCGGGCCGCCACGCTCAATAAATTTCTCGCGACGGAAACTCAGGCAGCCACTGCCACCTTTTCCTGCTTCTACCTTGATGCTGGCTTCATCTACGAATTTCATGAGTGTTTATCTTATGGATTTCCTGGCTCTATCTCAAAAGAGTAGCCAATTAGTCCTTAGTAAGGATTTAAAAAAAGATTCAAAAAAAAACCCCGTCAATGACAGGGCTTTCTCTCAATCTCCAGTTCAGGCCTGTGCCACCACGGTGACATATTTCCGCTGCTTCGGCCCTTTGACCTGAAACTGCACAATGCCATCTGACTTGGCAAATAGCGTGTGATCCTTGCCGCAACCTACATTCGCGCCCGGGTGAAACCTCGTGCCGCGCTGGCGAACAATGATGTTACCTGCATTGACAACCTGACCACCGAATACTTTCACGCCCAGTCGTTTAGATTCCGAATCGCGACCATTCCTGGTGCTACCGCCTGCTTTTTTATGCGCCATTTCTATTAACCTCCGGAAATCTCTTTAATCTTCACTTCTGTGTATGCCTGGCGGTGACCCGCCTGACGCCGATAGTTCTTTCGGCGTTTCATTTTAATGATCGTTATCTTGTCACCACGACCATGACTCACCACTTCTGCTGTCACCTTGCCGCCTTCGACGTAAGGTGCACCGATTTTTACATCGCTACCGTCACCAATCATCATCACTTTGTCGAAGTCGATAGTATCACCTTCAGAAACAGCCAATTTTTCTAGTTTCAGCACTTCACCTGGTTCAACACGGTGTTGTTTACCACCACTCTCAATTACAGCGTACATTTCGATTCTCTTAGCTTTTCACCTGACTCCCTGTTCAAGAGCGGTGCCCGACAGTTCGGGTTGTTCGATAGTCTAGCAGCCTGCTAGACCTAAATGGTTTTAAGGCCCAATTTCAGGACGCGCAATTCTAAGCGATGCTACCTCCCCAATCAAGCAGCAATTTTACATTTTGTCTTGACACGAAAACGGCTCACACCTAGCATTCTACCCCTCATTGCGCCGGTGGGTGCCCGTTGTGAGCCAAAATGACATATTCGTTCCATCACTCTGTTGCTGAGGATTTTGCAGCAGTCGACCAGCTTATCAAAGATAGCCTGTCCTCCAATGTACCGTTGGTAGAGGAAATATCCGCTTACCTGATAGAAGCAGGCGGCAAACGCCTGCGTCCACTACTCGTGCTGCTTTGCGCAAGAGCATGTGGTTATCAAGGCAAGGAGCACATCAAACTGGCTGCGATCATTGAGTTTCTTCATACCGCCATGCTGCTGCATGACGATGTTATTGATGAATCTGAGCTGCGGCGAGGGCGCAAAACGGTCAACGCTGCCTGGGGGAATCCTGCCAGCGTACTGGTCGGTGACTTTCTTCACTCCCGGGCTTTTGAAATGATGGTGGAAATAGGTAACTTGCGCGTAATGGAAATACTATCTCATGCAACAAACATAATTGCCGAGGGTGAGGTCCAACAGCTCAGCAACATACGCAATCCAGACCTGACAGAAGAAAGCTACATTGAAGTCATCTCCAGAAAGACTGCCATGTTGTTCCAGGCCGCGTCCCATGCTGGAAGCGTACTCGCCCAGGCGGACAATCATGCCGAACGTGCCCTGCGCGACTATGGTTTGCACCTGGGTATCTCATTCCAGCTTGTGGACGACATGCTGGACTATGAAGGCACCACACAAGATCTGGGGAAAAATGTTGGCGATGATCTTGCAGAGGGCAAAGTAACCTTGCCGCTCATCGTCGCCATGAAAAACGGGAATGATGAACAGTTATCATTTGTCAGGCATGCTATTTTATCCGGGGGAGTAGAAAATCTTGATTCAGTGATCGAGACAGTGCAAACAACAGGTGGACTTAAATATACTAATGAATATGCAGATTCAGAACGCAAGAAGGCGCTTCTTTGTCTGGACGAAATTGAGCAATCTATCTATAAGGATTCCATGAGCAGCCTGATCAACTTTGTGGTCGATCGCAGCTACTAGAATTTCAAACTTTCATGTCTAGCGCTTACTTTGTCAGCGTTACTGATTTACAATTTTGATGTCGGGGTGTAGCTCAGCGGGGGCGCCGAGCCCTGGTAGAGCACCGTCTTCGGGAGGCGGGGGTCCTGATGGACTGAATGCAATGATCCAGCTCTGCCTTGGCTGTACTTACTTTATAGACGTAACTAATTTACAATTTTAATGTCGGGGTGTAGCTCAGCCTGGTAGAGCACCGTCTTCGGGAGGCGGGGGTCGTGAGTTCAATTCTCGCCATCCCGACCAAT
>Ga0114950_10000575_pt1 | contig 25545 bp, 20 predicted proteins | sample N075metaG_FD_83503 | JGI IMG/M metagenome (GOLD analysis project Ga0114950, IMG submission 83503) | Deep subsurface microbial communities from Kermadec Trench to uncover new lineages of life (NeLLi) - N075 metaG | ecosystem: Environmental > Aquatic > Marine > Ocean trench > Sediment | place... | reverse complement strand
TCGAGTCTCGCCTCGGGCGAAGCGATAGGCGTCTGCGGGATCGAGCCGGGTGTCGAAGATATACGCGTCCATGGAGTAGGAGGTGTGGACGTGGAGGTCACCCCAGTACACGTTACGTTCCACGTCATGGTCCGCGCATTGACCGCCCCCCGCCGGCGGGTCGGACCGGCCCCCGGCCTCTTCGTACGTCTGTTCGTCGTTCTGTTGATCGACCACTTCATCGACCACTTCATCGGCACAGGCGCCCATGGCCGTCACGCCGAAAACGCTGACGATCAAGGCGACGACGAGGCGGGCGACCCGGAGCTCGATCGGCGCCCAGGGCTTCGTACGCTTTGGGGTGGGTAATGAAGTGTCGTGGTCGAGGAGTAGGGACGGCATGCAGCGGATGGTATAGAATCGAACGCACGCGCACAGAGGGATCTGCGCCTTGCCGAAGTCAGGGAATTGTCGACCGGGCGGTCGCGATCTCGGGTCGGCGAGGGCGGAGTCGGGATAGAAAACACTCGATGTCCAGCGAATCCGATCGAAGGCGGCGGCCGCTCTTTCTTCCGCTCCCGCTCCTCATCCTGATCGGCTTCGTGTTGGTCGGAATTGCTCTGCGGTATGGCGTCTTCGCTCCGGAGCCAATCGAAGTTCATGTCGAGCCGGTGGCGCGGGGGCTCGTGGAGTCGACGGTGATCAACTCCAAGGCAGGGACGGTCGAAGCGCGCCGCCGGTCGCGGATCGCTTCGGAGATCGGCGGACGAGTGATCGAAATCGCTCACCGGGAAGGCGCGCGGGTCGTCGCGGGTGAGACACTCGTCCGACTGGCTCCGGAGAGCCATGCTGCGCAGTTGGAATTGGCCGTTCAAGGGGTGGCGGTCGCTCTCTCCGGGTCCAAGGACGCCTGTTTGCGACGCGATCGCGCACGACGCGAACTCGCGCGGACTGAGCGTCTCGCCGCGAACAACGTCGCGTCCGAAGATCGACTGGACGAACTCCAATTCCAATCGGACTCGGCGCGCTTAGCGTGTGAAGGAGCCCGCGCCGAACTCTCGCGGGCCCGGGCCCAGAAACTCTCCGCCGAGACCGAGCTCAAGAAGACGGTCATCGTCGCTCCGTTCAATGGCATCATCGCCGAGGTCAATATCGAAGTCGGTGAATGGGTCACGCCTTCACCCCCGCTCCTCACGTCCCCGCCCGTGATCGACCTGATCGATCCGACGTCGATCTTCGTGAGCGCGCCGATGGACGAGGTGGACTCGGGTGTAATTCGAGCGGGGCTACCCGTCAAGCTGACCGTCGACTCGCGGCCTGGTGAGACTTTCAAGGGGAGCGTACTGCGGGTTGCGCCCTATGTGCTGGACGAAGAGGCGCAGAATCGTACGCTCGAAATCGAGGTGGCGATCGACGATGCGGCGGTCGCGGAGTCGCTTCTTCCGGGAACCTCCGCGGATGCCGAAGTCATCCTCGAGGCGCTCGAGAATGTCTTGAGAGTGCCGACTTCGGCCTTGCTACGGAATCAGAGCGTCCTGGTTCTCGAGGACGGGCGGCTCGTGGAGCGCTCGATCGAGATCGGACTCCGCAACTGGCAATTTGCCGAGATCCGCGAAGGACTCGTGGAGGGCGAGCAGGTCGTCGTCTCCCTCGACAAGCTCGAGATCGAAGCGGGGGTGAAGGCTATTGCGATGAACGAGGGCGAAGGGGGCGATTCATGATCCGGGTGGAGGATCTGTGGCGCACCTATTTGATGGGTGACCACGAACTCCACGCACTTCGCAACGTGAGCGAAGAGATCGCGGATGGCGAATACGTCGCGATCATGGGGCCCTCCGGCTCGGGCAAGAGCACGCTGTTGAATATCGTTGGTTGTCTCGACTCGCCGAGTCGCGGACGTTATTTCCTGGCCGGCGAGGATGTTGCCGACTTCGACGAGGATGCCCTCGCCGAGACGCGACTTCGACGTATCGGTTTCATTTTCCAGTCCTTTCATCTCGTCCCGCGGCTCAACTCTCTTCAGAATGTCGAGCTTCCCATGATCTTCGCCGGCATTCCGCTTGGCGAACGCCGAGTACGAGCGGAAAGTGCGCTGGCGGCCGTCGATCTCACCGATCGGATCGAGCACAAGCCGAACGAGTTGTCGGGCGGAGAGAAACAAAGAGTTGCGATCGCGCGCGCGACCATCATGGGTCCAGGGCTCCTGCTCGCCGACGAGCCGACCGGTAACCTGGATACCCGTTCGGGGGCCCGGGTTCTCGATCTGCTCGGTGATCTTCACCGGCAGGGTCGAACCCTAATCGTTGTCACCCATGATCCGGCCGTTGCGCGCCGCGCGGATCGAGTCGTGGTGATGCGGGATGGCGAGATCGCAAAACGCGTGAAAGGGACCGATATCGGGGACGTCGCGAGTCTCTTCGAGTTCGAGAATCTCACGGAACCGGCTGAATCATGAGCCTTCTCGACCTGTTTCGATTCTCGTCCCACGCCCTGTTGCAAAATCGGCGCCGTAGCGCGTTGTCGCTGCTAGGCGTCGTGATCGGTGTCGTCGCGGTGACCTCACTCACCGCGATCGGAGAGGGCGCACTGCGCTTCGTGACCGACCAGTTCGCGAGTCTCGGGACCTCGATCGTGATCATCTCACCCGGCAAGAACGAAACCACCGGCGGAATTCCGCTCGGGATCGGCGGGATCCCCAACGATCTCACGCTGCGAGACACGATCGTGCTCGAGCGGCGAATTCAGGCGGTGCGAACTGCGGTTCCGATTTCTGTCAGCACCGGCACGATCAGTCACCTCGAGCGCGATCGGCAGGTGCCGATCATTGGCGCCACGGCGGAGTTTGCGCGTCTTCAGCAGCTCGAGATGGCGATGGGCAGTTTTCTTCCAGAGGGCGAACTCGATCGCGGCGCGTCCGTCGTCGTGCTCGGCCACATCGTGGCGCGCGAACTCTTCACCAGCCAGAACCCGCTCGGATCGAGGGTTCGGATCGGTGGCTGGCGGATGCGCGTGATCGGTGTGCTCAAGGAGCGTGGAACCCAGCTCGGGATGCAAGTGGACGAGAGTGTGTTCATTCCGACGGCGACGGGCATGCGCATGGCGAACAAGAGTTCGGTCAATCGAATCATGGTCGAATTGTTGCCGAGGTCGGTGCCGGAGGATGCGATCGCCGAGATCAAGAGAATCCTGATCGAGCGGCACGACGAAGAGGATTTTACCTGTATCAGCCAGGATGCGGTGATGTCTTCGCTCGCTTCGATTCTGGGAATCCTGACAATGGTGGTCGCGGGAATCGCATCGGTCAGTCTCGCGGTCGCGGGAATCGGCATCATGAACGTGATGCTCGTATCGGTCAGCGAGCGGACGGATGAAGTCGGGCTCCTGAAGGCCGTCGGCGCGACGGGGCGGCAGATCCTGGCGATCTTTCTCCTGGAGGCCGCGATGCTCTCCTTTGCGGGGGGCTTGCTGGGCCTGGTGTTGGGAACAGCGCTCGTTCTACTCGGGAATGCGCTGTATCCGGCGGTGGACGCCGCGACTCCGCTGTGGGCGATCGGCGCCGTGATGGCTCTTTCGCTCGGAACGGGCGTGGTGTTTGGTGTCCTGCCTGCTTGGCGTGCTTCACGGCTCGATCCGGTGGCTGCTTTGCAAGGGCATTAGGCGGAGGGGAGTCGATGGCCCAGATTGAAATGGTCGATCTGATGCGCCTCTCGTCCGGGGCGATGGTCGGGCATCCCCTGCGCTCGATCCTCTCGATGCTCGGAATCGCGATCGGTGTTGCGGCGGTGATCATGTTGACCTCGCTCGGGGAGGGTGCGCGCCGCTACATGGTCGCCGAGTTCTCGCAGTTCGGCACGAATGTCCTGGCCGTCAATCCGGGTAAGACGGAGACGCATGGCGTTCCCGGGGCATTCGGGGGGACGACCCAGAAGCTCACGATCGATGATGCGGAAGCGCTGCAACGGATTCCGATTCTCGATGCGGTCGTTCCGGTCGCCATGGGCCAGGCCCGCGTCGAAGGGGGTGGGCGGGGGCGAAGTGTTTTCGTGTACGGCGTGACCGAGGCGTTTCCGGCCATCATGAAATTCGACATCGGACAGGGAAGCTTCCTCCCCGCCGGCGATCCACGTCGCGGCAGCTCGGTCGCCGTCCTCGGTCCACGGCTCAAGCGCGAGCTCTTTGGAGTTGAGAATGCCCTCGGCCGATTCGTGCGCATCGCGGGAGCACGCCTTCGGGTGATCGGGGTGATGGAGCCCAAGGGGCAGATCCTCGGGATGGACATCGACGACGCTGCCTATATCCCCGTGGCGACCGCGATGCGGCTGTTCAATCTCGAGGAACTCCAGGAAATCGACATCGTTTTCGCCCATGAGGGACTGACGCAGGCGGCGATCGAAGCGGTGCGCTCGGTTCTGGTCGACCGCCACCGGGGGGACGAAGACTTCACGATCGTCTCCCAGTCCGAAATGTTGAAGGTATTCGGCAATGTGATGGACGTGATCACACTCGGGGTCGCCGTGATTGCGGCGATCTCGCTACTCGTCGGTTCGATCGGTATCTTCACGATGATGTGGATCTCGGTGGGTGAGCGGGTCTCGGAGATCGGTTTGATGCGGGCGCTCGGAGCGACGGGACAACAGGTGCAGGCAGTGTTCCTGACCGAAGCCATTCTGTTGACGATGATGGGGGGCATTTCCGGGCTCCTTTTTGGACTGCTCGCAACGCTCGTTCTCAGGCTCATCCTGCCCGAGTTCCCGGCCGGGGCGCCGATCGGGTACATCGTGGCTGCGGTCGTGGTCAGTGCGGTCGCGGGTGTCTTGTCCGGAGTTGGGCCGGCGCGTCGGGCCGCAGAACTCGAACCGATCGATGCGCTTCGGGCGGAGTGAGTATGGGTTGGGGCCTGGCGCACGACTCGATCGGGGCGCCCTCCGCCGAGCGCCCTCCACTCGCGTGCTTTCCGCTTGTCGTGCCTCCGTGTCGCGCGCCCTCCGTGTGGCGCGAGAGTGAGGGTGGGAGTGGGCAGCGCCAGATGGTCAGGCCGCGCCATTCGCGCTATTCGGGTGGGCATGGACTATTACGAAGATGTCGTGCCCGGGTCGGAATTCGAGATCGGGCGCCATACGCCGTCGAAAGAAGAGATCATCCGCTTTGCGAAACAATGGGACCCACAGCCCTTTCACCTCGACGAGGAAGCCGGCCGTCAATCGCTGATGGGCGGCCTGAGCGCTTCGTCGTGTCACACCTACGCGATTTCGTCGCTGGTCTATTCGAAGAGTCCGCACAAGCTGAAGACGGCCGCGATGTTGGGGATGCAGATGAAATTTCCGACGCCGGTTCGGCCCGACGAGGAGTTGACGATGTTCGAGACCTATCTCGGTAAACGCATTTCGAAGTCTCGCCCGGGGTTCGGGATCGTCACGAGCCGCACCTGTATCCGAAATCCGAGTGGGGCAGACGTGATGGTGATGGAGTCGAATTTCCTGGTCGAAGTGCGGAGCGACTCTCCAACGTGAACCTCAATCGAAGCGAGTACGCTCGTTTCCGAGTGACGGCATGAAGAGCCCTACGAGGGACCGGCTGAGCGAAGCGACGAATGCGCTTCGGTCTGCGCGTTTCGCGCGTCCGCTTTCTTCCCCTTCGGCGCGATCGGCGAGGGCGTGAAAGAGGAGAAGCAGGGCGAAGCGTCCGCGATACGGATCGAGGGCACTTTCATCGAGGGATCCGAGGCGCCGACCGATCCGCTGCACGACGGTTCGTGTGGCGGGACGCATGGTCTCGTTGCTGAGTCCCTGGGCTTGAATCCTCAGATACGCCCGGCCGGAGGGATCGTCGAGCTTGGACGCGAGCGGGGCGACCAGGATCTCGATCAGCGCGGCGAGATCCCCCCCGCGGCCCTCCGCTTCTCGCTCCGCGAGGAGTTCGCGCCTTCGATCGTTGATCGCCTCGCGATGGACGTCGACGATCGAAGAGAGCAGGCCGTCCTTCGATCCGAAGTGGTACTGGACCGCGGCGACATTGCCCTGGTCCGAGGCCCGGGCGATCTGTCGAAGCGTGACCCGATCGAAACCCTCCTTGGCGAACAGCAGTTCCGCTGCCCGAAGGATCTTTTCCCGTGTCTTGTCTCGCCCCGGCCGACCGCTCGTCGAGTGGCCGCGGGATGCCATCAAGAGGTGACTCCGAGCGCCTCGTCCGTGATGCGGATGCGATACTTCAACCAATCCATTTCGTAGCTGTTCTGAAAGGTCGCGTTAGCCTCTTCGAGTAGAGCCTGGAGGGCGGCTCGGCGGGTTTCGAGGGCCATGCGATCGGACGGGTCGCCGGCCAGGGCGATCTCGAGAATGTGCAGCGCTTCCACATTGCGTCCCGATGCGAGATGGACCGCTGCCTTTTCAACGAGCGCCTCGACCCCCGCCAACTCCGCGATCTCCGCGTGCACCGCCGAGGCGGGAACGGGATAGAGTTCCGTCGTCGAATCGAAGTGGAACCACGTCGAGTAGTACTCCCAGATACTCTTGACCGCCCAGGAAACACGTCCGTGGATCTGGGTCACTTCGAGTTCCGGGGGTAGCACGATCTCCTGCATGAGTTCGTTTACGGTCTTGCCGGCGTTCATGCCCGCGATCGTCGCGTCGTGCACATAACGAACGGCATCCCGCATCAGGATCAGATCTGCGAGAATCCTCTCCCTTCCGACGATCGGATCCTGGTGGCTCGGAACGATCATTTCCGGCTCGAGGGCGATGATCTGTTCGAGGGATGTGATGTATTCGATCGGCTTTCGGACCTTCTCGCCGCGCATCGTGAAGACGTTCGGAAATTGCGGGAAGTTCGGACCGAAGAAATCCCCCGAAAAGAGAATCTTCTGGTCCGGCAGCCACAAGCTGAGGTTGTCCGCGCCCTCGGCTCCGGGTGTCGGAAGGACTTCGAAGCGAGTACCGCCCTGCTCGAAGCGGAAGATCTCCGGTTGGTCGACCAGGATCGTTGGAACGACTCCGCCATAGGCGAATGGGCCGCTCTTGGGGGGTGTCTCGGGCATGAAGGGGAAGAGGATGCGGTTGCGGAACCAGAAGAAGTCTTCGAGCTCCTTCAGGTAGCGCTGCTCTTCCGGATATTCGCGGTGGGCAACGATCTCGGTTCCCGGCTCGAGCCAGAATGGCGTGCCGCCAGCGTGGTCCTGATGTGAGTGGCTGAGGATCACGTGTGTGATCGGGGCGTCGGGGACGGCTTCGTCGAGTAGTCGCCTCTGTTTAGCGGCTTGCAGGGACAAGCCGGTGTCGAAGACGACGTGTCCTTCCGACGTCGTGATGAGATGGGTATTTGCGACGCCTCGTGCCTGGTAGACATTGTCGGCAAGCTTGCGGACTTCGATTGGGATCTGAATGAAGTCGGCCGAATGCCCGTTGCCCTCGCTCGGTGAGCGGGCCGCGACGACGCGAATCGCGACGTCACCGGCGAGTTCCGCGGCGCGGAGTTTCGCGGTTCGACGCGCGTCGTCGGAGCTTGCGAGATAGAGCCCGCCGACGAGTAGCGCGAACCCGGCACCGAGCAGCAGGTTTCGGGGACGAAAGGATCCGGGGGGATCAGACATGGGGGCCTCCGAGATGGATGCCCACTTTTTAATACACGTGATTTAAAAAATCAAGTGAAGCTTGCGAATCAACCCCGCAGCGGTCGCCACGCGTCATGCTAGGATTTTCGACTCGCCGATAGCCTCGTGGCGACGTCAGTCGCTCGCGTATCCCCCTCAGCCCCTGGAGGTTCCCATGCCCGGACGTTTCAACCACATGGAACTCACCCTTCCGATCGGTGAACTGGAAGCCAATCGCAAGGAAATTGCCCACTTCTACAACGATCTGCTCGGTTGGGATTCGTTGGACGTCCCGATCCTGGGTCAGCTCGGGCTCTTGCTTCGGACGGATCCCGACACCAGTCAGTTCATCCTCGTGACCGAGCAGCGGAACCATATCAGCAGCCCCGGCTACGACCATCTCGGCATTCTCTACGACACTCGTGAAGAGGTCGACGCGCTTCTCGAGAAAGCGAAGAAGTGGCAGGCTCAGGACGAGCGCGTCCAGATCAAGGAGTACGAAGATCTGGTGAACGGAGGGCACACGACCCACGCGTTCTACGTGAAGCATCTGCTGCCGATCTGGTTCGACTTGCAGAACCAGGAATACGCCGAAGGTACGGGGCCGGATCGCTCGTGGACCTTTGGATAGTCGCAGGAGTGAGTCGGGTCGGGATCGGGTAAAGAGTCAGTCGGAGCCAGCTCGCGGCACATACTCCTCGAGCGTCTTTCGAAAATGTCGGATTCGGCTCTCCTGGTAGACGCCCAGGCTGACACCCGGTTTGCGCGACGCGCGGAGTCCGCGCTGGACCCGCGGCATGATCGCCTGGTCTTCGTCGAGCACGGGCCCGAAATACGAGAGCTCCGGGACATCGCTCCACTTCTCGTGTTCTTCGAGCCACCGCCGCTTGGCCGGGAGCGGTCGTTCCGCGCCGTCCGGCGTCGGTTGCAGGAGCATGACTTCGAACAGACATGAGTTCGGGTCATCGCCGTCCGGTCGTGCCCGATAGAAGAGCGGTGATCCCAGTCCGCCGAAGAGAACGACATTGGGGAAGAGGCTGTACTGGATGACGTCCTGGACTTCGGCGTCGCTATAGCCGCTCGTGTCCACGCCCGTGTTCTCCGTGATTCGTTTGCGGGAGGCTTCTACCATGACGGAACGGGCCGTCCCACCCTCCGGCACGCGCGTGCCCGGTTCGACCATTCCGAAGCGCGCGGCGATATCGATGGCTCGTTGATCGGACATCTCGTTCCGGATATGCGGGCTCGGAACTCCCGATGCATTCAACATTCGATCGTGATGGCGCTGGTCCGGCCAGACATCGTATTGCGAGTTGGCGTCGCCGAAGAAGGGCAGGTTGGCCGAATGGACGCCGATGATATGAAAGGTCTCGATGAACGCTTCGATGGCGATCTTCCAATTGCAGGCGACTCGGCGCTCGACGTGGGCCGCCACGAATCGGTCTTCGAGGGGCCAACGCTCGAAATGTCGCGGGAGATCCTGGAGGTAGCTCTCGAGCGAGTCGGCGTCGGGATCGAAGTGGACGAAGACGAAGCCGCCCCAGGTAGCGATGCGCGCCTCGGGCAATCGAAAATTTTCGTCCTCGATCTGGGGGAAGTCCCAACGGCAGGGGATATCGGCAAGCTCGCCTTCGAGATTCCAGGTGAATCCGTGGAAGGGGCAGCGGATTCGCTCGAGGGAGCCGGCTTCGTCACGTAGCCGGGTGCCACGATGCAGGCAGGTGTTGTGATACGCGCGGAGTTCACCGGCCTGGGTGCGCAGGATGATCAGCGAGTCGTCGGCGATGTCATAGACGAAGGAGTCGCCGGGATTCGCGACGTTCTCCACGCGACCGGCGATCTGCCAGACCCGCCGCCAGAGTTCCTCGACCTCGCGTCGCTGGTAGTCGGCAGAGAGGTAGACGTCGGTCGGCAAGTCATCTGCACCGAGGGGCGCGGCGGCTGTCTCACGGAGGATTTGCGGGGGCGAAGCCGCATCGGCGTCGAGAATATCCTGATACGAGGGGCCGGGGCAGCGCGTCATGGGCTTCAAGTCCTCCGTCTTGGCTCTGAGGATCAGTCTAGGCTGTTCTTGTCAGCAAATCTTCTCGGGCTACCCGTGATCAGCGGGTGCGGCTCCCTTTCACTGTGTCAAAATAGGGGATCGAGCGTCGGGCCTGACCGCGACGGCTTGCGTCGGGCCGATGTGGGCATGTCCCCGGGATCGAGCCCCGGGGATTGTGTACCCGGAACAGCGATGTGAGATCGTCTCGGGACAGGCAAGAGATTCCTGAGAGATGATCGAGAGATCGGGACAAGGACCCAGGCGAGGAAATAATCGCGGATACGCGAAACGAATCGCGAAAGGAAGAACCATGTTGGACGTACTCATCAAGGGTGGAACGATCGTCGACGGAACGGGTCAGGCCGCACGCCCGGGCGACGTCGGGATTCGTGACGGGCAGATCGTCGAGATCGGAACGATCGACGAAGAGGCACGCCAGACGATCGACGCGGCGGGCAAGATCGTCGCCCCCGGCTTCATCGACGTGCATACCCACTACGATGCCCAGGCATTCTGGGATGGAACCCTCAGCCCGTCTCCGTTTCACGGTGTGACGAGTGTGGTCGGTGGTAACTGCGGCTTTAGTATCGCGCCGCTTTCGCCCGAGGCCGGCGAGTACCTGATGAAGATGCTGGCACGTGTCGAGGGCATCCCGCTCGAGAGCCTGGAGGAGGGTGTGCCGTGGGACTGGCGGTCCTTCGGCGAATACCTCGATCGGCTCGAAGGCCGCCTTTCGGTCAATGCGGGATTCATGGTCGGCCACTCCGCTCTTCGCCGAACCGTCATGGGCGAACGCGCGGTCGGATCGGAAGCAAACGAAGAAGAAATGAAGGAGATGGTGGCACTGCTTCGAAAGTCTCTCGAAGAGGGGGGCCTGGGCTTCTCGTCGACAATCTCTTCGACGCATAACGATGCCGACGGCAATCCGGTTCCCTCACGCCACGCCTCGAAGGAAGAGATCCTGACGCTTGCTCGGCAGGTCCGGGACTTCGAAGGCACGACGATCGAATTCTTGCCGGGTGTTGGATGGGGCGAGGAAGAGGCTAACTACATGGCCGATATTTCACTCGCAGCCAATAGACCGGTCAACTGGAACGTGCTCGTTCCGAACGCTGGGAATATCCAGTATGCCAAGGACCAGCTCGCTGCGACGGATATCGCTCGCAAGCGGGGCGCTGAGGTGATCGCGTTGACGGTGCCCCAGCCGATGACGATTCGGATCAACCTGGACTCGGGCTTCGTCTTCGACGCGCTGCATAACTGGGCACCCTTCTTCAGGTTGTCGAGGAAAGAAAAGCTCGAGTTCCTGGCGGATCCGGTCAAGCGCAAGCAGATGGGCGAGGATGCGCAGAATCCCGATTCTCCGATGCATCTGCTCGCGAACTGGGAGAATTTCACGATCGATCAGGTCCAGAACGACTCGCTCGAGCGGTATCGGGGTCGGCGAATCGGTGAGATTGCGGAAGAACTCGGGAAGACACCTTTCGATACGCTGATCGATATCGCCGTCGAAGACGACCTGAAAACCTACTTCATGCCGCCGGTGATGGGCGAGGATGACGCGACCTGGAAAATGCGCGGCGAACTCTGGCATGACGACCGCACCGTGATCGGCGCGTCTGATGCCGGGGCGCATCTGGACATGATCGACACCTTCGCTTTCTCGAGCCAGGTTCTCAGCGAGGGCGTTCGAGAACGCAAGCTCATCAGCATGGAAGAGGCGATTCGCCAGCTCACGGATGTGCCCGCGCGACTCTACGGATTGCGCGAACGCGGCCGGCTCGAAGAGGGCTGGCACGCGGATGTCGTGGTGTTTGATCCCGAGGAAGTCGGGCTCGGAGCGACGTACACGAAATACGACCTTCCGGCGGGTGCAGGTCGTCTCTACGCCGATGCAAAGGGAATTGAGCACGTCTTCGCGAACGGGATTGAGATCATTCGCGACGGCAAGGATACGGGGGCCCGACCCGGGACGATCCTACGGAGCGGTCGGGATACGACGACGGTCGAAGTTCCCGGCGGTGCGAGGGCCTGATCGATGGGGCTGCGAAGCTGGATCAAGCCGCGGTTCCAGGACCTTGCGATGCGACAGATGAATCCGCTTCGGGCCGACACGATCAGCGAAGCGGAAGGAGAAGTGCTCGAGGTTGGTTTCGGGACGGGACTCAACCTCGCCTATTACGGGCCCGCGGTGAAGACCCTCGTTGGCCTCGACCCGCTCGATGTCGCCAATGTTGCCTCGGTTCAAGCTCGGATCGGAAACGCCCCGTTTCCCGTCGAGCGTCGTGCGCTGCGCGCCGACGGGGGATTGCCCTTCGACGCGGGGCGGTTCGACACGGTCGTCACGACCTGGACGCTCTGCTCGATTCCTGAAGTCGATCGGGCTCTGCGCGAGATGCGTCGTATCCTGAAACCTGGCGGACGTTATGTGTTCATCGAGCACGGGCGCGCCGACGCCGAAGCAACCGCCCGCTGGCAAGACCGGATCAATCCCCTGTGGAATCGGCTCTGCGACGGCTGCAACATCAACCGGAAAATCGATCGGCTGGTGGAGGAGGGGGGCTTCGAACTCCAGAGCCTGGATCGCTTTCGTGCCAAGGGGCCAGGGATCGTTGCGCAGATGTATCGAGGGGTCGCGACGCGAGCGACTTAGCCGGTGGCCGATTTCGCCCGAGTGGTCGTCCATGAAGTGGGCCGCTCGCCGCCGCCCACACTCGCTCTCCGGCGGGCTCCCGCCCCACGTGAGTGGAAGTTCCGGAATTGAGGATGCGCGATGAGCGATGAAAAGAAGCAGGCCCTCGAGGCTGAGATTCGCAGCTTTGTGGGGAAGCCGATCGGCCCGGCCGTCACGAGTCGAGATCCGGTCAACGAACCGATGATCCGGCAATGGTGTGATGCGATGGGCGAGGCACACCCCGCCTACCTCGATGCGGAGGCCGCAAAGAACACCGTGCATGGCGAGATCGTCGCGCCCCCGACCATGCTCCAGGCCTGGATCATGCAAGGCTGGGAGATGCACGCCGGATACGACGAGCCGAAGGACGAGCAGCAACGACTTCACAAGCTGCTTTCGGATAATGGCTACACGGGCGTGCTCGGGACGAACACCGAGGAACACTACACCCGCTACTTGAAGCTCGGCGAGACCGTGAAGTCCTTGACCGTGGTGGATGAAATCTCGGAAGAGAAGGCGACCGGGGTGGGCATCGGATATTTCATCACGACGAAGACGACCTTCGAGAACCAGGAAGGCGAAGATCTTGGATCGATGAGCTTTCGGGTTCTGCGTTTCAAGCCTGCGAATCCCCAGCCGGCCGCTTCCGAAGGCGGCGGCGAAGTCGCTGTCGCGCAGAAGCCCACGCGGATCAAGCCGCCGATGGGTCACGATAATGGTTGGTGGTGGGAGCGTGTCGCCGAAGACGGTGTGATTCCGATCCAGCGGTGCACCGGTTGTCAGAAGCTCCGACATCCTCCGCGTCCGATGTGCGATGCGTGTGGCGAGCAGGACTTTGATTCGATCGACGCGAGTGGAAAGGCGACGGTCCACACCTTCACGATCATCCACTATCCGCAGTTCCCGGGCTATGAGTACCCGATTCTCTCGATCATCGTGGATCTCGAAGAGGGTGAGCGCATGGCGTCGACCCTGATCGAGTGCAAGCCCGAGGACGTGAAGATCGGTATGGCCGTCGAGGTCGTGATCAAGGAAGACGAGGACGGATTCAAGATTCCCTTCTTCAAGCCCGCCGGGTAGAAACGAGACGAGCCATGCAGAAGACATTCTCAGCGAACGAACTCGAGATCGGGCAGGTGCTGCCCGATCTCGACCTCCAGACGACGGCCACGATCGTGGCGGGCGGCGCGCTCGCTTCGCGTGACTACACGCCGGTTCATCACGACAAATCCGCGGCCATTGCCCAGGGCTTGCCCGATATCTTCATGAATATCTTGACGACCCAGGGAATCTGCAGTCGTTATGTCACGGATTGGGCGGGGCCCGACGCCATCGTGACCGGTGTTCGGACGAAGCTGGGCGGTCCGAATATGCCGGGGGATGTCCTCAAGATCCGAGGCAAGGTCGTCGCGACCGAGGGCAAGACGGTCGACGTCGAAGTCGCGGGCAATAACGCCTGGGGCAATCATGTGACGGCGACTTTCTTCCTTCTTCTACCCTGAGTACCCAGGCACAGGCGTCCCCTGGCCCGCAGGCATCGCACAGGGATCGCACCTTCTCTGGCATTCGGCGCTCTCGGGCTGCCGGCGCGCCGACCCGACCCGAACGAAACGAGAGAACAAGACATGCCGACGACACTCCACAACGAAGCTGCCATCGCTGGAATCGGCCAGACTCGATACTCGAAGAAATCGGGCGTCTCCGAGCTTCAACTCGCCACGGAAGCCGTTCGCGCCGCGATCGACGACGCTGGAATTCACCCGTCTGAGGTCGACGGGCTCGTGACGTACACGATGGATTCGAGCGACGAGGTCGAAGTCGCGCGGACCGTCGGTATCGGTGACATGACATTCTGGAGCCAGGTGAATTACGGCGGCGGCGCGGCGGTGGGTCTCATCACGCACGCGGCGATGGCCGTGGCGACCGGGCAGGCGAAAAATGTCGTCGTCTATCGCGCGCTGAACGGTCGATCCGGTCAACGGATGGGGCAGGGGGTTTCGGGCAGCATCATCTCGAGCGACCTGATTCACTGGTCCTGGTATATGCCTTTCGGCCTGCTCACCCCGGCTTCCTGGATCGCGCTCCAGGCGACCCTGTATATGGACAAGTATGGCGCGACGTCCGAGCACCTGGCCCACGTCGCGATCACCCAGCGTATGCACGCGCAGAACAACCCGAACGCGGCCATGTACGGCAAGCCCATGACGATGGATGACTACATGAATTCGCGCATGGTTTGCGAGCCGCTGCGACTTTTCGACTGTTGTCAGGAGGACGACGGTGGGTGCGCGCTGCTGATCACGTCGCCGGAGCGCGCGAAGGACATGAAGCAAGTGCCTGCGGTCATGCGCGCGGTTACCCAGGCCTCCTTCGAGGGCCAGGAGCAGATGACGAGCTTCTATCGTGACGACCTCGCCGCGCTGCCAGAAATGGAGCTGGCCGCCAAGATCGTCTACGAGATGAGCGGCCTGGGTCCCAAGGACATCGACGCCGCGTGTCTCTATGACGCATTCACGCCCGAGATCCTCATGCAGCTCGAGGCCTTCGGCTTCTGTGGCAAGGGAGAGGCGAAGGATTTCGTGACCGAGGACTCACTCACGATTGGTGGGGCGCTTCCGAATAACACCCACGGCGGTCTTCTCTCGGAAGCCTACATGCATGGGGTCAACAATATTGTCGAGGGGGTGCGACTGATTCGCGGAGAATCCTGCAATCAGCCCGAGGGTGTCGAGCACGTACTCGTGACGAGCGGCGTGGGCGTGCCGACGGGAGCGGTGATCTTCGGGAAGGTCTGAGTCCAAAAGCCCTCTCCCGAGCTTTCTTCCTTGCATCTCGCCCATCTCGCGCGCATTGCGCCTTCCTGACGGGTCGCCCCTTGCACGAGGCGGTGTCGTCGCGATACGTTACGCGTATCCCGGTGGGTATCAACTGATCGGTGCGGTTTGCCGATGTTGAAGAGGCCCCCCCCCTGAAGGCCTTTCTTGAGGTCTGTCGAGAGAATCTTCTAGCCGTCTCCTGACGATCTACGAAAGATCTGAAAACAATCCGACGAAGAGCGGGCGAAGAGCGGGTAAGACCCTGGGTGGCAAGACTGGTGGAGCGAGTGAGACCGGTGAGACAAAGGAGCTGGCTGATTGCGATCGTCGCAGCATTCTTCGTGCTGCAGGCACCGCTATGCGTTCTTGCCTGCGCCGAGAATCCCGCCTCCGAAACGGTCGCGACAGAGCACTCGTGCCATGACGAAGGTTCGAAGTCCTCACCCGCCGAAGAGCCCAGCTCGCACGCGGATTGTGGCTGCGAACCCGCCCCGGAGGCGCTCGTTTCCCAGTCGAGCGATTCCGAGATCAGTTCGATTCAGCTCCACGTTTCTCCGCTTCAACTCCTCGAGCTGAACGTCGCCCGCGAGCACCGGGAAGCGTTGGTCGTGCGGAATACTGACCTACCACCGCCGGATATCCTGCTTCTCAAATCGACCCTCATTCTCTGAATCCCCGAAATCTCCAAGCGACTCGGCGCGCCAGGGGCGGAGCTACGCATAGGACCTCGTCCATGCGTGTCCCCCTTCGGACTGCTCCGGGTCTTGCTGTGTCGCGTGCGATTTGCGTGGCGGAATTGAGTTTTCGGGGGCGAGGACATGACGAAAAGACCCACGGCAGCACGAGCGGTCATGATGGCTGCTCTGCTCCTGATATCATGCGGATCGAGCGCGGCATCTGCTCACAAGGCACACCTGAAACAAGCGGACGCCGCGGTCGCTGAAATCGCGACGCCCGGGCCGGCGACGGTGCCGCCCGAAACGGGGGCAACCCCGCACGATCACAGCAAGCACACCGCCACCTCGGCGGCGGTCGTGGCCGATGCGACCGGATCAGGCAGGGCAAGTCCTGAAAACAACGTGCCCAGGCCCCTTGCCTGGCTCGGTCGGTTCCATCCGCCGCTGACCCATTTTCCGATTGCGCTTCTGACGATTGCCGCGATCGGGGAATTCCTGCTCATCCGAACCGGTGAGGTTCGCTTCGAACACGCCGTGCGCTTCACCGTAGTGTTCGGCGCCGCTGCTTCGCTCGTCGCCGCGACTCTCGGGTGGCTCTTCGCTGGGTTCCATCTCGTCGATGGCGAGTGGCCGATGACCGCCCATCGCTGGGCCGGTACCACGACCGCGTTTGTGTCGATCGGTCTCCTGTTTCTCTCGAACAGGACGAGCCGGAGCGGCGAGCCGAGGAAGGCATTCCGGATCGTGCTCTTTTCCAGTGCGGTGCTCGTGAGTGTGACGGGCTTCCTGGGAGGCGCACTCATTTACGGATTGGACCACTACTCATGGTAGGTGTAACGATGCAGAACTTGACTCGAGCCGTCGTCGCCTTGCTGGTCGCGGTCTTTTCGTTCTCCACGAGCGCAGCGGAACGCTCGCTAGAGGTCCCCGACCCGCTCACCCTCTCCTGGTGCTTGGAACGTGCTCGAAAAGCCAGTCCGATACTCGCGAGAATGACGGCCATCGCCGCGGCGGCGGGGCACCGCGTCGGCCCGGCTGGAGCGCTCGACGATCCTCGGATCGCGTATGAGGCGAGCAATATACCGACCGGAGATTTCAACTTCGACTCGACGCCCCTTTCTGGCCACCAGTTTGGACTCCGCCAGAAATTGCCCTATCCCGGGCTTCTTTCGAGCCGGAAGACCGCCGCAAAGAGAGGGGCGGAGGCGTCCAACTTCATCGTGGATGACCAGAGGTTCTTGACGGACGGGGCGGTCGAGATGGCGTGGGCCGAGCTCGGGTTTGCCCAACATGCGCTCGATATCACAGAACGAAATATCGACCTGCTTCGTCAGCTCGCGGCCACCGCTGAATCCAGATACCGAGTCGGGAGCGGTCTTCAGCAAGATGTACTCAGGGCACAGGTAGAACTCACGGCTCTTCTTCAGGAGCAGTTGCGGCGGCGGGAAGCCATCGAGCAAGCCGAGTCGATGTTGGTCGAACAGCTCGACCTGCCCGCGGTGACCCGACTTCCGAGAACCGACGCGCTTCGCTTGCTTGCCGAAAATCCTCCGCTCGCACCCCTCCTCGATTCCCTCGATGAACGAAGCGCTCGACTTGCGGCCGCGCGAAAGAGGATTGAGGCGGCCAAGGCGAAGGTGCGCACAGCCGTGATCGAGGGACTTCCGGATATCGACCTCAGCATCGGTTACCGCCTGCGGAAGAATGTCTCGGGAGACCCCGTCGATGGGGACGATTTCGTCTCGGCCGGTTTCACGATCCGGCTGCCGGTCGACCGGTCCAAATGGCGGGCTCGTGTCGCGGAACAGAACGCGAATGTTCGGCGTACCGAGGCTGAGTTGAGGGCTGTGCGTGCAGAACTCATCTCGCGCACGCGGCGTGCTCATGCCGAACTCACGAGGGCTTCCTCGGAGGAGGCGCTTCTCGAGACGGGGCTGATTCCTCAAGCCAGGCAGTCTCTCGAGTCGAGTCGTTCGGCCTACGAGGTTGGACAGATCGAGTTCCTGAGCCTTCTCGACAGCCAGGTTCGACTTCTGGACGCCGAGCTTCGCCTCGTCAGAGCGCGAGCGGATAAACGACGCGCCTTTGCTGCTCTGGAGGCAGCCGCTGGGGAGAAACTCCGATGAACAAACAACAACTCCTCTTGATGACCTGTGCAGTGCTGCTCGCACTGGGTGCCGGATGGTGGGCGCGCGACCTTGTTCCACGAGATCCGTCAATGGGGTCCGGTGGCTCGGGCTCGGTCGCCGAGGGGCCGTGTCCGGGCGGTGTGGCACCGCTCTACTGGAAGGCTCCGATGGATCCGGCCTATGTGCGGCAGGTGCCGGGAAAGTCGCCGATGGGGATGGAGCTGGTGCCCGAGTGCCCGAGCGGTCGTGGAGACGCGCCCGATGGCATGGTCGTGATCGATTCAGCCACGATTCAGAACATCGGGGTTCGAACGGTTCCGGTCCTAAGGAAGGATCTCGCGCGCTCTGTTCGAGCGGTCGGACGCGTCGCATATGATGAGCGTCGGGTGACCCACGTACACACCAAGGTACAGGGTTGGGTCGAAGATCTCCGGGTCCATTTCGTCGGGCAGGAAGTCAAGCGGGGTCAGCCTCTGCTTGAAATCTACTCGCCGGAGCTCGTCGCAACCCAGGAAGAACTTCTTCTCGCAGCACGCTACCGCGATGCGACCGCACAAAGTCCCTTTGATGATGTTCGAGGCGGGGGGCAGTCGCTCCTGGCCGCAACCGAGCGCCGGCTCGCGCTCTGGGATATTCCGGAGCGCGACATCGAACGCCTGCTTCGCACGGGCGAGGTGAAGAGAACGCTCACGCTCTATGCGCCCGAGTCGGGAGTCGTCACTCGACTCGGCGTGCGCTCGGGCATGGAGGTCCAGCCGAATGCGAGTCTCTACACGATTGCCGACCTCTCGAAGGTCTGGGTGCTCGCAGACGTCTACGAATACGAATTGCCGTGGCTCGAGATCGGCCAGGAAGCCACGGTCGAGATCAATTACATACCGGGCGAGCCGATGCGGGGAAAACTCACCTACATCGCCCCCTTTCTCGACCCCAAGACGCGGACCACCGAGGTGCGCATCGAACTCGACAACGCTTCTGGAAAGCTCAAGCCAGGGATGTTCGGAAACGCGGTCATCGCCGGCGCGCCGCGTCGCGCCGTGCTCGCCATTCCAAGCAATGCGGTGATTCGCTCGGGCACGAGGACGATTGCCGTCGTATCACTCGGCGAAGGCCGCTTCGATCCGCGCGAGATCGAACTGGGACTCGATACGGCAGACGGATGGCTCGAGGTTCGCTCGGGTCTCGAAGAGGGCGAGCTCATCGTCGTCTCGAGCCAGTTTCTCATTGACAGTGAGAGCAATCTTCAGGAGGCAAGGGAAAAGTTCCTTTCTGCCGAGCGCGCACCCGAGTCGAGCATAGAGAAGCCGATGAATCACTCCGTTTCGCACAAGGCCGATCAGGCCTCCGAGAGGCCAGAACCGCAATCGAACCCGTCCCACGAACATCACAATATGCCGATGGAAGAGGAGTAGACGCGATGCTCCGACACATCATAGAAGGATCCGCGAGAAATCCCGTTCTCGTTGCAATCGGCATTGCGGGCCTGCTCGCCTGGGGCGTCTACGCAATCGTGAACATACCGCTCGATGCGATCCCGGACCTGTCGGATGTTCAGGTCATCGTGTTCACGGAATATTCGGGGCAGGCGCCGCAGGTCGTTGAAGACCAGGTCACGTATCCTCTTTCGACCGCCATGCTCGCTGTTCCCTTTGCCAAGACTGTTCGCGGGTACTCGTTCTTCGGGCTTTCCTTCGTCTACATCATCTTCGAAGATGGTACGGATTTGTACTGGGCGAGGAGTCGAGTCCTCGAATCCTTGAATTTCGTATCGGGGAGGCTGCCTGACGGTGTGACGCCCACGCTTGGCCCGGACGCGACCGGCGTGGGTTGGATCTATGAATACGCGCTGGTGGATCGCACCGGAAATCTCGATCTCGCTGAACTTCGCTCGATTCAGGATTGGCACTTCCGGTACGAGCTGCAGACGGTTCCCGGCGTCGCGGAGGTCGCCAGCATCGGCGGTCACGTTCGGCAATACCAGGTGGAGGTGGATCCGAATCAGCTATCCGCCTATGGGCTTTCGCTCGCCCAGGTCCGTCACGCGATCATGCGAAGCAACAGCGATATCGGTGGAAAGCTTCTCGAGCAAGCGGAAACCGAATTCATGGTCCGTGGACGTGGCTATGTGAGCTCCATCCAGGATCTCGAACAGGTTGCGCTCGGCGCGAGTGAATCGGGCACTCCGATTCTACTTCGCAACGTTGCCAGCGTTTCGCTCGGTCCGGAGCTTCGGCGAGGTCTGACCGATCTGGATGGGGAGGGCGAGGTGGCTGCGGGTATCGTCATCATGCGATTCGGCGAGAACGCGCTCGAAACCATCCGAAACGTCAAAGAGAAGCTCGCCGAGCTGGCCGACAACCTTCCCCCCGGAGTCGAGGTGGTCACGGTGTACGACCGTGCTCCGCTGATCGAGCGCGCCGTCGAGAATCTGCGAGAGACGCTCCTCCAGCAGGGGCTGATCGTCGCGCTCATCTGTTTCGTCTTCCTGGTTCATATTCGAAGCGCGCTCGTGGTAATCCTGATTTTGCCGCTCGGGATCCTCTTCTCCTTCATCGTGATGTACCACCAGGGCATCAACGCGAACATCATGTCGCTCGGCGGTATCGCGATCGCGATCGGAACCATGATCGATGCCGGCATCGTCATGGTCGAGAATGCCCACAAGCATCTGGAGCGAGATGGCGGCACGAAAAGCCGACGGGAGATACTCATCGACGCCGCGGTAGAAGTGGGGCCCTCCCTCTTCTTTTCGTTGCTCATCGTGACGGTATCCTTCCTCCCCATCTTTGCGCTCGAAGCACAAGAGGGGCGGCTCTTCAAGCCGCTCGCCTTCACGAAGACCTATGCGATGGCCGGGGCGGCACTGCTCTCCATCACGGTCGTTCCGGTGCTGATGATCTGGCTGGTCAGAGGGAAGATCCTTCCCGAGAGTCGGAATCCGCTCAACCGGATCGTTCTCTGGGCCTATCGCCCACTCCTCGCAGCCTCTCTTCGGCACCGGTTTCTCGTGCTCGCCGTTGCATTGTTGCTGCTTCTCTCGAGCGTCTATCCCCTGACGCGAATCGGCTCCGAGTTCATGCCGCCGCTGTACGAAGGGGACCTTCTCTACATGCCGACCACGCTTCCCGGAATTTCGATTACGAAAGCCCGGGAGCTCCTGCAACAGACCGACCGCATCATCGCCACGCTTCCCGAAGTCGAGCGTGTCTTCGGCAAGATCGGGCGGGCCGACACGGCGACGGACCCCGCGCCGCTCTCGATGATCGAAACCACCATCACGCTGAAGCCGCGAAGCGAGTGGCGACCGGGAATGACGCCGCAGAAGCTCATCGCAGAGCTCGACAGCATGATTCGTTTCCCGGGGCTCACGAACGCCTGGACGATGCCCATCAAGACCCGTATCGACATGCTCTCGACCGGGATCAAGACACCCGTCGGCATCAAGATCTCCGGGCCAGATCTCGCCGTACTCGAGGACATCGGAGAGCAGATCGAGGCGGCTCTGCGCGATATGCCCGGTACATTGAGCGTCTATGCGGAGCGGGTCGTTGGAGGGAACTACCTCGACTTAGACATCGACCGCGCCAAGATTGCCCGCTACGCGCTGACGGTGGGCGACGTTCAGGACATCATTCAAACTGCGATCGGCGGAATGAATATCAGTCAAACCGTCGAGGGCCTCGAACGCTATCCCATCAATTTACGATATAGCCGCGAGCTTCGGGATGACATCTCTTCGCTGCGTCGCGTGCTCGTTCCGACGCCGACCGGCGCGCAAGTGCCCCTCGAGCAACTGGTCACATTTCGCTTCGCGAAAGGTCCGCCCGCGATCAAAACCGAGAATGCGAGACCGAATGCGTGGATCTATATCGACCTCGAGGGCATCGACGTAGGAACCTACGTCAAGAACGCACGGGAGGTGCTCGACGAGCGCGTCCAGTTGCCGCCTGGATATGGCCTGCAGTGGAGTGGCCAGTACGAATATCTCGAACGCGCCCAGAATCGCCTCGCGCTGATCGCCCCGCTTACTCTCGGCCTGATCTTCCTGCTTCTCTATCTCAATTTCAGAAAGCTGTCCGACACGCTCCTCGTCATCGGCGCGCTGCCCTTCGCGCTCGTCGGCGGAGTCTTCCTGCTCTGGGCGCTCGACTACGATTTTAGTGTCGCCGTGGGTGCGGGCTTCCTGGCCCTCTCGGGACTCACCGCTGAAACCGGTGTCATCATGCTGCTCTTCCTGAATCAAGCGCGAGACCGTGCCCTCGAGAGCGGTACCCTCCGGTCTGTCGAAGACCTCTGGCGAGTCACGGTGGACGGAGCGACCCAGCGGGCCCGGCCACTTCTCATGACGGTCGCTTCCGATGTCATCGGACTCCTCCCCATCATGTGGGGCGTCGGCACAGGATCCGAAACCATGCGTCGCATCGCTGCGCCGATGGTGGGGGGCGTCGTCACCGCGATGCTCGTCACGCTCTTCGTGATCCCCGTACTCTTCGTTTTCGTTCACGGCCGGGGTCTTCCCAGAGCCATGGCCGAAAACGACTCGATATGATGTGGGCTAGCGGTGTGCGGCCGCCTGATCTTCGCGGGGCCCCGCGAGTTCCGTCTTGCCATCGACGGTGTAGACCTTGCGTCCGAGTTCCTCGATGAGCGGAGTGCAGAAGGTGATTCGTCCCGTCAGCTCCGGATCCCGGGTGACGCATAACGCGAGCGCAGCCTCGGCCATCGCCTCGCGGCTCTCGGCTTCGGCGAGCGCCTCGTCGGGGACGACGCCGAGGGCTTCGGTGCCCTCGGTCGGAACCGCGCCAACCGGCGCCATCGAATTCACCCAGACCCCGTCCTTCGACACCGCTGCAGCGAGTCCGGCCGTGAAGCGCTCGAGCGCTGCTTTCGTCGATCCGTAGAGGATCGACTGGGCATCGAAATCCCTGAAAGGGTATTTTGGCCGGAAGGAGGTCGCCGAGGAGATGTTCAGGATCCAACCTTCGCCGCGTTCGCGCATGCCGGGAACGACGAGCTGTGAGAGCCGCCAAGGGGCGAAGAAGTTGATGTCGTTGGCCACGCGGAAACGCTTCTCGCTCGTCTCCGTGAAGGGGAGATAGAACGCGGCCGCGGCATTGTTCACGAGGACGTCGATCGGGCCGAGTTCGGACTCCGCCTGGCGGACGAGACCCTCGAGGCAGGTCGAGTCCGCGAGGTCGCCCGCGATTGGAACGGCCCGGCCGCCGCGGGTTTCGATGAATTCCGCGGTTTCGAGGAGACTGCCGGCGAGATGGTCGTGTTGCTCGAGGGTTCGCGCCGTGATTGCGACCCGGGCACCCTCGGCCCCGAAGCGCTTGGCAATGGCGGCGCCGATGCCGCGGCTCGCGCCCGTCACGAGGGCGACACGTCCGTCGAGTTCTCCCATGAATCTGCTCCGATCTGAGCCGCTTGCGTGGGTCACACGTGCGGCAGGGGCTGAGGCGTTAGCGGCCGAGGGCCTCGTTCGCGACCGCTGTCGCCCAGCGGTAATCCGACTTGCCATTCGCGTGGCGCTGCAGACGTTCGACGCGAACGATGTGCTTGGGTGCCTTGTAGCTGGCCAGGTGTTCTTTGACCGATTGGATGAGCGCCGCGTCGTCGACACCGGGGTCGGAAAGCTGGACGACGGCGGTAATCGCCTGACCCCATCGCTCGTCGGCCACGCCGATGACGTAGCAATCTTCGATGGCTTCATGGAGTTTGAGGGCTTCCTCGACTTCTTCGGGGTAGATCTTTTCGCCGCCGGAGTTGATGCAGGCCGACCCGCGTCCGAGCAGGGTGATCGTCCCGTCCGCTTCGATCGTCGCGAAATCGCCGGGAATCGAATAGCGCCGGCCGTCGAGGGTCGGCCAGGTCTCCTCGCTCTTCACCGGATCCTTGTAGTAGCCGATCGGGAGTGGCCCGCCGAGGGCGAGACGACCCCGCTTCCCGGACCCCGGAGCAACATCGTTGCCGTCTTCGTCGATCACCTTCGTGAATTCGCCGAGGCTGAATCGCGCGGTGGTCGCCTTGCGCGGGTCGCTCTCGAGCTTGGCTGCGAAGCCAACGCCCTCAGAGGAACCCAGGGAGTCCATCAACCGCATGCGCGGGTTGAACGAGAGAAGGGCCTGTTTGATCGGAGCGCTCCACATGACGCCCGATGACAACACGAGAAAGATCGACGAGAGGTCGTAGTCTTCGCCACGCGCCCGCGCGGACTCGAGCGCTTCGAGCATGGGGCGGCTGAATGCATCACCGACGATCGTGAGATGGGTCGCGCGATGTCGTTCGACGGCGCGAAAGAGCGCATCGCCCGAGAACGAGCGCTCTTCGAGCGTGATGATCACGCCGCCGGTCAAGTGTGTCGTGAGTGCTGCGATGCCCGAGGTGCCGTGCATGAGTGGGGCGGCGGCGAGTTGGCGGGTCACACGGCCGGTTGCCTCGATCTCTCGCACCGAGTCGAGCAGCTCTTCGCAAGTCCGTGGCACGCTCTGCTTGAGTCCGGCGTAGGTCGTCTTCATCGTCTGGATCATGTTTGCGTGGGGCCACATGACGCCCTTGGGGTTGCCGGTGGTGCCGCCCGTAAAGAGCATCCATAGGTCGTCGGGGGAGCGTTCGATCCGCTGTGTCGGGTCGTGGTGAGCGATCAGCGCTTCGTAGCTCTCGGCCCAGTCGGGCGTGGTTTCACCGCCTCGCTGAATGAAGAGCCTAAGGTCGGGCAGGTCGCCCCGGATCTCGTCGATGGCGTCGGCCAGGGTCGAGTCGAAGAAGAGCGCTCCTGCATCCGCTCCCTCGAGCAGCGAGTGCAGCTCCTTGGCGGTGTAGCGAAAGTTGACGTTGAAGGGCGTCATGCGCTGCTTGAAGCAGGCGAATTGCGCTTCGGAGTATTCCGGACCGTTGTAGAGGGCGAGGCCGACGTTCGTCGCGACCGGCAGATCGGCATCCGCGAGAGCGGCGGCGATGCGCGCCGCGCGGTCCTCGAATTCTTGCCAACTGCGACGCGTGTCGCCGCAAAGCAGCGCGTCGGATTCGGGGATCTCATCGGAGATCGCTTCCCAGGCAGTCGCGAAATTCAGGTCCATCGACCGATCATGGCGCGCCCGCCGGCACACGTCGAGGCCGTACGCATGACTCCCGCGCCTGGCCTTGACGCGTCGTTCGGAAATGGGGAAGGGCCGTGAAGATCCTGAGGCTCATGCCGCTCCGACGCCATCGTGGCTTCCCGCAGCGAGTCCCTCGAGCAATCGTGGAGGGGCGGCTTCTTTCGCAGCGGTCGCCGCAACAGGAGCGCTTGTCTCGTGTGATAGGCATGAGCCGAGAGACATCAAAAGAATCACCAGCTGATACACAGTCCCGTTCGGTCCGAATCGTGAACCATCGATATCCGAATCCCCTTCCGTCGTACCGTGATTGGTGCGTTCATGGCTGGCGATCCCGAAACTGAATCCGTTGGATCTCGCACCGATAGGATCCTATAGGGTTATAGGGGTTAAGGAGGGAGGTCGTAGGATCGGTTCGCAGCCAGCCGGCGCATCGGTCTATAACCGCGAATCCTTCGGGTGATACCACTCGATCCTCACCAGGAGATGGTTCATGAAATTTGCGATGTTCTACGAACTCCCGGTCCCGAAGCCCTGGACGCCT
>Ga0114950_10000572_pt1 | contig 25621 bp, 27 predicted proteins | sample N075metaG_FD_83503 | JGI IMG/M metagenome (GOLD analysis project Ga0114950, IMG submission 83503) | Deep subsurface microbial communities from Kermadec Trench to uncover new lineages of life (NeLLi) - N075 metaG | ecosystem: Environmental > Aquatic > Marine > Ocean trench > Sediment | place... | reverse complement strand
CGGCGTGCCGAACGAGAATCTCGTTTGGAAAGATACCGCTATCGTTCCCGTCGGCACGACGATGGACATCCTCGTCGACATCACGAACCCTGGTGAATGGATGGCGCACTGCCACATTGCCGAGCACCTTCACGCGGGGATGATGATGACGTTCACCGTCACCGAGCCCTGAGGCGGAAGCGTTTAGTTGGGTCCATTGTTAGCGATAGACGTTTTTCCGATGCCCTATCATCAGGATGATGATGACGAGTTTGCCCGAAGAAACGCTATAAAGTATGCGGTACCGCCCTACGCGAATACGGAAGACGTCATCGTAGCCGGCTAGCTTGCGTACGCCGCGCGGGAGCGGTTCGCCGGCGAGCTCGAGGATCGCTTTCACGACACGCTGCTGATCTTCGCGAGGGAGTTTCTTGAGCTGTTTCTTCGCGGAGCGAGAGATCTCGATTTTATATTTTGCCATCGAGCTTGAGCTCAGCGAGTACTTCGGCGAGAGGTTGCGTTGGTTCGTGCCGAATCTTCTTGAGCTCTTCGATGTCTTCGAGTTCCTCGAGCCGGTCAAGGAGCGCTTCTTCGATGAAATGATTCATCACAATCCCACGCGCCTTACAGTATTTCTCAATGGCCTCTTTGAGTGCTCCATCGATACGGGCGTTTATCTGAACTGTCCCCACAGGTTTGCTCCTGCATAGATTATAGCAATTAATAGCAATTAATAGCATCTGCTTTTGAAACGGAGTTTCGTCCCCGAACCGCTGACCCTCGTGACGGTTCGGATCGGCTGTTGGAATCCCCAAAAGTGGGAACACTTCGGCCACCCACGCATTAGGATAGCGAGACGGTGTCTCAAGGAGGAATCTATGTCATCGAAGGGAATTTCGTGGTTGTGCTTGTCGTCTTTGTTGCTGGGCGTTGCCGTGATGTCCGCGGCACATCCGCAGGTCCGGCGGATGCCGGACTCACCCACCGGCCGAATGGCGGGAGCGCTCGTGGATCTCGCGGACGCGCCTGACGAATCGGCCGTGGAGACATTTCTCGACGTGCGGGTGACGCCGTCCGCCCGTGAGGCTATGGCCCCGATGCTCCGGGAATATCGGGACTTGCTGTCAGCCCCCGAGCTCGACGGCGCGAAGAAGACGGGCGCTTTTTCCGCCATCCTCACGCTGACGAGCGACGGCACGACTTATCGGGTGAGCTACGAAGTCGCGCCCGAAGAGCCGCATCAGCTCACCTCATTCAGCGTCGAGACCGATTCCGCTGGGATATCCGCCGCAACGCCCCCGGTGGAGGGGGAAACAGACCTGCCTTCGTCCGAGGTGACGAAGGGGTATCTCGAAAAGCTCGCCGCGGTGGATACATTCTCGGGAAGTGTGCTCGTGGCTCGGGGGGATACGCTTTTGTACGAGGCTGCCTTTGGCTTGGCCGAGCGTGCGTCGAAGACGCCCAATCAGACCGATACGCTGTTCGACATCGGCTCCATTACGAAAATGATGACCAAAGTGGCTATCGGTCAGCTCGCGCGCGACGGTAAACTTTCGCTCGACGACACCATTGCCGCTCATCTCCACGACTATCCGAGCTCGGAGGTTGCGTCGAGCGTTACCATCGACCAGTTGGTACATCATCGCTCCGGCCTTGGCGACATCTTCAACGAGAAGTTCCAGAGGATTTCTAAGGCGTCCTTGCTGACGCCAAGGGACTTCTTTCCGATTTTTGTCGACGACCCGCTCAACTTTGTGCCGGGGAGCTCGCAGCAATATTCGAATGCGGGCTACATCGTGCTCGGAGCCATCATCGAAGCTGCGTCGGGCCAAGACTATGTCAGCTATATCGAAGACAACATCTTTGCTCCCGCCGGTATGAAGGAATCGGGCTTCATCATGCGGGATGGCTCACACCCGAATTTGGCGACAGGTTATACGCGTGGCCACGGCGGAGCTTCAAGCGAGCTCGAGAGCAACCGTGGGATGCTTCCCATTCGTGGATGCCCGGCGGGAAGCAGCTCCCACAGTGCGAAAGACTTGTGGCGTTTCGAGCGCGCGCTCCGCAACGGAAAACTCTTGGACGCGAAGTGGGCGACTTGGTTTTTCGGAGGCGACGGCGTCGTCCTCGGCTTCGGAGGCGGTGGACCGGGTGTGAACGCCATGCTCGAATTGGAACGCGACTTGACGATCGTGGTGCTCGCCAATCTCGATCCGCCTGCGGCGGAGCAGGTGGCAAAGAAGCTGCGGGAGATCTGGTCAGAGCGATGACGTAGCGTCTTATCGGGCACGGATCGCATTCAGAGTTCCCGTGAGCGTTTTTACGAGCTCTGGGCGATCCAAATAGAGATTGAGCTCTTCGCCTAAATCCTCGTCCAAGTTGTAGAGTTGTCCTTTGGGCTCACCCGGTTGGGGCTCGTAGTGCCGCGGCTCGGAGAACCCGCCGGAACCGCGGCCTTCTACGAGCTTCCACGGCCCTTGCCGAATAGCAAAGACACCGTCATAGCTGTGATGGATCACCGGGTCGTCTTCCACGGATGGCGGGCGCGTCTCGCCGAGTAGCTCGGGCAGAATGCTAAAGCTGTCTTCGCCGGCGCCGGCCTGAAGTGAAACACCGAGAACGTCGGCACTCGTAGCGATCCAGTTGGTCAGCGTCGTGGTTTTGTCGCTGCTCGACCCGGGAGCGATATGACCCGGCCAGCGAACGATGAACGGTACCCGGTGTCCACCTTCCCAGATGTCGGCTTTCATTCCGCGAAGGGGTCCGGCCGCGTGATGGTCAAACCGTTCGATCCATTTTGGTGCCCAATAAGGACCGTTGTCGCTGGTAAAGACGACGACAGTATTCTCGCTCAATTGCAGACGGTCGAGCGCTTGGAGTACTTCGCCTACTGCATCATCGACCATGCTCACGAAATCGCCATATGTTCCCGCTTCCGAGCTGCCGTCGTACTCTTCGGTGGGTACCCAAGGCGTGTGCGGCGCAGCGAGCGGCAGATAAAGGAAGAAAGGCTCGCCACTCTCGGCTTGCGACTCGAGGTAGGCAATCGCCTTGTCCTTGAACGTCGGGAGCACTTGGTAGAAATCGAATCCCTCCATCATGGGGCCCGGGCGCCAGAACGCCCCGGTAAAATCCGTGTCCAGGTTGTTACCCTCGGTAAACTCGGACATCGGAGCCACGAGCGCGTTGTTCTCGAAGAATCCATACGGTGGAATGTCGAGCGATGACGGCAGGATGAACGAGAAATCAAACCCGGCCGTGACAGGTCCGCCCTCGACGGGTTGAGTGAAGTCGATCAAGTCATGCTCCATATCCATGACCAGCCCGTTCTCGTTCACGCGCACACGATCCGTGTCGATGAGGCTTTGAAGCGGTTCGTTGAGCTTCCAGTCGAGCCCCAGATGCCACTTGCCGATCACGGCCGTCGCGTAGCCTTGCTCCTTCAGCATCGAGGCCACCGTGGGCCTGTCGGGCTCGATCAATGAGCGTCCGTAGCCCCACAAAACGTCACTAGTCAAACGGCTGCGCCAGCTGTAACGACCGGTCAGAACCCCATAGCGCGTGGGCGTGCAAACGGACGAAGGCGAATGAGCATCGGTGAAGCGCATTCCCTCCGAGGCGAGCTGGTCGATATGCGGTGTCGGGATTTTGGATGCGGAGTTATAGGCACGCACGTCGCCAAACCCGAGATCGTCCGCCAATATGTAAACGAAGTTTGGTCGATTCGGTTCGAGTTTCTTCGGCTCGTCGTTAACACACGAGCACAACGCCCACGCCGCGATGAGAGCGCCCAACCTATGTCTGTGGCAGCATGTCTCCTCCACTATGTCTCTCAGACGAGCGTCGTGCAGTAGAGAACCAGCAGGGCCACAACCGAGAGGCCGCCCGCGGAGAACACCAGCCATGGGTTTTCCCGAAGCTGCCGCGGTGGCGGTGGCGCGTCGCCCGGTTGCAAAAGCGGCGTTGCGGAGGCGATGAGACGATAGCCTCGCCGTGGCAGCGTCTCGATGTAGCGCGGGGCCTTCGCCTCGTCACTCAAAGCGTCGCGGATCTTTCGGACAGCCGCGTTCAAATTGTTGTCGTAGTCAACGACGTCTTCGGGCCACAGGCGTTGCTGCAGCGCCGCCCGGGACACGAGCTCCCCGGGTCTTTCGAGCAACATCGCCAGAACCCGGAGCGGTTTTTCCTGCAAGTCGATTCTGTCGCCATTTCGAAAGAGCTCGAACGTGTCGAGGTCGATCTCGAACTCGCCCAAGCGGTAACCCCTGAATCTCGTGTTCGTCATCGTTGGCTTCCTCTCCCAATCATCCTGTTCATAGCAAATTAACCCACAATTAAGCGGCTGTCCATGGCACCGTCTACGATTTCGTGGGAGCATGCAACGAAGTCGGAAAGGAGGGCCCGATGAAAGGCTTCGTCAAACGTGCGCTAGCAGTGGCGGCGGGGGTCGTGGTCGTAAGGTTGATTCTGGAAGAGACGGGTGCACCGTCGTGGTTGGTCAACGTTTTCGGCGTGACGTGGCTGTACCTGCTGGTCCCGTTCTATTTTGCTATCAAGGTCGCTCGCTCCTCGGAGACGCGTCCCTATGTCACCCTCGCGAAGATGTCGGGCAGTTTTGTTCTCGTAGCGGCGTCCATGGTCGGAGTGATGTACAGCCTGTCGTCCCTGTTCGGGTTTTCGGCGTACCGTTTCACTGTCGAGGGCGGAGGCGTGATAGGAGAAGGGATAACACCCGTTCAGGGCTACATTGTGATGCCTCTAAGCAACTTCGGCCTGACCGCCCTGATAGGTCTGGTGGCCGCAGCCGTGATCGGGCCGATCGTATTATGGATGTTTCGCCGCTACCGCGCTCTCAACTGAGCCAGCCCCTCCTCCACCTCTTCGCGGGGAAGCTTGCCGTGCTCGAGGGCTTCGTCGGGCTTCGTGAGCAACCGCTCGTAGAGCTCGATCCCCTCGGGGACCAGCTCGGCGTGTCCCGCGTCGATCAGCTCGAACAACGTGTCCTCGGCATCCGCAAAAGCGCCTTCGCGTTCGTAGTGCCAGATGAGCCGTTTTTGGATCTCCGGCTCTGGTGCATTGGAGGCTAGCTCGCCGAGCAACGTCTCGATCTTCTCTAGATAGCGGTCCGCATCAGGAATGCGCTCGAGGCTTTCCCGCCCGGAGACTTCGAGATAGAGCCCAAGCGCGCGCACCTTCGATTGGTATGCGTCGCCGTCCTCCCCTTTGAGCGTTTTGAGCTCGCCGTCTTCATAAAGAAGCTCGGCGACGACGAGACTCTTCCCGGGGTCGAGGATTCCCCCCGGGCTGAAGAGAAAGACGATCTGGTCGAGCGATAGAGTGTGCAACGTGCGGACGTCGAGCCCAACGAGGTTCTTGGCGGCCTCGGTGATAGCCTCTTCGGCCTCGTTGTACCGCTTGGCTTTTCGGAGGGTGAGGATGGCGCCGAGGGTTTTGGAGAGCTGTTCGACGAGCCTGAGTATGTAATCGCGTTGGAACATCCCGCTGCATTCCCTATAGCCCCATAGGCCCTATAGGCTCAATGGGTCAGTGCAAAGATGACGTAATTGACTCCGAACTTGTAACCTTCGTTCGTGAGCTCGATGGGGTAGTAGCCGTGCTCGGCCCACTCCCAGTACTCCCCGATATCATTGTTGAAATTGGCGACGAGCAATAGACGGCCGTCGTCGTCTCGAATTCCCCAGAACGAGGGCGCTTCATAGGCGCCATAGCCGGCCGGCATTTCGAGGGTCTTGATATGGAAGAAGCTCTGGAATAAAGGGTCCTCGAGCTCGAGCCTCTCGAAGTGACGTCCGGGCAAGACTCTTGCCATGCACGCTTCGAAGTTCTCCCAATCCCAAGGCCCGTCAAAGTCGTCGAAGATGGCAAATCCGCCTTTCGAGAGATAGTCGCGAAAGTTCGCGGTTTCCTCGGGCGTTATGGCCCAAGTGCCGGGCTCGCTGAAATAGGCCAGCGGATAGAGCATGAGATCCGGGCTGTCGAGCGAGACGATCGTGTGCGCCGCGGGCTCCGTATAAACCTCGGAGACCTCGGACAAAATACGCAGGAGGTTTCGCTCGGCGCGCGGGTAATCATGAGACCAGCCGGGCCGTCTCCCTTCACGATACGAATGAAACCTCACGCGCGCGAAGGCGTAATTCGGCACGATGGTAGGCGTGAGCTCGACCGGTGGCGGTTCGCGCCGCCGGCGGCGCTCCCATTGTGCTCCCTCGGCTACGAGCGAAATCAGCGCTATGATTGCGAGCGCTCTGACGAGCATCCCTGGCCTCCCTGGTCTTCGCATAGAATCATACGCTTAGCCGTGCCATTTGACAAAGGAGCTTTTGCCGATGAAACGTATTCCCGTGAACCCCTGGGAATGGTCCAAGCAGTATCAATTCAACCAGGGCGAAATTCTCGAAGGCGTGAGCCGCCAGCTCGTATGCTCGGGCCAGACCTCGATTGACGCCGAGGGCAAGGTCAAACATCCGGACGATTTGAGAGGCCAGATTGCAGCGGCCATGGATAATCTCGAGGCCGTTTTGAAGGCCGCGGCGATGGGTTTCGAGAACCTCACCCGGTTGACCGTGTATACAACCGACGTGGACAAGATGATCGAGAACTGGGACGCGTTCTCGGGGCCGCTCGCCGCCGCAAACGTCATGCCAGTAAACACGCTGATCGGCGTCGCCCGCCTAGCCTATCCCGAGCTAAAAGTGGAAATCCAAGCCGACGCCGCCGACTGATTTTCCGGGAACCATCCGCCCGGGAAATCCGTAAACCCTGACGAGGCGTCGAAATATGCCCAGAGTAGCAGTTAGCAAGTAGTCCCAACGAAACAGGGAGACAAAGTGCAAGATCTTGCAGGCGATATTCGATACGCTTTCCGGACGCTTTTCCGTCAACCCGGCTTCACCCTCGTGGCCGCGCTTTCGCTCGCCCTCGGGATCGGTCTGAATACGACTATCTTCAGCGTCGTGAACACGATCCTTCTCAAGAATCTTCCCATCGAGGACCCGGGCAGCCTCGTCGAGATCTACTCGAGCCCAGCCGAAGAATTCCCGCATTTCACGTCGTCCTATCCAGACTTTCTCGATATCCAAAAAGAGACCGAGGCCTTCGAAGGGCTCGCCGCGCATGCCATGGTCCGCGGCATCGTGACGACCGAAGGACAATCCGACGTCGTCACGGGCGAGGTTGTCACGGCGGGCTATTTCAAGTTGCTCGGGGTGAGGCCTATCCTCGGACGCGCCTTCCTTCTAGGGGAAGATACGACCGAAGGCGCGTATCCCGTGATGGTCTTGAGCCACGGTCTATGGCAGCGCCGCCTCGGCGGAGACCCCGATGTGGTCGGAAAGTCACTTCGGCTGAGCGGTGTCGATTACAACATCATCGGCGTCGCGCCCGAATCCTACACGGGCACCATTCCTGGAATCCGTCCGGAGTTTTGGGTGCCGACCGCGATGGTGGAGAGTCTCACCTTTGTCGGGATGCAGGCCAACAACGCGGACGAGCCGAACAAGACGCGCCGCGAGCGGCGTGGTACCCGTTGGCTCTTCGTCAAAGGGCGCCTCGCTCCGGGTGCGAGCGTCGAGGAAGCGCAAGCCCAAGTGAGCACCGTGTTCGCGCGCCTCGAGCAGGAATATCCGGACACGAACGAAGACATGAAAGCCGCGGTGCTCGGGCGCTCCTCGGTGCGCTTCCACCCGATGGTGGACAACATCTTGGCGACCGCGGGTGCGGTGTTGCTCGCCGCGGTCGGGATGATCTTGATGATCGCCTGCGCCAATGTGGCAAACATGTTGCTGGCGCGGGCGGCGAACCGGAGTCGCGAAATTGCCGTACGGCTTTCGGTTGGAGCGAGCCGGGGCCGCCTCGTTCGCCAATTGATGACGGAAAGCCTCGTGCTCGCGACGCTTGGCGGTGTCATGGGCGTTGGCCTTGCTTACTGGGCCGCGCGGGTTCTCTCCGCGGCGCAGCCGCCGCTACCGATCCCAATCGAGTTCGCTTATGAGCTCGACACGTCGGTCTTGGCTTTCGCTTTTTTCGTCTCTCTAGCGACAGCGGTGGTCTTCGGTCTCGTTCCCGCGTTCCGCGCCTCGCGGCCGAACTTGATCCCCGCGCTCAAAGGTGAAGCCATTGGGATTGACGACCCGACCAAACGCAGATTCACTTTGAGCAACGCGCTCGTCGTCGGACAGCTTGCCATCTCGCTCGTGCTTCTTGTCGCCGGTGCGCTGCTGACACGCGGGCTCATAGAGGCCCAACGCACCGATGTCGGCTTCGACGCGTCGCGCGTCGCGGCCCTCGGCTTCAACTTGCAGATGAACAATTACAGCCTCGAGAAGGCGCAAGCGCTCCAGCGCCAGCTTCTCGAGAGTCTACCCGCGCTCCCGGGCGTTGAGAACGTCACGCTCGCGAGCCGCTTGCCGCTCTCCCCGAGCATCCACATGGAAGGTATATTCGTGCCCGAGGTCCATCAGACGGAGGACGACATCGTGCCGCTCGACGTCGTCTATGTCGGTGAGGATTACTTTCGCGTGACGGGCATCCCGATCGTTCAGGGGCGGGCTTTCACGGAACAGGATCGCGAAGGCGCTCCACGCGTGCTTATCGTGAACGAGACGATGGCCGCGCTCTACTGGCGGGGAAGAAGCGCCGTGGGCGAGCTCATCTACACGGGCGGCCCCGAAGGCGACCCCGCGGAGATCGTTGGCGTGAGCCGCGATCACAAAGTGCGCGCGATCGGCGAAGAGCCGAGGCCCTACATCCACTTCCCGCGCGCACAATCGCCGTCGCGCGCGACGCTGATTCTCGCGCGCACGACCGGTCCGGCGGAAGCGCTCGTACCGGTGCTTCGAAGTGCCATTCTGGAGGTTGAGCCGGAGATCGTTTTCACTCGAGACGGCACCGCTTCGGATGTTGTCAACGTGACGCTCGTGCCGGCGCGCGTCGGCGCGCGCCTTCTCGGTGCGTTTGGAGTCCTTGCACTGCTTCTAGCCGCGGTCGGCCTCTACGGCGTCATCGCTTATGCGGTCAGCCGCCGCACCCACGAAGTCGGCCTCCGCATGGCGCTTGGGGCAAACGCTTCGAACGTGCTGACCATGATTCTTCGACAAGGCATGACGCTCGCGGTGATCGGAGTGGTTTTAGGCGTGGTCCTCGCCGCAGTCGTTGCGCGCCTTGCCCAAGCGCTTCTCTACGGTGTGAGCTCCGTCGACCCGCTCGCTTACGGTCTCGCGGCATCGTTGCTGCTCGTCGTCGCATTCGCGGCGAATCTCATCCCGGCGTGGCGCGCTTCACGCGTGAGCCCGATGGCGGCGCTTCGCTACGAATGATCACTTCGGGCTCGAGCGCCGCACGACCGCGCTGAGCTCTCGCTCCGAGAGCTCGACCTCTAGCGCCGGCGCTTTCGCTAGCCTCTGAGCTTTCTCATCTATTCTAGCCTCGGGGCTATTGGCTCCAGACCGTCTGCAGGATTTCGCCGACGTGTGATCGCGTTGATTCGCGCCAATGCGTTGGGGCTGGAGTACACCGAACGCCTGAACGACTACGTCCGGGACAAGTACGCCGAGCTCTGGCAAGCGGCTCAAACGAAAAGCGAGCCCTGATCTTCGGTGTTCCGGGCGTCAATCAGAGCGAGCGGCTTGTCGCCGCGAGGGTGCGTTAGCTGTTAGCATCGCATGACGACTGAGGGTCCTGTTCTGGTCCTTTCACGAGCTGAGGCTCGATCCCAGGAGAGTTAAATAAACTTCAATTGTACTTTAATAATATTTAGTCTAGAATTGAGGTTGTACTCGAGAAAAACGTGAGTCTTTGAGCGAAACGGCGCGATGGTTTGATGAGCTCTCCGAAGAAGACATCGCATTCATACGGCGTTTTGTGTTGTCGTCGGGCTCGCTCAAAGAGATCGCGAAGGTTTACGAGATCAGCTACCCCACCGTCCGGCTGCGGCTGGACCGGCTGATCGAGAAGATCAAGCTCCTCACGAGCGACACCGTCACGAGCGAGTTCGAGCGGATCTTGCGCATCGAATATGCCCAAGGGAAGATCGATCTGGGAACGTTGAAACGGCTTCTGAAAGCTTACAAGGAGGCATCGTCATGAGGTTGCTCGTCGTGTTGATGGCGCTAGGTTGCTTCGTCGGTTCGGCCCATGCCGAGGAGACGGTAAGGGAGATCATGTGGACGGGCTCGTTGCCCGAAGGCGCCGAGCGTGGCCCGGAGGACTCGGTAACGGTAACTTCGACGAGCGACGAAGGGCTCACGGTGACCCTTCTGGAGCTCGAGGAGCCGGGCATAACCAAGCTTCGCTACGCGCTGAAGGGACGCGTCCGTTACGAAAAAGTCGATGGCGCGGGCTATGTCGAGATGTGGAATGTTTTCGATGATGGTGGCCCGTACTTCACCCGCACCAACCTTGACCAGGGGCCGATGCGCGCCATCACCGGAAGCTCGGGCTGGCGCGACATCGTGTTGCCTTTCGACGCGACGGGTGCGAGCGCGCCGCCCAAGCGGCTTGTTATTAATGTTGTCTTGCCCGGACGGGGGAAGGTGACGCTCTCGCCCATGACACTCGTAGAGCTCGAAGAAGGGGAGTGGCCGTCCGGAAGCTCTGCGATGTCGGGTCTATGGGGCGGCATTGCCGGCGGCGTCGTTGGTACGCTCGGCGGGCTTCTCGGCTGGCTCGGCGGAAAAGGACGAGCCAAAACCCTCGTGCTCCTGGGCTTTCGCGCGATGATGACAGCCGGCGCGGTCGCGCTTCTGATAGGTATCTGGAGCTTCATGAAGGGCGCCGGCTACGACGTGTACTACCCACTTGTTCTGATCGGCGGGATCTCATTCCTCGTATCCATCTCCGCCTTGCCGCGTCTCGAGAAACAGTACGAAGTAATCGAGCTTCGACGCATGTCCGCGCTCGATGCATAGCGTCTTGGAAGCGGGTATGATCCGCTGCCATGACGTACCGACTTCCTATCCTCGCGCTGGTCGCCTGCGCGGCCTGCCAAGCTGAACCGGAACAGCATCCCGCGGACTGGGTGCTGAGAAACGGCGTCGTCTACACCGTCGATGCAGAACGAAGCTCGGCTGAAGCCGTTGCGATTAGCGGTGATCGCATCGCCTATGTCGGCGACGATGGCGGCGTCGAGGTCTTCATCGGGCCCGAGACCCAAGTCATCGATCTCGATGGGAAGATGTTGCTTCCCGGGTTCTTCGACGCCCACTCGCATCCGGCGCACGCGCCCGTGGATTCACTCTCCGTGCGGCTCTACGGGCTGACGTCGCTCGAAGGCTACCTCGACGCACTCCGCGAATATGCGAGTGCCTATCCCGACCGACCGGTAATTCAAGGCGCGGGTTGGAGTAATACGCTGTTTCCGCCAAGCGGACCCAGGCGGCAAGATCTCGACCGCGTTGTTTCCGATCGCCCGGTCATGTTCTCTTCTGAAGATGGTCACTCGAGCTGGGTGAACTCGAAGGCACTCGAGCTGGCGGGTGTCACCAAAGACACGCCGGATCCGCCAGGCGGCATCATCGAGCGCGACGCGGACACGGGCGAGCCGAGCGGCACGCTGCGCGAAAGCGCCGCGGGGCTCGTGGCCGGTGTCGCGGCGCCTCCGACGGTAGAGGAGCGCCTCCTCGCGCTCGAGGCTTTTCAGGAGATGGCGGCTCGTGACGGTGTGACGACCGTGCGGGACGCTTACGTGAGGCTCGATGACGTTGCGAGCGAAGCCTATGCGCGCGCGGATCTCACGGTGCGCTTCCGTGCGAACTTGCTCTTCGGGCCCGAGGACAGCCTGGACAGCGTGGGTCGCTATGTCGAGGAGCGCGCGAAGTATCAGCTGCCGAGATTCACGATCGACGGTATCAAGCTCTTCATCGACGGCGTCGTGGAAGGCGAGACGGCTTATCTACTCGAGCCCTACGCGCATCGGCCGGATTACCGTGGCGAGCTTCTGTGGGACACCGATTTCTTGAACGAGACGGTTGCGGCTTTCGACGAGGCGTCATTTATCGTGCACGCCCACGCGATTGGAGATGGCGGTGTGCGCGTCGTGCTCGATGCCTTTGCGCACGCCCGCGACGTGAACGGGGAGCGCGATGCGCGCCATCAAGTCACTCACATCCAGCTCGTGGCTCCGGAGGACATCCGCAGGTTCGGCGAGCTCGACATCGTCGCCGTCCCGCAGCCTTTCTGGTTCACGAAAGGCGCCTATTACGAGAACTTGGAGAAGCCGTTTCTCGGTGAAGCGCGGGCGGACAAGGAATACCCGATGCAGAGTTTTTTCGACGCCGGTGCCGTGGTGGCTTCGGCGAGCGATTTTCCCGTGACGATCCCGTTCAGCCCGCTTACCGGGATCGAGCACGGTGTTCTGAGGACCGACGATCCTGGCGATCCCGCTTTGACGCTCGGAGCGGAGGAAAGCGCCAGCCTCGAAGACATGATCGCGAGCTTTACAATAAACGGAGCTTTCGCGAGCTTTCTCGAGAACGAGACCGGCTCGATCGAGACCGGCAAGCTCGCGGACCTCGTTGTTCTCGAGAGCAACTTATTCGACATACCACCTGAGAATATTAGCGAGACCCGTGTGCTCATGACGTTTTTCGAGGGTGAGCCCGTATTTCGCGCGGAGGGATTTTGATCATGAAAGCCATCATTGCCATCGCATTGAGCTTCTTACTATCGCCTGTGACCGCGGCCGTGCAGGACGACGACACGAAGGACGATGCTTGGGACGTAAACGCTACTTTCGGCCCCACGAGCCCGCTCGAGTTCGAGACCACCGAAGGCACGTGGATGAACCTCGACGTAAGCCCAGACGGTGCGCAGATCGTCTTCGATCTTCTCGGAGATCTCTACGTGATGCCTGTTTCGGGCGGCACGGCAACGCGGCTGACCGAAGGCGCCGCGTTTGACATGCAGCCGCGTTTTTCTCCGAACGGAGAGAGCATTGCTTTTGCGAGCGACCGCGACGGCGCGACGAATCTATGGGTCGTGGACCGTGATGGCGCGAACCCGCGCCAAGTCTCGAAAGAGAAGAAGTGGTTCATCAACAGCCCAACATGGTCGGCGGACGGAGACTATCTTTTCGCCCGTCATCACTTCGTCGCCCAGCGTTCGCTCGGAGCTGGGGAGATCTGGCTCTACCACCTCCGCGGTTCCGAGGGTCTTCAAGTCACTGAGAAGGTCACGTTCCAGAAAGACGCGGGTGAGCCTTCGATCTCACGCGATGGCCGCTATCTTTATTACAGCAAGGACGTCACGCCGAGCCCGAACTTCGAGTACAACAAGGATCCGAACGGAGCCATCTACGCCATCGTGCGGCGCGATCTCGCGACCGGCGACGAGCGCCGCGTGGTGGACATCCAGGGAGGCGCGACGAGCCCCGCGATCGCTCCCGACGGCAAACATCTCGCCTTCATCCGCCGCATCCGCCTTCAGAGTCATCTCTACATCCAGAATTTGGAGACGGGCGAGCGGTGGTCGATCTTCGACGGCCTCGACAAAGACTTGCAAGAAGCTTGGGCCATCCACGGGCTCTACCCACAATATAGTTGGACCCCTGACGGGAAGAACATCTTCATTTGGGGGCACGGCAAAATCTGGCGTGTGGACGTCGAGGCACAAAAAGGCGTCGAGGTGCCGTTTCTCGCGCGGGTCGAGCAGACGATCCACGACGCTTTGCGCTTTCCTCAAAAAGTCTTCGAGCCCGAGTTTCCTGTACGCATGCTGCGCCACGTCACGACGTCGCCGGACGGCGGGGAAGTGGTCTACAGTGCGCTCGGGCGTCTCTACCGCAAAGTCTTGCCCGACGGCGCGCCGGCACGCCTGACGGAGGACGAGCACATCGAGTACGCGCCTTCCTATTCTCCGGATCAAAGAACGATCGTCTACGCCACGTGGTCCGATGACGAGAAAGGGAGGATCCGCATCATTGCACCCGATGGCTCGGGAGCGCGCGAGCTCGTCTCGGTGCGTGGGCACTACACCGCTCCTTCCTTCTCGCCGGACGGGAAGCACGTCGTCTATCGCCGAGCGACAGGAGACTCGACGCGCGGTGAGGCCTTCGGGACCGATCCTGGTATCTATATCGTTTCGGTGGATGGCGGCGAGCCGTCTCTCGTGCGCGAGTCGGGTGCAGCGCCCCGCTTCGACCACACGGGCGAACGCGTTTATTTCCGTGAGCGGCGTGACGACAAGACCGTGCTCGCGAGCGTCGAGCTCGACGGTAGCGAAGAGATCGTCCATCTGGAATCCGAGAACGCCACTCAGATCGTACCGTCCCCCGACGGGCGGTGGGTGGCTTTCGTCGAGCGGTTCAAAGTGTTCATAGCACCTTTTCCTCGCACCGGCCGTACCGTGAGTATCGAGCCGGGAGGATCCGCAATCCCCGTCAAAGAAGTCTCGGGCGATATGGGCTATTACGTCCATTGGTCCGGTGACAGCGAGAAAATCCATTGGAGTCTCGGACCGGAGCTTTATACGCTTTCGCTCGACCCGACCTTCGAGCTCGAGGGCGAGGCGGCGCGGACGGCAATCGGTTTCATGACCCCGAGCGACCAGCCGTCCGGGAGCCTCGCGCTCGTCGGTGCCCGCATCGTCACGATGGACGGGGACCGTGTAATCGAGAACGGAACCGTGGTCGTGGACGAGAACCGCATTACGGCGGTGGGGCCTTCCGCTTCCGTGTCGGTACCGTCGGGCGCGACGCGCATCGATGTCTCGGGCCGTACGATCATCCCGGGCATCATCGACGTCCACGCCCACGTCGGAAGCGAGAGCGCGGGCATCCTCTCGGAGCAAAACTGGAGATTCGTCGCGAACGTGGCGTACGGTGTGACGACGTCGCACGACCCGTCGAACAATACGGAGATGGTGTTCACCAACTCCGAGATGATCCGCGCGGGGAAGAAGCTCGGCCCGAGACTCTACTCGACCGGCAGGATTCTTTACGGCGCCGAAACACCGTTCAAAGCCGTGATCGAGAAATACGACGACGCGCTCGCCCATCTCAGGCGCCTCAAGGCTGTGGGTGCGTTCTCCGTCAAGAGCTACAACCAGCAGCGTCGTGACGTACGCCAGATGATCATCAAGGCGGCGCGCGAGCTCGAGATGATGGTCGTCCCCGAAGGCGGCTCGCTTCTCTATATGGACGAGACCTTCGTCTATGACGGTCATACGGGCCTCGAGCATTCGCTCCCCGTGCCGGTTTTGTACGACGACGTCGTGAATTTGTTCGCACGTAGCCGCACAGGCTATACGCCGACCCTCATCGTCGGCTATGGCGGTCTCTCGGGCGAGAATTACTGGTACCAGCACGATGAGGTTTGGGCGAATGAGAACCTGCTCCAGTACACGCCGCGTGAGATTGTGGACGCGCGCGCACGTCGCCGCACGATGGCGCCGGAGGATGATTTCAATCATGTCCTCATCTCGGAAGGCGCGAAGAAGATTCTCGACGCGGGAGGACTCGTCCAGCTCGGCGCCCACGGCCAACTGCAAGGGCTCGGCGCGCATTGGGAGCTCTGGATGCTCGAGCAAGGCGGGATGACGGAGCTCGAAGCCCTTAGATCCGCCACGCTCATGGGTGCGGAATATATCGGCCTCGACGGCGAGCTAGGCTCGATCGAGGAAGGCAAGCTCGCCGACCTCGTCGTGCTCGGCAAGAACCCGCTCGAGAACATCCGGAACAGCGAGAGCGTCGAGATGGTCATGCTCAACGGCAGACTCTACGACGCCGCCACGATGAGCGAGATCGGGAATCATCCCAAGGAACGAAAGCCGTTCTACTGGCAGCGTACGCGATGAGCGTCCTACTGTTTCTGCTGCTCGCACAATTCGACTACGACGCTAAAGTTGCGCTTGCTGTCGAGAGCTCGGAGGTTACGTTCATCGACGCCCTATAGGGCGTCGATCGATCGCAAGGAGGTAGTCATGTCACTGGTACCCAAGGAAGTCGAACCAGACTGCGGTCGATGGATGCAAGCTCAGGCGTGCCTGCCAGACCCATCGATACTTTCAGCTCGGAACGGAGCAGGTCGACCACGCGCTGTACGCCGATCTGACCAAACGCCGCCAAGCCCCACACGTAGGCGCGGCCGATGAGCACTGCCGTTGCGCCCAGTGCCAGTGCTTTCAAAATATCGGCTCCTCGACGGATGGCGCCGTCGCCGTTCTCTTATAAGCGGCCCTGCCGCGTCGCTGAACGACGGTAGCGCTTGCTTCGCAGCAAACGGCGCGTGTACGATCGCTCCCGACTTGGAGGTGATTCGATGCGGCTACGGCGTTCGGTGGTTGTCGCGATGTCCCTGCTCTTCTCCGTTCTTTCCGCGCTCGGCGGGCAGTCAGGCCAGATCGCCGAGGTGGACAAGAGCCTTATACGGGAAGATGTCGTCGCGGCGACCCAGGCGGCGATGAGGCGCATCGCTTCCGACCCGACCCAGCCAGAATAAGCGGAACCGCGAGATCCTCGAGAAGTTAACTGGCGCCGTCGCGGAGTCCTTCGTAAGCCATCTCGGTCGAAGTGCTGGAGACACCATTCTTGGCGCCTTGCAGCGCCTTCGAGGGGAGGCTTCAGCAAGACATACAGGAGGCAACATGAGAGAAAGAGACTTTTTCAGACTCCTTGTCGGTTCGCTTCTTGCGGTCGCAGCGTGTGCTCCGCCCGAAGGTGGTGACGGCGGCGTCCTCGCTATCGTAAACGCTCATCTCTATCCCGTAACGGGAGCGCCCATCGAGAGCGGCACGCTGCTCGTACGCGACGGCAAGATCGTGGAGATTGGTGCCGACGTCTCGGTGCCGAGCGGCGCGCGCAGGCTCGACGTCGGCGGACGGTCCGTGATTCCGGGCCTTGTCGAGAGCCACTCGCACATGGGCTTCAAACAGCTCAACAATCCGTCGACGGGGCGGAACAACAACGAGCTTTCGAAGCCGATCAACGCCGAGGTGCGGGCCATCGACGGGCTGAACTCGAATGACGCCGCCTTCTCCATAGCGCTCGCCGCAGGGGTGACGACGATGAACATCACGACAGGAAGCAGAAGCCCCAACAGCGGCCAGGCGGTCGTGGTCAAGCTCCGTGGTGGGACGGTCGAGCAAATGTTTCTCGCGGAAGGCGGGATGAAGTTCGCCATGCGGGCCGACCGGGAATTCGCAAACTTCCCTGAGAGTGTAGACGCGGTCAAGGAGCTTCTCGCGTCCGAGCTCCGCGCCGCCAGAGCCTACTTGGAGGCTCGCGGGGCAGCCGAGGCTTCGGGAAGCTCTCCTCCGCCGAGAGACCTGAAGCACGAGGCCTTCGGAAAGCTCCTGAGCCACGAGTGGGTCGTGGGCGTCCACACAGGCGATGCATCGGGTATGCGGCACGCCATCGCGCTCAAGAAGGAGTTCGACCTCGACCTCTACATCCATCACGCCCGGAACACGAACGAACTAGTCGACGAGTTGATCGAGGCTGGAGTCCCGATCAGCTTCGGGCCCATCTTGCCTTACGTAGGGCGCGAAGACCCACAACTCATGGGTCCAGTCCATCTTGCCGAGCGTGGGGGCGTCGTCGCCTTCCACCAGGACCATCCCGATGCGCACCAGTATTTTCTGCGCCATAGTGCGTCTCTTTTCGTACGCAAAGGCATGTCAGAACAGGACGCCCTTGCCGCGCTCACGTTGAATCCTGCCAAGCTGTTTCACCTGGACGATCGCATCGGAAGCTTGGAGCCCGGCAAAGACGCTGACTTCGTGATCTTGAGCGGGCCACCGCTCGATTGGGAAAGTCTCGTCGAGCAGGTGTTCATCGACGGTGAAGAAGTCTTCAACCGTTCGACGGGCGAGAACGCTTTTGGACAAAGGGTCCCGGAGGGTTGGTAATGAAGAACCAGATGCTTACGCTCGTTTTGGCGCTTGTATTGATCCCGTTTTGCTGGGCTGCACATACTCAAGACACGCCGGTCGCCATTCGTGGCGCCACCATTCTCACGGGAGCGGGAGACGTCATCGAGGCCGGGACGCTGGTGTTCGTCGGTGGGAAGATTGTCGCGCTCGGCGCAGATGTCTCACCGCCTGATGGCGCTGACGTCATCGAGGCCGAGGGTCTCTACGCAACACCCGGTTTCATCGATGCTTACTCGCACGTCGGGCTTGGATTTTCCTCTATTTGGCACCGCGAGAGCTTGATGGCCGCCTCCCGACGCATCGCCGATTTCCTGGATAATCCAGGCGACTCCAACTGGTTGCGCTCGGGGGTGACAACGACATACGTCAGTCCCGGCGGTCAGAACCTCGTCGGAGGCCTCGGCGTCATCGTCAAGTTGACGGGGAGCATCGTTCGCGACACGGCGGCCGTAAGTGCGTCCTTTGGCGAGACGGCGTTGAACGCGTTCGAAGCGCCGACCACGCGGCAAGGCATGATCGCGATCCTCAGGCAGACGCTCATTCGAGCTCAGGAAGATGCGCTCGAAGGCGAGGATGGCCGTACCTTCGCTCAGGTCCTCACCGGGGAGCTGCCCTTTCGCGTCTTGGCCAATACGCCCGACGATATTCTCACCGCGCTTCGTCTTGCCGAGGAGTTCGACCTGAATCTCGTTCTCGATTCAGCGGCCGGAGGGCACGAGGTCGCGGAGGCGATCGCGAAGGCGAACGTTCCGGTCGTCGTTGGCCCGACGATCATCGGCATCGGTTCCGGCGGTCCGTACGAAACGTTCGCTCTCACACCGTCGAACGCGGCTTCGCTCCACCGGTCGGGAGTCCGCATCGCTCTCAGTACGGCTGGCTTTGGTGCGGGCCGTTCGGTGGTCATGGAGGCCGTCCTGGCCAAAGCTCACGGTCTTTCCGAAGCTGCGGCGCTCGGGGCCGTCACCTCGGATGCCGCGGCCATCCTAGGTATAGGGGATCGTTTAGGAACACTCGCCGCGGGCATGGACGCGGATATCGTGCTGTGGGAGGGTCATCCCATCAGCACGTGGGGAGAAACGAAGCGGGTGATCGTGGACGGTGAGACCGTGTTCGAGCGGTGAGAAGCGTGTGGTCGCGGGTCGGTTATTCCTGTTCGCGGAGGCGCGCAACGCGGTCTCTCCCGCCATCGTGCGCAGCCGCGTCATCGTCTCGAGCCACGGCGGCCGAGCGGAAGCGAGCGGCCGCTCGACGAGCGCGTGCCTACCCGAGGTCGTCGAGGCCGTGCAAGGAAGGATGGCGGTGCTGATCGATAGTAGCTTTCGCCACGGTGCGGACTTCTTCACAGCGCTTGCCCTCGGTGCGGACGCGGTCTGTATCGGGAGGCCTTACCTCTGGGGGCTCGCGTCGTTCGGGCAAGCAGGTGTCGAGGCGGTGCTCACGATGCTGCGCGCCGAGCTCGAGATCGTGATGCGGCAGGCCGGTACGCTCCGTATCGACGCGATCGATCGGTCTTATTTAGCTACCCCTGATAGCGGGCGTTAGGTGGCTTTCCTCTCAGTCCTCCGGGTTGATGTTCGGGTTCAGACGGAATAGGTTCGTAGGGTCGTACTTTCTCTTTGCCGCCACGAGTCGCCCGTAGTTCGCTCCGTAAGCTGCTCGAACGAAATCGGCGGAGTCTTCGCCAAGCCCGGGGAAGTTGACGCTCAGCTGTCCGGAGCTGAAAGGCTTCATCGCCTCATAGAACACGCGCGCCCATTCGATGTTCGCCTCGGTTTCCTCTGGGTCCATCCAGTTCGACAGGATCTCGACCGAAAAGGGCGCCCCGCGCTGACCAAGCGCGGCCTTGTTCTCATCGACGCGATCCATGGCGCGGGCGCATGCGGAGCTCCGATGCGATGCGCTTCGCCTCTTCGAGAAGCGACACGGCCTCGACCCGATCGCCCTTCCCATCTCTTTCTATCAGTGCGCCGGCAAAGTCGTAGCATGTCCAGGCCAGCTCGGGCCGGTAAGATGCGCTACGGCAAAAGATCGCAGCGGCCTCGTAGTGTCGCACGGCCTCTCGCGTCCGTCCGAGTGTCTGCGCCAGACGGCCGAGCAGGCGGTCGGTCATGAGACACGGCGCCAGAATGAGACCGCGATACGCCACCAAGTTCTCGAGATGGTCTTCGACCGCATCAACATTAGGGTCTCTCTTTTGGATGGCCGCAAGTGCCTGCGCCATTTTCATCGTAGCTCGGGCGAGCGGCACGGACGACGTCCAGGGTTCGGCGCCCGGGCGGTCGAAATCGGCGACGCGTTCCGCGAGCGGTGCGGTTTGCGCGATCGCGATCGCGACGAATATGTCTCTCAACGGATAGGGGCCAGCGCGTGAGGAAGACTCGACGAGGCGCTCGAGATAAAGTGCACCATCCTCTGCTTCGCCCCATTCGTAAGCTCGGGGAGTCGATGGAGCCGGCGCGCGACCGTGGCTTTCACACTTTCGGGAATTCGAAACGAGCTTTGTTCGCGCTCGACGCCAAGTTCTTTTTCCTGCGCCAGCAAATGCGCGATCTCGGTAACGAAGAAAGGATTGCCCTCCGTTTGAGCCTGCACCGATCGGAGGAGCTCTCGTGGCAGAGGCTCTCCGAGCGCGTCTTGTAGCAGGTGTCTCACCGCGTTCTCGTCGAGATCTTCGAGCTCGAAGGTGCGCAGGCGGGCGCGAGCGAGCTCGCCCAGTGTTTCGGATAGGGAGTGATGCGCGTACGAGCTCTCCGTCGCGATAGGTACCGAGAAGGAGCACAGGGATCAGGGTCAGCTCCCGAGCGAGGAACTCGAGGAGAAGAAGAGACGGTGGGTCGGCCCAGTGAAGATCCTCGAGCACGACCAAAAGGGGTGTTTTGCGTGCAACGTTCGTGACGAAAGTGCTCGTAGCATCAAAAAGGCGGAACCGCGCCGATTCCGGATCGTGATGGCGAGAGTGGGTGGTGCCGAGACCCATCAACGTGGGAAGGTCCCTCACCTCGCTCTGGCCGAGCTGCTCGCGGAGCGCTTGGACGAAAGGCCAGAACGGTGGCGCTCCCTCGGCCTCGTGCGAACGGCCCCATCGAACGATGAAGCCCTCCTGCTCGAATCGCGGCGAGCTCTTCTGCCAAACGGGTCTTGCCGATGCCGGCCTCGCCGACGAGCATCGCGACGGTTCCGGCGCCGGAGGACACTTCTACCAGAACTTTCCGCAGGGCGGCAATCTCGAGGTCTCGGCCGATAAGAGTCGAAGCATGGTGTCGAATCGTGCAGGCCGTCATAGCGGGGGCGTGGACGAATACCCACCGCAAGTAAGGACCGAAGAGCTCGCACCTCCGCTACTCTGCTCTGCGGTGGCGCTTGCCGATTCCGAACTTTTTCTCTATCCTTCGAGCCCAAATGGACGAATCCAGCCTGATCGATAAGCTCCGTAGGATCGAAGCGCTCTATGCTGGAGCGACGACGCCCGGCGAGAAGGATGCGGCCGAACGCGCTGGAGAACGGATTCGCGAGCGCCTAACGGAGTGGGAGAGAACAGATCCACCGGTGGAGTACACCTTCAAAATGGGCGATATGTGGTCTCGCAAAGTGTTCGTCGCGTTGCTGCGCCGCTACGGCATCACCCCCTACCGCTACAAGCGGCAGCGTTATACGACGGTGATGGCGAGAGTGTCGAACTCGTTCGTCGACGAGACGCTTTGGCCGGAGTTCGAGGAGCTTTCCGAGACGCTCGAGAGCTACTTGTCGGAAGTGACGGAGCGCGTGGTCTCGCAGGTCATTCACGAGGATAACTCGGAGGCGGACGTCGTTTCGGAGCCTCGCGAGCTTTCCTTCGGCACCGACGATTGAGAACGTCTCTTTTTGTGAAGTTCTCCACGATACGGTACCGCCCATATTTGGCTCAGCGCGCCGAAGTGTCCACAAGAGAGCGTTGTGGACTACCAGACGACTTCGACGCCCGCAGCATCGGCAATACTTGGATCTCGGGTCACGAGTGGCAGACCGAAGACAACAGCGGTCGCCGCAATGAGACGATCGCCACGCTCTTCGATAGCGTATAGCTCTTCCGCTTTGAGCACGACGTCCAAACTGAGATCGAGAGCGATGAAGTACGGTGACGACAGTAGCCGGTTGCACCAAGTGGCGAAGCCGCCTCGAAGCTCGATGACGCCGCGGCGTGACGCTTCGGCGATCTCGACGAGTGCCATTGTCGGGATGTAGATCGCCGCGCCACCCGCATCGGCTCGCTCGAAATGTTTCTTCGCCTTCTTGCCGAGCTTCCGATGCCGTTTCGTTGCGTACCAGATCAATGCGTGGCTATCGGTGACCACCAACTCGGACGACGAGCTAGAACTCATCGGCTTTGGAGGATGAACGCGTAGTCTGGTCTTGCTTGACGCCTCTGAGCGCTTGCTCCAGTTCGTCGTCCGTTAGCGTACTACTCATGCTGCCCGCTAGCTTGAACGCCCTATCGGCCCCCTGCTCGGCGGCGGCCACGAGCGCTTCCAGATAGCGCAATCGCCCCTCAGTGACGAGAGCTAGCCGCTCCTCCATGTCTCGGTGCTTGATAAAGACGACTCTCTGTGGCGAGCGGCGCAAATATCTAGCGAGCTCCGGCAACCGGGCTCGCGCTTCGGAGATGCTGATAGTACGCGACATGACTTGCCATTGTACATCATGTCGTACATGTCCGCAATCTCTGATGTTTTGGCGATTCGGATCGGGAGGGCGTCGAAGAAGCGCTGGAGAAGCTCTCGGCGTGATCGCGGCTAATTCATCGTCACGGATTTTCTTCAGCCGCACGACCCGTCTCAGCGGCGTCCCACAGTTTCCTGTACTCGGCGCGAACGCTTTCATCCAGCCGCTCGGCGAGCGAAAGCGGCAGGTGCAGATGAAGTATGAGCTCCTGGACGTCCGCCAAATCTTTGAGTCGGTGAGGAGCGGTAAGCCCAGATGCAAGCTTGAGCTCGATCAACTTTTCGAGCTCGATGACCCAAAGATTCTCCTTTTCCACACGGGCTTCACCGGGGTCGGGAAAGACAACCGGTTTTGGCTTGCCGTCGCCGGGGTAATCGCCGCTCGTCATGAACTCGACTTTGATCCGAGTACGCGTGTCCCGAAAAGCCCTCGTCGCGCCCTGAAAGGCCGGGAGGTAACCCAGGCCCACGACCTTCTCTTGAAAACGTCGCAGCCCCTCGGATGAAAGAAGAATGTCGACGTCTTCGGTGAAGCGGCGATAACCATGCGCAACCAATGCCATCGCGCCGATCACGGCGTAGTCGATCCCCTCGCGCTCGAGACGGGCGACGAGGTTTCGCAGCGTTTCGTAGACGTCTCCTTCTTTCATGAAGAAACGGCTCCCCTCACGATAGTCCTCCCACAGGGACGAGCTGGTTGCTTTCATCACCATTATTATAGCCGTTGTCAGCCCTATGCCCGTTCAACGGCGTCGAAGCCGGGTCGCTGTCGAGTACCGCCATTCATGATGCTGAAGTCTGCAAATAGCATCTCGCTTTCGTACCTTGGTTACATCGAGAATCCATGATGCAGTTATTCCGAGCCGTCGTGATGATCATCGTGGCTGCGCCACCGGCGACCGTTTGGGCGGACTGCACATCCATCGCCGGCACGGAGCATGTTCTGGAGTCGGGTACCGTCGTTTTGCTCGGCGAGATACACGGCACCCGCGAGGGACCACAGACGGTCTCGCGTCTCGCATGCGCCGCGCTCGAGCAGGGACGGGATGTGACGATCGGGCTCGAGATCCCGAAGAACGAGCAAGTGGCCATTAATCGATATTTCGATGGAGAGGACGAAGCGAGTCAACGGGCCATGCTTCTCGCGACGAGTTTCTGGCAGCGCGACTACCAGGACGGGAGGTCGTATACGGCGCCTGCGACAAGTACAAGAGAATGCATTCGATGGGCGGTGCTTTGAGCAAGTTGAGTCATCTTCGATGCGTCTCGATCCCGATTCGAAAACACGGGGGCGGTCCACCAGCTGAGGAAGCTCTCACCTAGCCTCGCCTTGACATCGAGATGACGCAAGGCGTATACACGATGATGGTGAAAGGCTTGCTGCAAGTTCTCGTGCTCGTCGTGCTGGCGCCACTATGCCTCGTGGGCCAAACTGAATGGAAGCCTTCGCGCACACCGGACGGACAGCCCGATCTGCAAGGTCTCTGGACGAACGAGACCATTACCCCGTTCGAACGACCCAGTCACCTTGCTGGAAAAGCGTTCCTCACGGAAGAAGAAGCCGCCGAATTGGAGCAGAGAACGGCAGAGCGTCGCGCCGAGGGTGATAGCAACCCTAGACCAGGCGTCGTCGGCAGCTACAACCGAATCTGGTTCGACTCGGGAACTCAGGTGCTCTCGACGCGGCAAACGTCACTCGTTGTGGATCCGCCCGATGGGAGAGTTCCCGTTCGACCCGAAGCGGAGGCGAAACGGGACTTTAACTTTGCCAGAAACGCCGATTCCTACGAGTACATGAGCGTGTGGGACCGTTGCCTCTCTCGCGGGATACCGGGCTCGATGTTTCCCGCCGGCTACAACAACGCCTATCAGATTCTGCAGGTTCCCGGATATGTTGTGATTCTCTACGAGATGATCCACGACGCCCGCATCATCCCTCTCGACACACGCCCGCACATCGCACCGAACATCCGACAGTGGATGGGAGACACCCGCGGCCGCTGGGAGGACGATACGCTCGTCGTCGAGACCAGGAACTTCCACGACCGGGGCTGGATTGCGTCGAGCGGCGCGGGCGGACGCATCAAGGGTATCCCGACGAGCGATGCTCTTTACGTCGTCGAACGCTTCACCCGCGTCGACGAAGACACTATCCAGTACGAGGTCACGATCGAAGACCCGAACGTGTACACGAGACCTTGGACAGTGGCGATGCCGCTGACGCGGGATCCGGACTATCAGATCTTCGAGTACGCGTGTCACGAGGGGAATCGAGCTGTGACGAACGTTCTCGCTGGAGGTCGCGCCCAGGAGAAGACAGCGTCAAGAAAGCAGTGAGGCGATGCAGGCGATGCGTACGCGCGTTCCGGCGGGCTTGACGATGTGGCTCCTGCTGGCGCCTGTCCCCTCCACGAGCCAGACGACCAATTGGACGCTGCCGCGGACCGCGTGGGGCGAGCCGGACCTCCAAGGAGTCTGGACGAACGCGACCATCACACGTTTGGAGCGACCCGAGGGCTTTGCAGGGAGGGAGTTTTTCACCAAAGAAGAAATGGCCGAGCTCGAGCGGCGCGCCGCTCAGAATCAATTCATCGATCGAGATCCAAGAGCGGGCGATCCCGGCACCTACAATCAAGTCTGGTTCGACCGGGGAACCCGGGTGGTGGCAAGCGGGCGGACGTCCCTGATCATCGATCCGCCGGACGGGCACATTCCGTGGACGCCGGAAGCCAGGGAGCACTACGAGCGCTCGAGAGCCCGCTATGGCGTCGGTCCATTCGAGTCATGGTTGGACATGGATACCGGCGAGCGCTGTCTCACCGACGGTCTCCCGATGGTCCCCACGCAAGGCTACAACATGAACTATCGCATCCTGCAGACTCCAGGATTTGTCGTGATTCTCCACGAGATGTATCACGAGTTTCGGATCATCCCGCTCGACGGTCGTCCGCACCTCGGACCCAAAACTCCCCAATGGCTCGGGGATGCGCGCGGACGCTGGGAGAGCGACACGCTGGTCGTCGAGACCACGAATTTCGCCGACAAGACGCATTACTGGTGGG
>Ga0114950_10000571_pt1 | contig 25624 bp, 25 predicted proteins | sample N075metaG_FD_83503 | JGI IMG/M metagenome (GOLD analysis project Ga0114950, IMG submission 83503) | Deep subsurface microbial communities from Kermadec Trench to uncover new lineages of life (NeLLi) - N075 metaG | ecosystem: Environmental > Aquatic > Marine > Ocean trench > Sediment | place... | reverse complement strand
CATGCCGGAGACCGAATCCTCGGCGTAGCCCAGGACGACAGAGAAATGGTGGATGTCATCGGTTGGCGTCTGGACGATGTCGTGGAGTTGATCCGTGGCGACAAAGGCACTGTCGTGCGACTGGAAATTCTCGCCGCTGATGCGAGCATCGACTCCGCCGGAGAGATCGTCGCCATCATGCGAAACGAGGTGCGGCTGGAAGAACAGGCGGCACAAAAGAGCGTCATCGAATTCACCGCCAACGATGCCAATTACAAAGTGGGCGTCATCCGCGTGCCGGCCTTTTACATGGACTTTGCCGCGCGGCAGCAACACGATCCGAACTACCGGAGCACGACCCGGGACGTGCGCAAACTGATCGCGGAACTGGAGGAAGAAGGCGTTGACGGCCTGGTGATCGATCTGCGCGAGAACAGCGGCGGCTCACTTACCGAAGCCATGGAACTCACCGGTCTGTTCATCGACCAGGGCCCGGTGGTCCAGGTGCGTACTTCCGATGGGCGCATAAAAGTGGAACGCGATCCCAACCCGGGAGTGGTTTACACCGGCACCATGGCGGTGCTGGTTGATCGTTTCAGCGCCTCCGCTTCGGAGATCTTCGCCGGCGCCATGCAGGACTATGGGCGGGCCCTGATCGTGGGGGAGCCCACTTTCGGCAAGGGAACCGTCCAGCAACTCATTGATCTGGATCGTCTGCCGACCCAGTCCAACAGCCCGATGGGGCAACTCAAGGTGACCACAGCACAGTTTTTCCGGATCAGCGGCTCGAGCACCCAGAACAAGGGCGTGGTGCCGGACATCATTTTCCCCACCGTGATCGAGGGCGAGGAATACGGCGAGAGCGCACTGGATAACGCCCTCCCCTGGGCGCAGGTGGAACCGGCGGACTATGAAGCCAGTGATCGCCTGCAAGCGCTGCTCGAAACGGCGACGGCCCGGCACGCGGAACGCATCGCCCACGATGAAGACTTCCTTGTTCTGGCGGAAGACCTCGAATATTACGAGCAAAACCGCGATCGCACGTCGATCTCCCTGCTGGAAAGCAAGCGGCAGGCTGAACGTGACGAACTCGAGGCGCGCCGGGCGCGCCGGAATTCACTTCGCACCGCCTCTGCCGGTGGCGGCGGTTCGGGTCAGACACTCGCCTCAGCCGGCGGGGCGGCCGAGGACGCCAACCCGACGGCGGAAGCAACCGGGAATGCAGCGGACCTGGTCCTGATTGACCCGGAGACCGGCGCTGAAGTCAGCGGCACCCGGGAAAGCGAATTGGAAAATGATTTCGTTCTGGACGAAGCGGCCCGGGTACTCGGCGATCTCATCGACCTCTTGCGACGGAGCGCTGCCGTCAGTTGAAACGAGATTCCTGGCTGCTGAACCGGTTCGCCAGATAAGCGAATACACCCCGCAGACACTGGGCGTCGCCACCAACGGGCTTCCCCGGTTTCCTGACGTCGTTCCAGGCGTAAATATCCAGGTGTGCCCAGGACTGTTGCGGCGGAACAAAGCGCTGCAAAAAGAGCGCCGCCGTGATTGAACCCGCGTGACGCGACTCCGTAGCATTCACCAGATCGGCCACCGTGCTATCCAGCATCGACTCGTAACCCGGGTGCAGAGGCATCCGCCAGAGCGGCTCGCCCACGCGGCCGGTTTCGCGCAACAAACCCTCCGCAAGTTCGTCGTCGTTGCTGTAGAGCGCGGGGATATCAGAACCCAGGGCGATACGTGCGGCGCCTGTTAGTGTCGCAAAGTCGATGATCAACTCGGGTTTATCCTCGGCGGCCTGGGCCAGGGCATCCGCCAGTACCACGCGCCCCTCCGCGTCGGTGTTGTGCACCTCCACCGTCAGACCCTTGCGCGTCGCAACCACGTCTCCCGGCCGGTAGGCATCACCGTCGATGGCATTTTCCACTGCCGGTATCAGGACGCGCAGCCGCACCGGGAGTTCGGATGACATGATCAAACGGCAAAGACCAAGCACGTGAGCGGCGCCGCCCATGTCTTTTTTCATGTTGCGCATGAAGGCGGCGTTCTTGATATCGAGACCACCGCTGTCAAACACCACGCCCTTGCCCACCAGACTGACCCTGGGTGCTTTCGGATCGCCCCAACTCAGGTCAATGAGTATGGGTTCCCTGCGAGCCGCACGGCCGACCGCGTGAATTGCAGGATATCCACCGCTGAGCAGATGGTTTCCCCTGACCAGCCGGACTTTGCCGCCGTAGCCGCGGGCCAGATCACCGGCGCACTGGGCCAGTTCTTCAGGCCCCATGTCCTGCGCCGGCGTGTTGACCAGATCCCGGATCAGGTAGAGCGACGCCACTGCAGTTTCCGCGTCCCGGGAGTCTTCGGGAAGTACCAGACGCGGGCGCTCGCCGGCAGCTTCCCGATACACATCGAAACGATAGGCGCCGGCGCACCAGTACCACGCCAGCGGCGCCAGCTGTTCTTTGGCCACACCCCGGGGGGCCCAGTCGCCGGGCGGCAATTGCTCGGGCCATGCCGCAGCCGCTGACAAATCATCGTTGGAGGCGACGATGCCCACGGCCCCGACCACACTGTCCGCCACTTTTTCGTTCCGGGGCAAAAGGCAGCAGCGCCCGGCTTTAGCCTGGAAACCGGATGCTTCGATCCAACGGCGTGTGGAATCACTCTGACCTGAGAGCCAGGCGTCAAAACCGGAAACCGGCACCACCTGCAATGGTCGCGTTTCTTTCTCGTCGTAGCTCAGGGGAAAAGCCATGTTTATCTTTCCAGTTGTTTCTTTTCGTCGTTCCTGTCCGTAGCGCTCAACCAGCCCGTCACGCTGTGCCGCGCCTGTTGTGCAAACGGCGCAACAAAAGTGACACAGTGTTCCACCGGTACCTTGAAAATGACCAGCGAGTTGAAACGCGGGATATAACTGTCTATCGGCTCACCTTCCTTGTTCATGACCACGAGCGTTCCACCCCACTCGGGCTTCCAATCGCGGGTAAAACCCATGACATAGGCGCAACGGCGACCCGGTGCTTCATGACTGTCGTCGTGTCTGGTCAGAAAATTTCCGCCCGTATAGCGCGTGGCCTGGGCGTTGATACTGTTGATCTGGCTGATCCCGACGACTTCCCGGGCAAAAGGCAGGAAATACTCGCTCCCCAGAAACATCGCCAGTTTGCAAAGAAAGAGATGCGCGTCGCGTCCTTCGTCCACGGCGGCCGCCAGGTCATAACGACTGTAGAAATACTGGAATGCCTGCGCCGCCTGACGATTGATCCCGCCAAACAGTTGCCCCTGCTCCGCACGGGGCATCGCCTCCCACTCCTGCCGGCTCACCTGCCGGCCCTCCTGACCCTGACGAAAGACCATTTCCCACGGCACCTGATCGCTCTCCAGGCATTGGGCGGCCTGCTCTGCAAACTCGGGCTTCAGGATGTCGTTGATGCGGATGCGCCGCTGCTCAGCGAACTCCTCGTTCAGGACTTTCGCGTCCAGCGCCGGGTTGAGCATGTCTTCGATGGCCAGTTCATTCATGACATAAATCTGTTCTTCACTCGGTAATCCGGTTTTTTACCTGCCAGAAAGCCTCATAGGGGTAATCCCGCGTGCCCATGACGCCCGCGATGGGCTCCTCGATGCCTTTGGCTTCGCGATACTCGTTTACGGCCCGGCGGCACGCGTCCAGATGCCAGTCATCGATGATCAGAAAACCACCCTCGGGGATTTTCGGGTACAGGACCTCGATGGCGTCCCGGGTGGATTCATAAGCGTCGGCATCGAGGCGCACTACGGCCAGATCACCCAACCGCGCGCCGGGGAGCGTCTCCGAAAAGGGTCCTTCGAGGAAACGGATTCGGTCGTCGAGCAGACCATAGCGCTGAATCCGCGCCTTGACTTCATCCAGACCGGCTATCCAGCGGTCGTCCCATTCCTTCACCTCGTCCTCGACCTCTGCATGTTTTGAAGCCGCCGGGATCCCGCCGAAGGTGTCCGCTGCCCATACCGTACGATCTGTATCGCCGCAGACATCCAGGACAGCACGCATGAAAATCACCGCGCCACCCCGGTACACGCCGGCTTCAAAAAAGTCGCCGGGAACACGATGCTTGATGACTTGAAACAGCGCGTACTCCAGCGATTCAAACTGGGGCATGCGCAACAGCGTATGCGGGATACCCCACTCGGGAATTGTCCACCTGGAGTCCGAGTATCTCGAATCGGTAATCGTGTCGTAATCAGTGAAGTCCTCACCCTCGCCCAGATAAAGATAGTTGTTCAGGGCGCGTTTGAGGAGATCCAGATAACGCCGGCGTGAGTCCATGTTCGAAAGGACGGGGCCGGCACCTGCCGGCCTCCAGCCCGTTTACCAGATTCGCACCCGTTCTTCGGGTGGCTTGTAAAGCGCGTCACCTTGTTTGACGTCAAAAGCCGCATAGAAGATGTCCATGTTGGTAACGATGCCATTGGCCCGGTACTCGCTGGGCGAGTGCGGGTCGGTCAGCACGCGACGGCGAAGCTCTTCGTCCCGGTAAAGACGCCGCCATACCTGTGCCCAACCCATGAAAAAACGCTGGTCGCCGGTAAAACCGTCGATGACCGGCGCTTCCTCGCCGTTGAGGGACAATTTGTAGGCTTTGTAGGCCATGGTGAGCCCGGCAAGATCCCCGATGTTCTCGCCCAGGGTCAGTTCCCCGTTCACGTGCTCCTCGTCGATCGGATTGTAGGCGCTGTATTGGGCTACCAGACCATCCGCCCGATGCTTGAATTCCTCGGCGTCCTCTTCGGTCCACCAGTCACGCAGCGCTCCCTTGCCGTCGGTCTTGCGTCCCTGAGCGTCAAAACCGTGGCTGAATTCATGGCCGATCACCGCGCCGATACCACCGTAGTTGACGGCATCATCCGCCTCCACATTGAAAAACGGCGGCTGAAGGATGGCAGCCGGAAACACGATCTCATTCATGTTCGGGTTGTAGTAGGCGTTGACCGTCTGAGGCGTCATGAACCACTCGCCGCGATCCAACGGACTGCCGAGCTTGTCAACCTCCCGCTGGTATTCAACCTGGCGGGATCGCATCACATTGGCCATCAGGTCATCAGCATCCACCACCAGGGCTGAATAGTCCTTCCACTTCTCCGGGTAACCGATTTTGGTCACGAAGCTGGCCAGCTTGTTCTGGGCCTCGATTTTTGTGTCCTCGCCCATCCACTCGAGTTCATTGATGGACATGCGGAAGGCTTCACGCAGGTTTTCCACCATCTCGTCCATACGAACCTTGGATGTTTCCTGGAAATGCCGATCCACGTATAGCTGGCCCAGCACCTCTCCCAGCGACTCCTCAACCAGCGCGACACCACGCTTCCAGCGCGGCCGGTTTTCCTCGATACCGCGAATGGCGCGGCTATGGAAATCAAAGTTCTCTTCGACGAAAGCTCCGCTCAGGAAAGGCGCGGCCCAGGACAACAGGCGCATCCGCAAATAGACTTGCCAGTCTTCGACGTCAGTGGCCTGGACGATTTCGCCCAGCTTGTCGAAATAGGTGGGCTGGCGAATGATGAACAACGGCTGCCTGGAAAGATCTGCCGAGTCGAGAAAAGCAAGCCAGTCGAAACCGGGGCTGAGGTCGCCCAGCCCGGACACGTCGAACTTGTTGTAGGTGGCGTTGCGGTCGCGATTCTGAACGCGGGTCCACTGGACCTCCGCCAAAGCGGTTTCCAACGCCATGATGCTGTTGGCGGCTTCTTCCGTGTTCTCGAATCCGGCCAGACTCAGCATTTTCGCCATGTGTTCCAGATATTTCGCGCGGGTTTCCTGGAATTTTTCTTCTTCCTTGAAGTAGTAGTCGCGGTCCGGAAGACCCAGACCGCGCTGGGTCAGGTAGACGATGTATTCCTCGGTGTCCTCGAAATCGTTTTCGATCCAGTACCCGAGGGGCACACGTACACCCAGCTTCTGGGCGTAGCCCATGTACGCGATCACATCCTCGTGGGAAACCAGTGCGTCGATCTTCGCCAGTTCCGGGCGCAGCGGGTCCAAACCGAGTTGCTCCACGATTTCTTCGTTCATGAAGCTGATATACAAGTCTCCGACCTTCCGCATGTCGCTGCCCTCTTCCCGGGCAGGTGTATCGGCGGCTTCTTCGATGATCGTGCGCAGATTGATTTCGGCTTCATCGGCGAGCTTGGAGAAAGAGCCGTAATTGGAACGGTCCGAGGGAATCTCGGTCTCCTCCAGCCAGATACCGCTCACATGGCGATACAGGTCGTCCTGTGGACGGACCTCCGGGTCCATATTGTCCAGAGCGATGCCCGAAGCCAGGATGGCCGGAGCCGCTTCCGCAACGGGCTCAACTGTGGTGGTGGACTCCTCCGCGGACTCCTGGCCTCCACAGGCCACGAGCAGCAGCGCGCCTGTCAGCGCAATCAGGGTCTTGTACATGGTGTGGTTCTCCGTAACCGGGAATTATCCAGCGATATCCGGGGGCGCCCATGATACTCGAACCCCCGGCGCGAGGGGGGCGGGCTGACCCCATCGCATGACGCCATTGTTGAGCCCGGCGCCGTACCGCGTCACCCCGCTTCCGGGCTCGGCCGTTCCCTGATCCACTTGCTGGCCAGCCATTTCTCGCCCGCTTCCACCGGGGCGCCATGGTGCAGCGTCAACCGATCCGGTTCACCCGAGGCGGTGACGTTCCTGAAGAAAAGGGCATCACCCTTGTCCCCACGTATGCTGAGATCCGCCCTTGGAAATACCGTGGCGCCGCCTGCCTCTACATGGTTGAGATACACGAGAAAGGTCATGATGCGCTGCCCTCCGAACCGGCCTTCCCATACTCCGGGATTGAGAAAATCAAAATGATTCTTGTACTCCTGTCCGGGTGTGTAATGCAGCAACACCAGTGGCTCGCCGTGTTCACGGGGCACACCGCAGGCAGCGGCCATACGTTCTTCGATCAGACGAATCACGATGTCCACCCGCTCGGCGCCGAAACCCATGTCGCTGCCGGTTCGCACCAGGCTCACCGTCGCCTTACCCTTGAGCGGGTCGCCGGTCTGCGCCGGACGCAGCGCCGGTGCTCCCAGTTTGACCACATAGTCGCATTCATCAGAACTCATGAAGCCGCGTATCACCGTGACCTCGGGACTTTCCGAGACGCGGTCTTTCTCGAAGTCCGGCGACCGGGGCCAGCGAACCGCCGTTACCTGGTCCGCCGAATCAACGGTTTCGCCACTCGCAAGTTTCACAGCTTTCTGCGCCAGGTCCGCTTCACCATTCATGGCGTGAACCAGGCTCAGGGTCCGCAATGCCGGCGCCCAGCCTCCCGCAGCCGCCCGGCTCAGCCAGGTTGCGGCCGCGGTCGGGTCGGGCCCGGCGCCAGAGCCGAGACCGAGGCCAAGGAACAACATCTCCGCCAACTCGCAACAGCCTGCAGCATCCCCTGTTTCAGCCGCGGTCCGGAACGTCTTCAGTGCGCCCGGGAAATCGTTCGCCGTCCGGGCGCCGCTGCGAAGCTCGCGACCGAGGGCCAACAGCGCTTCCACCGAACCAGCGGCCGCCGCTTCCCTCAACCACTTGAACCCCCGGGCGGTTCGGCCCGACTCGAGATAGTGTCTCGCCATGGCCACACGCGCGCCGAGGTCGCCACTGCGTGCCGCTTCCCAGAGTGTCGCGTAATCCTGTTCCAACTGAAGCCTCTCTCCGTGTTCAGAATTCTTTCGATTGTTTCACCCGCTAATGAACTGAAACTCGATGCCCAGAACTCTACTTCAAACCTTTTGCCCGCCAATGAACTGGAATACGGCCATTTCATGGCTCTGCTTTCGCAACGTCGCTCCCAAACCAGACAGACACGGCATACCGCGTTCCCTCGATGATTTTCTCGACACCGTGATCGAGTTCGCAGCCGTAAAAAAAATGCTCGCCTGTCCCGCGAGAGCTTCAATTTTCATGTCCAGACCAGGCAGCAGGGTGCGGCCACCTTCATAGTCATCGTTCAGATCGAGAATGCACGCACAGGTGATGAAGACCGGGTCATCCCTGTGCAGGTGCTGGGAACTGCCCGCGGGCCATCTGACAATCCGGGTCAGGTTGGCGTCAGCGCGTGTCTCCCCGAACACCCGGCGAATCACGTCCGCCACCGTCAAACCCACGTCGTCGAGAACGCGTTTGCTGCGGGATGTGAGAGGCAGATCATTGTCGTTGATCGTCACCGTGTCCCGGTACTCCCGCCAGAACCCAGTGAGACCTCCAAATGCGGTCGTCAGATATTCGCGGGCCTCGGGCGTGAGAACCTGTTTTTTCTGGTGGAACCGTTTCCTCTCAGATGAAACGCCAGACTGATTCACCGTGGTGACTAGTCATTGTCGTCGGCCACGAATTCCCACCAGCAACTTTCCCACCAGATAATGAACTCATCAAAATCGATGTAGCCGTTGGAATCGGCGTCGATCAGTTCGAAACCTACTTTTGCTTCCTGGTCCGTGCTTCTCGGCGCAATGACCTTGAGAAGTTTCGTGAATTCCTCCAGATCAATGTGCGCATTGTGGTCTTCATCGAAAAAATCGAAGTTTTCCCGGATCGATGCAATCCGGTCGGGATCAAGCTTTTTCATCAATGTCCCCTGGTTCCTTTCGTCATTCGTCAAATACTACGGTCACACGCCGGTTGTGGCGACCCTTCTTTTCTATTTTTGCCACCCGTATCGGCCCGATTTCGCCGGTCGATGCCACATGGGTCCCGCCACAGGGCTGAATATCCAGGCCATCAAACTCCACCAAACGGACCCGACCCAGGCCTCTGGGCGGCTGGACGGACAGCGTTTTGACGAGTTCAGGATGGGCATCCAGTTCCTCATCAGTGATCCAGCGGAATGAACGGTCTCGATTCTGTCGGATCAGCTGGTTGAGCCGGGTACCGACGTCTTCCTTGTCCAGCGTCTCCTGCAAGTCGAAGTCCAGCCGTCCACGACCGTCATGCACCTGTCCGCCGGTCACGCCCGCGTCGATCACCGCGCACATCAGATGCAGGCAACTGTGCATTCGCATGAGCCGGTAACGCCGGTCCCAGTCCAGCACAGCGGTGACGGTCTGGCCAAGCTCAATTCCGGGGCCGGGGGCACCGGGCCCGGGGATGTGCATGACCTCCCCGCTTTCCCGGTCACGCCGGGTATCGGTCACGGCAATACTTTCACCACCCGGAAGCCGGAGCACGCCCGTATCACCGGGCTGCCCGCCACCCGCCGCATAAAACACGGTCCGGTCGAGGACGATACCGCTCTCGTCAACGGATACGACCCGCGCCTCACAGGTCTTGAGATAGGGATCTGTCTGGTAAAGCTCTTCTGCCATGCTTCGGCTCCCGGGCGATTTTATCACCGTACCGGCACTGGCTTGTCTGACATGCCGCGCAAACCTCGCGGCTGACGCGACGAGTACAATCCCGCCATGCCCGCAGCCCCCTCAACGGCGCCGGTCACCGTACGGCTGGAAAAAACCGCCAATTCCGCACTCTCGGAACTGGCGGAGCAGACCCGGCAACGCCTCGGACAGCGTTGCCAGGACAGTGCCGACTGGACCCTGTTATTTGATGAACTGGGGGTGGAGTTGCTGGGCGGCGCGGACGCGCCCGGCCACGGGGTGCGGGCTGCCACCCGGCGACTCTCGCGGGTCAGCCCACGGCAACCCTTCGCCCGGGCGTTGGGACGGCAACCCAGACGAATTGTCGATGCTACGGCGGGCCTGGGCGAAGACGCGCTGATGATGTTCGCGCTTGGTCACGAAGTCCTGGTGATCGAACGGTCCCCCGTTGCCTGCGCGCTGCTGGAGGGCGCGGCTCTTCTGGGACGATTCCCCTTCCCGGTACTGTTCGGTGACGCCCGGGAACTGCTGGGGAAACTCGAACCGGAAGTTGTCTATCTGGATCCCATGTTCCCGTCAAAGCGACGCAGTTCCGCTTTGCCGCCCAAAGGTCCCAGATACCTGGCCGCGGTCGTCGGGCCGGACGCCGATGCGGAGCAATTGCTCACGGTCGCACAACAGGTAGCGACTGACCGTGTCGTTGTGAAACGCCCGGACCACGCACCGAGTCTGACACCGGCGCCCCGCAGCCGCCACGAAGGCAAGCTGGTTCGTTACGATGTATATGCTCCTGTCGCGCCCACGGAATACGAGCAAACTTCATGAACGACGCCTGGTTCCACGCGCCTGAACTGACTGAGGATTGTCAGACCCTGGAGCTCCAGGAACACGAAGCACGCCACGCTCTCAAGGTGCGGCGCTTCAGCACCGGCGACCATATCGTGGTGTTCAACGGTCGTGGCGACTGGGCGGAAGCGGTATTGAAAAACGAAAACGGCGATCTGGAGATTGTCGGTACGCACAAAACAACCCCGTTGCAACCACGCCTGCATCTTGCTGTCACACTGCCCAAAGGGGAGCGTTTCGGGGTCCTGCTCAGCATGGTCACGCAACTGGGAATCTCCAGTTTCATACCGCTGGATTGCAGGCACAGCGTCGTGCATCCGACCGAGCTTCACGGCGTGAGGGGCAGGCGAATACTCGTGGAGGCTTGCAAACAAAGCCGCAACCCCTGGCTGCCGGCCTGGGAAGAGCCATCGACGCCTTGCACGCTGGAATCCCGGGGCAAAATCCTGTTCGCGCACTCCGGGGGCGCGTCGCCTGCGGCATCGGTGGATGACCGGGCAAACGAACTGACGTTGCTGGTGGGCCCCGAGGGCGGGTTTTCCCGGGCGGAAACCGCGGAATTCGAGGATCGGGGGCCACGGCCCTGTCATTGGGTTCCAATATCCTGCGAATCGAAACCGCCGCCGTCGCCATGGTGGCCGGTGTGCGACTTCTGAACGCGGGTGCTGTGAACTCTCCGGCCAAATCGCTATCCTAGACTTCTGAATAACCCCGGCCCGCGAAAGGACCTGATACCCGCCATGGAAAGCCTGCGATTCCCGCTGTTGATTGCTGCCGCCCTCACCCTGGCTACGGCGTGCAACACCGCCGCGACGGTCAAGGAACCGGAACCCGACGATACCGGGAAGATAACCGCGCTTTATTCCGGGCTCGACACACGAGTACAAAGTTACGAGGCGTTGTTGCAACAGTTCGCGGCGGAACCCGAAACCGTGGATCTCACACAATTCTCCGCGATACTGGACGGAATTCACGCTGACGCCGACGAATGCGGTGCGTTTTCCGACTGCGACACCGCGCGTTTCACCCACGCCTACCATGACCTGCTCAACCAGCAGACCGACATGCTTTTTGGGTACATGAGCGAAGACATGCTGACACCCGCGACCGATGAATCTCTCACGAGCACGGATGTGATCGCAACGAGAGACCTGCCGGAAATGAACCGCACCCTGACCCTGCTGCGAGGCACGGAGTTCAGCGACATCATCCCCATGAACCGTTATGTGAAAGCTGCGATGGATGACTGGCTCACCTGGCGGCGCCCGCAGCTCATGGAAGCCTGGGAGAACTATCAATTCCTCAAACCGCTGGTGCTGCCGCCCTACGAAGAAGCGGGACTCCCGGAGGCCCTGGTCTTCGCCGTGATCGCGAAGGAATCCCTTGGCCGTGTGCATTCCACCTCCCGTGCCGGTGCGCGCGGACCTTTCCAGTTCATGCGAGCCACGGGCCGCCGCTATGGGCTGACGACCGATGACGACTTCGACATGCGGCTGGACGCGGCGGCGGCGGCCATGGCCAGCGTGGCTTACCTCAACGATCAACTTGAGGTCTTCAACAACAACATGGAACTGGCCCTGGCCGCCTACAACGGCGGCGAGAACCGGGTGCGGCGCCTGTATCAACGATCGGGCCGGGCCAGTTTCTGGGATACAGATATTCTCTACGCGCTGCCGCGGGAAACCCGGGACTACGTACCATTGGTGATGGGCGCCGCCTGGCTGTATTTGCACCCGGAAGATTACAACCTCGAGTTCCCCGTTTACGAAAACGTGCACGGCAGCCTGGTTTTGCCGGTGGAAATGTCGCTGAGCGAGATCACGGTGTGTCTCGGGCAGGTATACAACCGCAACGGATGGTTCAGAACACTGCGCAATCTCAACCCGCGCATCGAAGCCACCGACAGAATCGAAGCCGGCACGCGCCTGGTGATTCCGGAAATACTGGTACCCGTATTCGAAGAACGATGTCACGACCAGGAACTGCTGGCCCGGGCTGAAGAATTGCACGCGGCAAACTACCCCGATGGCTCCGAGATGGAGATTTACACCGTACAGAGCGGCGATACCATGAGCCAGATAGCCCGGCGGCATCGCTGCACGAGCATCGGCGAACTGGCCGCCCTCAACAACATCCGGCCGCCCCGCTACATGATCCGCGCGGGCCAGAACCTCAAGGTCCCCGCCTGCTGACGCACGCTACTTGTGCCGCGTAGCCGGTTCGCCTGAAAAACCTGCCGGGGGTGCGTAGCACGGCTTGTGAGCGTTGGGCGCATGGGCGCTTTGCGAAATACAGGACCGCCGCAACGGCTGCACAGGTTGGAACGCAGTGGCCAGCGTGTCTTGTTCTTCTTGTTCTGTTTTGTTGCTGTGAGCCGTGCACCAGACCGTCATGACAGCGTGTCAAACTTCAGCGGGAAACTTACCGGAATCGCAGCAAGTTTTGCGGGGCATTTTGTGCCGAAATTGATTTTTCGATAACAAGATCATGAACAACCCAATCCGGCACCTGCACCGTACCCGGGTACGGCATTTTTATGATTTTTTCGGTCGGCGATTGGAGTTCGTTGCGTGATCAACATCCGCCAACTTCGTTTTCGTTATCCCACCGGAACGTTTCGACTGAGAATCGAAAAGCTCGATATCGCGCAGGGCGAAAAGGTCGCCGTGGCCGGACCCAGTGGATCAGGTAAGACGACGCTGTTGAACCTGATCGCCGGAATTGTCCTGCCCGACTCCGGATGTATCACCACCGGTGAAACGCGAATCACTGATCTTGACGAACGCGCGCGCCGTGAGTTCCGGGTCTGCCGGATCGGAATGGTGTTTCAGGAATTCGAACTGCTGGAATACCTGAACGTCCTGGACAACATTCTCCTGCCCTACAGGATCAGCCCGGCACTGACCCTGGATCAGAGCGTTCGCGAGCGGGCCCGGAAGCTCGCCGTGGACGTGGGTATTGAAGACAAGTTGCGGCGCCTGCCACGGCAACTTTCCCAGGGAGAGCGGCAACGGGTGGCGGTCTGCCGGGCCATGCTGACCCGACCACGGCTGCTGCTGGCCGACGAGCCTACTGGCAACCTGGACATGGACAACAAGGACCGGGTTCTGGATATCCTGGAGGAACAGGCCACGGCCGCGGGAGCCACGCTGATCACCGTCACCCATGATCGCGATCTGCTGCACCGTTTTTCGCGTGTCATCGATTTCGCGGATCTCCGGGAGACAGGGGCATGAGCGACGTCCTGTATCTGGCCTGGCGTTATCTCGCCCATCACCGGATCAAGACGGCGATTCTGCTTTTTTCCGTTACGCTGATTTTGTATCTGCCAAACGGGCTGAACGTACTCATCGATCAAAGCGCCTCGCAACTCACGGCCCGGGCGGCCTCCACGCCGCTTCTCGTCGGCGCAAAAGGCAGCCCGCTGGAGCTGGTGCTCAATTCTCTTTACTTTGAATCGGACCCGCCGGAGACCACGACCTGGGAGCAGTTACAGCGCGTTCGAGATACCGGGTTCGCCAGCACGATCCCCTTGTATGTTCGTTTCAAAGCCCGCAACTTCCCCATCGTGGGCACCGACCTCGGTTATTTCGACGCGCGCGGTCTCGAACTCGCACATGGCCGGATGATGGCGGTGCCGGGAGAGTGTGTCCTCGGATGGGATGTGGCCGAGGAACTGAATCTGGGGCCCGGCGATCACCTCATTTCGTCCCCGGAGAGCGTGTTCGATCTGGCCGGCATCTACCCGTTGAAGATGCACGTCGTCGGCGTGCTGGCGCGTGCCCATAGCCCTGATGATCGCGGCATCTTCGTGGACGTCAAGACCACCTGGATAATCCAGGGACTCGGGCATGGGCACCAGGACCTTTCCCGGCCCGAAGCGGCATCCGGCGTCCTGTCCCGGAGCGAAAACACCATCGTCGCCAATGCCTCGGTGGTCCAGTACAACGAGATCACAACCGGGAACATGGCCTCCTTTCACTTCCACGGCGATCTGAGCGCCTTCCCCCTGACTGCGATCATCGCGATACCGGCGGATGACAAGTCACGCGCGTTGTTGATGGGACGTTTTGAAAACCCCGAAGAGACCCAACAGATCGTGCGGCCCACGGCCGTAATGGATGAACTCCTGGAAACCATCCTCACGATTCAAAGCTATGTCGTCGCCGCCGTACTCATGGTGGGCGCCGGGACTCTGGCCACAGCCGCGCTGGTGTTCATGTTGTCGCTGCGACTGCGACAGCGGGAAATTGAAACCATGACCCGGATCGGCGGGTCCCGCGCGACCATTATCGCGGTGCTGGCTGCGGAGATCGCTTCGGTCATCGCCGCCAGCGCCGCCGTAGCGGCGCTGCTGACGTTCCTTACGGGGCAGTTCGGTTCCGCCGTGATCAGGAATTTCATCCTCACATGATGATCAGGTTCCCAATGGTCAGGTTCTTTGGCCTGGCGGGTGTCGCCGGACTGTTGCTCGCGGGGTGCGTTGAAAAAACACCGGAACAACCAGCCCCGGAAGATTCTCGTCTCACCGTGTACTCGGTGAATTACCCGCTGCACTATTTCTCACAGCGCATCGGCGGCAGGCAGGTGATCGCCGTGTTCCCCACCCCGGTTGATGTTGATCCCGCCTTATGGACGCCCTCACCGGACACGGTTGCGGCGTATCAGGACGCGGACCTCATTTTTCTCAACGGGGCGGGGTACGCCCGGTGGGTGGGTCTGGCGACGCTGCCGGAAGCGCGCATGATCAACACGTCACACGCATTCGAAGACCGCTACATCGAACTGGAGGCGACCGTGACGCACACACACGGCCCCATGGGGGACCTCGGGGGGAATCACTCCCACACCGGATTCGCGTTGACTACCTGGCTCGATCTCCGACTGGCGAAACTGCAGGCCCGCGCCATCACCGACGCCCTCATCAAAATGCGGCCCGCGGTGGCCGAGACCTTTGAGGCCCGTTTCGGGCAACTGGCCGGCGAACTGGACGCGCTCGATGCGCGTCTCGTGACTGCGGCCGAGCAGCTGGAGGATACGCCGATCGTGTTCTCCCACCCGGTCTATGAGTACCTGCAGCGCCGTTATGGTCTCAACGGCCGCTCCGTCCACTGGGAGCCCGATGAAACGCCCGGGATGCGCCAGTGGCGCGAACTGGACGAGCTTCTGAGAACCCATGACGCCCGCTGGATGGTCTGGGAGGCGGAACCCGCGGCGGACACGCAAGCTGGGCTGGAATCAAGGGGCATCGGCAGCCTGGTGTTTTCCCCCGTTGCCAACACCCCGGTGTCGGGGGATTTCCTTGCCGTCATGGACGCCCAGATCTCGGCCCTGGAAACCGCGGCAACAGGGCTCTAGGGGGCCGCGGCATCCCATTTGACCGGGGCAACCCGCCCCCGTAGTCTCACCGACGCCACGTATCAGAAAGAGGAGGGATGTGATGCTGCAGGCAATGTGTGATAACTGGTGGGCCTTCGTACTCAGGGGTGTGCTGGCTATTCTCTTCGGTCTTGCGGCCTTTGCCTGGCCGGGACTGACCGCAGCGGTACTGGTGATGTTTCTTGGCGCGTGGTTCCTGGTGGACGGCGTATTCGGTTTGATCGCGGCCTTTCGCTCCGAGGAAGACCGGATGATGGGCATCCTGTCCAGCGCCATCAGCATCGTCGCCGGCTTGATGGTTCTCGTAAAACCGCTGGCGGGGATGGTCGCTGTCACCATCATCATCGGCGTGTGGGCCATCTTCAAGGGTGTGCTGGAGATATCCGCGGCCATCCGCTTGCGCAAGGAAATGGAGAATGAATGGTTCTTCATCCTCGCCGGCGCACTGTCCATCATCTTCGGCGCGGTCATCATCCTGCGCCCCGGCGCGGGCCTGATGGCGATCGTGTGGATCCTCGGCTTCTACGCCGTTTTGTTCGGGATCCTCATGGTGGTGCTGGGCTTCAAACTCAAAGGAGCGAAGGCCCCGGCTGCGGCATGACTCGTCAACAAGCTGCCGGGGCGCCTCCCGGAAAACGGGGTCCGGCAGCTTTTGTTGTGGAAGGAATACACTCACCCATGAACCGGCTCACCCTGAACAAAGGCTTCCGCGCGGCTTGCATCTGCGCCGCGTTGGGCCTGTGTGTCTCGCCGGGAGTTTCAACGGCGCAGGAAACCGAAAACGACGAGGCGCCCCGTTACCGAAACTCGCTGGGTATCAAGTTCGGTTCTCACCACGAGGAGGGCGTCGACGATCCGTTGGTGGGCCTGGAATACACGCGCATCCTGGATGACAACTTCGGCATCACCGTGGCCTTCGACTACGTGCGCTCCAGCGCCGTTGACCGTGAATGGGCGCTCGCCGTGCCTGCTCGAATCGGTTTCGCGAAACGATTCGTGTTCCTGATCGGGCCGGGCCTGGAGTACTCGGAGGATACCCACGGAGAGAACGAAGAGGAATTCTTTGTTCGTACCGGCCTGGCCGTGGAATTCGAACTGGGCGGAGGCGGCTGGTTCCTGGAACCCCTGGTGGAACTGGATCTGTTTCGCGAGACCGAGAAATATTTCATCGGCGTGAAGCTGGGCAAGGCGTTTTGAGCAACGCCGGGGTCCCATGACTTCCGGACGGCGTAAACCGGCACACACCGGGTGATACTCCGGCACCGTAGCGCGCAAAAGCAGGAAGGAGATATCATGAAAGGACACGCTCTGTACACGTTGGTGATCACCGCTGTGGCATTCATCGCCGGACCCGGCCTTGTCACGGCCGGGGACGACGGCATGGAAGAGGCTCTGAGAAAGAACTCGCTGGCGATTGCCTTGGGTTCTTTGAAGGAAGATCCCGGCGAAGACGACACGCAGGTCAGCGTGGAGTACGTTCGGTGGATGGACCATGACTTCGGTGTCGGTGTGGATCTTGATTTTGTTGACTCGAGCAAGATGGTCCGGGATTGGGCCGTCGCGGTGCCGTTTCACCTGAAGTTCAAAAAATATTTCGATTTTTACGCAGGACCGGGCTACGAATCCCGGAACAGTGCTCTGGTCAGCGATGACGACGACGATGAGTTTTTCTTCCGGCTCGGTCTCGGCATGCAATTCGAACTGGGTCAGGGCGGCTGGTTTATTGAACCCCAGGTCGAAGCTGATCTGTTCCGGAACGATCACAAGTACTTCTTCGGCGTCGGGGCCGGCTACCGGTTCTGAACCGATTCGGACCAACAACAACAGCTAACGCGGGGAGAAAGGGAGTTGATGGGCCGTTACGGGGCTTGTTTATGCGTGGTGCTTTTTCTTGCACCGGCTCTGGCGTTTGCACAGAATCCGGAGACCTCGCCCGCGCGTTCCCAATCAATCCTGTTTGCCGCGGGCGGTGATCTCAACGACGACGACCTGGATCTCTACGAGTTTCTCTATACCCGCAATATCGACTCCTGGGACTGGGGCATCGGCGAAACCACGCGCCTTTCCACCCGCCTCTGGTTGAGCCTGGGCGTGTTTGACCAGGCCGCCGGCGATGCCGCTTACGGTACCGTGGGGCCGATCTTTTATATCCACCGTAACGGCCACGCGTATTTCAATTTCGGAATCCGGCTGACCATCCTGTCGGATGACATCATCGGCAACCTGGACTTCGGTGGGCCGGTCCAGTTCACCAGTCTTATCGGAGCGGGTTACTGGTTCGATAACGGCTGGGAGATCGGCGTGCGCCTCCAGCACACTTCCAACGCGCGGCTGTTTGAGCCCAATCCGGATATCAATTTCGTCGTGATCCAGGCCGGCTACGGTTTCTGATCCCACCCGGTTGTCCTGAGTCCCGGCGGCCGTTACCATGCAACCGGGTCGGGCAGCCACTCTTTTGCCACCCGATTCTCACGACTCATGCCACAAACGTCCAAGTCAGCCCTCAATTTCCTGCTAGCCACCGCGTCTTTCGTCGTGATCGTAGCGGGCATGAAAGCCGCCAGTTCGATCCTGGTGCCTTTTCTCATGGCGGCGTTCATCGCCGTACTGAGCGCCCCCAGCTATTTCTGGCTGGAGAAGCGCGGCATCCCCTCGGTGATCTCACTGATCATCGTCATTCTCGGCCTGACGGCGGTCGGGCTGATGGTGGGGGCACTGCTGGGCACCTCGATGACCGACTTCACGGCTGCCCTGCCCCGTTACCAGGAACGCCTCACCCAGCTCAGCGCCCAAGCCCTGCAATGGCTGGCGGGGCTGGGTCTGGATACGTCGGACGAGAACCTGCGCAATCTCTTCAACGTGGGCTCGGTGATGCGACTGGCGGGCAACATGCTCAGCGGTCTCAGCAGCCTGCTGACCTTCTCCTTCCTGATCCTGCTGCTGGTCGTATTCATGCTCCTGGAAGCCGCCAGCCTGCCGGCGAAGCTGCGGGTGATTCTGCAGGACCCCGAGCACTCCCTCGAGGGTTTCCAGGAGATTGCCACCAATCTGAAGCGCTACATCGGCATAAAACTATGGACCAGCCTGGGCACCGGCGTTTCCATCGGTATCTTTCTGACGGTCATCGGCGTGGACTTCCCTGTCCTGTGGGGCATGGTGGCGTTCCTGCTCAATTTCGTTCCCAACATCGGTTCCATCATTGCCGCCATCCCGGCCGTACTCCTGGCGCTCATCGACGGCGGTTCGTCCCTGGCCCTCCTGACCGCGGCGGGTTACGTCGGCGTCAACGTGCTGTTCGGGAACATCCTGGAAGTCCGGTTCATGGGTCAGGGAGTGGGGCTTTCCGTGCTGGTGGTGTTCCTGTCCCTGATTTTCTGGGGCTGGGTGTTCGGCACCATGGGCATGATTCTGGCGGTGCCATTGACGATGATGTTCAAGATCGTGCTGGACAGCCGGGAAGAAACCCGGTGGCTTGCGGTGCTGCTGGGATCCGAAGTGCCAGTATTCGCAACGGCGACTCCGGCCAGGACGCGTGCGAAAAAGACGAAGAAGAAGACCGCCAGGAAAACAAAGGCGAAGACAAAAACAATCGCGACCAAAAGCCGCTCCCAAAAAACCGGAAAAAAGTCAGCGCATAAAAAAACCCCCAGGCGTTGAAAGGCGCTACATTCGGCCGGTTTCCTCAGTCATGACTCCGTCGACCCAGGTGGCCGATACTGCACACAGCATCTCGATGGCGGTGCACTCCTCAGTAGTCAAGCAAGGGTTCCAGACCTCGAATATGAACACAACCCGCAGCTCATCGCTGCGGTTCCAGGCTTCGTGTTCGAAGCTGTCGTCAAAAATCAGGCAGCGACCCTCGGTCCAGTGCCGCGTTTCCTCCCCAACCCGGATGGCGCAGTCCCCCCGGGGAATGACCAGCGGAAGATGAACCGCGACCTTGGTGTTGGCTACCCCGAAATGCGGCTTGATGTGGGTGCCGGGTTGCAAGAGGGAAAAGAAAGCCTCCGGTGAGGTTCCGTGGCATTTGACCAACGGCAAACTTTGCACCAGTTCCATCGCTACCGGGCAGCGGGCACAGTTCTCATCCTTGCGTTCTCCTGAGGCGTAAAGATGAAATGCATGCCAGTCGAAAGAACCGGCCAGATGGCGCATGGGTTCCGGCGCGACCTCGCCGTGGGCCACATAGGGGGTGAATCCCTGCGAGCTTTCGCGCAGTGCCAGCACTTCATCCCGCATCGCGTCCGTGGCGGCTTCAACCCGCTCCACCCAATCGAATTCATCGCGTTCGAACCAGGGACGTGGCGGTACTTCGGGCATATACAACATGGCCGGTTGTTGAAGTGGATGTGCCCAGGGCACCTGCTCTTTTCCGTGCTGGATCGCCAGACAACGGCGCACGCGGTCCATGGCCTTGGCGCCAAAACGCGACTGAAGCTCATCCATCAACTGGTTTTGTAACAGCTTGTACTGGGCTTGGGTGGCCTGCACCGCGCTGGCCGCCAACGCCTGGGCAGAATGCCTCGGCATGTGCGCTGCCTGTTCCAGGTCCGGGTTGACCATCAGTGCCACCTGGAAAGCCCGGACGGCGCCGGGTAGGTCGCCGGCGGCCATGCGCGAGGCACCCAGATACAGCCAGCCAGCGTCGTGCTCCGGATCCAGGCGGCAGGCGGTCTCCAGCTCGCGCACCGCTTCTTCACTCTTCCCCGCCGCGTGCAACACCGCGCCCAGATTCATGCGCAGATCCACGTCGTCCGGCACGCGCGTCAGGGCCTGGCGCAGCAGTTCCTCGGCGCGATCGAACTGACCACCGGCAACGGCCATGCGGCTGAGGCGCGACAGGGTGGGCGCGTGCCCAGGATCGATCCCGAGGATTTCCTCGTACAGCGCGCCGGCGTCGGCAGCGCGGCCCTGTTGCTGCAGTTCGCCACCCTGCGCAAACAACTCTTCGATGGAGGATGTCCCGCTCACTGTACTGTCAGCTCCTTCTGCCATGCCGCCGGCTCATACGACGGCCAACCCATCTGCCGGATCAGTCCTTTCAGACAGCGTCGGTAGCTACGCGCGTCCACGTAATCCTGGTGCCTGTCGGAACCCACGAATCGTATGCCGCCGGACAGATCCCGGTTGCGCCCCCTGGCGAATGCTTTCGAAACGCCACGGCTTTCAGTGTGCCCTTTTAACTGATCGGTGATCACCTGCGCAATGACATGGCTCATCAATCCTAGTAGGGGGTAGATGCCTCGGTTGGTCTCCATCAACCCCGATACGAAGTGATCGTCATACCGGGGCCCCACCTCCGGGTTCCCGTCGAACTGGTCCCAGGCGATGCCGGCGCGTTTGAGGGCATCGGCCATGCTGAGCCCCGCGGGTCCGGCGCCAACGATGCAGCAGCGATCAACGGGGGAGTCGCTCACTCTCGCGTCAGCGCGACCACTCCACGTAGGCATCCATGTTGACGCCGATGCGCCAGTCCGTCGCGCTGGGACAGGGTGTAGGCTTGTGCAGCAGGTAGGACGGAAAGATCACCAGCGCGCCGGTTTCCGGACGCACAGAATGGAAGGATGTCTGGAAGATGTTCCCCGGCTGGGAGCCCTGGAACGTCAGGTCGCCCTCGCCCAGTGGCAAGGAACCCGGCACGTTAACGAAGTAAACGCCACTCAACTCCGCGGGAATATGGTGGTGCCAGGGGAAGCCCTTGTCCTCCGGAGTCTGCAGCCGGATCCAGGCTTGTATGCAGTTGAGCTGGCACGCGACTTTTTTCGCGTACCCCTCCCGGCGTTCGAGAATCCGTTCGCAGGCGCTGCGAAAGCCGGCCTGCAGAACCCGGTAGTGCGGGTTCGCCTTGAAAGACTCCTCGCCGAAAATATCCGTCGGCGTGTTGTACCCGAAGGCATATTGGTGGTATTCGAACAACCCGGCGTCCCAGCGTTCCCGCATCGCCTGCATCACTTTGTCGTGATAAGGCGAGAATTCCGGCAACGTCGTTTGCCAGATCGGTGTGCCGAATAGCTCGGCGCGTCGTAGTTGCGTCGTCATGATCAGAGACCCAGTACGTCCGTTCCCTGGCGGAACACGATGTCCACCGGGATGCTGGCCTGGGACAGTCGATCCAGATCCGCCTGAAGTTCCGGCCCGATGCTGCCGCGTTCCGCCACAAGTTTCGTGACTCCCTCGTAATCGCCGTCACCCTGGAGGGTGAGAATCAGGCGCGACAAATCCGTCATGGCTTCGCGCATGCTATCGAAATCGACGCTGTAATAACCGGTTTCGGCGTCACGGCTGAACGCGCCTTTCTCCCGGAAGAAACTGAAGCGGATTATGTTGGCCCGGCCGTGGGCGCTACCGGCTCCGAAACGCACTGATCTGAAGATGCCCGCCATGAAGGTCACATAGTTTTCCTTCAGTTCCCGCCCCGGCATCTCGCCGGCCGCATGCAGCTCCGTGAGCATGTAGAGCCCGAGGATATCCGCTTTGCCCTCTTCCAACGCAGATGCGTGCTCCAGAAGCGCTTCGCGCACGGTCCCTTTGCCATCCAGGGTGTTCTTGATTCCCAGACCGTGGGCCACTTCGTGGAACATGGTGTTCTCAAAAAAGGCGTCGAAGGTCACGTAGGATCGCTGGTCTTCGGCAATGAGAATCTCTGAAATCGGAAGGAGGATTTTGTCGAACTTGGCCCGCATGTTGTTTTTGAGTTGAAGCCGGCGGGTGCCCTTGGCCAACTGAACCACTTCGTCGTTGGGGAGATTGATGGCGATGGTCTTGGCCCCGGCATTGGCGTCTCCCGCCACATAGGCCGCGTCATAGGCATTGAGATCGGCGTTGCTGCCGGGTGATTCGGCCTTGTAGGCCGCATCCACGGGCAGACCTTCCTGCAACCGGGGGAGGAACTGGGCGAAGCGGGCCAGCTTCTCGCTCCACGCCATGTCCTTGATGAGGACGAAAGACTCGAAGGCGTTGCGGTAACCGAACAGACCGTCCTGATAGCTCTCGATGGGTCCGTAGACCAGATCGATGGGATTGCCCTTCACATCCATCCAGGCCATGTCGCTGGACTGGTAATCACCGGACAACAGGGCATCGGCGCGCAGGCGCAGGTAGTTCGCAAAGCCCTCGTGCTCAGCCAGTTCCGAGGCTTCCCGCAGCAACGCTGCCGCCTGTTCCAACTGGGGCGCGAAAAGCTCATGGTAGGGAATCAGGAACAGTTTGCCGTGCTCGTCCCGGCGCACGACCGAGTACTGATTTGTCTTGCGCGGTTGATCCCAGGCTTCGAATTCTTCCTTGCTCATGTCGGCGGGATAGAAATTGACCCCCGGACGCCTCGGCTCCTGCCCTTCCACGAACACTTTGCCGCCCGCCAGCAGATCCCAGGGGCCGTAGTTGATCTCGGCGAAACGTCGGGTTTTCTTGTCGTCGATGCTCGACAACAGCGCATCCTTGTCGCCGTAGACCTGTTGCCAGAACAGGTCGTCCATGATCACCGATGCCTCGATCAGCTTGCGCAGCATGCGTTTCTGGTTGTCGCTCAGATGGCCGACGTCCGCCGTCAACGTCACGGGCACATAGATCCCCAACCGCTTGCTCGCATATTCACCCTCGTCGTCCGCCTGGAGCGCGCCCGCACACAGCCAGGCTGCCGCAAACACGCTGGCCAGAATCCTGATAGCCGGTTTTTTTGAGTTCATGTTCATTTCCCTATTCATCGTCCAGGCTTTGCCGGTCATTCTCCTGATTCTCGTCGTTCTCACCGTTGTCACCCACTCCCTGCAAGTATCCGATCCCTTTCAGCGTTTCGAGCTGCTCATCGGACAGACTCGGGGTTTCGAACTGCCGTTCGCTGTACCAACCCAGGTATCGATCCAGTTCTGTATCCAGCCGTTCGGTTGCTGTCTCATCTTCAAACGCGGCGGATTCCGCAGAATCCTGTGACAGATCGAACAGTTCCCCCGTCCGGCTCCGTTCGTGCCAGACATATTTGCGCGGCCCCCGCAGGACCGCGAACTGCTCGGGACCATACGCGATTCCCGAAGCGAAAAGCACCCGGCCCGACTCGGGCCATGGTTCCCGAAGAGCCGCCTTGCTCAGGCCACCACGGCGCACGCGCGTGGGCAGGGGTTCACCTGCCATCTTTTCGTGACCCGACAATTCAAACCAGCTAAGCACCGCTGGTGAAATGTCCACCAGATTAACCGGCGTGTCCACAACTCCCCCTCTGTTCTTCGGCAACCAGACGAGAAGGGGCACGTGCAACAACTCCTGATACAGGCTATGACCGTGCCCGAATCCGTAGATACCCCGGGGATCCGCCGACAGTTTTTCACTTTCCGCGAGGTGATCGTAAAACTCCTCCCCATGATCGGAATACAGGATGACGGCCGTATCCGTGAGCAGTCCGCGGCGTTCCAGATCCCCGAGGAAGGTCGCCAGCCGGCCGCGCAATTCCAGAATATCCAGGTTGTAGGCCAGCCAGCGGTCGCACATGCCATCGGCGCGGTCATCGCAGATCCCCGCCGGAGCTGACTCCTCGATCTGTTCCACACGCGACGGCGCGACCGAGGCCAGCTGCTTCTCGAGTTCAACGGGATCCACACTACGCTCGTGGGCTTCCATGAAATGCAGGTACAGAAAAAACCGCTGTTCCAGGTCCCGCTCGTTCAACCACACCTCCGCTTCCTTGAGCAACCGGGGAGCGCCCTGATACAGATACAACTGGCGAAAACCACGTTTGAGGCCGTAGCCCGAGTTGAACCAGGGGTGCGAGGAATAACCCATGGTCCTGATGTCCGCCTCGTTGATCAACTCCGTGACCGTGGGCAGGTCTTCGAATATGCGTGATGGCAGGGCATCGCTCAGATCAGCGATCGGATCATCGAACAAGCCAGCCCCATGCTGGCTGGGGTAATAGCCGGTGAACACGGTTGCGACGGACGGGACGGTCCAGGGCGCCGCGGACAGGGCATGGGTGTAGACCACCGCCTTGTGTGTCCACTTCGTGAAATCGTCGGGCTCTCCCGACAGCTCCGGCAACCAGAACGCGTCGTAACGCACGGTATCGATGCAGATCAAGACGACGTTGCGAACCTGAGGCGGCCCGCCGCAGGCCACCAACAAAAGAGCTGCCACCAGCATGGCGGCCGCGGCGATTCCGAGCTTTGGCCACGCATACCCGTCAGACCGGTCCCTGATCATCAACTCGAGGGTACTCCACAGGAAACCGGGGACTCTATCGCGCCGTGTCGGTCGCAGGCAAGGCGAACAGTGACAGGCACGTTTTTTGCGCAAAAAGGTGCCTCTCACTCTCTCTCAGGCACTTTTTCCGAGGAATACGAAAGGCGGCCAACCACGGGGAGAGGACCACCCCATGCGAAATCACGCAGGAGGAACGCCTGGAAGGTCAGAGATCGCCGGGTGTGGCGTCACACAGACCCGCGCTACAGGTACCGCCAGCGGTCCAGCGGACGATGCCGTCGCTCAAGGCCGGTGTCAGCACGTAGGTCAGACGGTTCTCGTCGTGCATGAAAACAATGGTGATGACCCCGTCGGTGACATCGATATCCTGGATATCGGAGACGTTTCCGGCAGCTGCGCCACCCATCTTGAGGTCGTCGCAGTTATTGAAGCCGCTGTTGATCTGGCCGCAGATCGTCACCGCCTTCTTCATGCCGTCGGCCACCTGCATGACTTCGGTGAAACGGGCTTTGTCGGTGAAACCGCCCATGGACTGGAACACGAAAACGGCCAAACCGCTGATGAGAACGATGGACAAGAGCTGATTCATGATTTTCCTCTCCGCCCCTGGCCGGCTCACTAGGCCACGGCGCGCGCCGCCGGTCAAGGAATTACGACCGCCTGGACAGCCTGTACAATAGGGCCCCGTATCCCCGAGGCGCCCAATGACCATAAGAAGATTGCTCCCCGGCGTGGTTATCGGCCTTTTACCCCTGTCCTGCGCCCTTGCCGCACCGGCGGAATCCGGCGTGCCGGGCTGGATCACGATCCTCCCGCCGGTCATCGCCATCGTTTTTGCGGTCATTACCAAGCGGGTTATCCCGGCACTCTTCATGGGAATCTG
>Ga0114950_10000570_pt1 | contig 25639 bp, 20 predicted proteins | sample N075metaG_FD_83503 | JGI IMG/M metagenome (GOLD analysis project Ga0114950, IMG submission 83503) | Deep subsurface microbial communities from Kermadec Trench to uncover new lineages of life (NeLLi) - N075 metaG | ecosystem: Environmental > Aquatic > Marine > Ocean trench > Sediment | place... | reverse complement strand
GTTTGTAACCAAGGGCCACAAGTGCGTCGGGTGTGCTGCCTACGATACACCAGTCTCTTTCTTTGATTGGAATGCCGAGTCTTTCATCGCGCACGGCGCCGCCGACAAGGTAAACTTTCATGTCCCAAGTGTATCCCGAAATCAGGATGAAAGAGATCAACGACTCCAAACGTAATAAAGAGCCGCTTCACGCGACGCAGGACGCCACGAAGTGACGACGGGCCGTGCGCTGACCCGAATGACCGTTGTGGCGTCGCTGATATTGGCGTTTGCGCTGCTGGAGGGTTGCTACTACATGCAGGCGATCAATGGCCAGATGGAGGTACTGCGCAAGCGTCGTCCGATCTCTGAAGTCATTAGTGACGATGACACGGACGACGATTTGCGCGTGCGGCTGGAAATGGTGCGGGAGGCGCGGCAATTTGCAGTTGATCAATTACTGCTGCCGGATAATGACAGCTATCTCAGCTACACGGATCTTGAACGCGATTTCGTTGTCTGGAATGTCTTTGCGGCGCCCGAATTTTCGCTAACGCCCGAACAGTGGTGTTACCCGGTGGCCGGGTGCGTTGCCTATCGAGGCTACTTTGCCGAGGACAAAGCAGCCAGCAAGGCGCAAAAACTGGAGAAAAAGGGTCTGGACGTATACGTCGGCGGAGTCGCCGCGTACTCGACGCTTGGCCGATTCGACGATCCGGTTCTCAATACGATGATGCGCTGGTCAGATGAATACCTGATTCGAACCTTGTTCCACGAACTTGCTCATCAGAAGCTCTATGTGAGCGGAGATACCGCGTTTAACGAATCGTTCGCGTCGGCAGTCGCAGAAGTAGGCATGCAACGGTGGGGGCGGTACGCTGAGTCAATGCCAAGGCCAGACGACTTTGATCAACACGACGCATTATTGCAAACGGTGAGACAACGGGTTGCAAAAGCGCGTGAGGAACTGGAAGGCATATATTCCAGTGACGCAAGCGATGAAATTATGCGGTTGCAAAAACTCTCGGTACTGAGCAAGCTGTCAGAAGACGCACAGAGCGAGATCGACCAGTCCGGATTGTCGATACAGAACTGGTTGGCGCCACCACTGAACAATGCGCGTCTGGCATCGTTTGGCGTTTATGAAAGTAATCTGCCGGCATTCAGGGTCATTCTCGAAACATGTTCGAATGAGCTCGCCTGTTTTTACGACAAATCAAGCATTTTGGCCGACCTGGATTTCGATGATCGGCAGGAACGACTTACCGAGTTGCAACTTCGCTAGCGACTTGCTGCGGCTTTCGATCTGCGTGGACGCTCGCAAGTATCGGCGTCAATCGTTTCGTATTGCCAGTCAGGCGCCAGTGAAAAATAGTATCTGCTGCCAGAACCCGTTTTACATACTTGCGAGTTTCCGTAAACGGTATGTTTTCGATCCAGATCAGGGCATCAACGTCACCGTCTTTCGGCAGCCACTTTTTGACGTTTAGCGGGCCGGCATTGTAGGCCGCCGTAGCGAGCACCTGGTGGTTATCGAATCGCTCGAGCATTTTCCGTAAATAAGCAGTGCCGAGCTTAATATTGCTGTCCGGATCGGTCAGTGTGATGAGGCCGGCATATTTTAAATTCACCTCTTTGGCGGTGCGTCGCGCGGTTTCCGGCATTAGTTGCATCAGGCCGATCGCGCCTGCACTTGACCGGATATCCCGCATGAACAGGCTCTCGCTGCGCGCAATCCCCAAGGCCCAACTGTGTCGGATGTTTGCACCATCTGCATGTTTTTTAAATTCTTGCCCATACGGTGTCGGGTAGCGGAGTTCCAGGTCGTCAAACTGGCCAACCGTCGCGGCGGTGGAGATGGCTCGAGAGTGCCAGCCCCATTGGTGCGCAAGAATCGATGCCTGCAGCTTTTGGTCAGCGCTAAACATGCTGACTGCAGCGTCCCACTCTGAGCGACCACGCCCCTCAAGGCCGACCACGAACAGTTCGTGCGCGCGAATCAGGGATTTCTTCTTTTGCAGCTCATCAATGGTTTCTTCGTTAGCGATCATCGGACTGTTTGAGAACGAATAAGCCAGATTTTCATGGTCGGCTGCGAGGAAGCCATAAAAAGATCGCTCGAGCGCGAGCTCGGTAAATGCGGAACTGGCGGTAACGTGGTTGCCCAACTGCTGATTCGCTCGTGCAAGCCAATAGCGCCAGACTTCCTCAGCCTGTTCCGCGGGCGGCATAGCACTTATCGTGTTAACGACCGCGCGCCAGTCGTGTTCTCGCAGATGAACTCGCACACTCCAGCGTCGGACTTCTTCGTCCACAGCATCAACGGGCAATGCACCCAGCATTGCGGTCGCGTCGGTGAGACCATGGCGTGCAGCCCAAAGTGCCAGGTGCCGATCAATAGTGTTTTGCTGTTCATTTGAGAATGAGTATTGGTCTTGAACGTCACGCCACAGCGTAGTCGCGATATCGGGTTGTTTGTATGCGATTCGTTGCACCGCGTACAAAAGCCGGGCGCGATATTGTTCGCCGTCTTTCGATTTATCGCGAGCTTCCAGGTATTTTACAGGATCGTTTACGACGGCCGTCCATTGTCTGGCATTTTGCTGGTAGTCGGCCGGCAACGATCGGGCGAGATACCGGGCAAGCGAAAACTGGCGAGCGTCGATCGCCAGCTCGAAGCGGTCCTGGTACTTCGCTGTATCCAGAATGCCACGATCGCGCAGATGATCGAAGACGGGGTCGCATTCGTCGACCTGGTTGCGGCCGACCAGCCACATGTCTATGCCGCGATTGACAATCCGTTTGTCGCGACCTGCCGCAATTTCCGCCTGCAAGGCCAGGCAATCCAGCCGGGTTACATCCATGCCCTGGAAGAACTGCTGATACAAATTGAAATACCGGGTGTGGCTGCCGCTGCGCCCGAGTGACAAGGCATAGTGATAACGCAGCTCGCGAGCGGGCTTCAGTGTGCCGTATCGATCGAGAAACACGTCGACTTGCGTGAAGTCGTTGTTACGCACGCGGGTACGCAACCATGCACTCCGGAGTTCTGGCCACAACACGTATTGCTGCAGCAAAGCGTCATTGCTGGCTGCCGGGCGCCAGTTACCAAGCTCCGCCTGCGGGTACACTTCGCGGAATACGCGACGCTGCTTTTCCAGCAACGCCCGTGCATCCATGTCTTGTGAATTGACCGGTGGTGAGAATGTGGCCGTCATCAGGATCGCGACCGAGATTGTGACAAATAGCGATCGCGATGATGTCATTTAAGTGGCTAACCTCTGCTCAGAAAGCGTCATAATGGATTCTGCGAAGACTAGCGGATCTTCAGCATTAACGCTCTGTCACCTCGTTGAACCAGCAGGAACAGGATTTGGCTCTCCGCGGCAATCTCTTGCAGCTGCGCCAGATTACGTACTGTCTGCCGGTTGACCTGCATGATGATGTCGCCGGATCGCAATCCACGCTGTGCAGCCAGGCTGCCCGCCTCGATCTCGATAACCTCGACGCCGCCGCTGGAGGCCGCTGTTGCCGAAGCAAACACGGCACCGGCCAGTCCTGGATGAATATTGGCACCGACCGTTTGAGAATTGTTTTGTTGATCCAGAGTTGCAACCACATTTCGTGTGCGGCCATCACGCACAAATTCAATTTCGACGGCTTCGCCCGAACCTTTCAGCCCGATTGCATTCATTAGTTCGCGGCTGCTGTCAATTTTGTTGTCGTTAATCCTGACGATGATGTCGTCAACCAGCAGGCCCGCTTTTTCTGCGGCAGAACCGGGCGTGACTCGCGAAACCAGGGCGCCGCTCTCAACTTCGGTGCCGAGTGCGCGGGCACTTTCTTTGTCGATGGTCTGGATGGTTACACCGAGCAGGCCACGACGGACTTCGCCGAAATCCAGAATCTGGCGCATGATGGACTGGGCGATCTCGGAGGGTACCGCGAAACCGATGCCAACATTGCCGCCGGAACGACTGATGATGGCAGAGTTAATGCCAATCAGCTCGCCGCGCATATTGACCAGCGCGCCACCGGAGTTTCCAGGATTGATGGAGGCGTCGGTCTGGATAAAGTCTTCATAACCATTGCGGCTGATCCCTGTACGACCCTTCGCGCTCACAATGCCGGAAGTTACCGTATGCCCAAGGCCGAACGGATTGCCGATGGCAATAACAAAGTCGCCCACTTCCACCGCGTCCGAGTCGCCTATAGCGATATCCGTAAGGCCAACCGGGTCGACTTTTAGCACTGCAATATCGGTTGCAGCATCCGAGCCGACAATTTCTGCATCGAGAGTTGTGTCATCGTGCAGCGAAATCTGTATCCGGTCTGCGCCCGCAACAACATGGTGGTTGGTCAGAATGTAGCCATTCTTTGCGTCAACGATGACGCCAGAGCCGGCGCTTGCGATTTCGCGCGTCCCGCCTGGAGACTGCGACAGTCCGAAAAAGCGACGAAACATTTCATCGCCATATTGCGACCGGGCGTCAATAGTCTGGCTGACCCGAATATTGACCACGGCAGGCGCCACTCTTTTCACCAGCGGCGCCAGGCTTGGCATTGGTTGACCATCAACGCTGGCCGGCATTGCGGCGACGGCGGTGCCTGCCAGCACGATAAACAAACTGGCCCACAGGAATTGAATCTGGATGCGCATACTCATAAAACCCTTAAAATCTATAATCGAACCTGGCCCGCTAATTCTACCGGACTCGCCTGAACTGCTCGTGAACTATTATGAGCTGCAAAACGCTTGCAGTCACTCTTACGAGGACCGTATCGCGGCGTCATAAGTTCCGCTTGGCCACGCGAAAGCCAGCCCACATCAATCTATGATGCGGGTCGGCTCGCTTTAGTCGCAAAAACCCCTTACGCGGCTTCTACGGTAATCCGTCTTGCCTGGGTCTGCGGCACTTTTGGAATACTGATTTCCAGTATGCCGTTTGCGCTTTTAGCCGAAATCTCTTCGGCATTGGCCGTCTCCGGCAGACTGAAACGACGATAGAATTTGCCGCTGGCTCGCTCGACACGCCTTAATCCATCAACCTCGCTGTTGGTCTCGAGCGACCGTTCGCCGGACAGGCTTAAGACACCATCATCCATATTGACGTCGATATCGTTCGCGCTTACACCAGGCAGATCGGCCCTAAGTACAAAGCGGTCTTTTTCTTCGACAATATCGACGGCCGGAACCCAGTCAGCGACGGATGTGCTGACATCGCCGCTACCGTACTGGCCGGTGGCGCGCTCGAAGTCACGCTGCATCAGGTTCAACAACGACCATGGTTCATATCTTGTAATGTTCATTTTACTACTCCTTGAATTTGCTGGAATTCGCATTTGCGGGAGACCTTGCCTCGCCGCTCAAATGATTGCTTGGCAACATTAATAAGGCCTGTATTCGTCATTTCAAGCCGCTTCAAGGCGGTTATTTCTGACGGATTTGGTCGCAATCAAGCGCTATGTGCGCTTCACTTAATGCCACTAGATGTAGTGGATTTTATTTTTAACATCAGTGCGAATTTTTTCACCAGGAAATTAAAGGACTTACTGCGGTTAATATCATAACTGGTTGTTTTTTATTATTATAAGTCTATAGAAAAAATTACAACAAGGCCTTGACAGTCGCCCACTTCGAGCATAATCTTGTGCCTTGGTTGGCACAACATCTTGTGTCTTAATTAATAGTTAGATTAGCCATTATTTGGCTCTCGCCGCAAAAAAACAGAATGTGGCGAGCGGGGAACTATTCGCTGTAGAGAAAGCGAAAGTCATATTGGATTGGGGTCTCCTTAGGGAGTTTAGGGGAGTAAAAGGGCACATGAAGTCCGCCGTACATATCGACGCAAATACTGCAGCCGATATAAAATTTCAGCCAGCGTCACTGGACATCTGGGAAACGAAGTACCGCCTTACCGCCAAGGATGGAACCGTCATCGATGCAACTATTGACGAAACCTACCGGCGTGTCGCGAGAGCGCTTGCAGATGTAGAGGAAGAATCGACAAGAGATAAATGGTTTGAGGAATTCGTCTGGGCATTACGCAGCGGATCGATTCCGGCCGGGCGAATCATTTCCAACGCTGGCGCACAGGAACACAAGCCGGCAACCTCTACTATTAACTGCACCGTTTCCGGCACCGTTGCCGATTCCATGGACAATATTCTGAACAAAGTCCATGAAGCCGGTTTGACGCTTAAAGCCGGTTGCGGAATTGGTTATGAATTTTCCACGCTAAGGCCAAAAGGCGCATACGTAACAGGTGCCGGGGCTTATACATCCGGGCCGCTGTCGTTCATGGATATCTACGACAAGATGTGTTTCACCGTTTCCTCCGCGGGCGGTCGTCGTGGCGCGCAGATGGGCACGTTCGATGTTGGCCATCCAGACGTACTGGAGTTTATTCGTGCCAAGCGCGAAGACGGTCGATTGAGACAGTTTAATTTGTCATTGCTGATTACCGACGAGTTCATGCAGGCCGTTAAGAATGAAACGGACTGGCAACTGGCTTTCCCGGTAACGAAAAAAGAAGTCGAACAAGACAACCTGGATGTTAACGATGAGGGCCAGTTTGTCTGGCGCGAGTGGCCGGAACCGGGCAACTACGTACGTAATAGTGCCGGGCTGGTCGCGAGCAAGGTTTACAAGACAATCCCGGCGCGCCGTGTGTGGGACATCATCATGGCGTCAACCTATGACTTTGCAGAGCCTGGTTTTGTGCTCATTGACAGAGTCAACGAGATGAATAATAACTGGTTCGTCGAGAATATCCGGGCGACCAATCCTTGCGGTGAACAGCCTTTGCCGCCGTATGGCTCCTGTCTTCTTGGTTCTATAAACCTGACAAAGTTTGTTCTGGAGCCGTTTACCGAGAATGCTCATTTCGACTGGGACGAGTTTCGCAAGGTCGTGAAAGTATTTACACGCATGCTGGACAACGTCGTTGAAATCAACGGGCTGCCATTGCCGTTGCAGCGCAAGGAAATAACGCGCAAGCGCCGGCACGGCATGGGTTTTCTGGGTCTTGGATCAAGCATCACGATGCAGTGTATGCACTATGGCGATGAGCAATCGATTGCCTTTACCGAGAAAGTTGCGAAAGAGCTGGCGCTGGCCGGCTGGGAAGCCGCGTTGGACCTGGCCAAAGAGAAAGGCCCGGCACCTATCATGAATGAGGAGTTTTCGGTCACCGAAAAAATGCTGGCCAAACGACCGGAAATGGCCGCGGACGGCTATAAGCTGGGTGACAAGATCTTCGGCAGGGTGTTACACAGTCGCTACAGCCGTTACATGCAGCGGATTGCTGAAGAAGCGCCGGAACTGGTCAACGAGCTTGCCGAGGTCGGTGCACGATTCACGCACCACAGCTCTATTGCGCCGACAGGCACAATTTCCCTGTCGCTTGCGAATAACGCGAGCAACGGCATCGAGCCGAGTTTCGCGCATCATTATTTCCGTAACGTCATCAGGACGGGCAAAAAGACCAAAGAAAAAGTAGACGTATATTCGTTCGAGCTGCTTGCCTATCGTGAAATGATTAACCCGAAAGCAATACCGGTGGCAACAGACGAAACATCGAACGATCAACGATTGCCCGATTACTTTATCACTGCGGATGATATCGATCCGCGCGCGCACGTGGATATCCAGGCGGCAGCACAACGCTGGGTCGATTCATCAATATCGAAAACAGCCAACGTTCCCACGGATTATCCTTATGATGATTTCAAAGAAATATATTTATATGCCTATGAGCAGGGGTTGAAGGGATGCACGACATTCCGTTTTAACCCGGAAGCATTTCAAGGCGTTTTGGTTAAAGAGCAGGATCTGAAGAACACCACTTATTCGTTCACACTGGAAGACGGATCAAAAGTCGAATTCAAAGGTGACGAAGAAATTGAATACGACGGCGAAGTGCATACAGCAGCGAACTTGTTCGATGCACTGAAAGAAGGCTACTACGGCAAGCTCTGACCGTGTCAGAACGAATGATGTCGGTGCCTGTTACGCGGTCAATGAGTTAAGGAAAGAGAAAGTGAGCAAAACGACAATAGACAAGAAAATCGTCGGTTATTCGGTAAAGAAACCGGAAACAGACACTAAAAAAGAGTATCCGCGCGAGGGCGGCGAAGAGGGGCGTGCTGAAGTGATTCGCATGCACGAAAAGCTTGAGCGACCCGAAATGCTCATCGGCTCTACCTTCAAGGTCAAGACGCCGATTTCGGACCACGCTATGTATGTGACGATTAATGATATCGTTCTCAACGAAGGCACAGAATACGAAAAACGCCGGCCGTTCGAGATTTTCATCAACTCGAAAAATCTCGACCACTATCAGTGGATCGTGGCATTAACACGAATCATTTCGGCCGTGTTCCGCAAGGGCGGCGACGTAACTTTCCTCGTCGACGAACTTAAAGCGGTATTTGACCCGCGTGGCGGCTACTGGCAACCGGGCGGCAAATTCATGCCATCAATCATTGCCGAGCTCGGCTACATTGTCGAAAAACACCTGATCAACATTGGTATGATGGCAAGCACTGAGCTTAGTGAGGCCCAAAAGAAGATACTCGCGCAGAAGCGCGAAGATTACGAAGCTGCAAGAAAGCAGCGGGATGCTTTTGCTGAAAGCGATTACCCGGAAGGTGCTCAATTATGCGTCAAGTGTTCGACGGCGGCGGTTGTCATGCTGGATGGTTGCATGACGTGTTTGAGTTGCGGCGAGTCCAAGTGCGGCTAGGGTAGTTCTTGCCGGGACGCTAGTTCCGGGGACAGTTTACTTAATTGTTTGCTACAGGCGGGCGCGGTTCGTGGGTGGTCTTGTCAGGACGCGCTGCAAGTACGTCCCTGTAAGCTCGGCGTTCGGCATCCATGCCTCTCGACGGTCCTGACAAGACCACCCACGAACCGCGCCCTTTAGTCTTGGCTCGTGTGTTGAGGCGGGCGGGTCCGATTCGGCTCAATGAGCCCCAGTCACCCATGATCCATTTTTGTTAGCTGCTGTAGTACTATCGCGCGGTGATCTCAACTACCCCTGATTTTTCAAGTGCGCGCGTGCTGGTTGCTGGCGATGTCATGCTGGACCGCTATTTATTTGGCGCCACCAGCAGGATCTCGCCCGAGGCGCCGGTGCCTGTTGTTCACGTTCGCGATGCAGATGATCGGCCTGGCGGTGCGGCCAACGTCGCCATAAACCTCGCGAGCCTTGGCGCGAAGACGTCGTTGATGGGCTATGTCGGCCGGGACGACGAGGCGGGTATTTTGCAGGCGATGCTGCAGGCACAAGACATCGATTGCCGCTTCTCGGTTACCGATCGTTGGCCGACGATAACCAAAACTCGTGTGATCAGTCGCGGTCAGCAACTGATCCGGCTCGATCGTGAGGAACCCTGTACAGACCCTGATATGAAGCTTGCCGGACCGCTTGCGAAAGGATTGTCCGATATCGATCTTGTGATCCTGTCTGACTACGGTAAAGGCGCGCTGCTGGATGTCGCTGACATGATCGCGGCATGTCGCAAACAGGGGGTGGCGGTGCTGGTCGATCCGAAAGGCACAGATTTCGGCAAGTACGCTGGCGCAACCTTGCTGACGCCGAACCAGAGCGAATTTGAAGCGGTAGCAGGCATTTGTACGTCTGATGATGAACTTGTGAATCGCGCGTCTGCGATGCTAAAGGACCTCGGTTTGGACGCGTTGCTTGTTACTCGCAGCGCAAAAGGCATGTTGCTGATAGAAGCCGGCAAGGCACCGTTGTTTTTGTCAACTCTGGCCCGCGAAGTCTACGACGTCACAGGTGCCGGTGATACGGTTATCGCAACGGTCGGTGCTGCGCTTGCAAGCGGGGAATCAATCCCGATCGCTGCGACGCTCGCCAATATTGCTGCGGGCGTGGCCGTTCGAAAAATTGGCGTTGCGACCGTTTCGCCGTCCGAAATACTGATTGCGTCGCAACCGAGAGACCCGGGAAGCCGTGGCCTGTTAAGCGAGCTGGAGCTGATAACCCAACTGGTCGAGGCTCGTCAACGCGGTGAACGAATCGTATTCACTAACGGATGTTTCGATGTCTTGCACGCCGGACATGTTGGCTACCTGGAGGACGCCGCCAGTCTGGGTGACCGACTGATCGTGGCGGTCAATGACGATGCGTCGGTGACGCGTTTGAAAGGTGAGTCCCGCCCCATCAATCGTCTTGCCGATCGAATGACAGTACTGGCCGGCCTTTCGTCCGTCGATTGGGTTGTACCGTTTTCCGAGGATACGCCGCTGCGGTTACTCACCGAAATTTCGCCCGACGTATTGGCCAAGGGCGGCGACTACGCCCCCGAGGATATCGTCGGGGCCAGTGAAGTACGCTCGGCAGGCGGCGAAGTTCGGGTGCTGCCATTTCGCGACGGATATTCGTCATCCGACATTATCGACAGGCTTTAAGAACAAGTGAATGATGCGGTTCGCCTACAATGTATTCACTTACCTGTTGTCTCCCGTATACGGCCTGTACTGGATTTTTCGTGGCATCAGAAACAGAAGCTACTGGGAGAATCTCGGCCAGCGGTTTGGATTTGGCTGTCCAAAGCTTTCTGACGGATGCATCTGGATTCACGCCGTCTCCGTTGGAGAGGTTCAGGCGTCCGCACCCCTGGTCAATGCGCTGGCTGATCGATTTCCCGAGCGGCAGCTCCTTGTTACGACAGTAACGCCCACTGGGCGAGCTCGAGCACAGAGTTTGTTCGGCGATCGCGTGGCGCATTGTTATCTACCTTTCGAAACGCCAATAGCGGTCAATAATTTCTTTGACGCCACTTCACCAAAAATCGCGCTCATCATGGAAACGGAGATCTGGCCCAATCTTTACTATGCTTGTGGACGACGGCTGATCCCACTGATTCTCGTTAGCGCGCGAATATCAGCGACGTCGCTCGAGCGCTATCGAAAACTGTTACCGCTGTTTCGCGAAACGCTTTCCTACGGGATTATCATTGCAGCGCAAACTCAGGCGGACGCCAATCGCTTTGAGGCGCTGGGAACGGCACCTGAGAGAACCTCGGTTACTGGCAATATCAAATTCGACATTGAAACCGATGAATCGGTAGCGAGAGAAGGCAAAGCGCTGCGCGAATCTCGATTTGCAGACCGGCCCGTCTGGATTGCTGCAAGCACCCACGACAAAGAAGAAGAGATGGTGCTTCTCGCACATCGAATGATTCAACGTGAAATACCGAACGCACTGCTGATCCTGGTGCCACGCCATCCGGAGCGATTTTCGACCGTGCGCCTGCTGCTTGAGCGAATGGGCTTCCAGGCCGTACTGCGCACCGCCGACACGCCGTGTAATCCGGAAACGGAGGTGCTTTTGGGCGACACGATGGGCGAAGTGCCGCTGTTTTACGCAGCGAGCGATGTTGCTTTCGTCGGCGGGACCCTGGTGAGCGTTGGCGGCCATAATTTGCTGGAGCCCGCCGCGCTGGCGAAACCGGTGGTAACCGGGCCGTATCTGTTCAGCACTCAGGAAATCGCCGATATGTTTGCGAAGGTCGGCGCATCCACGATCGTTAACAATGTACAGGAATTGGCGCAGACCGTTGTTGAGTTTTTGGCGAATCCTGCCAAGGCACAGGCAACCGGTGACAAGGGGCTGGCACTGTTATTGCAGAATCGAGGCGCGTTGCAGCGATTGCTCGATCTTCTTGAGCCGACTTTGAATGGTGTCAGTGCATATCCACCGTCAAAGACGGCGGATAGCGCCTGAGCCTGGTAGTCCAATAAGGCAGGTTTGTTGGGCCACTAGCTTGCGTTGTTTGCCTCTTCGTCGGCGATCACATCTTCCGGTCGCCGGCGGTCGACCAGCCAGCGGTCGATTTCTTCCAGGTCCTGAACCTGCAATGTGCCAGCGGCCTGCTTCAGTAACAGAACGTTGCCAACATAGGCGTAACGGCTGCGATAGTAATTGGTTATTGCGGTATAGAGCGCCCGCTGCGAAACAAGTACGTCAACGATAGTGCGCGTACCAACTTCAAAACCGGCTTGCGTCGCTTCCAGCGCCGTTCGGCTGGAGGAAACAGCTTGTTTCAGCGCCTTGACGCGGCTGATCTCGGCAAGCACGCCCATATAAGCATCGCGCGTGGCGCGCTCGGTTTCGCGGCTTACCCGCTGCAATTGCTCCAGGGATGCGCGGTGCAGGTAGACGGCCTCTCGAACGCGTGACGAGGTTCTGCCACCGCTGAAGATTGGCAGGTTGAACTGCAGGGAAATTGAATCTGCTGTTCGATCGCTGTCCGCGGGAAATACGGGTGAGCCTTGAAACTGCGTTTCGCCGACTGACTCGTTGTATGTGCGCCCAACGATCAGATCAAGTGTCGGATAGTGGCCGGTGCGCCGGAACGAAATCTCATGCCTGGCGACCTCTTCGCCGAGTCGGCTCGAAATCAGATCCAGATTCTGCGTCATCGCCTGATCGATCCAGCTCGCTTCATCGGCAGGGTTCGGCGAAATCAGCGGCAGTTCTTCAACGGGCGCCGACAGCGTCGCGACGTACTGCCCCGTAATCTCGCGCAGAAATTCTCTGGTCCTTGCCAGGATTCGTTTGGCGCCGATTTCATCGGCGACCGACTGGTCATAGACCGCTTGCGATTCCTGTACGTCGGTGATGGCAATCAGTCCGACCTCGAATCGTTGCCGCGCCTGCTCAAGCTGTCTTGCGATTGCCAGCCGATCTGCATGAATTGACGTGAGTATGTCTTCCGCGCCCAGAACGTCAAAGTAGCGCGCGGCCACACGGATTATCAGGTCTTGCTGCGCGGCCTCATAAATTGCACCTGCCTGCGCGACGCGTTTGCCGGCCTGCTTGAGACCGACAACCTGGTCCCAGCGAAAAATGGTCTGGCGAAGCCCGATGTCCCAGCTTTTTGACGTCGAATCGGCTTCGAAAGCCGCCGACGTGATGCCAGTGACGGTATCGATGATCAGTTGATTACCGCTTGAATCGGTCTGGTTCCAGCCCGCGTTTGCCTGTATCTGCGGAAACAATAATGCACGTGCCTGCGGAATGGCTTCTTCGCTTGCCAGGCGTCTTGCCTCGGCCTCGTGAATTAACGGATCACTCTGCAATGCCTGTTGGTAGATTTCGAGCAGCGATGCCGCGTTGCCGGTTAATGGCGTTGCCAGAATGGCCGCTACAAAAGCCAGGTACTTGTAATTTAGGAAGTTTTTCATTACTTGGATTTCCATACGCTGGACCGCAAGCGGTCGAATATTTAAGGGTGTTATAGTCAACTATATCACTATATCAGTCAAGTCGAATGCCACACGAAGACAGTGCGCCGGCAAAACCTGCGCCCCGAAGCCCTTACTGTGACCTATCTTAGATGCAGTAATTCGCATTCTGGTTTCATCACAACTGAAAATTCTTTCGCGACGCGGCGCCGAAACGCCCCGCTGACACCAATGATACGATGGTTGCTGAATTATGGTGAATTGCTGTGGTGCGTCTGCGTAGCTGGGATATGCTTCAACCCAGCAGAAAAAATCGGCTCTTTAACCTCGAAAATCCGCTCGCGGAGGATTGTTGTGAGCTGGTGATAATAACAAATGATTGTTGCACGGCATCACATAAACGATAGCCGGATCGGGAAACGGAATTTGCGCCGCAACGAACACATAGAGTGGTTTTATCCAGAGGCATCGCATGTCAACGCTAATCGATGAGGTATCCGCGTCGACGTTGATTTTTCTGGTCTTTGTGACGATTCCACTGATCATCGCCGTCATTTTCGTCATCGTTCTCACCTGGCACAGACGTCGTCACACAAGGCGATTGATGGCGCTCAATGACGAACTGATCGCGGTGTCCGGCGATGCGTCCGTTGGCCGACGCCTGAGTGGCACAGGTTCGGTCGATATCGACCGTCTCGCCAGCACTATCAATCGCCTGTTCGATGCATTGGGCGAGCGTGACGAGAGAATCCAGGACCGCGAGAAACTGTTTTCAGACTTCGCCCGCACGATGCCGGAAATCGTGCTGGTGCACGACGAGAAAATACTGCAGGCGAACGAAAGCGCCGCCGGACTAATGGGACTGACTCCGGATCAACTGGAGGGCAGGGAAGTCGCCGACCTGGTCAAACCGGCATACCGTGCGTTGTTCAGAAAAACCATCGCAAAACGCCTGGCCGGTGAAAGCGTGCCGGAAAAACTGGAAATTCAACTTATCAACGGTGACGAGCAGGGACTGTGGGTCGAGGCCCAAAGTTCCACTATCGATTTTCGCGGCAGAAAAGTCATTCTGACTATTGCCAGAGACGTGAGTTACCGCAAGAACATCGAGGTATCGCTCGGCCGCAGCAAGCGCCAGGCGCAATATACGCTGGAATCAATTTCAGAGGGGGTTATCACCACAGACACCGAGGGACGCATCGACTACATGAATCGCGCTGCAGAAGTGATGACCGGAACAAACCGCGAGGAAGCCGTCCGGCACACGATTGGTGATTTGTTTTCACTGGTTGACGAGGCGGACCGGCGACCTCTGGGAGACCCTGTTGAGCGTTGCCTTGCGATGCGTCGCCGGGTGAATATGGGTCGCCGCGCGTTGATGGTGAGCCGGGACGGGGAGCAGGAGCACTCGATAGAAATTACGGCATCACCCATTCGCGGACCGGCGAACAGCATTTCCGGCACCGTCGTTGTTTTTCATGATGTCAGCGAGATTCGCGGCCTGACCAGACAAATGAGCTACCAGGCAACACACGATGCGCTCACAGGGCTCGTCAATCGACGTGAATTCGAGCGCCGACTTCAGGAGGCAATGGATGACGCGCACGCAGAGGAGGCAACACATATTCTCTGTTACATGGACCTCGATCGCTTCAAGGCCGTCAATGACAGTTGCGGACATCTCGCGGGCGACAACATGCTTCGCGAAGTTGCGACGCTGATCAAAGATCAGGTCCGGGATTCCGACTTCGTCGGCCGGCTCGGCGGCGACGAATTTGGCACGTTGCTGGTTGGCTGTCCCCTCGATAAAGCCCGCCAGATCGCCGGCGATATTTGCAATGCCGTTGCCGATTATCGTTTCGTCTGGAAAGACAAGATCTTCAATATCGGTATCTCCATTGGACTGCTTGAAATCAGTCCGGCGAGTGGAAATCTACAGGACACGATGAGTGCGGCAGACTCCGCGTGTTATGTCGCCAAGCAAAGAGGCCGTGGTCAGATACATGTTTACTCTGCGCGCGACGAAGCAATCGCCCGCGAGCGCGGTGACATACAGTGGCTGCGGCAACTTCAGGACGCACTGCACGAGGGCAAATTCGAGTTGGCTGTCCAGCCGATTATCGCGACGGCCGGCAACGACGATACCGGTCCTGCCCTCGAAGTGCTCATACGACTGCCGGACGATCGTGGTCGATTCGCTAACACTGCCGAATTTTTACGACCGGCCGAACGCTATCAGTTGATGCCGCAAATAGATCGCTGGGTTGTCAACGCCTCGCTTGCAGCTATTAATGCCGGCGAAATCAAACTACCCGGCAAGCGCAGTTGCGCGATCAACATATCGGGACAAACGCTCGCAGACGAAGGCTTTCTTGAATTCATCGTCGAGGCCCTTGATCGTAGCGGCGTACTACCGGAGAGCATTTGCTTCGAAGTAAACGAAGGTGCAGTTACCAGTAATATCCAGCACGCCCGGCGATTCATCGAGGTCCTGCACGGCATCGGCTGTGAATTCGCACTCGATGATTTCGGCAGCGGGCTCGGAGCATTCTCAAACTTAAGAAATCTTCCCGTCGACTACCTGAAGATCGACGGCAGCTACACTCGCAACCTTGCATCCGATCAGGTCAATCAGGAAATGGTCTCGGCGATGATCAAACTGGCCCGCACGATGGAATTTCGTGTCGTTGCTGAACAAGTGGAAGAGCAGGCAGATTTTGACTGGCTGCGGGAAGTCGGCGTGGACTTTGTGCAAGGCAACTTTGTTGAAGCACCGGCGGTGCTGGGGAAGTCGGGTACGGGTGCGTTTAGGGCGTTGAACGTCTGACTTTGTGGCGCGGAACCTGCGGCCCGGCAAAACGTTTGCGGGATGGCGGCCTCCGGTTCCCTCCGGTCCGCTTTATTCCCGCAAACGTTTTGCCGGGCCGCAGGTCCCCCTTCATCATCTCTACGTGTTTGGTTTTAATCGCGCCTGTAGAGGCGCTCCAACAAGGCCTCGTCACAGGCCTGTTGGAGCGGGTCTACACCCGCGATAAGACTCAACCCACCCATGATCCACGCCCGCCTGCCACCAAGCAAAAATCCAAAAAAAAGCCGCCGGTCTCATATCCGGCGGCTTTCGATTTAAGCGTAGCGCTAAATGACTACAGCAACGGCACCATCAACAGTGCAACGATGTTGATAATCTTGATCAACGGGTTGATCGCCGGTCCGGCCGTATCTTTGTACGGGTCACCAACCGTGTCGCCGGTTACTGCTGCTTTGTGGGCGTTTGAGCCCTTGCCACCGTAGTTGCCGTCTTCGATATACTTCTTGGCGTTATCCCAGGCGCCGCCACCGACGGTCATTGAGATGGCGAGGAACAAGCCGGTGATGATTGTGCCCAGCAACAGGCCGCCAAGTGCTTTGGGTCCCAGGAGAAGGCCAACGCCCAGCGGCACCAGAATCGGCAGCAGTGACGGTACGATCATTTCCTTGATCGCCGCTTTTGTCAGGAGGTCGACTGCTTTGCCGTATTCCGGCTTGCCGGTGCCCTCCATGATGCCTTCGATTTCGCGGAACTGACGTCGCACTTCGATAACGACGGCAGCAGCAGCGCGGCCGACGGCTTCCATCGCCATAGAGGCGAACAGATAAGGCACCATGCCGCCGATGAACAGGCCGATGATGACTTCGTAGTCGTCGAGGTGGAACACGGAGTCGAGGTTCGCGACTTCAAGTGCATTAGTGTAATCCGCAAACAAGACCAGCGCCGCCAGGGCGGCGGAGCCGATGGCATAGCCTTTTGTGACTGCTTTGGTCGTGTTGCCGACGGCGTCGAGCTGGTCGGTGATTTTGCGAACTTCCGGGGGAAGGTCTGACATTTGGGCGATGCCGCCGGCGTTGTCCGTGATCGGACCAAACGCGTCAAGTGCAACAATGACACCGGTCATGGAAAGCATGGCGGTTGCTGCGATCGCAATGTTGTACAGTCCGGCCATCGAATCTCCGGTGGGTGCCAGCTGATAAGCGCCCCAGATGCTGGCGCATATTGCGATGACGGGCAGAGTCGTTGATTTCATCGACACACCCAGCCCGGCAATGATGTTGGTCGCGTCGCCGGTAAGAGATGCTTCGGCGATGGTTCTGACCGGCTTGTACTCCGTAGAAGTGTAATACTCGGTGATGACGACCAATGCCGCGGTCAATGCAAGACCGATAAGCGCAGAGCCGAAAATGCCCATGGCGTTGCCACCATCTGACATCATCATCATGGTAATCGGATAGAAAGCGATTCCGGCCAGCACAGCTGCAACAATAACGCCTTTGTACAGGGCGCGCATGACTTTGCTGCCATCGGACGTTTTGACGAAGAAGGTGCCGATGATTGACGCAACAATAGATGCGGCGCCAAGAACCAATGGGTATATGACAGCCGCCGAACCAACTTCAGGGGCGACCAGGCTGCCAAGCAGCATGGTTGCAACGATTGTTACTGCATAAGTTTCGAACAGGTCGGCTGCCATGCCGGCGCAGTCGCCGACGTTGTCGCCGACGTTGTCAGCGATAACGGCCGGGTTGCGCGGGTCGTCTTCCGGAATGCCGGCTTCGAGCTTGCCGACCAGGTCCGCGCCGACGTCAGCGCCCTTGGTGAAGATGCCGCCGCCAAGCCGTGCAAAGATTGATATCAGAGAGCCACCGAAGGCCAGGCCAATCAAAGCGTGAATAGCGTGTTCGGTGCTGATGCCCATCTTGGTCAGCACCAGGAAATAGCCTGCGACACCGCTCAGAGCCAGACCGACGACCAGCATGCCCGTGATCGCACCACCGCGAAACGCGATGTTCAGCGCCGGGCTAACGCCGATCGTTGCAGCCTGCGCGGTCCGAACATTGGCGCGAACCGATACAAACATGCCGATGTAGCCCGTAAGACCCGAGAGGATCGCGCCGATGGCGAATCCGATGGCCGTCGTCCAGCCGAGCGCCAGCAACAGGGCGACAAAAAGGACCACGCCTACAACGCTGATGGCCAGGTACTGGCGATTCATATAAGCGTTAGCTCCTTCCTGAATAGCTTGTGCAATAGTCTGCATGCGCTCGTTGCCGGCCGGCTGTTTCAGGATCCATTGTGTGGATACCAGGCCATAAAGCAATGCCAGAATGCCCGCCCCAATAGCAAGCCACAGCGCGAATTCAATACTCATCAGATTGTCTCCCAATCGAAAAATTTCCCTGGTAACTGATAGTCGCCCGGGCAATGCAATACGTAATGTTTGAGGTTCTTACGACGTTTGTCTTAAATCGTTTGTGTAAGAGTCCCGCTGGCGCTCCCGGATCCATTGATGGGTCCCGCCTGCAAGGCGGCGCATCATACCACAAATTTTGTGTTCAGCAGCCTGCGAACCGATACGTTTTTTAACCTGACTGTCTTCGGTAAGCCATTGATATATGGAGGATAATCTTCCCCATGAATCAACGGCTGCAAATAGCGCCGGGCCGCCTTGGTTATGCCAAACCCGTCGCTCGAAATGTAGCGCTTCGGTAGCATCTTCTCTTTGTTGGCAATGCGAGCCAGAGGCGCTTTTTCAATTTTCCAGCGATAGGGCTTGTCTGACACGCGCTTTATCACCGGCATGACAGCATTGTCTCCGGCCAGCGCCATTTCGACCGCGGCCACACCGACCGCGTATGCCTGTTTGACATCGGTTGCGGAGGCAATATGACGCGCTGATCTCTGCAAGTAGTCCGCAACGGCATAGTGGTATTTGAATCCAAGACTGTCGCGAACCATGCCGGCAACAACCGGTGCAACGCCGCCGAGCTGCGCGTGACCAAAGGCGTCCCTGGTGCCGGCCTCCGCGAGAAATTTGCCGTTTGCATAACGCGCACCTTCGCTGACCACGATGACGCAGTAGTCATACTTCCTTACACATTCTTTTACACGTTTAAGAAAGGCCGCTTTTCGGAACGGGACCTCTGGAAACAAGATGATATGCGGAGCGTCGCCCGGGTTTTTGCCCGCAAGGCCGCCTGCAGCCGCTATCCAGCCGGCGTGACGTCCCATTACTTCAAGAACGAATACTTTCGTAGACGTTCTTGCCATCGACAGCACATCCAGTGCAGCTTCCTGAGTGGATACGGCGACGTACTTTGCAACCGAACCAAATCCCGGACAGTTGTCAGTGACGGGCAGATCGTTATCGACTGTTTTCGGGACGCCCAGGCAAGTCACGGGAAATCCCATTTTCTTGCTGACGAGGGAAACTTTGAGGGCGGTATCCATTGAATCGTTGCCGCCGTTGTAGAAAAAGTAACCGATATTGTGGGCTTTGAATACTTCGATCAGGCGCTCGTACTCGGCCCTGTTTTCCTCGATGCCCTTGAGCTTGTAGCGGGCAGAACCGAATGCGCCACCGGGCGTATATTTAAGTGCAGCGATTGTGCTGGCGGATTCCTTGCTGGTGTCGATCATGTCTTCGGTAAGCGCACCGATAATGCCGTTTCGGCCTGCATATACTTTCGCGATTTTGCTCGTGTGCTTTCTCGCCGTTTCAATAACACCGGCGGCGGTCACGTTGATCACGGCTGTTACGCCACCCGACTGGGCATAGAAGGCATTCATTTTTGGCATTTGGCTTAGACTCTGTCATTGATGAAAATCGATGCGAAGCATAGCGGAATCCGCCGATTCGTTCATCGCTTTTGCACTGACCATATTGACCTTAATCGGCGATGCCGGTAGCGTATGCCTCCGTTCGAGGGCGCGTTGCCCGAATGCAGTGAAACAGGTTTTTCCTAAAGAGATTGTAATGCGAATCGTATTGCTGGGTGCGCCCGGATCGGGCAAGGGCACACAGGCCAAAAAACTCATGTCAGACCGCAATGTTCCCCAGGTTTCGACCGGTGACATGCTGCGCGAGGCCATCGCATCGGGTACCCGGTTTGGCGAGCAGGCCAAAGTGGTCATGGATGCCGGGCACTTGGTGTCGGACGACATCGTGCTGGGAATAATTAGTGAGCGGCTTACCCAGGCAGACGCCGCCGATGGCTTTATCCTCGATGGATATCCCAGGACCAAAACCCAGGCGCTGGATCTCGAGGAACTGCTCGATCAGCTTGGCACGCCACTGGATAACGCTGTTCTGATGGACGTTGACTTCGACATTCTGCTGAAGAGACTTACCGGACGTCGTACCTGCTCGATAAGTGGAAAATTGCTTAACGTGTATTTCTCAACGCCTGAGGAGCTGGAGGAATGCACTCGCGCTGGCGGAGAGTTGCTGCATCGCGAGGATGACAACGAAAAGACCATAAGCAGCAGACTGGATGTTTACCGCGCACAGACCGAACCGGTGGTTGAGTATTACCGGTCGCGGGGCAAATTACAGGTTGTCGATGCCGTGGGCACGATTGACGAAGTTTACGAGCGCTTCATTGCCGTATTGAGTTAACCCTCAACAAGCTCGAGCAAATGGTTGCCAATTAGTTCCGCGCGCCAGCCTCTGAACACGCGACCACTTAGATCGCCGCTCGTTGCAGCCGATAATTCTTTCTTTGGCGCAATTATTTCCGACGCAACGCCGAGCTCCGTCGCGCAGTCCGAAATTTTTCGCTGTAACTCCTTCAGCAGTGCCCGCTGCGATTCGTCCGGACGCGCTGGCGGTTGGTAGTCGTTGTTATCGGATTTGGCATCGTTGATCGCAGATAGAATCGCCGGCGACGCACGCTTTGCAGTGCGTTCAGCCATGCCTGGAATAGCAGCCAGCGCCTCCGCAGAGCCAGGTTGGGTCACTGCAATGTCCAGCAAGGTCTTGTCTTTGATGATCCACTGCCGTGGTCGATTGCTGCGAAGTGCCTCGCGCTCGCGCCAGGCAGCCAATCGCACTACTGCGTTTCGGGCGCTGCCAGCCAGGTTTCTTGCTCCTTTCAATTTTGCAACGGCCAGATCCGGGTCGAGCTCGTATAACGAAGGTTGCAACAGATCGGCGGAATCTTGTTCCGCCCATGAAAGTCGGCCAAGCGCCGACAGTCTTTCTTTCAATATTTCATAAGCAGGTAGCAGGTAATAAACGTCTTCGGCCGCGTATTCCAATACGGCGGCGGATAAGGGACGCCTGGTCCAGTCCGCCCGGGTATGAGATTTTGCGAGTTGCACATCGAACAACTCGGCGACCAGTCCGGCATAACCCATTTGTGGCGCATAACCGAGCAGTGCCGCTGCGATCTGCGTGTCGAATACGGATGCCGGGAACTGATTTGCTGACTGTGAAACGACTTCGATGTCCTGGCGACCCGAATGCAGTACCCAGGGAATTTGCATCAGCGTTTGCCAGAACGTCTCGGACGAGTTCGACGCGCTTTGCGCATCTTGCAAGGTGTCGACGCAATAAATTTCGTCGCCGCTGGCGATCTGTACCAGGCAGAGCTGCGAGAAAAAGGTACGTTCGCGCATAAACTCGGTGTCGACGCCGACCCGCTGTTGGGTTGACAGTGACTCAATCAGTCGGCTATCTGACACTTGATCGATAAAAACAGGTTTTTTCATATTCGGGACTAAGTTCTGGTGCTGTTCAATTGGCAGGGCATTACGTGCGATGATTGGGCCACCAATTTTTACATTGTGACAGAACTCTGCATCTACTTCTCAAAGCCTTCGTTGACATCGCGCTGCTAAGAAAGGGTCCGGACAGTCTACCGAAATCCTGGCTACTATTTTACGCAGCCTTGTTCATGTCCCTGTTCGTCTCCTTCATTACGCGCGAGATCGTTACCGACGGCGCTAATACGAAACACGATGTCACTTTTTTGCTTGCCATCATCAGCGCCTCTTTCTACTTTCTGGTTATTCAGATCGCCGGCTATCGGGGTCGATACTTACAAAGTCTGACTGCGATTTTCGGCGTTGATGCGATTATCACGGCAATTTACCTCGGCGGCTTCATTTCGATTCGCATGTTCGCCGACGATACGATGGCGCTGTCATTTGTGTGGTTGATTACGGGCTGGTCAGTTGCGGTTGAAGGGCATATTATCTCGCGTGCTATTGAACGACCTTGGGCCATTGGAATTGCGATAGCGGTTGCGTCCTACATATTGTTGCTGCTGACGTATTGGCAGATGACAGCACTTCCCTGACACACTCGGAAACCACCTATGCATATTCACATTCTTGGTATTTGCGGCACCTTCATGGGTGGCATCGCAGCGCTTGCCAAGGCGAGCGGACATGAGGTGACCGGGAGCGACGCAAACGTTTATCCGCCAATGAGCACACAGCTCAAGCGTCTTGGTATCGATGTTGTTGAAGGCTATGACCCTGCACAGCTCAATGCAAAGCCGGACTGCGTGGTAATCGGCAATGCATTGAGCCGTGGAAACCCGGCGGTTGAAACAGTGTTGAGTCGCGGCATGGCCTATAGCTCCGGCCCGCAATGGCTGGCTGAAAATGTTCTTGGCAACAAGCATGTTATTGCCATAGCCGGTACGCATGGAAAAACGACAACGGCCAGCATGCTTGCCTGGATACTGCACGACGCTGGCCTGAAACCCGGCTTCCTGATCGGTGGCGTTGCGTCAAATTTCGATCTGTCCGCTCAACTTGGCGATTCCCGATTTTTCGTCGTCGAAGCCGACGAATACGATACGGCGTTTTTCGACAAGCGATCCAAATTTGTGCATTACCATCCGCGCACACTGGTGCTGAACAATCTCGAATACGACCACGCAGATATTTTCAGCGATATCGACGCTATTAAATGGCAATTTCATCAGCTCGTACGGACTGTGCCGGGCAATGGAAAAATCATCTCGAAAGGCCACGACGACAATTTGCAGACCATGCTGAATATGGGGTGCTGGACCCCTGTTGACTCGTTCGGTACAGACAATACGCTGGACTGGTTCGGACAATTTCTGGACACCGCAGAACGGCGCTTCAGTATCAAAGACCCCGACGGTACTGTCGCACAGACGCATTGGAAGCTCGGCGGCCTTTACAATCTTGAAAACGCGATTGCGGCAATCGCTGCCTCGCGCGCTGCGGGAGTGCCGCTGGAACGCGCGGTAGATGCGATGTCGCGATTTGATGGCGTAAAGCGCCGCCTGGAAAGGACGGCAACGGTATCCGAGATAGCAATTTATGATGACTTTGCACATCATCCGACTTCCATTCGACGCACAATCTCAGGTATGCGTCGGCGTTATCCCGGGCAACGCATTATTATTGCAGTAGAGCCACGCTCAAACTCCATGAAGCTTGGCGTGCACAATGAAGCGTTGGCGGACGCGCTTGCGGGAGCCGATTTGGTCGCGATGTACCGGCCGGAAGACTATCCACCTGAGTTCGAATTATCGTTGGCACCGTTGAAAGAGCGGCTGCAACTTTTCTCTGACTACGACGACATGGTTGCCGCGTTAAGCAGTCAATTGTTGGCCGGCGATCAGGTTGTGTTCATGAGTAATGGCAGCTTCGGTGCCGCACGGCAAAAACTGACACTGGCTTTGCAACAAAGGCGACAGGCTTAAGCGGCAGGCCGTAGCGAAATGAAGATTCCTTTATTTCCGCTGCGCACCGTCTTGTTTCCCGAAGGACCGCTGCCGTTGCGCATTTTTGAGCAGCGCTATCTCGACATGATCAGCTCGTGTCTTAAAAACGATTCCCGATTCGGTGTTTTGCTGATACGTAAAGGGACTGAAACCGGCGACGCGACCACGCACTGCGTAGGCACGCTGGCGCGAATTGCCGACTGGTACCAGGGAAGCGACGGACTGCTCGGCATTACAGCCATAGGCGAGGAGCGATTTCGACTCCTGCAGAGCGAACGGCAGAATAATGGCCTGCAACTCGGTGAGGTAAAGCGTCTTGATACAGAGCCGTCGCAAGCACTTCCCGATGAAGACAAACCCCTGGTACGTATTCTTGCCGGCGTATTGGACGATCTCGGGAAACTGTATGAATCGCTGGACAAAAATTACGATGATGCCGGCTGGGTCGCTGATCGCTTCGCAGAAATTCTGCCTATTTCACCAGAGCAGAAGCAGAATTTTCTCGTGACAGAGGATCCGATGAAACGATTGAAGATGATACGAAAACTTCTGGCGTCGGTACGTAACCCTGGCGCGGCCGTCAGCTGAAAACGTTAAATCACTGACAGCACTTTGTCCGCTGCAGCCAGGGTCTGATTGATCTCATCGTCACCATGCGCGATCGAAACAAACCCGGCTTCAAATGCCGACGGTGCCAAATAAATGCCTTCATCCAGCATGCCGTGAAAAAACGCCTTGAACCGATCGGTGTCGGCTGCTGCAATTTGCGAGTAACGGCGCATGGGCGCGTCGTCACTGAAGACCAGGCCAAACATGCCACCAATCGACTGCACGGCAAGCGGGATGTCGTGTTGTTCGGCGATCGATTTCAGGCCGTCCGCGAGTCGCCGGGTTTTTTCGCCAAGCGTTTCGTAAAAGCCGGGTGCCTCCAGCGCCGCGAGTGTCGTCAGGCCAGCTGCCATTGCCAAGGGGTTGCCGGAAAGCGTGCCGGCCTGGTAGACCGGGCCGTCCGGCGCAATATCCGCCATCACATCGGCGCGGCCGCCAAACGCGGCTGCCGGCATGCCGCCGCCAACTATTTTGCCAAGCGTCGTTAGATCCGGCGTAATGCCGAAGAGCGCTTGTGCGCCACCTTTTGCGACCCTGAATCCGGTCATGACCTCATCGAAAATCAGGAGCGCACCGGACTCGGAGCAAACCTCGCGGAGCGTTGCAAGAAAACCATCTTCGGGCAGAACCACGTTCATGTTGCCTGCGACGGGTTCAACGATTACACAGGCAATTTCATCGCCCAGCTCTTTGAATGCCTGCACCACCGCGTCCGCATTGTTGTACTCCAGCGTAATCGTATGTTCGGCGATACCGCCGGGCACACCCGGTGAACTTGGCACGCCGAGTGTCAATGCGCCCGAGCCTGCCTTTATCAGCAAGGAGTCGGAATGACCGTGGTAACAGCCTTCAAATTTTATGATCTTGTCACGACCTGTATGGCCTCGCGCCAGCCTGATAGCGCTCATCGTCGCTTCCGTGCCAGAGCTGACCATGCGAATTCGCTCCATGGATGGAACCATCGAGCATATTTTTTTTGCGAGCTCGGTTTCAATGACCGTCGGCGCTCCGAAACTCAATCCGTCGGCAGCCACTTTCGTGACGGCAGCAATAACTTCCACATCGGCGTGGCCAAGGATCATTGGACCCCACGAACCGACGTAATCAATAAGTTTCCGGCCATCTTCGGTTTCGAGCCAGGCGCCTTTTGCGCGCTTGATGAATACAGGCTCGCCACCCACGCCTGCGAACGCACGAACCGGCGAATTCACGCCACCGGCAATATATTGCTTCGCTTCTGTAAACAAACTCATCAATCAGGCCTCTTTGTTTTCGCGCATGCTACAGGTCGCAGCGTTGCCCGGAAAG
>Ga0114950_10000569_pt1 | contig 25660 bp, 29 predicted proteins | sample N075metaG_FD_83503 | JGI IMG/M metagenome (GOLD analysis project Ga0114950, IMG submission 83503) | Deep subsurface microbial communities from Kermadec Trench to uncover new lineages of life (NeLLi) - N075 metaG | ecosystem: Environmental > Aquatic > Marine > Ocean trench > Sediment | place... | reverse complement strand
CGTGATTACCGAGGGTAAAGTGCGAAGTGTTTACCAAAGCAGCACCCTGACAGCGATGGGTGTCACCACCGCTGCTGACCAGCCCATCGAGCGCCACGAACTGTGGCTGAGCAATACCCAGCTCATCACAGTCTGGCCGGCGGCACCTGGCGGCAAACTAATGGGTGAAGACATCTACTTTGGTGAAGACCCGATGAGCACCCTGCAACCCATTCGTCGCGATGAATTGCCCGCTTACTTCATATTTTGAGGCTGACGGCTGCTTTGATAATTCAACGCGACAATCACCGCAAAAAGGCCGAGGCCTAACCATCTACTCCAATCGACCGGCACCACCAACAGCGCCGCCGTCACACCGCTCAGTGCCAGCAAACCAACGTTAAGACGGGCAAATAAATAGCGCTCAAATAACATGGCAATGGTAACGATCAACGCCAGCGTCACCGCACTCGCACCCAAAACATCCAGCCAGGTGTTGTCGCCGGTCAACAACAATGGCGCATAAGCCATCATGATCGGTATCACAAACAGCCCGTTAGCCAACTTGAAAGCAGACAGCGCAGATTGCATCGGCGACGCACCGGCAATTCCGGCTCCAGCAAAGGCCGCCAAGGCAATAGGTGGCGTGACGTTCGATGTTTGCGCCAACCAGAATATAATCATGTGGGCGGTGATCAGTGCCAAACCCAGTTCCTGCAATGCAGGTCCAGTCATCACGGCGAGGACGATATAGGCAGCCGTTGCAGGTAGCCCCATGCCGAGCACTAAGGCAGCAAACCCCACCAGCAGCAGCGCCAGCCACAGATGACCGTTGCTCATGCTGACCACGGATTCAGTAAACTGCAAGCCGACACCCGTCTGCCCTATGGTGCCAACCACAATACCTGCCACCGCACAGGCAACCGATATGGGTATGGCCATCACCGCACCGCGGTATAACGCCTCGGCAACCGAAGACAGGTCAACGCGCGTGTGTTTTCTAAGCAAACTGGCGACCACCACCGCCAGACAACCCGACACACCCACCAGTACCGGCGAATAGTTAAATACCAACAATGTGGTGATCAATGCCAGGGGCAATAAAAAATGCATGCCGTTACGCATCACCAGCCACGCTTTGAGGGTATTAGTCATACCCACAAATCCTGCCTTGACGGCCATGATGTGAACGTACAACAAGACTGAAAGGAAATATAAAATCGCCGGCAACAAAGACATCCACACAATATCGCCGTAGGGCGTTTTAGTAAATTCAGCCATGACGAAAGCACCGGCCCCCATTATCGGCGGCATGATCTGGCCACCGGTAGACGCTGCCGCTTCGATCCCTGCAGCTTGCTCCGGCCGGTAACCCAGCTTTTTCATCATCGGTATGGTCAACGCACCGGTGGTCACAGTGTTGGCGATAGCACTGCCGGAGATCGAACCCATCGCCGCCGAGGCCAACACACTGGCTTTCGCCGGTCCGCCGCGAAAGCGCCCGGCCGCCGCAAAGGAAAGATCGATAAGAAACTTACCTGCTCCGGTAGCCTGTAGAAAAGCACCGAACAACACGAAGCTGAACACCGCGCCCGCGGCGATGCCCAACGGCGCGCCAAACAGACCGGCGCTGGTAAAGACCTGAAAGCGCACGATGCGTTCAAAGCTGAAACCCCGGGTCGCGACCACATCCGGCAAATAATTGCCGAACACGCTGTACACAATAGCAACCAACCCAACCACCATCATCACCGGCCCGACTGCCCGTCGCGCCATCTCTAAAGTGGCCGCCAACAGTAAAAGCCCAGCGACAAAGTCCGCCGTCTGCAGGCCGTACAACAAGTGATCCAGACCCTGATAATTGAAACTCAGTATCCGCGAGGACGCCCACAAGACGACGACGATGCATACGCAGTCTAGCCCTCTGCGCCAACCCGTTGCGGCCAACGGATAAGCCAGAAAGCCCAAGGTTAAAATCCAAGCCAGATGGGTCGGTCGGAAGTAGGTGGCTGGTTGCAACCCAAATATGCTCTCAAACGGTACTGCACCGGGCGGGAAAAACCCAACCAGCGGTTGCCACAATTGGAAAACCGACAGCAGCAGAGCAACAATGAACAGCAGACGGCCGGTAGGCGCCAGCCAATGTCCCCCCACGGTGCCGTTACTCATTTCGCGACAGGCAATCCAGCGTTTGGGGTGTGACACCGGGCTGTGTTACAGCTCGTAAATAGCGTTGGCTACCCGCGTGTAAGGGTACCGCTGCGAGTTTATCCAGGTTGGCGACCGTCATATCCCTGGCAACTTGTGAGACCTTGAGCAACTCATCTTTGTGTTGGTACAGGGTGCAGGTCAATTCGAAGGCCAATTGTTCCGGCATGGACGCATGCACCACTACCGCGCTCCAGATACCTAACGCCTGCACCGTTGCATCTATCCCACCATAAGTGTTGCCTGGTATGTCATAGCCTGCATAGGCCGGAAAAGTTGCACTCAACGTCTGGATCTCCTCGTTCGTCAGGGCCACCAGATGCAGGTCTCTGGTGACCGCCAATTCAGTTACCGCAGCCAGGCCTAGACCGCCAACCACGAATCCCGCATCGATGGTGCCGTCTTTCAATGCCGAAGTCGTTTCTCCGAAACTCAAATAAGCCGGCGCAATCTCATCCAACGCAACGCCAAGCCCTGTCAGTACATTTTCTGCAGCAATAGCGGTACCTGAACCCGCCGCGCCCAATGAAACCCTTTTGCCTCGCATATGTTGCACCGAGGTTATCTCGCTATCTTCCAGGCTGAGGATGTGGACGATATTAGGGTAAGCGTTCAGCAAGACCCGTAACGGCAGAGCTTCAGGGAAGCGCCCATGACCGAGATAGGCATCCGTCACCACATCTGCCATGGCAATGCCAAACTCACTTTCTCCGCGCGCGACCTGTATGACATTGGTGACAGAGCCCCCGGTCACCTCGGCTTTTACGTTTACATGAGGTAGCTGCTTGGACCAGATCGACGCCATGGCACCCCCAAATGGGTAGTACAAGCCAGCCGGCCCACCCGTCGCAATAGCCATCGTCGACGCTTCGGGATCACTTTGAGCGCACCCGGATAACGTCCAAGCCAACAGACACCAGGCTGAAATCAGCAGGTAGGTTCTCAGGCCGAACACTGTACCTTCCCCAGGAAACTTCGTATGTTAAGCAACCTTTCGGTAATTATCGAACTTCTGGTACACCTAAGACGTTCATTTCACTACTTTGGGGAGACACAGTGATGATTCGACTACTCTCGATAGCAATACTTTTCAGCATCGTACAACTGGCCACTGCACCGGCTTGGGCGGCAGGTGAGCCCGCTAGCATGAGCAAGGTGGAGTTCGACGCTCTAATGCAGAAAATTTCCAACTGGGGGCGCTGGGGAGACGATGACGAACTCGGCACCCTCAATCTCATTACGCCCGCCAAGCGCAAAGCAGCGGCCGCGCTGGTGACCGATGGCGTTACCGTGTCCCTGGCGTTGGAGTTGAACACGCAGAAAGACGAAATCAATACGAATCCATTCATGCACGAACTGACCCGCGTAGAATTCTCAGGCCATCAGGTTGCTGGAGACAAATATAGTGTCGAGTATCACGGCTTTGCACACTCTCACATGGACGGCCTGCCGCACTTCGCTCACAAAGGATTCTTCTACAACGGTGTCCCGTACGAATCAGCCAAACCGACCGGTGCTGAGCGCCTGGGTATTGAAAATGCCGGCGTCAATGGTGTCTTTACACGAGGTGTTCTCATCGACATGCCGAAGTTTCTGGGTGTGGACTATCTTGAACCCGGCACCGCTATCACCGTAGCCGACCTCGAAGCCTGGGAGAAAAAGAACGGCGTCACCGTCTCCAGTGGCGACGTGGTACTGATTCGGACCGGGCGCTGGGAAAAGGTCAGACAAGACGGGCAGTGGAATTTTCTAGAGCGCGCCGCGGGCTCACATGCCTCGATAGCACAGTGGTTAAAAGATCGCGATGTTGCGGTCATAGGCTGCGATGGCGTATCGGATGTGATGCCTTCCGGGGTGGAAGGTATGGTCAATCCGTTGCACGAACTGGTGCTGGCCGGGCTGGGCATGCCGATACTGGATAATCTGGATCTCGATGTACTGGCGGCAGCAGCTACCGAAAGGGGACGGACAACCTTCCTCTATGTCGGCGCGCCACTACGTGTAAAAGGCGGTACAGGCTCACCACTGAACCCACTTGCCGTATTCTAGCTGGGTTTACGCAAATGGCCGTATAAAAGCTCTTCGACGAACTCGATGCACTTGAACTGCTGAATCTGTGCATCGCCCCCCTCTCGACGGTATAGCGTCATGCTCATCCGCCAGGGCTCGGTAAAAGTTTCCGGGTCGTCGATAAGCGCTTCATACAACAAAGTGTGATCGCTTGTTGGCGTGTAGCGTTCTGTTACTTTCATCGCTGCGCTGTGGTGATTGCCGGCACGATCAAACCAGGTGCGTTCGCTTTGACCGGTCACTTCAATCACCAGTGTATCGTCTTCCCAGTAACCGTAGGACTGCCCCATCCAGGAATCCACCGGCGCTTCACCCGGGTCCTGCAAATAGATATTGCGGGCAGCCCCGGCGTATTCGTAGGAAAACAAAATTGCGCTCTCGCTGTGCACAATCTGGAACGGATAAGGTAAATAAGTCGCCCGAGGCACGCCAGGCAGGTAACACTTTATCTCCGGATCGAGATTCAGCCAATCCGCCTGATTAGCACGCTTTTGTTCAAGTGCGGCGGGCTGGTACGGAAGCTGGCCGCCGATAACCACACCAAGACCTGCTGGCACCGAGCCGACCGCGCCCAGTGCAACTATTTCCGGTGCTGGAATCGGGCCTAAGTCGCCGTCAACCATGGCGTGGGCAGCGCGCGCTGCATGGGCCTCAATATCGAAGTTGGCGCGGTTCATAACCTGCCAGATACCATTGAGATCCGGCTTGCCGCCAGGTCCACGCTCGGCAACATAGTCCTGTGCCCATGCTGAAACGCTGACCAGAAAGAGAGCCAGGAGCGCACTAAAACGCATAATATCCACCGTCGATGAGGAAAGTCTCCGCGGTGTGGTAGCTGCTCGCCGAGCTCATGATATAAACTGCAATCGCCGCGAAATCATCCGGCGCGCCCCAACGCCGCTGCGGAATTCGTTTGGAGACATTCTCCACAAATTTCGGGTTGCTGAACGCACCCTGGGTCATGTCGGTTTCGATCCAACCCGGCAGTATCGTGTGTGCAGTGACATTATAACGCGCGTACTCCACCGCCAATGCTTTAATCATCGACACCAAGCCACCCTTGGACGCGGCATAATGTTCGCCTCGCGCTTGACCCGAGATGGCAGCCAGGCTCGCGGTACCGACCAACCGACCAAACGCATCGCCACCTTCAGCACGCTCTCGCATGTGCTTTGTGGCAGCGCGAAAGGTATAAAACACGCCGGTCTGATTGACCCCGATGATGTGGTCCCATTCCTCTTTAGTCATGTCGTCAAACGCGGTACCACGACCACCTATGCCGGCGTTGGCAAAACAGCCATCCACCCGGCCATGATCCGCCAGCACTTGCGCGAAGCCATCAGAGACTGCTGCTTCCTGGGCCACATCACATACTTGCGCAGTGACCTTGGGACCGATTGCCGACAACCCTTCCAACGCTTGTGCATTTTTATCTGCATTGGTGCCCCAGATACAGACTTCTGCACCGGCCTCGGCTAAACCCCGGGCCATGCCAAGGCCAATGCCGCCGTTACCGCCGGTGATAAGCACGACGCGACCGGTTAAATCAAATGGTTGGAAACTCATTGCTTGTTGCCCTTGCTACTGAACGTTGGTAAATCGGCATGCACCATAACTGATCTGCCTATGCGAGACTATTGGCTTGCAAAAAGCGGAGATCGGACGTGACCAACCAGCCAGCAACCCAGGATTTTGTATTTAACCAGACCATGCTGCGGATTAAAGACCCGCAGAAGTCGGTGGCGTTTTACACCGATGTGCTCGGCATGACTTTGCTGGAACGCTTCGACTTCCCGGCCATGGAATTCACTTTGTACTTCATGGGGTACCCAAGCGAGGCTATACCGGCAGACCGTGCCGCACGGGTGAAATGGATCTTCGACCAGCCTGCATTACTGGAACTGACCCACAATCACGGCACCGAACACGACGCTGATTTTCAGCACCACGACGGCAACTCGGAGCCTCGCGGCTTTGGCCATATCGGCATTTCCGTACCGGACGTTTATGCCGCTTGTGAGCGCTTCGAAAGTCTAGGGGTGGAATTCGTCAAGCGCCCGGACGATGGCAACATGAAGGGGCTCGCCTTCGTTAAAGATCCCGACGGCTACTGGATTGAGATTCTATCCAGCACGGGCTTACGCGACCTGATCTTGTCCTGAAACTCTCAGCAATCCCGCATCCATTTCGCCCGTTTCTGCAAGCCCCGTGAGAACATATTGACCACACCACGACCTCCCTGCCAACGCTGAAACAACTCAACGTCGTGACCCTCGATAAACATTTCGAACAGCTCTGCCGTACGCGTGGTTGCCACATCCAGATCGGCAGTGGCGAGAAAAAAGTCATCATCAACCGCGCCAGTATCAATCAAATCGCCCGCGTTACTCAGGGATTGCGTTGCCGTCAGCAAAATATCTGCGTCTCCACCGACACGTACCGTGTGAGACACCATGAAGGCATTGAGCGCCACTAACACATGAAAGGCTTCGGCGTAGGCGAAATTCTGGTGTAAGTGCGCGCGAGCGAATATTTGATCGTCATTGATCACAACATCTTCAAATTTGGCAAACCCCTGGCTCAGGTCGCTAAGAAATCCTGGTTTCTCTCGGCTGCTCAGCACCACGCCGGAGTGGTGGGCCGGGACGACTAAATAGACTTCATCGTCTGCCCCGCTTACGCGAACAATCAGATGATCGACGTGTTCCACGCCGGCCACCCAACTTTTGCAGCCGCTCAAATGAGTATACCCCGCGATTTCTTTGACAGCGGTGCCTGGAAATTCCCCGGTTTTGTCTTCAGCAACCAGAAAGCTGGCCCAACCCGGTCCGGGGCAGAAAGGAAAGGCATAACGAATCATGCCCTGGTAACCGGCATGAAACACCCAGTCCAACCGGTCAGCCAAGGCGCCACCAAGCAGTGCGATGACTAACGGTTCATGATGACTGACATCTGCGGTTTGCCAAAGACCATGCCACGCTGACTCCGATGACGCGCTGCCGGCGACATACTTACCCGATGTAAGAGCACTTAATGCATCAACAAATTTCGTATCTTTCGACTTCAATTCCTCTGCTCTCGCGTGCACTGGTATAACAAGCATCGACAACCTGGTGAGCTGCCAACGCCGCATGAAAACCGGGAAACGCCGCTTGCCCACTGATAATAGATTCGAAAAATCGACGATCACCCATGGCGCCGATACTCTTCAAGTCTTCCTGGTCGGCATCGAGTCCTTCCAACGCCATATACCGAGACAATACCTCATCGGCGCTAAGCGTCACCGCCTCCCCTTTCTGAAGTTGGTATGTGACTGAGCCGAAATAGTCCTGGTCTGTGCAGAACCAGCCTCGTTCAAAGAAAACTTCCAACCGTCGGGTTGAAGAACGCCCATCCATATCGTGCCACAGGGAAGCAAGATTTGTCTGATGCCCCCCTGGTGTTGAAAACTCACGAGGGCCACATCTTCGATGCCTTGGTAGCCGGTGATGTTCCGCGTCTGACAGGTAACGGACTCAACTTCGCCAAACAATCGCAGAAACAGGTCTATGTCGTGTATCGAATGCTCCATCAGGGCACCCCCACCTGCTTTCTCCACATCGCCGCGCCAGCTGGAAGCATATTCGCCACGCACCGGGAAAAACTGATCATCCCTTAAGGTTGCTGTGAGCAGCGTGCCAAGATTTTCCTGACCCATCATATCTTCTATGACCCGAAACACCGGACTGAAGCGCAACACCAGCCCAACCTGATGCACCACCTTGGCCTGCTCTACCAGACGCACCATTTGTTCTGCCACAACGGCATCATGGGCTAGCGGCTTTTCGCAGAACACATGCTTTCCAGCGGAGACGATCTGCTCCACTAACGCCGGGTGCGCTGAAGTTTCGGTGCAGACATAGACAACGTCGATATCATCGGCGTCGATTATCTCATCGGCATTCGTCGTGGCCCTTTGACAACCACCCACCTCGGCAAAAGCCTCAGCGCGCTCAAGATGACGGTCGCATACAGCGACGTACTGCAGGTCCAGGTTGCCGCGGCCACGTAGATGTTTGATATTTGAAGCATGGAAGCGACCAATGAGTCCGCAACCAATCAATCCGATACGTATGGGCATATTGAGAATCCGTGTTGGCCATGTGATATATGAAATGTGTAACGTCAGAGTACCTTAGCGTCCACGATTCTTGTATTGTGTTATGCAAAGCACTGTAGGGGCATGGATACTTATGTCTGACAAGATGGGGACTGACGAATCGAGCCTGTCCGGTTGGCAGGAAAAGTTCAATGATTGGGTAGAATTCGCCAAACCACTACTATCCGGAGGCAAAGGCAAAGAAGCATTTGCGAAATACCCCTGGTTTTCTACCGAGGGTGACCCCTTCGCAAAACTAGAGAAACCCGCCAGCGAAACACGTTTCGGGCTGATCACAACGGGCGGCTACTCCATCGAAGGTGAGCAGGAACCGATGCGAGGCTATCCTACCTTTGGTGATGAGGTGCCACAGATTCGCCGTATACCGACGGATGTTGATCGCACCAAGCTGAAGATCAACCACCCCGGATACGACCATCGCTATGCCGAAGAAGATATCAATGCCAACCTGCCTTTTGACCGGCTGCAAGAGTTAGTTGCGGACGGCACCATTGGTTCGCTGTCGAACGAGACACTGGTGTTGATGGGTCTGCAGCCTAATGTTGCACCGCTCATCCGCGAAACGATCCCTGAGATCATCGCCGCTTTCAAAGCCGACGACGTAGAAGCAGCACTGTTAGTGCCATCTTGACCTGTCTGTCATCAGACCGTGAGTCTGATCGCCCGAGGCCTTGAACAAGCTGGGATTTCGACCGTATTAGTCAGTGTCATGTCACCTTTGAGCAGCACCGCTCGACCGCCCAGGCAGGTCATCCGTCGATTGAACATCGGCGCCACAGTTGGACGGCCCAATGATATCGAAGGGCAACGTTCCACGCTGACGAAAATGATCGCGCTGCTCGAAAACGCCGAAGGTCATGGCGCGGTAGACAAGGAAGAAAAAGCCGAGGCTTAATCAGCAACGCTCAACTGCCAGCTCAAACCTGCAGCAGACCGAGTCACTGCCAGGCACAGCATCGTTCGCCTGGCACTCATCGCACCCTGCCACAGCGCTTGCCAGCAGTGCGAGACCAACTCGCTTTGCGTCTCGCTGAGGCCGCGGGTCACGCGTAAGCTGGTTTGTTCGATGCGATAGTCATCAGCGCGCTGATGTCCTTCCACAGAATCTCCCAACGCGGCAAACAAACGAAGCAGATATTCTGCGCCGGATGTCACGCCAGCGTCTTCGATATTCATCGAAGCAGCGGTTTCCGAGTAATATTGCAGACCAATCAAACGTGCTGCCATCTCGCCTAACTCGTAAGCCTGCGCACCGATCACTTGCTCCAATTCAACCAACCCGTTACGCACGTATTCGAGGGCGTAGTTGCGATTAGCCTTGGCCAGGCGGGCTTCATTCCACTGCTCTACAGGTGGCTGAGGCTGTGCAGCAGCGTCGTATGGGGGTGGACGTTCATCTTTTGCAAAGACCAGACGCATCGCGGGTTCGAGATCGTGATCGTATTCTTTGAAGTAACCGCACAAACCAAACTCGCCGGTCATATCTTCGGACACACAGACAAAACCGAGACGTGGATTGCCCAGCGATACGCCATTGTGCGCATACCAACCTTCGAGAAAGCCACGACTGACCTCCTGTGTCACGCCACAAATTGTCGGCCCGGCAAACATCCAGCGTGGGTAACGAAAGCGAACCCAGGCTTTGTTGTCGTTTTCGTACATGTACTCGACCGGTACGCCACCGATACTGTTGGACAGCACATGATATTGCGCGCAGGCCACAGCATGTGGCAGTTCACTCAACCCCAGCTTGTTGAAACTGGAGAGGAACTTGTCTTTGTGCTGGCGGCGGAACAGGCGAAACATCCAATCGCCCATTACCTCAGGACCTTTTCGAGTTGAGACCATCAACTGCAAGCCGAGGAAGTAAGCATGGTGAATCTTGGTCAATGCCTCCAGCGCAGGTAGATCCAGAGAGAGGTCATCGGTCATCAATGAGTCCTGACGGGTATGAGGGTCCACGCACGTTCATGAAAATAGTAAATCACAAGTTTCAAGACAAACTCTATGCCGCCGATAATAACCGCCGTTTTTATTTCACCGGTCACAGCATAGGCGATAACTGAGGTGGTCAAGGTCGCGACCACCCGCCATGAAAAGGCCTTGGCCAGGCTGCGGGTGCGGGAGTCTCTAATTGGATCCTTGGCGGGATGGGAACTAGACATGTTCCACCACCATGGCAACGCACTCTTCGATGGACAGTTCCGCCGTTGGTATCCTTATCTCAGCGGTCTCCGGCATTTCATAGGGTGAATCGATGCCAGTGAAATGTGGCAGTTCACCACGTCGGGCTTTCTTGTAGAGGCCTTTCGGGTCACGCTCTTCTGCCACATCCAGAGGCACGTCGAGGAACACCTCAATAAATTCGTCTGGCTCGAACATCGCGCGCGCCATATCCCGCTCTGAGCGAAACGGTGAAATGAATGCGGTGATGACAATCAGCCCGGCTTCGACCATGAGCTTTGCAACTTCTGCGGTGCGGCGGATATTTTCAACCCGATCAGCGTCGGTAAACCCCAGATCATTGTTCAAGCCATGACGGATATTGTCACCGTCGAGAATAAAGGTGTGCTTGCCCTGGGCATGTAACACCTGCTCTACACCGTTGGCCACACTGGACTTACCCGAACCACTCAACCCTGTCATCCAGAACACTTTGCCCTTGTGACCGTTGAGCGCAGCCCGCGCTTCTTTGTCCACCGTGTGTGCATGACGGTGAATATTCTGTGCTCGCCGCAGGGCAAAATTAATCATGCCTGCGCCGACTGTTGCGTGGGTATAACGGTCGACCAGCACAAACGACCCCATACCATGACAATCCGTGTACGCCTCAAACGGTATCGCTTGATCCAGACTCAACGTCACCCGGCCAATGTCATTTAACTCAAAAGCCCGGGTCGAGAGTTGTTCCATGGTATTGATGTTGTATTTGAACTTAATATCGGTGAGCGTCGCGTTGGTGCGGCTGGAACCGAGCATCAACCAATAACTACGACCGACATAACCCTCTTCGGTGTCCATCCACACCAGGGACGCATCAAATTGATCGGATACTTCGCAGGGCGAATCAGCGGCAACCAGGACATCGCCGCGGGATACATCTACCTCACGGTCCAGCGTAATGGTCACTGCCTGGTCAGTTTGCGCCCTGGCCAGGCTATCGTGATAAAGCACGATTTCTTTAACATTAGCCACCTCACCCGAGGGCAAGACCCGAACCGCTTCGCCACGCGCTATCGACCCGGCAATAACGGTGCCCGCAAAACCACGAAAGTCTGAATTCGGCCGGTTCACCCATTGCACGGGAAAGCGAAATGCCTGATCGGCTTCTGTGTGGTGGACGTCTACAGTTTCCAGGTAGCCCAGCAGTGTCGGACCACTGTACCAGTGGGTGTGCACCGAGCGCTCAATGACGTTGTCGCCTTTTAAGGCCGACAATGGAATAGCGGTAATCTGCTCAAAGTCCAGTTGTTCCGCAAACAGCGCGTAGTCAGCGACAATCTCGTTGAAAACCTGCTGGTCGTAGTCGACCAGGTCCATTTTGTTAACGGCCAGCACAACATGCTTAATGCCCAGTAGCGAAACGATAAATGAGTGACGCCGGGTTTGTGTTAACAATCCTGCAGACGCATCTACCAACATCACAGCAACGTGCGCGGTGGAGGCGCCGGTCACCATATTGCGCGTGTATTGTTCATGGCCCGGGGTATCAGCGACGATAAATTTTCGGTGGTCAGTGTTGAAAAAACGATACGCTACATCAATGGTGATGCCTTGTTCACGCTCAGCAGCCAAACCGTCCACTAACAGCGCAAAGTCGATATCACCACCTTGGGTGCCTAGTCTTTTTGAATCTTGTTGAAGCGTTGTGATCTGGTCTTCGAATATAAGCTGAGCTTCATACAGCATGCGTCCGATCAGCGTACTCTTGCCGTCATCTACACTACCGCAGGTAATAAAACGCAGCAGGTCCAGATTTGCCTGGGTGTCGATGTAAGATTGCACCCGCGCTTCGAGTTCAGCCGTGGTGGGTGCTATTTCATGTTCGCTCACTAGAAGTACCCCTCTCGCTTTTTCTTCTCCATGGATGCCGAACTGTCGCTGTCTATCGCCCGGCCCTGCCGTTCACTGGTTCGGCTTTGCAACAACTCCAACACGATGGATGAGAGATTGTCCGCGGTAGAGTCAAAAGCCCCGGTCAACGGATAACAACCCAGCGTACGAAAACGAACACGCCGAATCTCGATTTCCTCTCCCGGCAGCAAACGCATGCGGTCATCATCCACCAACATGATCATGCCATCGCGTTCGACTACCGCACGCTCGGCCGCAAAGTAGAGCGGCACAATCGGTATCTGTTCACGATAGATGTACAGCCAGATATCCAGTTCGGTCCAGTTCGACAGAGGAAACACGCGAATGCTTTCACCAGGATTTTTGTAGCCGTTGTACAGATTCCACAGTTCCGGCCGCTGGGTTTTCGGATCCCAATGATGGGCTTTGTTGCGAAACGAGAAAACCCGCTCTTTGGCCCGACTCTTCTCTTCATCGCGACGGGCACCACCGAAGGCGACGTCGAAACCGTGCAGGTCCAGCGCTTGTTTGAGCCCTTGGGTCTTCATCACATCCGTGTGCAAGGCGCTACCATGATCAAAGGGGTTAATGTCTTTCTCTATCCCTTCTGGATTGATATGCACGATGAGTTCCATGCCGATTTCCTTGGCCATTTGGTCGCGAAAATCGTACATGGCCTGAAATTTCCAACGCGTGTCCACATGCATCAACGGAAACGGCGGCGGACTGGGGTAAAAGGCTTTGCGCGCCAGGTGCAACATCACTGAACTGTCTTTACCGACGCTGTACAGCATCACCGGATTTTCCGCCTGCGCAATTACTTCACGCATGATGTGTATGCTCTCGGCTTCAAGACGGTCAAGGTGGGTGAGTTCTTCATCTTGTCTGGGTGGGCTCTGAGGATATGCGGCCAACGCCAACGTCCCATGATAAGCCGGCAACGCCAGAGTCACTTTGGTGCCTGAGGGTAGTGTGATGCCAGTCGACTTATATTCTGTTTGCAGGTCTCGAAACGCGGCAGTGATATCACCGTGGGGCCACAGGTAGGCACTTTTGCCATCACACAAAGTGTCCAGCGCGGCAACCACCTCTGCGGCGTTGATTTGATCTGTAAACAACCAGCGTCGACCACCGCGGCCATCATTGACCATGATTAAAAAGCGGCCATCCGTAAGCTCAAAGCTTTGCACGAACAGAGAGTGAATTCGTTTCTTTTTACTCTGAGCATCAATACTGGACTTAACCAGCGCAATGAGTTCGCGGCCTTGCTCGTCGCGTACGGCCTCAAGTTTTAACGATGCAGGCAGCCAGGGTGCTTTTTCCAACAGCCGCTCAGTGGAGCGAAGGGTCTGCGTTTCCTCATCTTTGCTGAGAAATTCGTGGACACTTTGCGTATCCCAATATCCTCTTCCTGCCGGGGATGCAGGGTTGTGTAGTAACGCCGGCGGAAAATCCATAATCCGGTCCTCAATTCATAATATGTCGCAATTTGCGAAATATTACAGATAAGCACCGGAAAGTTAAGAGATTTATTGTATTAATACGTAATAACTATAGAAACTAGTTAATTACGACACTAATTAGCGCAAACAGCTCGAGCGATCTCACCCCAGCGAGGCAGATTCTCCGGATTTCGCCGTATGTCATCCGCAGTCAGATAAGACACTACCCGGCTTGCCACCCCTTGATAGCGGGATCGAAGGGCATCCGCCAGATCGTCCCATTTTGCGACCACGGCAAAATGCTCGAGCATTTCATCGGTGATGGTCTCCGCCATCGCCTGCATGTCGCCGGCCTTCATGAACTGACCCAGTTTGGCCGTGGTGCCCGCAAAACCGAGATCATCGAACTGGAAGGCATAGTTCGGCGTAGAACCGTAAAACGCGACTTGCGTTCTGGCGCGGGCCAGCAGCTTGGCCCGTTCTTCCGGCGTATCTCCCGGTATGGCGAACACCGGCACAATCAGATCGATATCAGCAACACTACGACCCGCTTTAGCGGCACCCTTGGCCACCGCAGGCTTAAGGCGGTTCTCGATATAGGGCAAGGAATGCATCGGGTGAACGTGGATACCATCACAAAGCTCACCTGCCAAACGGCACATATGCGGACCCACAGCGGAAATATCGACCTTCACATCTTCATATTCGTGATGCGCCGGTGTCCACGGAGCCGGCAGGTAGCTCAAATTATAATAAGGACCCTCGTACTGTAATTTTTCATCTCCGCGAAACGCACGGATACACGCCTTGAAAGCGCCCACGTAATCACGCATCTGCGGCGCCGGCTTATCGAAAGTCGCGCTGTAGCGACGCACCACATGGCCTTTTACCTGACTGCCCAGACCGAGCCGGAAACGACCCTGGGTATTGGCTGCCAGTTCCCAGGCAAGCTGCGCGGAAATCATCGGACTGCGAGGAAAGGCAACGGCGATGCCGGTGGAATAGTCCAGATCGGGCGCAGCCATGGCGGCCGCAGTAATCTGCATCCACGGGGTCTGCCCCGTCTCGGTAAACAGCATGCCGGAAAACCCTGCTTGCTGCAGATCTTGCGCGAGCTTGGCACTGTCGGCCCAACTCAAGCTGCCAACCATCATCTCGAAATTCATGACTTGTCCCGTCGTACCCAACGACTCGTCGAGGCGACGTCCTCGACATCACCACCCGCTTTTTTCCAGCCATTGAAACCTACTTCGAGATGGCAAACATTTTTATAACCCATGTCTTGTAACACCAGCGTGGCATACACAGAACGGCCACCGCCTGCACAAAAAACCACCGTGCGTTTGTGCTCGTCGAAAAAATCCCGGTAATAGGGGCTCGAAGGATCTGCCCAGAACTCCAACATGCCACGAGCGACATGCTTGGCGCCGGGTATGGTACCCAGGTCGACAACTTCCTGTATTTCACGCAAATCAATCACCAGTACGTCTTCATCACCGGCCTGCTCAGCTTGCAGCGATTCGACAGACATGTTCTCGATGTTTGCTTTCAGAGCGCTTGTTTCTTCAAAAATATTCTTTATAGCCATTAGATTCCTCGTTAATAACCTGCAACGTAGCCTTCTTTGCGATGATCGGAGCCGCCAACATATCCTGCTTCGGTGCGCTGGATAAGCTGGGCGCCACCAAACGTACTTTCCTCAGCACCCATTGAAACATCATGCCCAAGTGCCGCCAAACCAGCGCGCACTTCTTCAGCATAGCCAGTTTCCAAACCAATCTTGAAATCCGGATAAACATGCCACCGTGGCGCATCACTGGCAGCCTGCGGGTTTTGTCCATGATCGAACATTCTCGTCACCATCTGCACATGGCCCTGGTGCTGCATATGCCCGCCCATCACACCAAAACTCATTTCCGGCTTACCGTCCCTGGTGACAAAGCCAGGAATAATGGTTTGAAACGGCCGTTTGCCTGGCCCAACGCAGTTGGGATGAGCAGGATCGAGAGAAAAGCCGGTGCCACGATTCTGCATCGAGATACCAGTACCCCGAATAACGATGCCGGAACCGAAGCCCATGTAATTCGATTGGATAAAGGAAACCATCATGCCGCTGGCGTCTGCTGTGGTGAGATACACCGTATCGTGACTTACCGGCAACTCAAGCGGTGGTAACTCGCTGGCTCGAGGGCCTATGCTGCGCGCGGCCCGCTGCAGCGAACCGGGCTCAAGCAGCTGTTCCGGTGTGAGCCGCATCGCGTCAGGGTCGGCAAAGTGTTGTTGCGCAGCGCGCACAGCAATTTTCATCGCTTCCACCTGCTGATGGACCCACGCAACAGAATCCACCTCGGCCGGCTCGATATGTTGCAATATTCCCAGTGCAATCTGCGCCGCCAAACCCTGGCCGTTTGGTGGTATCTCGTGCAGCGTCACGCCACGATAATCCTGCGCCGTGGGTGTCACCCAGTTGGCTTCGTGTTGTTGCAGATCAGACTTGCGCATGGCGCCACCGGCGGCCACGGACGCCGCATCAATGGCGTCCGCCAACTCGCCCTGATAAAACGACGTACCATTGCTCTGTGCGATAGACTCCAGAGTCGTTGCCAGGTCCTTGCGCACAAAACGTTGGCCCGCTTGTGGCGCTGGCAGAAAGTGTTCGCTGAAATCCTCAAATTTCTCGTAATACGGCGCCATCATCTGCCAGTAATGCGCCGACTTCGGGCCAACCTGAAAACCTTCACGAGCATAATGGATAGCCCAGGTGAACAAGTCCCCAAAGGCCAACTTGCCATAGCGCTGGGACAACGCCACCCAGGCGCTGACCGCACCCGGAACTGTCACCGCGTCCCAACCGAATCTCGGCATTGCCTCCGCTCCTGCGAACCGTTCGAGATTCCAACCTGCAGGAGAGCGCCCGGAGGCATTGAGCCCGACGACCTGCTCGCCGTCCCAGAGGATGCAAAACGCATCGCTACCGACGCCATTATTGTTCGGCTCGACCACGGTGAGCGTAATGGCGCTGGCCAGCGCAGCATCTACGGCGTTTCCACCTTGAGCGAGTGCAGCGATGCCCGCTTGAGTGGCCAAGGGCTGTGACGTGGCGACAAGGTTGTCCGCACTGACTGGCGCACGCTGGGAGGGATAAGGCTGAGAACTGTTGTACATAGTGCGCCTTTTAAGAATGCGCTCAAGCAAAACAGAACTAGGCATACAGCGCAATGTTTGACAGGCTGGCAGCATGACCGCCAAGCCCGAAGTCCCTTTGCTGAGGGAAACCTCAGCCATTTTCGAAGCCCGTAGCAAGTGGCGCTACACCGGCGCGGCCCGTCCGGAATTTGCAGAAAATCCGTCAACGGGCTGTGAGTCTGTATGGGACTACCCACGTCCACCCGTCATAGTGAAATGTAGTCGCCGGCTTAAAGTCTACGTGGACAAAATCTGCATTGCCGACACCACCGCAGGCGTACGCGTCCTGGAAACTGCCGGCGCGCCCACCTACTACTTTCCACCCGAGGACGTCGATATGACACAGCTTGAACTGCAGGAGTCGACTTCGGTCTGCGAATGGAAAGGCGCTGCGCAAACAATAACGGTGGCAGGTCGGGCAGAGGCCGCCTGGCGTTATATAGAGATGTTCCCAGAATTTTCTCAGCTATATCAGTGGCTTAGTTTCTACCCGGCAATACTTGATTGTTTCATCGACGATGAACAAGCCAACCCACAGCCCGGCGGGTATTATGGCGGCTGGGTCACGGCCAATCTTGGCGGGCCAATCAAAGGAGAACCAGGCAGCGAAAGCTGGTAAGCATGAACAGCAGCATCGGCAACGGACTGATTATTCTTGGCCTTATCCTGGTGGTGGTCGGCATCATCGCGAAGACCGGCGTGCTGGGCTGGTTCGGCCATCTGCCGCTGGACATTCATATCAAGCGCGAGGGTTTTCAGTTCTTCCTGCCGCTGGGCTCCATGATCGTTGTGTCCGTTGTCTTGTCGATCTGCATATCCATCATACGCAGGTTGCTGTAGCCTTTTTTAGCGTCAGAGATTGCCGTCAGAGTTCACCATCAGAGGTCCCCACGTCCAAACCCTCAATCGGCTTGTAATATGGTTTGCCCTCAAGCGTCTGAACCTTTTCCTGCCAGTTACGTCCCGCTTCTTCCGGCGTATATGCCCAATCCTGTCGATGATAGTTCCAGCTATCCGGATTCAGGGTTTGTGCGAGCGCAAGATAACGTTGAGCCTTGTCGGCATCCCCGGTGTGCTTGAAATGTAACCCGAGCTTAAACGCAGGCTCGGCTTTGGCTTGCTCTGCAGTCTTTGCCGCGATCTCAAGCTCTCCAGGGGCACGTAAATAGGGGCTTTTCTCGCCGTTACGAACCCAGTTCGCCACCATCGGTGCATAGTCCTCCCGCCCGAACTCAAATCCACCCAGGTTGTGCTTGGTGGCGTAGGTGCCTTCATCAATGCGACGAACGCGACCAAGTTCATCTATCCAAACTGCCGACGGGACGTTAACCAGATTGTACAGAGCGCTGATGGTATGGGCGGTATCCACCAGACCTACAAAAGTAATGCCCGCGCTTTCATACCAGGGTGCAGCGGCAGCCAGGCCTTGAGCATCCTGGGCCGCAGCGATGATGATGAAATTCTGATCTTTAAGTTCTTCAAACTGTGCCTGCCAACCTGACAGGTCAAATCGGCATCCTCACCAACTCGCCCAGGTCAGCAGCATGATCTTTTTGCCTTTGAAGTCGGACAGTGAGACCTGGTTACCCTGCCAATCCGGCAAGCTGAAATCTGGCGCCATGCCATCTCTTACAAACCCTTGTCGCTGTACCGGAATAGCGCCCAGACTCCAGACTTCTGAATCGTGATCGGCCACATAGGCCTGCTGAAGCCGATTCGCAAGTTCGGTCACATTGATCCAGCCTTGCTCGCGACGGGTGACGAAAATGCTACTGTCTTGAGACTGTTTTATGGGTATGCAGATGTCGTCCACACATGCGCCCTCGGGCTTCAAGACAAATCCGTTGAGTTTGGTCAGGTCCACAGGCGTGATCCACAAATCTGTGGGGTCGGACAAGGTTTGATCGATTTCTATAACCCGGGTTTCGACCAGAATGGTCACCGCCCAGGCCGGCGTCCACACGATAACGGCTAACGCTATCATTAAGCCTTTGTAGATTATGTTCATCTGACTCTCTTAACCGCTCGCTAAAGTGGTCAAACATACTCGCGCCGGGGCGGTTTGGCTATCTTAGTCTTGTCACCTACAGGTTGATGCCGGCCAATCTACTGCTCGCCTGGATAGGCATCAGCGACCTGATCTCTGGGTTACAATGCCCAACCCTCAACATACCGGAACAATCAGTGAGCGACCAAGTACCTCGATTCGCGTGGGGGCACATCAACATCAACGTCAGCAATCTAGAAGCATCAATCGCATTCTATGAGAAGCTTGGTTTTGAAATGTTCATCCCTGCCATCCCCTACCTCGGATTGACAGCAGAACCAGGGTCTGACGCAATACCGGATGCCAGCACCCGCGCTCTGGGAATACCCCCGGGAACCGATGGCCGGGCCTGCATCATGCAACTGGACAACGGCTTTCCAAAAATCGATCTCACGGAACTCAAGGACACGGCACAAGAAAAGCCTCTGAACAATGCTGATCTTGGTCTCGTCCGAATTTGTCTGGTGTCACAAGATCTGCAGGCAGATTATGCTCGTCTGAGCGAGCAAGGCGTGCAATTCTTATCAGAACCTCAACCCTGCAAAGACGGTTTAGCCGATCTGGCCACTTGCATGGATCCTGACGATACGCTCATAGAACTACTGCAGGTTTATCTCGAAAAATGGCCAGCCCTGCCAGAAGTAGAACAATAATTTGTTGTTTATCCACCCGACCTGACTCATTCCATCGCCAATGCAGCCACAGGCGTAATCTTCAATAATTGTTCGAGAATGGCATCGGTCCTTCGAATGCGATCCTCCATCTCATCTACTTCCAAGCTATCCGCAGCGAGTTGACGCATCAACGCAATGGCTTCAACGTATTCGGTTCGTGCGACTCCATTCAATCGCTGGTCCAAATAGGCAATACCGTAGGGACATGCAAAAAGCCTGTGATTCGCTCGCGCAAAACCCTTTGCGTCCAAACCTTCCTGGCTACCGTACAGTCCAACATTATGAAAGGACTGCGCGCGAAGTAGCTGGAGCAACAGAGCTCGATAGAACCGATCAGCAATAAAGTAGTCGTCTCTGGTAGCTTGTTCAGGTTCGAACAACACTCGCCTCATGGCCACTTCAGGCGACTCGCCGACTAAAGCCAACTCCCCACTAACCACAGATTCTATATTTGCGCTGAAAAGTTGTGCTCCGGTGATCTGATTAGATTGGATGATTTGAGTGCCGACTAAAATTAGTCCAGCCAATATCCCTACATTCGCCCCCAATTGAAGCCACTGAGTGAACTTACCCACCCTTCAATTCCCGTTGCTTCGCTAATGTGCGCACTATCCCCACCACCCATTACCAATCGCTAAAACGATTAACGCCAGGGCCACCCACGGCAAATATCCCAAGCATCTTAGAACAACGATCATTCGCTTGATCTCATTGGCTTCATTGACTCGCGGATAGGGTATATCTGGAACAGGTTTATCAAGAAACTCGCATAAACTCGGCCAGCCGTCTTTTGCTTGATGAATGAGTAAACGCTCCGGCGGGATGACACGCTTTACTGTCTCGATGTGCTCTCGGAAAACGTCTAACGCGTATTCTTTATCCTCAAACCTGCCATCAAAAACACCTTGCCAAACCGTTCGCTCAACAAACTCGCCCAGCGTCCGAATGCGTTTGGAAAGACGCAAGATCCAACCTGGAACGGCGCCGATGACAGAATAAATGGTCCCGATCACGCTCGTATACCAGGCTTGCGGATCTCGTACGCTGAGAATGACCTTGGCATCGGGAAAGTATTCCGCCAGCTCTTGGTAATAGGCCGAAGAAGGCCAGTCTACGCAGGCCTGAAAACCGGTAAACACCTCGTCCCAATCCATCTTTTCGCCGCGTGAGGCGCGATCCCAATATTCGATCTGCTTGAGGTTTACGCCAACTTCCATCATATGGTGGCAACGATCGTAACCCAGCTTCTCCAACGCGAGCTTCAGTGATTTCGTGCCGGTCCTGCCAAACCCTGCACCGATGACCTCTATCGACATGACGGACCTCCTAAGTAGGTCGTTCCCGCGAATCCACGACACCGCCGAGACCCACATGAATGGGCTCGTTGGAATTAGTGGCAAGCTGCTCATCCATCCAGCGCACGAAATCATCGCTGAACGCCCTTTTTGAAGTTTCCCACCACTGCCTTGAGCCACCTGTGGTCAGTGACGAGACCGCAGAACGTTCAAAACCTTGTGTCAGATTAGCACCGATGAAACCCAAAGATCGCTGTACATAAACTGTTTCGATGCGGCGAAAAGCCATCATCATGACGAAACCAAATCTTGCGCGTTCTTCCGGCGACAATGTGTCTAAACCATTCTGCGCCTTGAGCATCAATACCGAAATTGTTGGGTCTCCGGCAAAAAACTCCATATTCGAACCCATCGAGGAACTGACAGCTTGAAAAGTAGACGACGTCAGCGCCTTGGTATTCTGTCGAAGCTGGAATGCAAGATAGATGAGTGTCGCCCCGACCAGCGCTGCACCCAGAATTTCGCCAACCGCACCAATCGCCTGCCAGTTCATTGCCTACTCCAACGGATGCTACTCACGGGAACCCTCTGCATTCAGATTTTCCAGCAAATACTGCTTGCCGTGCACAGGTATCGGAGACTTTTCGGCAACCATCTGGTCATACGTTGCACGACCCTCATAGGAAGTGCGCAAAGCGATATGGTCCGTTTCCACACCCAGTGTCGCCAGACACTCCTGCACCACAATGCCAACCGAACTACCACCCCGGCAGAGACCGACGATAAAGGTCGGTCTGAATCCGCTGGCATAGATCTTCTCACCAAGGCGCAACCCATCAAGAATCTGTTCCTGCTCGGTGACATATATTTTTTCGCTGCTGTCGATGTGGCTACATTCCTATGGCAAGCACGCTTACTATAGCAACAACTTGAGCGCGCCCAACAGCGCAGGAGCCAGGCATTTGAGCGACAAACTATATCTGGATGCACAGGAACTGCTCGAAGATTCTTTCCGTCTGGCCGCAGAGGTCTACCACAGCGGGTTTAAGCCCACCTTTATCGTTGCCGTCTGGCGTGGCGGCGCACCTATCGGTATTGCGGTGCAGGAATATTTTGCCTATCAGGGTTTAAAGACCAACCATATTGCGATCAAAACCAGCGCATACACCGGTATAGACGAACGCAGTCGCAGGGTTGCTGTATACGGGCTGAGCTATCTGATAAAAAACCTGACTGAAGCAGATAATCTGTTAATCGTTGATGACGTCTTCGACACAGGCCACACGATCAAGGCAATCATTGACGAAATCCGGCATAAACTAAGACGCAATACACCCGGCGACATACGTGTGGCAGTGCCCTATTACAAACCCGTCCGTAACCAGACCGATCTTGCGCCTGACTATTTTCTGCACGAGACAACACGCTGGCTGAAATACCCTTACTCCCTGGAAGGTTTAACCCATGAGGAGATTCAGACTTACCGCCCGGAGATCTGGCAGATCATCGGCAAACACCTGACAAACAGACCGAATCTAAAATATGGATGACGCACTGCAATACCGCGACGTGCAGATGAATCTGGTTCGGCCCAAGGCTCCGGTCATGGGTACCGTGATAGCCAATGATCTGTGCATGCGTGGCAAATCTGCAAGCTTTGTCAAACATACTGTGATTGATGTTAGCGGCACGCCGTTGGCTGGCGCTTTCCAGGCCGGCCAGTCATTCGGTGTGATCCCACCCGGCGTCGATGCAAAAGGCAAACCACACAAGGTGCGACTCTATTCAATCGCCTGCGCTTCCTGGGGTGAAGACGGCCAGGCGATGCATTTGTCAACGACACCAAAGCGGGTCATAGACGAATTTATGCTGCAAAAGCTGGCGGATGATCCCGGTGATCATTCGTTGTTTCTGGGCGTGTGCAGCAACTATCTGTGTAACTTAGTCGAAGGCGATAAGGTCGCGTTGAGCGGACCACAAGGTAAGCGATTTCTACTCCCAAAACATGTCAACGAACACGATTACCTGTTCCTCGCGACAGGGACCGGCATTGCGCCTTTTCGTGGCATGCTGTTGGAGTTGTTGACCGGTTCGCAAGGCCCTGTCTCCAGTCGCATCGATCTCGTCATGGGCACACCCTACACAACAGACTTGTTGTATGACGATTTGTTCAGGTCTCTCGCTGCGGAACATCCGAACTTCAACTACCACACAGCCATCAGCCGAGAGGCAAACCCGCAATATGTAGGCCAACTCATCGGCAATGAGATCGACTACTTTGCCGATTTGTTGCAGCGTTCGGCCACGTTAATCTATGTCTGTGGCCTCGAAGGTATGGAAACTGGTCTTTTTGACACGTTGCGAAAACATGATCTCGCAGATGGCTATCTGACCAGGAAGGGCGAGCAATTCAAAGCCACCGAAAGATGTAAACTTGAGGTCTACTAAACAGGAGCACTAGATGGACGAAGAAACAGCTGCCCACATCAATTCACTGGAAACACACGTTGCACGCCTCGAAGGTATTGTTCACGTGATGCTCGAGGAACTTGAAAAAGGCACAATTCAAGACAATGCCGCTGCCATTCGTGCGGCTATGCCAAAGCTGGAAGAATCCTAGACGCTGAGCTCTATTTAGGTACCAGGAAACTCCTTTATATAAAGGTCTTGCTTAGAAAACGGGATTTCTATGCCCTCGGCAATGAAGGCCTTGTAGATCTGCACAAACAATTCGTGAGATATGCGGCCTCGATCCTGGGGCGCCTCTATCCATGCAAGCAGTTCGAAGTCGAGACTCGACGCACCAAAGCCGCGCATACGCACCCTCGGTGCCGGGTCAGCACATGTTTCGGCATGTTCATCCCCTACTCGTTGCAATACCGCACACACCTGATCCACGTCGCTACCGTAGGCCGCGCCGACCGGCAGGCGAATACGCATTTTCTGGTAAGGGCCACCACTTTCATTGGTGATCTTGGCATTCGCGATGACCGCATTCGGTACGGTAATTTCAACATCGGCGCGGGTCAGCAAGCGTGTGCTGCGCATGCCGATGCCGGTCACTTTGCCGCGTTCACCGCTATCCAAATTGATGAAGTCACCAATCTGGTAGGGCGAGTCGGCAAGGATAAACAGGCCGGAAAACAAATTTGCCAGGGTATCTTTGGCGGCAAAACCGACCGCGATGCCGACAATGCCCGCAGACGCCAGCCACCCCATCGGATTGATCCCCCAAACCAGTAGCAGCGCATAACTGGAAAACAACAGCACGCCGAGTTTGGCGACCAGGTCAAATAATGGAATGGTGCGGGCCTCCACCAGCGTGAAACTTGGATTCCGACTCATCCCATCTAACAGGTCAGTAGACAAGCGCAGCGCTGCCAGCATCCAACTGATGATTATCGCCGATGCAAAAATATTGCTGAGCCCGCTAGAACCGAACGGCAGCTCGGAGATTTGCACTGCCAGCAACAGACCCAGCGCAAAGGTGGTGGTGAACACCGGACGACGCAGGTGTTCGAAGATGACATTGTCGATATTGGATTTCGATCTGATTGCCAGGCGACCCAGCAGCGTGACGAATACGACCCGACTGGCCAGCGCCATCAAATAGAACACGACCACCAAACCCAGCGCGCTCAACAGTGGATACTCCGACAACATAGTCCAATAAGGCTGCCATGACTCCGGCAACCAGGCTGCCACATTGGTCATCTGACTGCCCAATGCTTCGGTATAAACTTCTTCCACTTGAGCTGGAGATTGATTCGCCATGCATCTTATCCTTTCAGTTAAACCCTCGAACCGGGAAATCCCGACCGCGCTGAATCCAATTTGTCTCGGGATAATGCGCCTGACCATCGACAACATGCAAAGTGTAGGCATGTCTCGCCTGGCTTGAACGATTGGCAGCACTGTAATGCGGCAGCAACCCATCGAAACAAATCAACGTATCCGCCGCCCACAGACAACCGTTGTCCAGGACGACATAGCCGTGCGCTTCGAATTGCTGGATTTGTTCTGCAGTCAGCATCAGTAAGGTGTATCCCCGCCATCCACATTGATCGCCTGGCCGCGAATTATCAACGCATCATCTGACAATAGAAAAGCGATACAGGAACCGGCATCTATCGACTGTGCCTGGCGTTGCGCTCCCGCCAGGTCAATGTCGAGCAGTGCCGCCCTACCTCCGGCATCAGCATCAGCCTGTGCTATGGCGGCGCTAATATCACCTGCGGCGCCGTCTACGAGATAACATCGGTCGGTCAACAGGCTCATGCAATAGGCACCTTAAGCTTGAATAATCGTGTCGAGCATGGCGGTCGTTCGCTTGATAAAGACTGCTCGCTCCTGCCCGGTGAGTGGTTGGTTCCTGATCAGGCGCTCGACCAGCAGGCCGATATAAGCCGCTGCCAGCACCCGAGCGCGGGCTGTCGCATCCTCCCCGCCTAACCAGTCGCGAATCGGCCCCAGAAAGCGTTCCTGGATGGCGACGTTCAACAGTGGCGCGGTGGTCGGCGAGGTTG
>Ga0114950_10000568_pt1 | contig 25674 bp, 23 predicted proteins | sample N075metaG_FD_83503 | JGI IMG/M metagenome (GOLD analysis project Ga0114950, IMG submission 83503) | Deep subsurface microbial communities from Kermadec Trench to uncover new lineages of life (NeLLi) - N075 metaG | ecosystem: Environmental > Aquatic > Marine > Ocean trench > Sediment | place... | reverse complement strand
ATTTCCGGATGATCTGTTAGGCATCCTGCCACCGCGGGATGGCCGCTGTACGGTCGAAAAGCTCTCAATCAACGCGGTCATGGCGGGCGCGCCCGCGGAGTCGATGCCGCTCTTGTGCGCAGCGATCGAGGCGTGCGTCGATCCCGCTCTCGACCTCTTCTCGCTCAACACGACGACGAGCTCGGTCACGCCCGGAGTCTTCGTGAATGGGCCGATTCGGCATGCGCTGGGGCTGCCGATGGAAGCCGGCTGCTTCGGCGGCGATGCGGGCCCCGCACCGGGGATCGGTCGCGCACTCCGACTCGCCCTGCGCAATGTCGGCGGGCAAAAGATCGGGGAGAATTCGAAGAGCGTCTTCGGTCAGCCCGGCCGCGTGACCGGAATCGTTCGTGGCGGAGTGGGAGGAACGATCACCCTGGGCTCCGCTGGCCGAGCGCCGCGGCGTGCCGGGCGATGCACTTACGGTCTACGGCTGTATCGGCACGATGGATATCGCCGACGTCGCAGCCGATCGCGGGCGCGTGCTCGTCGAATTGATCGGAAAATCCTTGGCCTATCCCGGCACCAACGCCTATATCAGTCATTGGGGCGCCGAGACGATGGTCGCCCTCGCTCCACCCTGGGCGGATCTCATCGCCGTGGACTACCCCTCGATCGCCGACACGCAGGAAGCGCTCTGGCACGCCGCCGCCCATCCAATCGATTTCTTTCCCGAACCCCATCGTGCATGGCTCGACGAGCGCGGTCGCGTCGATGCGAAGGGCATCGCCCACCTCGTCGAGAGCCCCGACGAGATCCTGGTGATCGTTTGCGGCGGCCTCGGCAATCTACACGCAATGGGCCTGCATAATTTTGGCCCAACGCGAGCCGTGACCCGCGGCATCGGCCCCCTGGAATCTCGGTCGCATTAGTCGAACCCAGGCTCGGCGAGGCCTCCGACGTCGTGGCCAGTGGCTGCGGCCGGTTCCGATTCAGAGCCCCGAACCCCCGAGGAAAATCCAACGGGCGCAGCCCGCCGGAGCACCTATCCTCCCGCAGACCCGACGGGCGAGATCCATCGAGACCCGAACAAGGAGAAGACCATGACAGCCGACATCGTGATTCGTGGAGGAGAAGTCATCGACGGGACCGGCGGACCCCGCCGCCGCGCCGACGTGGCGATCAAGGACGGTCGCATCAGCGAAATCGGCGAAAACCTCAGCGGTGCTCACACCCTCGACGCTGCCGGCCAGATCGTCGCCCCGGGCTTCATCGACATCCACACGCATTACGACGCCCAGGTCTTCTGGGACCCCGCACTCACGCCCTCCTGCTTCCATGGCGTCACCACCGTGATCGCGGGCAACTGCGGATTCTCGATCGCGCCCACCCGCCCCGAACATCGCGAGGTGATCGCCAAGACGCTCGAGAACGTCGAAGACATGAACGTCGCGACCCTCTCCGCGGGAATTCCCTGGGACTTCGAAACCTTCCCGGAATACCTCGACTCGGTTCGGCGGCACGGCTCGATGCTCAACTACAATGCCTATGTCGGTCATACCGCGCTGCGTCTCTTCGTGATGGGCGACGAGGCCTACGAGCGCGAAGCGACGGAATCGGAAGTCCAGGAGATGTGCAAGACGCTCGAAGACGGACTGCGCGCCGGGGCAGCGGGATTCGCGACGAGCCTCGCGCCGACTCATGTCGGAATGAACGGCATGCCGATCCCGAGTCGCTGGTCGAGTCGAAGCGAACTCGAAGCCCTCGCGAAGACCGTGGGTCGTTTCGGCAAGGGTGTCGTGGCATTCACGCCGGGGGAAGCCATGTCCGTCGAGCAGATCTACGACCTCCAGATCGAGGTCGGGTGCCCCTTCACCTGGACCGCACTGCTTTCCTTCCCGGGCGGCGGCCACGAAGCGTCGGCGAAGGTCCACTCCGAGGGAATCGCGCGCGGCGCGAATGTCTGGCCGCAGGTCACCCCGCGACCCTTGGTCATTCAATTCGTGATGACCGATCCCTTCCTCTTCGCCGCGGCCAAGCCCTTCGGTGACTTGATCGGAAAGAGCCGAGAACATCGCATCGCATGTTATTCGGACGCCGAGTGGCGGAAGAACGCGTTGGCGCAGCTCGAGGCGATTGCGATCAAGCCGCGATGGGACGCCATGACCATCGACGAGGCGAAGAACGCAGACCTGGTCGGGCGGCATCTCGGGGAGCTCGCTCGGGAACGCGGGGAATCACCTCTCGACACGCTCTGCGCGATTTCACTCGAAGAGGATCTCCGCGTGCGCGTCTCGCAGCCTGTCGCGAATGATGATGAAGACGTCGTCGGTCAGCTTCTGAACATCGAGGGCGTCGCCCTCGGTCTCTCGGATGCGGGGGCTCATGTCGGCCAGCTCTGCGATGCGCCCCAGGCGACCGACCTGCTCGGGAACTGGGTCCGGGACCGCGAGATCATGAGCCTCGAACGCGCGGTCCAGAAGCTCTCCGGCGAGCCGGCCTCGATCTTCGACCTCGAGGACCGAGGAACCCTCGCGGAAGGCAATCACGCGGACATCGTCGTCTTCGATCCGGACACGATCGCACCGGGTCCGGTTCGGCGCGTGCGGGATTTCCCCGCGGATGCCGAGCGGCTGACCGCCGATGCGCCCGAAGGCGTGACCCACGTCCTGGTCAACGGAACGCCGATCCGAGAGGACGGCATTTCACGGCTCGGGGACGCGACCGCAGCGGTCGGGTCGATCGCGGCGTTGCGCTAGTACAACTCAACGATCATCTGAGCGGCGACACCACGTCGTGTCCTAATTCCCCTGCGCAGAGCCAAGGATGGGGACATCCCGAAACTCGGCCTTCGCCCAACCGGGGGCAGCCACGTTCAGCTGGAGCGACGCGATCCTTCGAGCGTCATTGGCGACCTTCGGAAAGCGAATGCTTGCCCGCGTCGGCACGCCGCCGATCACCTGCTTCTTGAGATAGCGGCGATACGGGCCGGCCAGATCCAGGCGCGTATCTGCAATCTTGCTCATACCCGGTTCATACTCGCGACCCTGATCGTCGAAGAGTCGAGTTCCGCGGTTCGCGATGGTGAACACGACATTGTCCGACTGATTTCTCAAGACGAAGGCACAGTCGACTCCGGCCAATGTCCGCGTGCATCCATGGAGCTCGATCAGGAATTGGCCGACCTCCGCGGTTGCGACCTCCGGCGTAGCCGAATGCGCCTCCTTCTCGGGAATGCTCGCTGGAGCTTGCGCCCGAGGGATGGGCGCCATCGGCTCGACCGTGGGAACCGGTACGACCGCTTTCGCGACGCGTGATTCGGTGAACGTGACGTGTGCGTCCGCCAGGTTGATACCCCGCTGAGCCGAGAAGACCTGGCCCACCAACTCGATCGTCTCCGAGTCGATTCGCCTGAGCGTTCCAACCATCATTGCGTCCGCACCCGCGAGCTTCGCAATCCGCGCCGCGGTGTGGCCTGCGATATTCGCTCCTGGCGGTAGCGCGAACTTTGCCCGCGCCGACTCAGACGGATCGAGACCTATGTAAATCGCCTCACTGCCCGCCTTCCCGATTCGTCGCGCGATTCCGTCGGCGACGATCTTCTCCCGTTCCGTTTGAGATCCATCGAGGTTCGTGAACTGCAGAGCTCCGAAGCTGCCAACTTGCTGATTCGCGAGCTGTCGACCCAGACGGGTCCCGAGATCGTCGATCGCTTCCTCGATGGACCGCGCGTGCGCTGACGGGCCTATCAGAAATGCACACAGGAGAAAAAACGTCCCTGCACGGAGCCTCGAGGATTCTTCGCTCATTGATCGAAACATTTTTGTCACCCCACCCGCATCCATGAGTGCGTGCTTCAATCCGAGAAGCTACGCAGGAATGAACCGGTCGACGCCAGTTGCTCGAATTCACTCATGCCGCCATCTCTCCGATGACGGTGATTGCCGATCAGTTTCTCAGTGTACTCAGCGGCAGAACGAGTTCCACCGAAATTACTGCGGCGAATCGGCCGCGTGGGGACCAGACAGATTCCCGAAATTTGACGTTCTTCGGGATTCCGACAAATGGGGTGGACCCGTTGCAAGCGCCGGAGTTCCGGTCGACGCGAGCTAGTCACCCGCCGCACCGGACGCCCATCCATTCCGCGAAGCTTGCATCGCCCGCTCGGCAAACGCCTCGAGTGAACTCTTACGTTCCTCGGCGTTCAGGATCTCGACGACAACCGCTCCATCGAAGCCTCGGGCATCCAGAATTCGCATGCATCGGGACAGGTCGAACTCCCCTTCCCCGGGCATCCGACGCCGGTCCATCGTCGCCGGTCCAAACTCCCCGTCGCCGTACGCCACACCATCCGAGAGCTGAACGTTCGCAAGCAGATCGATCGGAAGCGCTTCGAGAGCCGCCCAGTCGGGACCGTCCGGGTGAAGAAAGAAATGCCAGGTGTCGAGGGTGACTCCGACGCCTTCTTCGCCGACCGCGTACGTCAGATCGAGCGTCTGCGAAACTCCGTTCAAATTCGTGCCGCGTGAAAACTCGAGTGCAACACGGGTCCCCCCGACGGCGGCGCCCTCCTGCCGGAACGCAATCGCACAGCGCTTGACGCGTTCGATGATCTGGTCGTCGATCGGCTCCACGATCCGGGCGTTTACGAATTCCGCGTCGAGTACCCTCGCATAACGAAGATTCTCGGCCAACTCACGCTCGGTCCGTTCCTCGGAGCCGATCGCAATCCCCGCGATCTCCATGCACGCGAGTCCGCGATCCCGCATCTCGCTCGCAAGCGACTCGAGCGATACACCCTCTTGCTCGAGCGCGCGAAGCCAGAAGATATCCGGTGCGAGCGCATCGAATCCCGCCGAGGCGGCTGCATCCAGATGGGCCTGCCACTGGGTCGGCAAACCGTGGAGCGGGGAATGATTGAGCGTGGCAAGTCCGAAGCGCGGCATCCCCCAAGACTATCCGGGACTCGGCACGCGCGGTACCCCTGATGCGCCGTTGGTGTAACGTGAGAACCGAATGTGGAGCCCCTTCCAATCATGAGCCGACATCCATGAGCGGACAGCTATGAAGAGCGCCCGATACACGCTCGGTCTTCTCCTCGTCATCTATGTCGTGAATCATATCGACCGCCAGGTGATGACGATCCTGGCGGAATCGATCCGGGTCGATCTCGATTTGAGCGACACGCAACTCGGCCTGCTCATGGGCGGTGGCTTCGCCATTTTCTATACATTCGCCGGAATTCCCATCGCGCGCTTCGCCGATCGAAGCAATCGCAGCAACATCATCGCAGCGGCCCTCGTCATCTGGAGCGCGATGACCGTCGCGTCGGGTCTGGCAAGAAATTTTGGCCAGCTGATGGCTGCGCGGATCGGCGTGGGAATCGGAGAGGCGGGCTGCACGCCACCCGCCCACTCGATCATTTCGGACTCCTTCCCGCCCGAACGCCGCGCAACCGCCCTGTCGACCTATCAGCTTGGCGTCCCGATCGGTACACTCTTCGGTCTCGTCGCCGGGGGCTATCTGGCCGAAGGACTCGGGTGGCAAACAGCCTTCTTCGTCGTCGGCCTGCCCGGCGTCATACTCGCGATCGTCGCCAAGTTCACCCTGACCGAACCCCTGCGCGGCCGTTTCGATCGGGGTGTCGCAGACGAAGTGGAGCCCCTCGGCAAGACGATCCGATTCATGGCGAGCATGCCCTCGATGCGGCACGTGTTGATCGGCTCCTCCGTCCAGACCCTCTTTCTCTTCGGCGTCGGCACCTTCCACGCCGTCTTCCTGCAGCGCGTCCACGGCCTCTCGATTTCCGAAACGGGACTTCGACTCGGACTGATCGCGGGGATCACGGGCGGGATCTCCGTCTTTGGAGCGGGTTGGCTCGCGGATCGCCTGCGAAACCGGGACATCCGCTGGGTGTGGTGGATTCCGGCGCTCGGCGCGGTGATCTCGCTGCCCTTCTCGTATTTCGCCTACTCGACCGAGAGCACGTCGCTCGCCGTCGGGATGATCGCCGCTGCGACTTTCTTCAATCACGCGTATTCGGGTGTGACCCACGCGATCGTGCAGGGCCTCGTCCGGCCGCGGATGCGCGCGACGATGTCGGCGATCGCACTCTTCGCCATGAACCTGGTCGGCGGCGGATTGGGACCGGTCGCCATCGGACAGCTCTCGGATCGCTTCGGACTACGGTCCGCGATGCTCCTCCTGATCGTCTTCGTCGCCTGGGCGAGTGTCCACTACGTGATCGGAGCCCGAACCTACGCGCGGGATCTCGAGGCGAAGAACGCCTAGCCCTCGAGTCAAGATCGCCTACGAAGGGTCGCTCGCGACGAACTGAACGCACTCCGCCTGGTTGCCCTCCGGATCGACGGTAAAAGCGACCCGGACCGGACGCGACATCCGATTCCCTGATCTCGGCGTGGAGCGATCCACCGCTCGCGATCGTTCTCTCGACAAGTGCTTCGAGGTCATCGGTCTGGAAGCCGAGGATCACCGCACCCGGAGCAGGCGCCGGCTGCTCGACGAACTTGAGCAACATGATCGAACCGGGACCGTAGGCCGAATCGATTCCGAGCATGATCTCGTCAATTGGATCGACCCCGATCTCGGCCTGAATCCGATCGAATTGTTTGAGCCCGTAGACCTGTTGGTAATAGGCCGACATCTTGTCGAGGTCGTCGACGACGAGCTTGGTAAAGGAAAAAGTGGCGTTCATGGTCATCTCCTCCAGTTGGAGCACCCGGACATCGATCCCTTCGGATCGCCTACCTGCTACCTGCCCTCCTATTCGCCCGCCGGTCGGATATCGGGATGAGAGTATTCGGGAATCTCGGGCAGCGGCAACGGCTGGCCGGTCTCGAAATCGACGGTGTCTAGCCGGAGTTCGAGCGGGTATTGCAGGCTGTATGTGATGAGCCCAGTCCGCTCCTTCGCCGGGCGATGGCAGAGCGCGAATGCTGCCTCCGCGAGATACTCGACCGGCTCCGTCGGATATCCTTCCGGGATGTAGCGATCGGCGCCCGGCGTACTGATCGCGCCCGTCGGACCGATCTGATTCACCGCGATCCCGTCATTCTCGAGTTCAGCCGCAAGGCCCTGCGTGTAGCGTGAGAGCGCCGCTTTCATGGCCGCATAGATCGTCGCACCGCCAGACCGCGAAAATTCATCATACGGCTTGATCGGGCGCTCGGCCGTCACTGACCCGACGTTGACGATCCAACCCTCGCCCTGCTTGCGCATGACGGGAATAGCCGCCTGCGCGAGCTTGAAGGGAGCGCGCAGGTAATGATCGAAGGTCGCTTCGAAGAAATCGTCGGGCATCGTCTCGACCGTCGCGTATTGCGCGAAACCCGCGGCGTTCACGAGGATGTCGAGGCGACCCGCCTCGGCAACGACCCGTGTAACGAGGCGGTCGCGCTCGAGCGGATTCCCCAGATCGGCCTTGAGCGCGAACGCTTGACCACCCGCTGCCTCGATGAGCTCGACCGTCTCGGCAAGCGTGCCTGCGTAGTCGCCCGCGACATCGAGACTGCGCGCGGTCACGCCGACCCTCGCACCCGCCCGGGCGAGACGACGCGCGATACCACGTCCGATCCCACGACTCGCCCCGGTCACGAGGGCGACCCGCCCTTCGAGTGAAATGTCTTGCGAGCTCATCGCGGGCCTCCGTTGCGAGCTGGCGTCCCAGGCGCACCGACGCCTTCGATGGGACGGACCGTGTTCTTCCGATTCGTCAGACGCGTTCAGGCAGCGGCGCGAAGCTTGTACCGAATGGGCAACGTCTTGAGCCCGACGACGAAGCTCGATTGGATTTGTGCCGAGTCCCCGACGCGCTCGATCATTTCGATGCGATTCGCAAGCTCCAGAAACAGGGCGCGAGCGCTGAGCCGCGCGACGTGGGAACCGAGACAGAAATGCTCGCCCGTTCCAAAGCCCAGATGCCGATTCGGGTGACGGGTGATATCGAAGCCAAAGGGGTCATCGAAGACCGTATCGTCGCGATTGGCTGAGGCGTAGAACATGACGAGATCCTCACCCGCCTTCATCTTGGTGCCGTGCAGCTCGACGTCCTTTAGGAGATGCCGCTTCATGTAGTTCACCGGCGAGGTCCAGCGAACGATCTCTTCGACCGTACTCTTCGCCAACGACGGGTCGGCACAGAGCTTCGCAAGCTGATCCGGGTTCTCGAGAAGCACATCCATTCCGCCGGAGATTGCGTTACGTGTCGTGTCGTGGCCGGCGGTGAAGACGATCAGGAAATAGCCGAAGGTCTCGATCGGCCCCATCGGCGAACCGTCGGCCATCTTCGCATTCGCGAGCAGGCTCGCGAGATCTTCGGTCGGATTCGCGCGACGATCTTCGATGATCCGCGCGAAGAGCGCTCCGAATTCGGCGATGAGTTCCTGGCTCGCGTCGCCGCGGTCCTCCCCCTCGCGTTGGAGGTCCGGATCTTCCGAGCCGAAGAGCTGCTGGGTCAATTCGAGGAGAAGATCTTCGTCCTCCGGTTCGATTCCGAGGAGCGTCGCGAGCACACGAAGCGGGTGACGCTGGGCGATCGACTCGACGAAATCCGTCTCGCCCTCCGCCCCGAGTTTGTCGATCTGTGCGCGAGCGCAATCGGCCACGATCTCGTCGAGCCGATGAATGCTGCGCGGCGTGAAGAAGCCGCTCGCGACCTTGCGGAAATCGCGATGCTCGGGCGGATCCATTTCGATGATCGTCTTCATCGTTCCGAAGCTCGATGGATCATCCTTCTGACGCTTGAGCTGCTCGTGATTCAGCAGCATCGGACCCTGGATATTGCTGAAGATATCCGGCTGGTTGGAGATCTCCATGATGTCGGCATGGCGAGTGATGCAGTAGAAGGGCTCGAATTCGTCCGATTCACATCGGTAGGTCGGTGCCTCCTTGCGGAGCTGGGTCCAGATCGCGTGCGGCTGACCCGCGACGCCGTAGTTCTTGGGGGTGATCAGATCATTCGGGTCGAAATCGAGTGCCATCGATGGGGGTCCTCGGGCGACTTCGGCCGCACGGCCGAAGTCAGCGGAGTGGTTGATTTGAGCCAGATACTCTAGCGCCCCGACCCGATCCGCGGCACAGCTCGACGTGCGGCGATTTGTCACCCGACCGGCCTCATCCCCCCCGACGAAGCGAGCCGCGACACGCAGACTGCGGCGCCCACGCCGCGGATCACGCGCTCGGCGAGGGTTTGTGCTGCTTGAGCTCGAAGACATTGCCGAAGGGGTCACGGCCATAAACACAGATCGACGTGCCCACATCGACGGGCCGGTCGTTGAACACGACCCCGGCTTCGCCGAGCCGAGCGTATTCGTCCTCGATTTCCGTCACAGCGAGACAGAAATGCGTAATGCCGTGGTCGCAGACGCGAAATCCAGAATTCTGCGGATTCGGCTCAGGCGATTCGTACTGGAAAATCTCCAGCCGCGTTTCGCCCATTCGCAGCATCGCAACCTTCGAAGCCGAATCCTCGAGGCCGACCAACGCGTCGACGCGCTTGGCGCCCTTCCGCCACCCCGATTCACTCTCGAGTTCGAAACCGAGCACATCACAATAGAAGTCGATCGCAACCTGGATATCGGGGACTGAAATCGCCGTGTGATCGATACCGTGGATCATCGCAGAGCGCCCTCCTCTCGTTCGCCTTTGGGCGAATTCTTCGTGCTCTCACACGCTGAGATCGATCTTTTGCTTCACGATCTTGCGGCAGATCGTGAGGTTCGGAGCGAAGCTCACCCGGTTCGTGATCGCTTCGACGTAGGCGACCGTATCAGGCCAGCGCTGGGCATCCGGAAGACCCACGACGAGCTCGAGCTGGGCGAGTTGACACGCGATTGCGACGTCCGCGATCGAGAGTGCGGATCCGACGAGGAATCCCTCGTCCCCGAGATCCGAGGCGAGTTCCCCTTCGAGATAGTCGAAAAGACGGGGCAGCTTATCGGTCCAGGTCTTCTTCGCCGTCTCGACGGCGGGGTCCTTGCCCTGAAAGCGCGGGAACATGAGCGGGCGGAAAATTCCAAGGCCGACCGCCTGCGCGAGTTCCGTATCGGCCCACTCCTCGTACCAGACCGCCCGCCCGTTCTCGTAGGGGTCGGCCGGATAGAGGGCGGGTTCGGGGTGCTTCCGTTCGATGAACGAGCAGATCGCCGAGGAATCGGCAATCGTCCCCGCCATCCCCTCCTTCGCGATCGATGTGTCGCGCAATACCGGAATGCGACGCACGGGGCTGATCTGCTTGAACCAGTCGGGCATCGGCATGATGTTGACCGACTCGTTCTCGAACTCGACACCCTTCTCGCGCAAGACGACGTCGACCTTCCGGACGAAGGGCGAGAGCGGTGCGCCATAAAGAATGAGACTCATCAGTCCTCCATCTCCTTCGAAGGGATCCAAGCGGGCGAGTATCAGGTCCATGGCATAGCCCTTGCCCAAAGAGGGTGCGAGGCGGAACTCGCGACTCTCAGTCGTTCGGCGCGCTGGGGATGCTCAGCTGCGCGCGGTGGTGATAGAATTTCCGACGGAGTCCAGGTTGGCCGGGTCTCGGTCGGAAAGAGCGACGCAGTGAATCTCTCCCGCAGACGCTTCGTCGAATTGGCCGCAGGCCTCCCGGGCCTGGCTGCCCTCGCGTGTGCCGCCCCGGACGAGAGTGAGGACTGAGATCGCGGACCGCTGCATCACCTGTTGCCCACGGCCGCGCATACGTCATTCAATATCAAGGCCTCGTTCTTCGAGCCCCTCTCCCTCGCACCCTCCCGTCCGCCCTCGATTCGTGTGAACGGGCGCCTCGTCCCGGGTGCGCGACAAGATACGGCCGGTCGGTTCTGGGCGTTCCGGATCGCTGGGCTCGAACCGGATACCGAATACACACTTCAACTCACACACGGCAAGGACGGCACAGCCCTCTGTGACCCGTGGCCACTTCGCACCCTCCCGTCCCCCGAGGCCTCGCCCGGGCATCTGCGCGTGGCGACCTATACCTGCGCGGGTGGCCCCAACTTCTCGATCCCACCCAGCCTCTTCAATCCCTTCAAGACCGTGGATTATCGACGACGACTTTTCGACCGGATCCTCGCGCACGAACCTGATCTGGTCATCGCCAACGGCGACCACGTCTACTTCGACCTCCCGATGATGGACGGAATCCTGGCGCACCCCCTCGAGCCACTCTTCGGACCCTTCTTGCGTGAAGTCGTCGCGGCCTTCGATCGCGAAGAGGCGGTCTTGGGGACGCCTAACGAGATCGGTCTCACTACGGTCGCTGACGACCAGATCGCGTCGATCTACGGCGTCCGTTTTCGCTCGACTCCGGTTTTCTTCATCACCGATGACCACGACTATTTCGAGAACGACGATGCGACGCCGGAGCGCGTGACCTTCCCTCCCGATTCCTTCCACGCGTCGCTTCGCAATGCGCTCCAGCGCCTCTACTTTCCCGAGTTCATCGCCGCCGACGATCTCCCCGCCGATCTCCCCGGCCGAATCACGCGGGGAGCGATCCCCCTGTCCACGCATTTCGGGCGAGTGCGGTACGGCGATCTCTTCTCCGGCCTGCTCTACGACTGCGGCGGATTTTTGAGCCTCGGCGACGGCGCGGGACTCGTCCCGCCCACCGTCGAATCCTGGCTCCTCGACGAAACCCGCCGCGAAGACACGAAGCATCTCGTACATTTTCCTTCGCACCCGATGGGTTTCACGTCGGGCAAGTGGCGCGAGTGGTACCCTGACCTGCTCGAAAGCGACGGATCACTCGTCGAAGCGATCCGGGTCGACGAGAACGGCGGAAAGTACAAGTGGCAGGTCGGCTGGTGGGAACAGCATCAGCGGCGGCTGGCGGCGCTCGGCGCCCAGCAGCGGCGCAAGGCGCTCGTCGTTTCCGGCGATCTTCATGCCCTCGGAGCGGTCCGAATCGAGACCAGCGGTGCCCTCGCCCTCCACCAGAACCCCGTTTACTCGATCCTCGCGGGCCCCATCGGCGTCGGAGATCTCGGCTGGCCCTCCCGCGCACGCGGCGTCGAGGCGCGCATTCCCACGGAACTCAGCGCCGCCTCGCTCCTCGAACTCAAAGAACGAAACGGATTCACCCTGCTCGAATTCGATCGTGATGCGACGCGAATCGAAACCCACGGCTGCGGCCCCGAATACTCGACACCCTCCGATCTCCAGCTCGACCGCGCGCTCGAGCTGGAGATCGCCTAGCTTGCATTATTCATGAACCCCGTTGCAAAGGCCTCGATGTGTTGGGCTAGCTTCGATCCTCAATCAATCGAGGCCACTCATGCGTTTCTGGCACGGAATGGGATATACCCCCCTCGACGAGCTCACCCCGCTCGCTCAACACATCGAGGCCCTCGGCTTCTATGGCATGACCCTCGGTGATCATTGGGTCACAGCTGAGGAGCAGGTCGATCGCTATGAGATCGCCACCGACGGCACCACACCCTGGGAGCACTCCGTTCCCTGGCCCGACCCCTGGGTTCAGTTCGCGGCACTCTCGAGAGACACCACTCGACTGCACTTCCTGACCACCGTCTACATCCTGCCCCTGCGCGACGCATTCACCGCCGCAAAGGGAATCAGCACAGCCTCGGTCATCTCCGGGGGCCGCATCCATCTCGGCGTCGGCGTTGGCTGGCAGAAGCTCGAGTTCGGGCTGAGCGGACAGCCCTTTCACAAGCGCGGCCGCCACGTCGACGAACAGCTCGAGGTCCTGCAGAAATTGTGGACCGGCGAAATGGTCGAGCATCAGGGCGACTTCTATTCGTTCCCGCGCATTCGGATGCTTCCGGCGCCGTCGAGGCCGATTCCGATCTACATCGGTGGAACCTCAGAAGCGGCCTTTCGTCGCGCGGCTCGGCATGACGGCTGGGAAGGCGCGGTCTATCCGTGGAGCGAAATCGAGGCCTATGTGAAGAGCGCCCGTGCCGCCCGGCTCGAAGCGAAGGGAACACTCGACGGTTTTCGGATGATCGTCGGGTGTACGGAGCCCACCCCTGAGCGAATGGCGGAACTCGAAGCCTGGGGCGTAACCGACTATCTCAAGCCGCCGTGGACCGATGGCCTGAATGCGACCGAGACCTCTCTCGAATACAAGCTCGACGAGATCTCTCGATTCGCGGAGACCTATGGGGTTGGTGCGAACGATCCCGATTGAGGAGCGAGCGCGGGCCGCCGGGGTCCGCGATACTGAGCGACCCACAGCTGCCCCCAGCGACTCTTCGACCCTTCGCGCCGATCATCGACCGGCGGAAAGGAGGCCCCCATGAGTTCGGCGACACCCGTTATCATCGAAGCGGCAATCAACGGCACCACGTCTCGTGACCGCAACCCGAGCGTCCCGCGCACACCCGAGGAGATCGCCGAAGAGGCGATCCGATGTATCGAAGCCGGTGCCTCCATCATTCACAACCACAACGACGATCCCGTGCTCGACATGGTGACGAGGGCACATGCAGCAGGGCCCTATGTCGAAGCCTGGAGGCCCGTGCTCGAGCGCCACCCCGGCGTGTTCCTGTATCCGACGATGACCGGCGGAGGTCCTCACACCACGGTGGAAGAGCGCTACGGACACATCCCGAAGATCGCCGAAGCCGGCGTGCTGCGAATGGGCATCGTCGACCCCGGCTCGGTCAATCTCGGCGGCTTCGATGCCGACGGCGCACCCTCCGCAAGCGAAATCGTCTACCTCAACTCGGCCGCTGACATCCGTCACATGGTCGACACCTGCACCGCACTCGGCGTCCCAGTAAGCTTCTCGATATTCGATGGCAGCTTCATGCGAACCGCGGTTGCGTACATTCGATCTGGACGAATTCGACACGGCGGACAGATCAAGATCTTCTTCGGCTCGGATTTCGCGCCCTTCGGAATCCCCGCAACGCCGGCGGGCCTGGAGGCCTACCTCGATATTCTGGGCGATTGCCCGCTTCCGTGGTCGGTCGCGCTGCCCGGCGGCGACATCCTCGAGAATGAAATCGGCCGCCTGGCACTCGAACGCGGCGGCCATCTTCGCGTCGGCCTCGAAGACTACGCCGGTCCAGGAGAGCCCACCAACCTCGAAATTATCGAACGAACTGCAAAGCTAATTGACGAAGTGGGTCGGACGATTGCGACCCCCGCCCAGACGGCAGAATTGATGCGGTCGACAATCTAGGCTCAGGAGAAGACGATGCCTGAAAGCGAAGCACCGGAACGACCGAAACTCGTCGGCTCGAAAGAGGATCCCGGCCAGCTCTGGGACGAATTTTGCGATTCGCTCAAGCTCGCAGGGAACGTGTTGCGCCGCCCGGAGACGCCCAGGGACGAGAGAACGATCGCGGAAGCCTATCGCCACCTGCTTCGAATGGTGCGCGTCGGATTCGAGAACACCTTCGAACTCGCGGACCTCTCGGCACCCGCGCTCACGCCGATGGTGGGACGCATGGTCCAATACGAAGGGATTACGTCGGACGCTCGCTACCTGCACGGCTTCATCGACGGAACCGCGACCCACCGAATCCGAGGCTCTCGCGGTGAAGCCCCGCTCATCGAGTTCGGATCCTATACGGGCAAGATGGGCATTCACGATCCGAGCCATCTCATCGAATCGATCACCGAGGAGAAGCTCGAAGTCGAATCGGACGGACAGGTCGAGGTCATCCTCTCCCCCGAAGAGCATCCCGGAAACTGGATCTGTACCGACGCCGGGACTCGTTATGTCATGATCCGCCAGTATGCGCCCGACTGGACCGATCTCACGCCCGGACGCTTTACGATCACGCGCGAGGACGACGCCAAGCCCGCACCGCCCTTCGACCTCGATCAGATCCGTGAGGGTCTCGAAAGAACTGCGGCGTTCGCGATCGGTACACCCCGCATCTGGGCGGAGATCTCCGACTATTGGGCAAACTTCGCGGTGAATCGCTTCGTGCCTGAGGCCGATGCGGCTGCGCTGACCGATATCGCGCCGCCCTCGGGCCACCAATTTTCTTGCGGCTACTTCGACTTGCCCGAGGACGATGCTCTCATCATCACGTTCCAGCCTGGGGAAGCCGGTTTCTGGAGCCTCGGACTCACCAACTACTGGTACGAGACGATCGGTTACGGGCGACGCGAATCGCATCTCAATAGCGGAACCGTAAACGCCGACTCCGACGGGCGTGTGCGCGTAGTGATCTCCCAGACGCCTCCCCCCGAATCCGCCGGCATCAAGAACTGGATCGATCCCAAGGGCCACCGGAATGGCACGATGGTCTTTCGCTGGTCACGGCCGAAATCGCCCATGCCCGAGATCGAATGCGAACGCGTCGCGATGAGTTCGCTTTCGTGAGTGCCGGAAAGAGTGCGCCGGCTCGCTTCGTCGTCGGAACGGGTCGCTGTGGTTCGACGCTGCTCTCGCGCATGCTCTCGATGAACGAGCAGATCCTCAACGTCTTCGAGCTCTTTTCGGGGATCGACCCCTTCTTCCGATTCGAGCGCCGCAAAGTGACGGGCAAGGAGCTGGCCGACCAGCTTCAACTCGACCATCCGATGCTGACGATGGTCATGAAGCGAGGCGGCAAGGTCCCCGAGGTGGTCTACCCCTTCGACGATCCCAACTCGCGCCACGTGCTCGGCGATGCCGTCCCCTGGGCCCTCGCCATCGCGATCCCACGTATCAGCGACGATCCGGATGCACTCTTCGACGAGATGATCGAGCGCGTCGAAGCCGCACCGACACAGATTCTCTCGACCCACTACCACGCGATCTTCGACTGGCTCACGGAACGGACCGGCAAGCCGGCCTGGATCGAGCGATCCGGCGGGTCGATCGATTTCCTACTGGACCTGGTCGAGTTCTTTCCCGACGCGCGCTTCGTTCACATCCATCGGGACGGACACGAATCCGCGCTCTCCATGCGCGAGTACGCACCGCTTCGGGTCGCGGTCGCCGTCATGAACGGCCTGGCCGGAGAGATCGAGTACTCGCATGAGGGACTCGAGCGGCTGGAGCGCGAGGACGGCGCCGCGATCGACCGGCTGCTTGCGACCGAATCGCCGATCGAGCTCTACGGAAAATATTGGAGCGAGCAGATCATGAACGGTAACCGCGCACGGCAATCGCTCCCCGCCGACAAATTCCTCGATGTCCGATTCGAAGAGCTGGTTCTCGAACCCCGCGAGGTGCTCACCCGGATCAGCGATTTCCTCGAATTGCCGAGCGACGATGGAACTGGGCAGAATGCGTGGATCGACCGGGCCGCTGCGCTTTCGCGCGGCATGCCCCACCTGCGCGCACCCGAGCTCCCCAAAGAGGAGCGCGACCGGCTCGCCCAGGCCTGCGCCGACGCGATGAAAATCCTGGGCCGATCGGAATAGGCGACCTACGATCGACCGATACGAACGCAAAAGGAGATTCTTCATGGGAGCCAAAATGGCCAAGCCGGCGCTCGACGTCGGACTCGTCACCGCCGATGCACAGCCGCTTCTCGACTTCTATTCGGGCGTAGCCGGCTTGGAAATCCTCGAGCCACTCGAACTCCCGAACATCGGCACGATCCACAAGCTTGCCTGTGGCGAAAGCATCCTCCGCGTAATGGTGCCGGTCGAGGCACCCCGACCCGATGAATCCGCCTCGTTCTCGTCGATCGGGGGAATCCGCTACCTCACTCTCGAAGTCGATGATATCGAGGCAGCGGCCGCGGCCGTCGAGGCACTCGGGGGCTCGATCACTCTTCCGCCCTTCGAGCTTCGGCCCGGACGTCGGGTGGCACAGGTCGCCGATCCCGACGGCAACATGATCGAACTCGGCCAGGGCTGATCCAGCCAATCGGCCATCGGCCATCGGCCATCGAATGGAACGACCGCGAATCATCATGCCCCTCGACCCCACCCACGAGTTTGCCGCCAGCGACTACGACCCCTTCTCCGATGCGGTCATGCGCAACCCCTGGCCTTTTTATGCCGCGCTGCGCCGGGAAGCCCCGGTCTTCTATCTCGAAAAATACGACACCTGGTTTCTGTCCCGTTTCGAAGATATCCGGGAGAGCACGATCAGGGACGTATTCAGCGCGGAACAGGGCGTCACCCCGGAGATGGTGATCCTCAAACAGCCGCCGCCGCCCGACCCGGTCTTCTCCATGCTCGACATGCCGCGCCAGCGCGACTACCGAAGGATGTTCGTGCCGAGATACACACGACGCGCAGTGGGCAATCTCGAGGATTCGATTCGGACTCGTACCCGCAGGCTCCTCGAGCCACTCGTCGAACGCGGGAGCTTCGACGTATACCGGGATCTCGCCGACCCCCTCGCAACACTCACGATCGCCGAACTCATCGGGCTCCCCGAAGACGAGGCCCTCGATCTTCGCGCGAAGGTCGAGATCTTCATGGCGCGAAACCCCGGTCAGATCGGGACCACGCCCGAGAACGAAGAGGCTCGGATCGCACTTCTCACGCGCTTCGCAGAGATCATCCACGCCCGCAGCCAGGAATCCGACCTGTCCGGTGAGGATCATCTCTCGGTCATGCTGCGCAGCGAAATCGAGGGCCAGAAGCTCTCATTGGAAGCGATCGTCGCGGCCGTCTATACGATGGTCGTGACAGGCGCGGAGGTTGTCCCCCTCTCGGTCGCGAATGCCATCTACTATCTCTGGGAGAATCCCGATCAGCGACGCGAACTCACCCTGAACCCGGCCGAGATTCCCCATGCCTTCGCGGAAACGCTTCGCTACGACCAGCCGACGAACCTTCTGGGACGGACCGTGCGCGAGCCCGTCGAGCTTCGCGGGCAAAAGCTCTCGCCAGGCCAGGGCGTCATGTTCCTCTGGGCGTCGGGCAATCGGGACGAGAACGAATTCGAAAATGCGGACGTCTTCGACATCCATCGCCGACCGAAGCGCACGCTCTCGTTCGGCCACGGCGCGCACAAATGCATCGGCGAGCACCTGGGCAATCTAGAAGGGCGCATCCTTCTCGAGGAAATCCTCGCTGCCGTGCCGAAATACGAAGTCGTCGCGAGCGGCGCAGAACGCGCATACAGCGAGTTTCTTCAGGGCTATCACCGCATGCCGATCGAGTTCTAGCCGGCCTGGCGAATCATTCGTCCGGCGTCAGCGACTCCGCGTCCAGACCCTGATGACCCCAGTCATCGCCGCCGCCTGCAAACTCGTGTTCGACCCAATCGTCGTCGACGAGCATGCCATCCCAGCCGATCTCGACGTCGAACCCACTCGGGCCTTTCATGTAGAACGAAACCGTCTTGTCATTTCGATGGCGACCAAGCTCCGACGAGATCGTGATACCGGCCGTACGAGCTCGGTCGAGCGCCTTACCTACACCATCGAGTGTCGTCGATTCGAACATCAGATGCTGCACGCCGGAGGGTGGACCGACCTGGAGCAGCCCGAGCGAATGGTGACGCCTGGTACAACGCAGGAAGTGGATGCCCATTCCATTCGGGCCGAACTGCATATAGTCGGTCCGCTTGAAGCCCAGAACATCACGATAGAAGTCGAGTGTGGGCTCGATCTCGGCGACGTACAGGACGACGTGACCCATGCCGAGCGGGCCAGTCAGGAACTCAATGTCGCGTGTCGACTTCATCGGCTCGTCGATGATCGGGCGGCAGAAGAGTTCCAGGCGATGGCCGGCGGGATCCTCGAAGACCGCGAGATCTCCGACACTGCGGGCCTCGAGTTCTTGGGCTGTCCCCGCACGAATCGCGACACCGCGCTTCGAAATCGATTCCATCGCCGCCTCGAGATCGCTCTCGAGCGATAACTCGAAACCGAGATAGGCGAGACCCGGCGTTTGCGCAGGGTGCACAGCGAGGCGCCATTGACGTCGGTCCATCTTGAGAAAGACGCTGCCATCCGCCGCGACCCCCGCCACGTCCGGTCCCCCTTCCGTTGGGACGGGTATCCCGGCCTGGCGCGGACCCGGCGGGATCAGCGCCGGTTCGAGTCCACAGACCTCGGTCGCGAATCGACGCCACCCGATCGGATCCGGAGCATCGATTCCGACATAACCGAGACCTCCGAGGCCACCCGGAGAAAGTTGATTCGGTTGCATAACGTGGGCACTCCTTGCAGCGAAATCCTACACAATTTGAGACGGATGGTTGGGAAGTCGCGGGACGCGCGAGACACCCCGGGTGGGGCGAACCATCGCGATCAGCCGATTCCGTTCACGAGCACAGCGAAATGGTTCGAGGTCGCCGCCTGACGAATCGGAATCAGCTTTTGATACTCGCCCGATTCGTAGATTTCCCGGGCTGCTTCCATCGAGTCGAAGCTCAAGATGATCGTCTGATCGCCCGGCGTCCCTTCGAGCTTCTCGCTCTTCGGATCGATCGCGAGAATCTGGGAGACTTCGCCGATCTTCAGGATCGGGCCGGCCGCCGCAGAGTATTCTCCGTATTTCTCGGAGTTTTCAATGTTGTAGTTGACGATCAGGTACGCAGGCATCGAATTTTCCTCTTCGGCAGGAGTAGGTGGAGTCGAGGGAGTAGGTGGAGTTCGGGAGTGTAGGCGGAGTCGGGAGACCCGCGAACGGTTGGAACCCTCAGTCTAACCCGCACTCACGGTGGCTGCCGAAACGCATCCGGTGGTGTCTCGAGCGTCGCGACGCCCTTCGGCTTTCCATTCAGGAACCAACCCAGCGCCTACTTGGTGAGGAGGAGAACCCATCAGCCGAAGCAGGTGCTCTCCGGCAGGCGATCATGCAGACTCTCGACGATGAACTGGCCGAAGATCCAACGCACCCCCGCCCTCGTCCTGGCCGTCGCTCTGCTGATTGCGCTCGCCTCCATCTGGGCCTTCTACACCTCCGAGGGGGCCACGAAGGCTCGAGAACGAGCCACTCGGCTCGAGGACGCGCTCGCGAGTGGGACCCGCACCCTCGGCCCGACGCTCGAAGTCTCGATCGTCGTTGCGAATGTTTCGACCTCGGCGGAGATCGTTGAACTCGCCGGAGTCCTCGAGCCCGTTCGCTCGACCTGGGTCGCGGCGGAGATCGCCGGGCGAATCCTCGAAGTACCGGCGGAAGAACATGCGCCGATCCAGAAAGGCGGCCTGCTCGTCAAGCTCGATTCCGCTCTGCCTCGCGCGGAGTTGATCCGTGCAGAGGCCAACCTTCTGCTCGCGAAGTCCGAACTCAACCGACAGGAAAAACTCGGGATCCGGTCGGTCGCGAGTGAAGCCGAACTCGATCGCTCGATCGCAGAGGAGCGACGCGGTTTCGCCGACGTCCTCGAAGCCCGGACGCGGCTCGGTCATACGCGCATCACCGCGCCCTTCGACGGCCTCGTCAATTCTCTCGACTTCGATCCCGGCGCCTACGTTCAACCCGGAACACCGATCGCGGAGATTCTCGACCTGTCGCAGATCGAGCTCATCGTACTCGTCGGAGATCGGCAAATCGACGCACTTCGACCCGGCACGAGCGTAACGGTTCGTGCGGATGCACTCGGAAGCGTGGCCTTTACGGGCCGCGTTGCCCGCGTCGCCGGCGCTCCCCAGGACGGAAGTCAACGCTATCCCGTCGTGGTCCTCCTCGACAACGCGGAGAACGCTCTGCGCCCCGGAATGCTCGCCCAGGTCCTTATCGACGTCGGGCCGGGCCCGAAGGATGTGGGTCAGCAGGCCTAACGAACGGGGAATCGCAACTGTCCGGTCTCGATCTCGCCATCATTCTCGCCTATCTCGCAGTGGCCCTCGGCTGGGGTGCCTGGCACGCGCGACGTGCGTCTGCGAGTCCCGAAGCCTTCTTCGCGGCCGACCGTTCGCTCCCCTGGTGGCTGGCTGGCACTTCGATCGTCGCGACGACCTTTGCCGCAGACACGCCGCTGGCGATCGCCGGCCTCGTCGCCACCAGCGGCATCGCCGGGAACTGGTTCTGGTGGGCCGACGTCCTGCCGGTCGTGACCGGCGCGTTCATCGTCAGCCATCTCTGGAAACGCAGCGGCGTCCTGACCGACAACGAAATCACCGAACTGCGCTATGGCGGCCGACCCGCCGCGGGGTTGCGCCTCTTCCGCGCGCTCTATTTCGGCGTCCTGCGCAACGCGATCGTGATGGGCTGGGTCAATCTCGCCATGGTCAAGATCCTCTCGCTCGCGCTCGGCCTCGACGACGACCAGAGTCTCCTCGTGCTCGCCGGCCTCTTCCTCCTGACCGTCGCCTATACGCTCCTCGCCGGCTTGATCGGTGTCGTCCTGACCGACTTCCTCCAGTTCGGTCTCGCGCTGGCCGGATCGATCCTGCTCGCGATCCTGGCGGTCGAAGACTTCGGCGGTCTGACACCCCTGCTGGACCAGCTCGGTGGGGAAGGTGATCTACTTGCCATTTTCCCGTCTCCCAAGGACGGCGAGGTCTTCTGGGCCTTCATCGCCTATGTCGGGGTCAAGAGCTGGTCGAGTGGAAACACCGAAGGCAACGGCTATACCGCCCAACGGATCCTGGCGACGCGAAGTGAACGGGACGCGCGGCTCGCCTCGCTCTGGTACGCGATCGCTCATTTCGCAATCCGGCCCTGGCCCTGGATCATCGTCGGGCTCGTCGCCCTCGCCCGATATCCCGGACTCGAAGACCCGGAGTCGGGCTATGTACTGGTCATGCTCGATGTGCTGCCCAACGGTCTGTTGGGTCTCCTGCTCGCCGCGCTACTCGCAGCATTCATGTCCACGATCGACACGCAACTCAACTGGGGCGCGTCCTACATGACGCACGACATCTACCAACGCTTCATCGACCCCGATGCGAGCGAGCGTCGGCTGGTGACGGTTGCTCGATGGAGCATCGTCCTACTCGCTGCGATCGGCGCCGGAGCAACGCTGATGATGGATTCGGTCGCCGACGCCTGGAAACTGCTCGCGACGATCACCGCCGGAACGGGCTTGATCCTGTTGTTGCGATGGCTGTGGTGGCGGATCAATGCCTGGAGCGAGATCGCGGTCATGACGGCTTCGCTCGTTGGGGCGAACGCGGTCGATTCGTGGACGGACGTGGCGTTTCCCTTCTCACTTCTGATCGTGGTTGCGTTCGCGCTTCCGGTCGCGTTCGCCGTGACTTTTCTGACACCGCCGGAGGATCCGGAAGTGCTTCGACGCTTCTATGAACGCGTGCGACCAGCGGGATCATGGCGGCCGGTGGCGGAAGCCGCGGGGCTCCCCTTGCAGCCGCTCGGATGGCAGCCGTGGGCCGATGTGGGGGCCGCGACGATTGGGATCTACGCAGCGATCGCAGGAACGGGGTGGCTGCTGTTTGGGGATCTCCTCCAGGGCCTGATGAGCTTCGTGCTGGCGGTCGTGCTGCTCGCCTACGCCATTCGGAGTGCCAATACTGCAGATTCCGTGTAAGGCTCGCGTGCCATTCAACCCGAATGCAAGAGGAGCCCAATCGGCTAGGGGTTTTGCTCCAGGAGCTCGATCACGTTTCCGAATGGATCACGCCCATAACACCATTGATCGGGACTCTCGCCTTGAACCGGGCTATTGAAGACGACCCCGGCTGACGAAAGCGCTTCGAAATCGCTCGGCACATCGTCGCTCGAGAGTGCAATATGTGTAATTCCGATTCGATTCACAGGACGCATCTCCTCTCCGTCCTCGGAGTGCTCGAACTCGAAGAGCTCGATTTGCGTGCCACCCTTGTGGATCATGCAAACCTTGCAGGCCGCCTCGTCGATCCCGAACGGCTTCTCCATCAAACCGCCCGGAAGGGCGACATTCATGCGCACTTCGAACCCGAGCACGTCACAATAGAATGCGATGGCGTCTTCGATACTCGTGACCGCAATCGCGGCATGGTGGAGTCCCTTGATCATGGCGATCCTCCTCTTACGGCACATGGAACGTAACATCGAATTCGATGCCCGCAGCGGCAGCGACCCCGTTCGGCCCCCCGACGCCAGGAGAGGCGATCCCTCCGCGGGGAGAACCTGTCCACGCAGGCTGAGTCAACCGCTCGGGGGACGTTCTTCACTCGTCAAAGCGTGAGCATCACCTCGGCCGCCGTTTGCATGGCGCCCTCGACCAGGCCAACGGCGACGCAATCGCCGATCGCATGTAGCTTCACGTCACGCGCTCGAAGCGCCTCCGCAAGCGACGGGTCGGACCTGGCCCCACCACACACGAGAATCCGATCGGCCGGTGAGACCCGCTCGGCCCCATCGCGATCCGTCCAGCGCACACCCTCCTCGACGATTCCGTGAACGCGCGCGCCGCCCTGGAGCCGGATCCCCGACTCCCGCGCATCGTGGACATAACGCCAACGACCGACCAATCCGTTCGACGCCGCGAAGACCTCGGTCGATTCCAGGACTTCGACGTCCGCTCCCCGCGCCCGGGCCACCGTCGCGAGCGCGAGCCCGGCGCGATCGCCACCGAGCAGCACGAATGTTCGTCCCGCCTCCGAATCCGACCGACCCTCCGCGAGCCACGCGCCCAACTCGTCGACCGTCGCAACCCGCGCGTCGTCCGCACCCGGAATCTCCGGCCGATCCCAGCGTCCCCCCGTCGCGATCACAATCTCATCGAAGCCTGCGTCGACGATCGATTCCACACCGAATCGCGTATCGAGCCGAACGTCGATCCCGCCTCGCGCCATCTCTCCTTCGAACCAAGCCAACAATTCCGCGTTCGGCTCCGCGGTCGCCGCCGCCAGAACGAAACGTCCGCCAAGCCGGGACCCCGCCTCGACCAACACCACTTGATGTCCGCGCAACACGCCGAGACGTGCGGCCTCCATTCCGGCAGGCCCCCCGCCGACGACCAGGATCCGTTTCGAAACGGACGCCCGCTCGATCTTTCGCGTCGACTCGAATCCCGTCATCGCGTTCACCGCACATCGCACGTTCGAGCGCACGAAGATCTGGCTGATGCACCGATAGTGATACATGCAGGGACGAACGGTCTCGGGCGCGCCCGCCGCGAGCTTGTTGGGCAGATCCGGATCGGCCAGGAGCTTGCGTCCCATCGCCACGAAGTCCGCCTTGCCATCGGCCAACGCTCGCTCGGCCTCATCCGGGCTGAGCCGACCCACGGTGATGACTGGAATCCCCACGCGCTTCTTGACCGCAGCACCCAGCTCGAGGAATCGACCCGGGATATGGGTCGCGTGGGCTTCGGTGAAGCCGATGCCCATCGAGGGGTTCGCGTAGAGGCTCACATGGACGGCGTCGGCACCCGCGGCCTCCGCCAACTCCGCGACCCGACAGGCGTCTTCGAGGGTCTCGCCGTCGATCAGGACTTCACCGCCATTGATCCGGCACCAGACCGGGTAATCCGGACCGACCCGCGCGCGGATTGCTTCGAGGATCTCGATCAGGAAGCGGGCACGATTCTCGAGGCAACCGCCGTATTCATCACGCCGATGGTTGGTCGTCGGAGACAGGAAGTTGTCGATCAGGTAACCGTGGCCCGCGTGGAGTTCACAGGCGTCGATTCCGGCTTCCTGCGCGCGCACGACCGCCTCGACGTAGGCCGCAACCATGTCTGCGATGTGCTCGTGGGTCATCTCCTGAAAGATCACCGCGGCCCCCTTCACCTGAGCCGGAGTTCCCATCTCGTTGGCTTCCTCGGGCGTGAGCATCCCCATCAAGGGATCCGCCTGTAGAGGCTCATCGGGTAGAGAGGGGACCCACAGCGGCCGTGCGGCGATGATGTCCTCGACCGCGTTCTTTCCATTGTGAACGAGTTGTAGAGCGACCCGAGCACCGTGCTCGTGTACCCGATCCGCCAGGCGTCGCCAGCCGGGTGTATACGAATCGTCCCCGATCGCGCTCTGGCGCGGGCTCGAGAGCCCATCGGGAGCCGTCACGCCGACGGAGCCCACGATCAAAAGTGCGGCTCCACCGCGTGCACGCGCTTCGAAATAGTCGATCTGTTGATCGGTGACGTAGCCGCCAGAGGTCGCCTGATTATCCCCCATCGGACACATCAAGATCCGATTACGCAGGGTCATCGACCCGATGCGCCCGGGCGCAAGGAGGTTCGGGTGATTCATGGTCCCTCCTGAAGTTCGGATTGCCACACGGCCAACGGGGATTCAGCAGCCGCGCGATTCGCCTAACGCTGCTTGAACTCGACCAGGATCGCGTGGTAGGTCTGATCGCCGGTATTGAAGGCATCCTCGACGGAACCTTCGGGCAGAACGGCCGCCGTCTGTGACTCGATCTCGATGGAGATTCGCTCATCGCCGTGGAGCGTCGGATGGCCCGGAACGGGCACCACGTCGAGGCTCGAGCCTGTGACAGTCACGAGGGCGTAGGGCAGCTCATGTCGATGGGGGCCCGTCGCCGCACCGGGCTCGATCACTTGATCCCACACCCGAACGCGCTCGTCTTCATACACGATACGGGTCGCGATCGGTCCCAATTCGATCCGCGAATCGGCGTCTGTGGCTTGGTCACTCATGCCGATCGACTCTACCACATGGGAATCAAGCCGATCTCACAGGCATATGGATGGCACGAGCTGTTCAGGCCGGCCCATTCCATCCCCGCGTCGAAACCCTTCGCTTCCTCTATAGTCGAGCGATGCTCGCAGGGTCGTTCGATCGACCGAGTGACGCTGCAATCAGCCCGGTCCCCCCGGACCGTGCGAGACCAGGAGACCGAGATGGCTGACATCGACCGCAGAGCAATCGTCTACCAGCCCAAACCACGCCCCGACTGGGCCCTCGAATTCATCGACGTGGGGCGACAGATCGACGCCCCCAGTGT
>Ga0114950_10000567_pt1 | contig 25722 bp, 20 predicted proteins | sample N075metaG_FD_83503 | JGI IMG/M metagenome (GOLD analysis project Ga0114950, IMG submission 83503) | Deep subsurface microbial communities from Kermadec Trench to uncover new lineages of life (NeLLi) - N075 metaG | ecosystem: Environmental > Aquatic > Marine > Ocean trench > Sediment | place... | reverse complement strand
GGTTACCCCAGGCTCGGTCGCCAGCCGTACCGCTTCGCGCTTGTACTCGTCTGAAAACTTCCTTCTGCTCGCCATGACACGCCTCCGACCGCATTATCGGCCTTTTAGATGTGTCCGCGAAATCAGGGGAGAACCCATTCTGATTCTTCCGCCAGAGGAGGATCAACCCGCAGGCTAGAATCCGACGGGAAAGAAATTTCGAAACCTCGATCCGTGAAGAGCAGCAGGAGGATAATTAGGGCGGCAATGGCCAGCACCGGATTCTTCGAGAGCTTCGAATACTTCTTAGGCATCACTCTCCGTCCACTCGCAGACCATTCGCAGACTCACCGCCTTGATCACCGAATCAACGAAGCTCGCGACCAACAGCAAAACGCTGCAAAATCAATGAGTTCGACTGGTAGCGGTGGGCGGACTTGAACCGCCGACCTACGGCTTATGAAGCCGCCGCTCTAACCGACTGAGCTACACCGCCCCAATTCGACTCGTGAGGGCCACCGGCTGGATCGAACCTTGCGGGATCCAGCGGGACCTTCGGATTCCGACGAACGTCGGGCGGCGCAGCTTAGCGCAGCTCTTCGTCTGTCCCAGTCTCGCTGGCCATCTCGACACCTGCGTCGCTCTCGAGTAGCTCGGTCAGTGCGGCCTCGAGGGCCTCGATGCGAAACTCGAGATCCTCGATCTGGCTATCCGAAGGCAATTCGTCCGAAGATGCGGCCGCGAGAGGCGCGCCCCCGGGTCCGAGGGCCGCCGGATAGACGCTTTCCCCGCGCACGAATCGGCTGACCTTACCGGCGAGTTCGTCGAGATCGGGGATGATCTCCCCGATGCTGCCCGAATGGACGAAGATCTCTCGCAGCGGCGTGCGCTGCTTATCCTCGGAGACCGCGGCGCATTGCACATCCAGGCTCGCCCCCTGTCCAAAGCGCGTGAAGGATCCGAAGAGCACGTAATCGGCGTCGACCTTGCGCGCCAGGGCAATCGCGCGCACGTGGTCCGTCGTCCCCCGACTGTCCGCGTCCGGTCGAACCAGGTCGATCGAACCGATTCGCGAGAAACGGGACGCGAGCATGTCCGCGAGTCCGTCACGTAGATATCCCGGGTCCTCGGCGCTGTGGACCACGACCGGGAGCAGCAGGAGCCGCGGCTCGTCCGCGGCGGCGGCTCCAGTCGCCCATCCCGCGCCGATCGTACTCGCGAGAACGAGCATCAGAACGAGGCTCCGTGCGCAGGAGAGAACCGACTCGTCATGATCCCAGACTGGGCGACTGTGCTCTTCCGGCCGCGACCGCATGCGAGACATTGCTGGATTCCCCCTCACCCGCCGGGTCGGCGAGGCGGGCGGATTCTCTGGGATCCGCTGCCGAGCGTCAACCTTCGGAATTCGCGTCCGCCGAGGCCTCGACGCGATTCGCGTCGCCCGACGGAAGCCGCACGTGGAAGGTCGCGCCCTCCCCGGCCGTGCTTTCGACTTCGATCGACCCCCCGTGATCGGTGATGATCTGGTGGGAGATCATCAAGCCCAAGCCGGTTCCCTTGTCGGGATCCTTGGTCGTAAAGAAGGGGTCGAAGATCCGCTCGAGGTTCTCCTCCGAGATCCCCTCGCCCGCATCCCGGAAGCCGATCCGAACGCCCGTGGGCGCTTCGATGGGACCGTCGGAATCGACCGTGATCGTGATCGTGCCGCCTTCGTGGCTGGCCTGGATGGCGTTGAGCGACAGGTTCAACACGACCTGATGGATCTGATCCCGGACCGCGACGATCTCCGGCAACCCGTCGGCCTGGACGCATTCGATCGTCACGCCTGCGCGCTCGGTCTCGCGCTGGAGTAGCCGCGTCACCTGGCTCACGATCTCGCAGACGTCGAACTCTTCGCGGGCCAGCGCCGGCCCCGGCCCTCCGCGTCCCAGCCGACTCATCGTCTCGACGAGCCCTCGAATCCGCTCGAGCTCGCCACACGCCAACTCGTGATAGTCGCCCCAGAAACTCGGGTCATCGGTCTCGCGTTTCTCGGGCGCCAGACTGAGGAAGGTGTTGATCGAGACCAGTGGGTTGTTGATCTCGTGGGCGAGCCCGGCGGCCAGTGTGCCCAGCGTGCCCAACCGATCCACTCGGCGCACCTGGGCGCGCGAACGGCGCAGGTCGTCGACCAGACGCGCGTTCTCGATCGCGATCACCGCCTGCATCGCCAGCCCTTCGATCAACATGCGCCCATCCACACCCAGCCGCTGGCCTCCGCGCCGGTTGTCGACGGCGAGCGCACCGACCACGCGCTCCTTGCCCATCAGCGGCACGACGAAGACCTCGTCCGCCGAGACCTCGGTCAACCACGCACGCACCGGAGCCTCGAGTTCCATCGCCTCGCCGTCGAGCAGAAGCTGCGAGTCTCCCTTCAACAGACGGTCGAGGAAGGCCGGCGCCGTTTTCGAATTGAATTCGATCGAACTCAAGCGATCGGCGACCTCGTCATTCGGCTCGTTTGCTCGGAAGCGCAGTCGATCATTCGATTCGCCGTCGAGCAACAGGAGAGAATAACCATCGAAGTCGAGTTCTTCACGCAACGCCGTCAACAGTGTTTCATGAAGCCGGCCGCAATCGATGTCGCGATGAATCGTGCGCGAGAGTCGATTCAGGATCATCAGCTCTTTGAGCAGCGTCGCCCGCTCCGCCTCGAGGGCATACGCCTCGATCGCGCGCTGTACGGTGAGCCGCAGATCGTCCGGCTCCCAGGGCTTCGCGACATAGCGGTAGATATTTCCGTCGTTGATCGCTTCGCTGAGGATCTTGGCGTCACCGTAGGCCGTGACCAGAATTCGCAAGGCGCGGGAATCCAGTTCGCGCACACGGCGCAGGAACTCGACGCCCTCGATGCCGGGCATCCTCTGGTCCGACAGGACCACCGCGACCGGGTGCTGCGAAAGAAGCTCGAGCCCCTCCTGGGCACTGCTCGCCGTCAGCACGGTGAAATCGCGTCGGAACGTCAACTCGAAGATCCGGAGATTGTCGCGCTCGTCGTCGACGTAGAGGACCGGATATTCTCGGTGGTCCATCAATCTGGAGGGCTTGGGTCGCATCCGGGCCTCGCACGGAACGCCAATCTGACCGCCACTCCCCAAGAGTGGCCGCACCGATCCCCGCCCGTGACTACGAGGTCCGCCGTGGTCTCAGATCGGCCCATTCTCAAACCGAATTGAGAAAAACTTCGACGCGATCGCACGCGACCCACGAGTCTTTCAGGTCGTAGAGCGGCAACCCGGCGGCAACGCAGGGCCCATCCCGGGGCAACCCCAAGTTTAAGGTATCACTTGAGCTTCTAGAGAGGACGATCGGGGCCAGCGACGGGGGCGGAAACGCGCCTCGCAAGCCCGAAAATGCGCAGCGGATGCGCCCGCCGCGATCAGCTGAGCTCGATCTGGCGGGTCGCGACACCCGCCTCCTCGAGCAGCGCGAGTGAGATCTCTCCGAGCGGGTAGTCGCTCTGGAAGATCACCTCGGCGAGCCCGGCGTTGATGATCATCTTCGTACATTGCAGGCAGGGAGAAAACGTCGTGTAGATCGTCCCGCCCTTCAGCGTGACCCCGTGGTAGGCGGCCTGGGTGATCGAATTCTCCTCCGCGTGGGAGCAGAGACATTCGTCGAGACGAGTGCCGCCCGGCGCGAGATCGTTGCAACGCGGACAACCGCCTTCGTTGCAGTTGGTCGTGCCGCGCGGCGTTCCGTTGTAGCCGGTCGAAATGATCCGTTTGTCGGAGGTCACGACCGCCGCGACCTTGCGCTTCACACAGTTGCTGCGCGTGGCGACGACGCGCGCAATGCCCATGAAATACTCATCCCAGTCGGGACGGGAGAAGCCCAGGTTGGCGCCGACCCAGGACTGGATCTGGCGCTGGAATTCATCCAGGGAACTGTCGTTCGTGAGCCGGACGCTGGCCTCCGCCTCGACCGCATCGAGCTGTTGGGCGTTCGGATCCTCGCTCCCGCGCTCGCGCTCTTCGAGCCTTTCGAGTTCCCCGACGGAGGCCGGGTCGCCGGATCGGCCGCGGGCGACCATACGGTCGAATCGGGTCTCGAGCTTTGCGTCCACCCAGACCAGATGAAAGGCGTGGCCGGTCGTTTGCGCATGGTTGCGGAGAATTTCGACTTCGACGGGATGGCGGATCGAATCGATCGCATAGTTTCGATCCGGCAGGAGTTGTTTGACGAGGCCCTGGGCCAGCGCACCGGGCCCCGCCTTGCGGCGCATTTCCTGACCGGTTTCGATCATGCGCTCGCGCGTCTCGACGACACCGCGGTCGGCCAGCTCCTTTCGGATCGCATCCGAGAGCGAGAGTACCGTGAAGCTCCGTGTTTCGAGAAATCGGACGAACTCGCCCTTGCCTGCCCCATTGCGTCCCGCGACTCCGATGATCATCGCGCCATGGTCCCCGATCACGCGGGGGCGGGTCAAGAGGAGGCCGCATGCCTGCACCGGATCCCGGCCGTAATCGTTGCCGCTCGCGCGCGGATCTGGCAGGCTGCGCGCATGCGGATCTTCGTGACCGGCGCCTCCGGATTCGTCGGGCAGAAGCTTCTCCCCGTGCTCGCCGCCGCGGGCCATGAGCCGATCGGGGCCGACCGCGAGGTCGACGTCACCGACGCCGCAAGGCTCGGCCGGGCACTCGCCGAGCAGACCCCGGACGCGGTGATCCATCTGGCCGCCATGAGCAGCGTCGCACGCTCCTGGCAAGAACCCCGGGCCTGCTACCAGCTGAACTTCGTCGGAACGCGCACGCTTCTTCGCGCCGTCGAGGCCGAGGTGCCCACGGCGCGCGTCCTGTTGATCGGATCCGCGGACCAGTACTCGGCGACCTCTGCCCGATCCCGCCCGCTCGACGAGTCGACGCCCCTTCGACCGCGCTCCCCCTACGCCCGTACGAAGGCCGCCGCGGAGCTGCTCGGCCGCGAGGCCGCACGCCGCGGCCTCGACGTCGTGCGGGTACGCGCCTTCAACCACACCGGGGCGGGCCAGTCGGATCTCTTTGTCGTCTCGAGTTTCGCGCGACAGGTGGCGGCGATCCGGCTCGGGATCCAGGCGCCCGTAATGCGGGTCGGAAATCTGGCGTCGGTGCGCGATTTCCTCCACGTCGACGATGTCCTGCGCGCCTATCTGGCACTACTCGAACCGAGCGTGCCAGCCGACGTCTACAACGTCGCAAGCGAGCGCTCGACATCGATCCAGGAAATCCTCGATCAGCTGATCGAGATGGCGGGGATCGACGCGCAGGTCGAGACCGACCCGGCGCGCTGGCGCGAAACCGATTGGCTGGTGGGCGATGCCCGCAAGCTGCGCGATGCGACCGGTTGGCAGCCGGAGATTCCGCTCGAAGCCATTCTCCGCGAACTCTATGAAGATTGGCTCGCGCGAGAAGGCTCCGTAGGAGAAAGCGCCGTATGAGAAAGCCTCCCGTGCGCCGGCGTCATGTGAAGGGAGCGCGTTCGCGTCCCGAGCCGACGTGCGACTCGCGAACACGTCTGCCTGATCCCGGTCCCGATCCGGCAGGAAGCGATCACGCGGGAGCCAGGCAGAGTCCGATCCAGCGACCGGTGGCGTCTTCGCGAACGCGGCGCCCGGCCGCGACCCATCCCTCTTGCGCGAAGCGGTCGAGCACTTCCGCGACATCCTCTTCGAGCAACCCCGCGAGCACCAGGCGACCCTCCGACGCGAGCCGGCGGACGATCGACGGCGCGAGGGGGAGCATTTCAAGCTTCAAGAGGTTGGCCAGCACCAGCGGATATGCTGCTTCGCTTTTGGCGAGCGCCTCGATGGGACCCGTGAAGAAGAACACGCTCCGCTCGAGTCCGTTGTCGTGGGCGGCTTTGCGGGCGGCTTCGATGGCCACCGGGTCGAGATCGAATCCGACCGCGCGATCCGCCCCGAGCGCAACCGCCGCCAGCGCCAACACGCCACTCCCGGTCCCGACATCGAGCATCCGGTCGAATCGAGCACCCTCCTCTCCGTCGCCCATCAGCGCATCCATCCACTCGAGACAGAGAACGGTCGAAGCGTGCGCGCCGGTGCCGAAGGCCTGGCCCGGATCGATCACGATCTCGCGCTGGCCCGCTTCGAGGGCGACTTCGATGAAGGGGGGACGGATGACCAGACGTCTCGAGATCGTCACCGCCTCCAGTCCCTCCTTCCAGGCCTCGCTCCAGTTCACCGCGGGCAGCGCCTCGGCGGCGTCCACCCGCGTCGTCGCTGGCGCGATCTCGAGTAGCGCACGTCGGATCTCCTCGATCCGATCCGGCACGACGTAGATGCAGGCCCGAAAACGCTCATCGACGTCCTTCTCCTCGGCGCCGCCCGCCCCGAGTTCGAAGGCCTCCGCCAACAACCACTCGCGTTCGACGGCCTCGGCGCAGTCGATCCAGAAGCGGCGGTACTCTTCATCCATGCTTTCCGTGTCGTCCATGCGATTTCTATCCCTCGCGCTCGTGTTGCTTTCGAGCCTCTGCCTGAGTGGCTGTTATTACGGGCATCTCGCCTCCGGCCAGATCAAGATCCTTTGGCAGCGCCAGCCGCTCTCGAAAGCCCGGATCGATCCCGCCCACCCGGAAGATGTCCGCGCACTCCTGGGCCTCGTCGAATCCGTGCGCCGCTTCGCGATCGAGCTCGGCTTGCGCGTCGACCAGCAATACACGAGTTATGTCGATTGGCCGGGTGACCGGATCGTGACCACGATCGTGCGCACCCGCGCCGGCAGCCTCGAAACGGTCCCCTGGTGGTTTCCCATGGTGGGCCACCTCCCTTATAAGGGCTACTTCGACCGGGCGCGGGCCGAGGCCGAAGCCGAGCGGTTGACCCGAAGCGGCGAGTTCGAAGTCTGCGTGAGCGGCGTCACCGCCTACTCGACGCTCGGCTGGCTCGACGATCCGGTCACCCAACCGATGCTGCGACGCGGCGCGGCGAGCCTCGCCGAAACGCTCTTTCACGAACTGGTCCACACGACGGCCTTTCTCGCCGACGAGGCGGACTTCAACGAGAGCGTCGCCCAGTTCATCGGCCAGCAGGCGGCGATCCTCTTCTTCGAAGAAGCGGAGCGGACCTCAACCCCAAGCGGGGCCGAAACCGGGGCCGAGACCGGTGAACCGGAACTCCCCCTGCCCTCCGCCGCGCGCGTGCGTGATTCGATCGCGGACCGGTTGCTGATTGCGGAGTACACGATCGCGTTCAAGGATCTCGTGGTGGCCCTCGCTGGCCACACCGACCGCACACGCCTGCGCGCCGAAGCGGAGGTGGCGGCCCGTGCCGAGTTGGCACGGCTCCCCTTGCGGGTGCTGGATGCCGAGCGAGTCGCTTCGGCGGCGCGGCTCTCCGACGCGTGCCTCGCGCTGCGTGGAACCTACCTGCGGGATCTGCCGCGGCACGCGCGGGTGCTCGCCTCTCTCGACGGCGATCTCCCCGCAATGATCGAGCGGCTCCGACTCTGGGCAAAGGAATCGAGACCGGGGGCGGACTTCTTCGTGGATCCAATCGTCGAGACGACTGCGCGCGCCGCGGATTCATCGAGTCGCACGCAGCCCATCGCCTCGACCCGATGAGGCGCCCGCCCGCCCGACCGCAAGCGTGCCGTCAGTGGCCTACGAGTTCCACGATGCCTTCTTGCACGAGGCCGCGGAAGATATCCAGGCAGGCTTCGGTATCGACGAGCGCATCGTGGGCCCCCTCGATCTCCTGCCCCGTGTAGTGACGATAGGCTTCCGCGAGCGTCGGCCATTTATAGCCGTATTTGCCCGGGAGCTTCAGCACGTCTGTCGAGGCTTCCTTCGTGCAGACGTGCTGTCGGCCGTCGAGGCGATTCGGTTTGTTGCCGATCCGGTAGAGCGCCGTCTTCATGATCGATGTATCGAAGGAGAGGTTGTGGGCCACGATGATATCGGCCCGCATGCACGCCTGATTGAAGAGCGAACAGGCCACGACCGGTGCGACCCCATAACGCGCGCAATCTTCTTCGGAGATCCCATGGGCTTCTCGGGCACCCGGCTCGATCTTGACGCCGTCGGCCAACTGCACCAGCAGTGAATGGCGGGCACGCGGCTTCCAATCCGATGTCTCGACGAGCAGCATGCCGAGTTGGATCAGATCCGGCTGGCTTCGATCCTCGGGCGGCTTGCGAAATTGCACCATGCCGGTCGTCTCTGTGTCGAAGATGAGTGCCTTCATGGATTCCCCTCACTCGCGATCCGTCGACCGCTTCCCAGAGTGCGTGGTAGCACAATGCGGCCTGCGCCTCAGCGACTGGCGGCTTCCCGAGCAGCCGCCTTCGCGGTCGCCCGACGCAAGCGATCGCCTTCGACGACCGACAGCAATGCGGGCGCGACGAGCAGATCGGCCAGGAAGGCGACCACGGCGGCGAATGCGGAGAGGAGCCCGAAGATTCGGATATTCGTCATCTCGCTGAGGCCGAAAACCGAGAAGCCCGCCGTCAGCACGAGTGAGGTAAAGAGCAGTGCCGAGCCGGTCGTGCGCAGCGTTTCCCGTACGGCCCCTTCCAGATCCCCCGTCTCCTCGAAATAGCGATGGAATTTGTGCATGAAGTGGATCGTGTCGTCGACGGCGATTCCGATCACCATCGCACCGACCAACATCGTTGTCATGTCGAGTGGCAAGCCGAGCCATCCCATCACGGCCAGCACCGACACGATCGGGAGCAGATTCGGAATCATGCTCACGAGACCGCGCCGAAGACTTCCGAGCAGCAACATCATCAGCGGCGTAATGATGCCAATCGCGAAGGCGTAAGAGCGGACCATGCTGACGATCACGGAATCAAAGATCGTCGCAAGGAGAGTCATCAGACCCGTGATCTGATAGTCGGCCACCCCCGCGAGTCGCCGCGCCAGCAATTCGTCGACGTCCTCGAGAAATTTCGGAAAGAGCAGCGCATCGACGAAGGGGACTCTCAGATTCAGGCGTGTCATCCGATACTCGGAATCCACCCATTCCTCGGTGTCGTCACTTCCACTGTTCTCGAAGAGCAGGAGCTCCTGGGCGACCGCTTCCCGGGAGGCCGGAATGACGCGCATTTCGGGGCGGCCCTCGTTCAGCGCCTGGTGTGTCTCCTCGACGATGTCGAGAATGGAAAGCGAATTCGTGATGACGATGGGCGGGACGGCCAGGTTCCCGATCTCGAGGATCAGCCGGTCGAGTTCGGCCAGGAATTCGGGATCGTAGAGGCCGCCCGGCTCGCGGGTATCGATCATGATGTCGAGCGACACCGATCCCCCGAGATGTTCGTCGATCGCGAGGAAGTCCAGGCGAGTGCGATCGGCGTCGGGAAACCACGAAAGACTGTTGTGGCTGAAGGTCGTCTGGAGCGCGCCGAGGACGGCGAACAGGATGAGTCCCGATGTCGGAACGAGAATTCGCCAGGGCGAGCGACACGCGAAGCTTCCCGCCGACACCAGCATGGATTCGAAGGGGAAAACGCCGCGGGCGGCCTGCCCGCGGCGGGGAACGGGCAGCGGGAAAATCGCCATCAGAGAAGGCAACAACACCATCGTGTAGACGAACGCCAGCAAGACCCCGATCGGGGCAAGCACGCCGAGATCCTGAATGGCGGCCATGTCCGCGGTCATGAAGGACGCCATCCCCACGGCGGTCGTGAGACTCGTCATGAAAACTGCGAGACCCGAGTGCCCGATCGCACGCGCAATCGAATCGGCCTCGTTCATACCCTCCATTCGAAAGCGGTAGACGATTGCGAGAATATGAACGGCGTCGCAGACACCAACGGTCAGCAGAAAGACGGGCAGAATCTGAACCACCGTCGAGCCCGGAATCTCGAGTAAGACCATCACGCCAAGTGTCGCAACGAGCGAGAGAACGACGACCAGGAGAGGCAGGACGATTCCGCCGAACCGGCGGAAGAGCAACCCGAGGACGACACTCATCAGAAGAAGCGTCGCCGGCAGGAAACGGCGGAAGTCCCGCTCCATGCCCTGGTTGATTCGGTACGTCAGCGGCAAAGCACCGGCCATATGAAGACGGAAATCGGGCGATTCGAATCGATCCATCACCGCGTAGAGACCGGCGACCACCTGATCGCCCTCCGCCGACTTCAAATAGACCGGCGCCCCATCGACTGCGCCCGCGTCGTCCCCGAAGCCCGAGAGTTCCTCGATCTCGGGCGAATCGGCCGAATATGTATCCGGCGTGACGACGATCGCCGTGACCCTCGCGTCGGCGGAGATCAAGGTGTTTCGATAGAGCGGGTTCGAGAGCACGCGCTCCCGAAAGCGCATCAGGTCGGACTCGCTCTGGGGCCAGTCCTCGAGCAGTTCCCCAACGACGAGTCCGCCTTCCTCGCCGCGCGTGAAGCGCGCATTGATCAGGCTCTCGACTTCTTCGACGAAGGGAACCTCGACTTCGATCGCGTCGTGCACCTCCCGCAGCCGTTCGAGAAAGTCGAGCCCGAACAGATCGGGAGTTTCGATTGCGATGATGATTCGGTCATCGCGTCCGAACTGATCGCGAAAGGCGTTGTACGCGACGACGGCCGGATCGTCGTCCAACAAGAAGGACTCGGTCGAATTGTCGATCGTCAGTTGGGGGATGAAGCTGACGATCCAGAGCGTGCCCCCGACCGAAGCGATCAACGCGGGCCAGCGATGTCGAACGACGAAATAGCCCCACCGCTCGAAGAGGGCTTCGAACCGACCCCGCCAACCGCGATCGCGATTCGCTGCGCTCGCCATTCGGTCTTCGCTCGACATCTCGCGGATCCTCCGGTCTGGACACGTTCGGGGCAGAGGCGCCTCCGATCCGATTCACCGGCCCGGCTGTCGAAGGAAGCGGATCGCACGATACAGCCTGTTCTCTCGACTCTTCATCCGGCGCAACGATCCGTGGCGTCGCACACCGATCCGCCACCGTCGACAACGCTGAGAACGCCCTTTTCGACGTACCTGATCTGGGGTTTACTGCAACCCACCCCGCTGGTTTCGACCGGGTACCGGCCGTTCCAGAGCGCTCGTCCCAGACGGTTCACGAGTCCCAGACGGTTCACGAGTCCCAGACGATGGAGGATCCTTGATGTTTGGCCGATTCCGAATAGAGATATCTCGCCCCGATCGATCGGTGCGGTTTTCTCTCTTCTCGATCACAGCGTCCGCAACGGCTCTCTGCCTCGTTGCGATGACCACGTCGGGCGCCAGTCTCGCGGCCGAGCCGGCGCCACCCCCCGACGACGCACAGGCGCGCGCCATCATGGTGCGCGTCGACGAGCGTGACGATGGGGACAACCAGACCTCGAACCTGCAGATGGTGCTGATCGACAAGCGCGGAAAGCAGCGCATCCGTGAACTTCGCTCCTTCTCGAAGGACAAGGGCGAGGACACGCACTCGATGATGTTCTTCCTGAGCCCCCCCGACGTCAAGGACACCGGCTTCCTCACCTACGACTACGACGATCCCGATCGGGACGACGATCAGTGGCTCTATCTCCCCGCGCTCAAGAAGACCAAGCGAATCGCCTCGAGCGACAAGAGTGGCAGCTTCATGGGCTCCGATTTCAGTTATGCGGACATGACGGACCGCCCGCTGGAAAAGTACACCTATCAACTTCTCCAGGAGAGCGAGGTCGGCGGTCACCCGGTTTGGGTGATCCAGTCGACTCCGATCGACGACGACGAGATCGATGAGACCGGCTACACCAAGTCGATCCAGTTCGTCCGCAAGGACATCGACTTCGTGATTCGCGCCAAGACCTGGGTCAAGAAGGGCAAGCGGAACAAATACATGGAAGTCCAGGAACTCGAGCAGATCGACGGTATCTGGGTTCCGACCGTGATGACCATGACGACCAAAAAGGGCAAGCAGACGCTTCACAAGACGATCCTTCGGACGAGCGATGTGAAGTTCAACCAGGACCTCGATTTCGATCTGTTTACGGTTCGCGGGCTCGAAAACGGTCCCTGATTGGTGAAGAGCCTGTTCACGGTTCACCGCGGGCCCCTTCGCACGATCGCGCCCCACCCCAATGCGATCCGGACGTGGGCGCTCGTCAGCTGTGCGGCGTTATTCGTGATTTCGCCCGCGCTCGCGGACGACGAAGACGTCGATGATCTGATGGGGGGCTTCGATGACGACTTCGACGTATCGATACTCGAAGACCTCGAAGAGGAAATGCCCGCCTGGATCGCCGCCCTGCCCGGCGGCAAGATCCTCTACGAGCGAGTCGAACTGAGCGGCTCGATCGCCGCCGGGGCCGTCTGGAACTACCTCTCCCACACGGTGCCCGACGGCCATGGGGCGGGCGGGCGCACCGACTACGGCGGCTTGTCGCGACTCGACCTCGACGGCTTCCTGCAGCTCGACATCGAGCTTCCCGGCGACTGGCAGATTCGCGCCGAAGCCCTGGGTTGGTACGACTTTGTCTATCGGATCCAGGGACGCAACGGCTACAACGGGGCCGTACTCGACGTCTATGAGTGGCAGGTCGACAGTGGTGAGGTCTACCTCACAGGTCCCCTGCACGAGAATGTCGACATCACGGCCGGGCGCAAGATCGTCAACTGGGGTCGCTCGGACACCTTCCGCGTGGTCGACGTCATCAACCCACTCGACCAGAAAGAGCCGGGCCTCGTCGATATCGAAGATTTGCGGCGTCCGGTCGTGATGGTCAAGCTCGACGCGACCGCGGGCCCCTGGAGCGCTCAGTTCATGGTCATCCCCGAACACCGCTACGATCGGTTGCCGCCGCCCGGCAGCGACTTCTATCCCGAGGCCCTGGCGAGCGGGCCCTTCGCCCGAAACATCGAGACCAACCGCCGCAGCGACTTCACGGGAACGCCGGGGCTGGCCGGAAAGATCGACGGTCGATTCAGCGGCTGGGATTTTTCGATCTACGGGGCCTACGTGGATGAGAACTCGTTCACGCTCGACTTCGAACCGACGACCGGACTCCGCTTCGAACCCAATCGGATCGGCATGTTCGGGGCCGGCGCCAACTACACGCGCGGACCCTGGCTCGTAAAGGCGGAGTTCGCATGGCTCTCCAACTACAGCGTGCTGCGGATCGATCCGATCCCGCCAGGCGGGGTCTTCCGGCACGAACGGGACCGCATCGACAGCATGATCGGGATCGAATACTACGGTCCCGATCAGCTCACCCTCGCGCTCGAGATCGTGAACCGGCATTTTCTCAAGTACCCGGGTGACACGGCTCTTCTCGAGATCCAGGAGCAGAGCGATTTCGAAACCGGCCTCCGCATCAGCCGTCCCTTCTTCCGCGAGCGGCTCGATGTCACCCTGCTCGGCGTGGCCTTCGGCGAGGACCTGCGCGACGGCGGAATCTTTCGTGCCTCCGCGGATTTCGAACTCACCGACTCCTGGAAGCTCGAAGGCGGCTGGATCGTCTATTTCGGCGGCCCCAGGGACGGCCTCGGCTCGTTTGATTCGAATGACCGCATCTTTGGGAAGGTCAAATACAGCTTCTAGTTCGCTGCGGACGAGCGCCTTTGTCTGCTGTGCCGGGCGTCCCGGCCGGGACGGTTGAGCTAGGCGATCACCACAGCCCGATGTTTTCGTGGGGGACTTGCGTTCGAGTTGCGGGGGCCTGAAGCGCGCGCGGGGGCGCTTCGTGTGTTGCGTCTGTTGGTGGCTTGGCTGTCTCATGGCAAGCGGGGTCGGAACCGAAACGAGCCTTGGGGCGGCGGCGACGTGTCGGCCCGGGGAGTCTTGATTCGATGAATTCTTCGCAATCCAGGATCGGATCGGCGCGAAACGCGGCCGAACTCACCGCCCGCTGGAAGAGCGAGATCGAGCGCGCGGTCCACGGCAAGTCGGAGGTCGTCCACAAGGCGGTTCTGTGTCTGCTCGCCCGGGGGCATCTGCTGCTCGACGATGTTCCGGGCGTCGGCAAGACGACCCTCGCCCAGGCCCTCGCGCGCACCGTCGATGGCGACTTCCGCCGCATCCAATTCACCAGCGACCTGCTCCCGGGCGATCTCACGGGCATGACGATTCCCGAGACCCTAACGCCCGGCACCGCGCCGACCTTTCGTTTTCAGCCGGGCCCCCTCTTCGGCCACCTCGTACTCGCCGACGAAGTCAATCGCGCCAGCCCGAAGACGCAGTCCGCACTGCTCGAGGCGATGAGCGAAAATACCGTGAGCGTCGACGGGGTGAGCCACGCGCTGCCTTCGCCCTTTTTCGTGGTCGCGACGCAGAATCCGCTCGAGCATCACGGAACCCATCCGCTGCCCGAGAGTCAACTCGACCGATTCCTGATGCGCCTCTCGCTCGGCTATCCGGATCGCGAACACGAAGCCCGCGTGCTGATGGAAGACCCGAGCGTGCACGCGCTGCCGGGGCTCGAGAAGATCCTGAGCACGGCTGACCTGATCAAGCTGCAGGACGCCACCGAGCTCGTCAAGCTCGAAGAGAGTCTGCTCGGCTACCTGCTCGACCTGGTCGAGGCGACCCGACTTCACGAAGCGCTCTCGTTAGGCGCGTCGACACGAGGCGCCCTCGCCCTGCGCCGCGTCGCCCAGGCAAATGCGTTGGTCGACGGTCGCGACTACTGCATCCCGGAGGACGTGCGCGACCTGGCCGTCGATGTGCTCGCCCATCGCGTTTTGGTTCAAGCGCGCGGCGGTCTCCAGCCCGAAGCCGAAGAGTCCCGGTGGGTCCTGAGCGAGATCGTCGACCGGGTCCCGATTCCCCTCTGATGCGATCCCGACGCGGATTCCGCTCACCGCGCTCGCTTCGCGCGACGCGAGCCGGCTGGTGTTTCATCGCGATCATCTTCGGAGTCGGCTTCGCCGCCCTGAATACGGGTAACAACCTGCTCTATCTGGTGCTGGCCCTGATGCTGGCGTTTCTGGTGCTGTCGGGGCTGCTCTCCGAAACATCGCTGCGCGGCATTCGGGTCGAGCGGGTTCTGCCGCGCGAGTTGATCGCGCGCAGCCCCAACCGGATCGTGCTTCGTATCCACAACGAGCAGAAATACGTTGCTTCCTTCGCGGTCGCCCTCGAGGACCAGATCGAAGCCGAACGGGGTCCAGAGTCCGCGGGCCGAAGCTTTGCGCTGCGGGTGGGCCCGGAAGAGAGTGTGGATCGAAGCTATCTCTTCGAGCCCAGACGACGGGGTGAGCTGCAATTCGACCGGCTGCGTGTGTCGACACGCTTCCCCTTTGGCCTTTTCGTGAAGTCCGCAGAACTCGACATCGAGCAGGCCGCCCTCGTCTTCCCCCAGATCTTCCCGATCCGCGCCTCGCGGGAAGACAGCCAATCCGACTGCGTCGCCGCGGAACAAAGCGGGAGCGCGCCACGGGGAGACGATGTCACCGGACTCCGCGAATTCGTGCCGGGGGATTCGCTCGGCCGGGTGCATTGGAAACGCAGTCTACGTCTCGGTCGACTCCACGTGGGCGAACGCGAGGGGGATGCCGCAGAGGAGATCGAAGTGTTCTTGCGCCTGCCCCGAAACGCCTCTGCCGAAGCCACCGAAGACGCGATCGCACGGGCTGCGTCCGAAGCGGTCGCTTATCTCGAGGCCGGCCTGCGCGTCGGCCTCCGCTCTGCGACCGCCTGGTTTCCCCCGTCGACGGGATCGGCACACCGCGGCGAGCTTCTGACCTATCTCGCGCGGGTCACCCCGGAATCGTTGGATCGCTCCGGCATGACCTCGTCCGGATCTTCCAACGCCGCCACGGGAGCCCCATGACCCGGCGGGATCTTCGCGGCGCGGTGGAGGCGCCGAGACCGGCTGCGGCGTGGCTGATGTCGATCATCTCGAGTCTCACGCTGTGGGTGACCGAACAACTGCCCATCTGGGTGATCGGCATCCAATGCGCCGCCTTTCTCGTCAGCTATGCGACGCGATTGAATCCGCCGGCCTTCCGACACAGCCCGATCTGGCTGAACATTTTCATGGCGGGCATCACAGCAGTCACGATCCGCTCCGCACTGGCGGGCAACCCCGCCACGATCTCCCTCGCCTACTTCACGTCGCTTGCCCAGGGCCTCCAGCTGCTCGACGCCCGCCCTCGAAAATCCGAATTCGTACTCGTCGCCCTCGCGCTCTTTCAGGTCATCCTCGCCTCGAACCTGACCGACAGCGTCTTTTTCCCGCCGCTCTTGATCGTCTTCCTCGCCACCGTCACCTGGACGCTGCTCGTCCACACCCTCTCCATGGAAGCCAGTCGGGCGGGCGACCCCGCGGCGGCCTCGCGCGTAATCGCCACGGATCTGCGGCGGCTGACACTCGTCGCGACCTCTGCGTCCCTCGTGCTGGCGGGCCTGCTCTTCGTCATGCTGCCCCGGCTGAAAACGAATCTCTTGCGCGGCGGCGTCGGACCGGGCATTTCGCTGTCGGGCTTTTCGGATCGCGTCGCACTGGGTGATGTGGGCCGGATTCGCAAGGACACCTCGGTCGTCCTTCGAGTGCAGGGACTCCAGGGCGACCTGCCTGCCCCTGCCGAATCCTATTGGCGCGGTCTCGCTTTCGATCATTTCGACGGCACCAACTGGTCGATCTCGAGTTCTCCGCGGGTCGCCTCCCGTCGGCCGATCAGCGGGATCGGACGCTTCGGAATCCAGCTCGGACCGGACGCGGATGTTCCACTGGTCGCCCAACGGATTCTGCGCGAGCCGGTCGAAGCGGGCGTGATCTTCACGCCTGGCAACGCCCAACGAATCGAAGGACCTTTCCAGGGCCTCGAACGCGACCGCAACGGCGGACTCTACCTACCCGGGCGCGGTGACGAACGGGTGCGTTACACGATCTGGAGCCGCGCTTCGGAGCGCGACGCCGAACGCTTGCGCGCGGACCGATCGGTCTCGCCGCGGGAGACCCGTCCCGGCGGCAGGCGGTCGACCGCGCGCTATCTACAACTCCCGGATTTCGATCCCCGGGTCGCGGCACGCGCCGCAGAGATCGTCGCCGGACAGCCGAACGATTTCGAACGCGCCATCGCGATCCGCAACGCGTTACGCACCAGCGGTCGCTACACCGATACCCCGCCGGCGCTCGGCGACGGGGAGACCTCACCGATCGAAGCCTTCCTGCTCGGTGAACTCGAGGGGCATTGTGAATATTTCGCGAGCGCCATGGTCGTGCTCGCTCGCAGCCAGGGACTTTCCAGCCGCCTCGTGAACGGGTTCGCCGGGGGGCTTCCGAATATCGTCGGCGGCTTCGTCGAAGTCTCCCGTGCGGATGCGCACGCCTGGGTCGAAATCCATTTCGAGCAGGCCGGCTGGGTCCGCTTCGATCCGACTCCCCCGGACCTCCGTCTGCGCACCGCGGACGATCTTTCGCTGGGGATGCGGCTGGCGCAACTCGGCAGCGCCGTCGAGCTCTGGTGGTTCCAGAGCGTCGTCGACTTCGACAGCGCGGACCAGATCGGCGCGATGCGAGGACTCTGGGCCCGCTGGAAACAGTCCCAGAACGAGCGTGGGGCGGAATCCTCGGCGCCCTCGAAGGCGAACGGTGAATCCTGGCAGAACCCACTCGCGGGCGTCGATCCGATCGTCGTCTTCGCGGCCCTTGCGTTGCTTTTCGGCGGCTTCGCGTTCTGGCGACGACCGCGGGGCTCGGCGGGAGCCGATCTGCCGGTCTGTTATCGAAGCGCCCAGCGCATTCTCGCGCGGGCCGGTATCCAGCGCGACGAAACGACGACGGCGCGCGATTTCGCGACCTCCCTCGAGGCGAGTCTGCCGGACGAGGGGGCGCAAGCCTTTGCCACGATCACGCAACATTATCTCGCGGAGCGCTTCGGAAAGGAAGCCGCAGTCGACCTCCGCGTCGAATTGGCGGAGCTACAGGACGCCGTAGATCGGATGCGTCTGCGGAATCAATCGCACGTCCGTTAGGCGTACCTCGGCCCGCGCGAGCCACGCGAGGAGCTGCCCCGGTTCCGGCATCGCATCGACCCCGCCCGTGGGCGTCACCGGCTGGAGTACGAGTGGGATCTGCGATGAAACCCGCACGATTCGGTCGAGCATCGCATCGAGTTCCTCATCCCGGGTCGACGGCGTCAAGACGACCTTCACATAGACCCGCTTGGCCCGCGTGGCCACCCGCAGAAACGCTTCGTGGGCATCGTGAAAGTCTTCGCCCGCAGGCGCTGCGACCCCCGGTCCGGGCCGAACGTCGCTCGCCAGCTTCCAATCCATCGACACGAGGTCGATCCGCTCGACGAAACGCGACAGCACCTCCGCGTGGAGTCCGTGGGTCTCGAGATAGAGCCGCCGACCGCGTGCCGAGAGCCCCCTCACGACGGCCTCGACCGCGTCGGCTTGAAGCAGCGGCTCGCCGCCGGTCAGACTGATCCAGGCCGAGGGCGTCGGGACGAGCGCATCGATCGCCTCGATCAACTCGGCACAGTCCACGGGGTTCGCCCGCTCTTCGAAGACCTCGTTCCCGGGAGCCGTCTCGATTCGCCAGCCCGGGACCGGACGCCAGGTGTGCGGCGAGTCGCACCAGCGACAACGAAGATCACAGCCCCCGAAACGCACGAAAACCGTCGTGCGACCGACCTCGGGTCCCTCGCCCTGGGCGGAGACAAAGATCTCGACCAGGCTCGCCTGCACGCCAGCCGCTTCCGATTCCTCGCGAGAGGGCCGGTCGACGGGCGAGATCGACGTTCGGGCGGACATCACGCCGCTCAACGCTCGAGCAGCGATCGCCCCATGGCGATCTCGCCGATGATCTCTTCGAATCGCTCGGGATGGCGCTCGAGATCCCGTACACAGAAGCGCGACACGTGATCCGCATCCGGTCGAGCCTCGACCCACATGAGCTTCTGGACCAGATGATCTGCAATCGCCATGTAGTCGAGCGACCGCTTTCCGGTCGTCTCGTCGCCGGCGAATACGAAGACCTCTTCGCCGACCGTTCGCGCCAACGAGAGCGTCGCGTCATAGCGCTCGCGAGCGACCCGCGAAGCGAGATGAACATCGACTTCCGGATCGACCTCGAGCACGACCATCACGTGCCCCCCGAAATGGACCAGTCGGAAATCACGCTCGGCGACCCAGGCCACCTCGGGCGGCGGCGGCGGCAATTCGACGAGCGCGGCCTCCTTGGACAGATCACTCGGGCGACCGGTCAGGAGCGCCGCGACATCACCGCGAATATCTCCGCTCTTGGTCACGATCTCGGCTGCGCGCCAACGCCAGAGCCGGCCCCAGCGTTCGAAATCGTGCTGGGTAAAGCGTCCCGTCGCGAGATCCACGAGTTTGTCCGAGAAGCGACTCCGACGACTGCAGGTCTCGAGAACCAGGGGCAGCGTACTGTCGATCCCGTCCCCTCCGATGATGGAATCCGCGCCGATCGATTCACGCATCGCCGCCAGGTCTTCGGGCGGCCAGACGTGTCGGTCGAACCAGGTCAAGCGACCGCGGTAGAGCGCCGCGGCCTGGATGACGTCGTGCGCGGGCGACGGAGTGAACCCCACCACGAAAATCGGCGTGTCGTCGCGCAGATCGGTCGCGATGCTCCGAAAGAAGGTCATCAACTCGGCCTGCGGATAGACCCACATGCCCTCGAGCTGCCGAATGTCCCGCGCGAGCAGAACTGCCGACAAGAGCGAATCCGGGTCCGCGTGGACCAGGATGGCCGATCGCTTGCGAGGCTGCGGACGCCCCTCATCGGCTCCCCCCCCGTCGCCCCCACGCGCTCGGCGACGCGTCTCCCGTTGTGCCCGACGACTACCGGACGAATCCCCGTCTTCGTCGCCCTCTTCGTCATCGTCGTATTCTTGCTCGCCCCCCTCGGCGCCCTCGAAGTCCGGAACATCGTCGGCCAGGCGCGCGAGGATTTCCGACAGATCGTCTGCATCGACGAGGTCATCCTCCGCGATCGCCTCACTCGAGTCTTCGCTCGCACGGGAGTCGGAGGGGGAACGGGATTCGCCGTTCGATCCCGATCGACCGGCGCCGTCTGCCGAGGTACCCCCGCCACGGCCTTCGGATCCCGACCGACGCCCGCGTCTTCGCGACCGCGGCCGGCGTTCGCCGCCCGCAGATTCGTCCGCCCGGGAAGCTTCGGAATCGGCTGGGTCATCATCGTCGAGGTCCATCAGTGAAACTTCCTCGAAGCGCTTGCGGCCGCGGGATCCCTCTCCACCGCTGCCTTCGCCCTCCTGACCCTCCCGGGACGGGGCTTCCGCCTCCGGGCCGTCTGCTCCGGATCCTCGCCCGCCACGACGCGACCGCCGCCGCCGTCGACCCCGGCCGCGGCCTCCCTCATCACCGTCTCCGTCGTCACCGTCTGCGTCCCCGCGCAGGTCCGCGCGTGGCCCCAAGGGGCGCCCGCGCTCCCGGCTCGATGCTTCCCCCGAAGAGGCTTCGGCAGCTTCTCCCGCGTCGCTCGAAGCGTCCGCTTCTTCGTCGGGGCGTGCTTCGCTGGCCGGCCCTCCCACCGAACGCCCACGGCCCCCTCGTCGACGGCCTCGGCGCGTCGGTCGCGATTCCGCCCCCTCGCCCGAAGAGCGGGCCACGAGATTGACACCCGCCCCGACCTCGCCGGAAATCGCGCGCAATTCATAGGGAATGACCAACGCCGAAAGGGCCTTCTCGAGCCCGTCCACGAATCGCTCCGCCGTGAGGAGCAGACGCGGCAGGCCCAGCCGAAGCGGCGGCGCCGTATCGGCAAAGAGAATCGGCAACAGCGCGCCAACCGGTGCGAGCGACTCGAGAACCGCAGCGAGCGATTGCCAATCGAACTCCTCGCGAACCGCGACCACCACCGGATCCCCGGCTGAGTTCACACCCACGCCATCGACCGCATCGAGGTCTTCACCCGGCTGCGGCCAGGCCCGGAGACTGCGGAGTTCGCTGCCCGAAGCGAGTTGTTCGATCACCCGTCCGCGCAATCCCTCCTCGCCCTCGCGGACCTTGCGATCGTTCAGCCGACGTCGCAGCTGACCTTCGAGCCCGTCGAGCGCGCCCGCCAGATCCGCCCCGGAGAGCGGCGTCGTCGAGCGACCGCCAATCTGAACCTCGAGGACTGCGCTCTCACCCTCCGCACGGATCTCCGCGACCCGTCGCGCGAGCACGACGAGTTCGAGCCGATCGACTCCGACGCGCACACAGCCGCCATGCTTCGCGGCCAGGCCTTCGAGAGCCGCCGCGGCACGACTGAATGCGAAGCGGGATTCGGGCGAAACCATTCTCGAAGAGAGCTGGCTCGCACTCGTCGCGAGGATCCTCGGGGCCGGTTCCGGCTCGACGACGACCCGGCCATCGGTCAGCCCGGGGGCGGCGATGGGTTCGATCGAGTAGGGCGTCTGGCCGAGAAGTCCGAGCACGCGGCGCGCGCCGGCCGGCCACTGGGGCGCCACGATCAGGAGTTCACCCGCGAATCCAGACTCTTCCGCGGCGGTTTGGGCGGCCGCCAGGCCACCGAGCATCGCCTCGGTCGCCGACTTCGGCGAGAAGGCGACCAACAGAGTCGATCCGTCCGCTCGTTCCCCACGCCCGATCGCAGCGATGCGATTCGGCACGCCGGGAACGTCCCAGGTTTCGAGCGAGGTCGCCTGGACGATCCCCTGCTCTGCGAGCTTGGGCAGCCATTCGTTCGCATCGATTGCGGACGGTCGTGCGTCCGCGTTTGCGCGGCGTTTCCTCGAAAATCGTTTCATCATCTTTCAATTCTCCCGGCCGTCGGTCGACCGCGCTCTTTCGGAGCGCAGGATCGGGACGACCCGTCTACACATGAATCAGGCCCAGCCGGGCCTCGGAACAAAACGCCACCTGCAGGGGACGCCCCGTTTGTCGCGGAGCGATTCCGAAGACCCTGTTCCCGGGACCTGTTCCCAGACCCTATTCCGGAGAAAGGTCCACGGCCGACAGCGCAAGGGCTCCGCTCTCCACGAGCGAAGACGTCGCATCCTGTACGACCCGTTGGAGATCTCCGTAGAGCCGGTCCTGGCCCAGGATCACCGGTAGCTGTTCCTCTTGATTTGCGAATTCGAGCACGACCCCACCGAATAATTTCCGGTCGGTTCGGACGTGCTTCACAACTCGATTCCAATGACCGACTGGAATCTCCAGCCGAAAATCCTTGAAGTCCCGCCAGTCCTCGGACAGTTCTTCCTTCTCGAGCGAGATCACGACCTCGCTCGCACTCTTCCCGCGCGTCACGCGCCAATGTCGATTTTGCGAGAGCAACATGACGCTCTTCTCCTCCCGGCTTCTCAGTCGTTGCCGTCTTCGGAATCGAGCGCATCGAGCTCGACCACCCGAAGGTCGGTCAAGAAAGGGGCAAAAAGTGATTCGACCCGCGCCCGGGTCAGTGCCGTCGAAACGCTCGCGTCGGTCGCGAGCGCGGCAGCGACCGCGAGCAGTCGCCGAGCCTCGTCCTCGCGTTCCGTCTGCCAGTGCACCCAGGCCAACTCATCCAGGTGTCGCGCGATCAACGCCTGATCGGTCTCGTCCTCGAGCGATGCGGTCACCTCGTCGATCCATGACTCGATCCGCGTCGCTCGGATTTCGCCCTCGAGGTTCTCCACCGCCTCGCGGCCCCGATCCATCCAATCGCCGAGCCAACTCGTCTTCGGCGGCCAGGGGCCCAGCGACCCGCTCTTGACTTCTTCCACGAGGACTTCGATCGAGGCGGCGAGCTCGCCGTTCCCGAGCGCCTTACGCGCGAGATCGCCGGGGGCCGATACCTTCTCCAGCTCGTCGGAGAAAAGTCGCGTCCGCCATTCGATGAACGACGTCGGCAGCGGTCGATCGTTCGGTTGCGCCTGGCTCGCGCGCCACACGAGCGCACGCAGCGCGTCGCGATCCACCTCCAGCAGGCGCTGGCCCGATCCGGCGGTCAGGCTACGAAGAAACCCGCGAACCTTCGCGCGTCCCGCATTGTAGATCTTGAAATCGAGAATGCCGCGTCCCTCGTCGAACCGGATCTCGAAGAGTCGCGCCCCGCCGGCGGGGTGACTCTCGACCAGGTAACCCATGCGCGCGCCTCGAAAATCCGGACTCGAGACATGCGCGGCCTGCCAGCGATCCGTCGCCACCGCCAGGCTTCGCTTGGGCTGGGCGGCGGACTCGGCGGGCTTCACAGCGATGCCCTGGGAGCGCAGCCGGTGGCGGGCCTTGCGCAACAGCTTGCGGCCGGCTTTGGGGATCCCGTCATCCGAAACCGCGAGCAGGATCGCAACGCCGGCATCGTCCTCACCCCAGGACTCGACGAGCTCCGCCGCATCCCCGGGTTCCTCCGTCAGGACCCAGGTCAGCAACTGCCCGGCCTCGCTCGCCCCGAGCTCCGAAAGCAGTCTGTGTGGATCTCCGTTCGCGGGGCGAATCTGGTCTGCAAGGTCTGCCAATTCGCTGGCAGCACGCTCGAGGCTCTCCGGTAGGCTCATCGTTGGTTCGGGTCCGTCACGCGGGGCGCCCGAGAGGGCGCACGCCGCGTCGTTAGAAGAACTCAGGCCGGCGCGTGTGGGTCGAGCAGCTGTCTGTGCTCGTCCATCGCATACCGATCCGTCATTCCTGCAATGTAGTCCGAGATGGCTCGAAGCTGTCCCTCCCGCGCGAAGCGCGAGCGCACCTGCGCGGGAAGCAGCATCGGGTCGTCCCGATAGGTTCGAAACAGATCCCCCACAACCCACTTCGCCTTGCGCGTATGTCGCAACACATCGGGATGGTGGTAGAAATTCTGGGAGAGGAAGCTCTTCAGCTCCCGCTTGCCCTGATCGATCTCCGGCGAGAACCCGGCGATCGGCTCCTTGCGCGTCCGGAGGTCGGCCAGGGACGTCGGCGGATCCGCATCGAGGCGACGGCTCGTCTCCTCGATCAGATCCGTATTGAGGGTATTCAATAACGCCCCGATCGTCTGCGTCCGCGCGACAGAAAAGGAAGTCTCCTCTTCGGGACGCATCCGACGACTCGCCACCGCCCGCTTCCAGAGCGCCTGGGAATCGAGCATCCCGATGGTCAGCAATCCACTGCGCAGACCGTCGTCGAGATCGTGGTGGAGATACGCGATTTCGTCCGCACAATCGGCGATCTGCGACTCGAGGGTCCTCTGGGCATGCGGGGTGGGAAGTTCGACGGGGTGGGACCACTCGCGGCCGTGCTTGAGGATCCCCTCACGGGTCTCGGCGGTGAGATTCAGACCGCTGAACTCCGCGTAGCGATCCTCGAGCAGGTCGATTACCCGCAGGCTCTGGCGATTGTGGTCGAAGCCGCCCTCGTCCTCCATCAATTCGGCGAGAACCGCCTCTCCCGCGTGGCCGAAGGGCGTGTGGCCGAGGTCATGCGCCAGCACGATCGCCTCCGCGAGATCTTCGTTGAGGCGCAGGGCTCGCGCGATCGTGCGCGCCACCTGGGCGCCCTCGATCGTGTGGGTGAGCCGGTTGCGATAGTGATCGGTTTCGAGGCGCACGAAGACCTGGGTCTTGAACTCGAGACGCCGAAAGGCGCGCGAGTGGACGATTCGGTCGCGGTCGCGCTGGAAGGCCGTGCGATAGGCGTGGGGAGGCTCATCCACCAGCCGGCCGACCGAGTCCGCGGCGCACATGGCCCACGGCGCAAGACTGCGTCGCTCCTCGTCTTCGTATGCCTCGCGTGTTCGCCAGCCCATGCCTGGACGCCTCTCCCCTCTGGATCGTCTCTCGATCGTTTCAGATCGCTTCTATTGCTGCGTCGCCGCCCGGCCCTCGCGAGATTCTCGATCCCCGCCAGGCGATCGATTCCAGATCTTGCGGCGCTCGCTTCAGTCTCCCGCGTCACGCAGCAGTTCGCGCATCGCTTCACGGGACTTCGCATCGATGTCGTCGAGGGCCCGCTGCTGCGCCGGCTCCCCAGGAGCGATGGAGGTCGAATGACCGCCCCCCCCTTTCACCAGGACGTAGATCGCGAGAATTGCCACTCCGAGCGCACTCAGGCTCACGATCCAGCGAAGCCCACGACCACTCACCCCGGCATTCCCCCCGCCGGATTTCGACGCCTTGCGACCCGATCTGGTTCGACCCGTCTTCGCCATCTACGTGGTCCACTCCGCCGGACTACGCCGGATCATAGGACGAAAGATCGAATTCTCCGCGGGATCGCCTGCCCGAAGTCACAACGACCCGACCGATCGGCGTCTGAATCCGATTTCCATGATCACACGGTGTCGTCACCGGAGACGGTCACCCGGATCACCACCACGGGAAGCTTTCGAAATATCCCGATGGGCGGGCCGAAAGATCGACTCGCTTGATCCTGCCGGAACGGTTTGGCTCTGACTGGCCCTGAACCGGCTCTTAACCGACTCTTAACCGACTCTTAACCGACTCTTAACCGACTCTTAACCGACTCTGACCATCCACAGACCACCTTCCACCGAAGCGCGATCCCTGTGGGGCAAGGCGGGCGGAGATTACGGTTGGCGGCGGCCAGTGTCAACTCGTTGACCGGGCTTCCCACCTGCCCGGCGCGAGCCGCTAATCTCGCGCGATGTCGATCCTGAAACCGCTTCCCGAACGCCTGCTTCTGGGCCCCGGCCCCTCCAATGTCCACCCCCGCGTACTCGAGGCGATGAGCCTCCCGCTGGTGGGCCATCTCGATCCCGATTTCATCGCCCTGCTCGACCGGGTCAAAGAGGGTCTCCGCACGACCTTCGGGACTTCGAACGCGATGACCTTGCCGATTTCTGCGACGGGCAGCGCCGGAATGGAGGCGGCGCTCGTCAACCTCCTCGAGCCGGGTGAAAAGGTCGTGGTCGGGGTGAACGGTGTGTTCGGCGG
>Ga0114950_10000566_pt1 | contig 25758 bp, 19 predicted proteins | sample N075metaG_FD_83503 | JGI IMG/M metagenome (GOLD analysis project Ga0114950, IMG submission 83503) | Deep subsurface microbial communities from Kermadec Trench to uncover new lineages of life (NeLLi) - N075 metaG | ecosystem: Environmental > Aquatic > Marine > Ocean trench > Sediment | place... | reverse complement strand
GGCAGGTGATCGACAAACATAATGTCAACATATTCTATACCGCGCCCACTGCACTTCGTGCTTTGATGGGTCAGGGGGATGAATTTCTTAAGCAAACATCAAGAAAATCACTGCGCCTTCTTGGTACTGTTGGTGAGCCAATAAACCCAGAGGCCTGGGAATGGTATTACCATCATGTAGGAGAAGAGAATTGTCCGATAGTTGATACCTGGTGGCAAACTGAAACTGGCGGAATCATGATAACGCCATTACCTGGCGCTACCGCTCTTAAACCTGGGTCAGCTACCCGACCATTTTTTGGTGTGAAACCTGTTCTGCTGGATTCCAATAATGAAGAAATAGAAGGTGCAGGTTCCGGAAATCTGGTTATTGATCGCTCGTGGCCGGGCCAGATACGTTCCATCTACGGTGACCACCAGCGTTGCATAGAAACATATTACTCACCCTATAAAGGCTATTTTTATACCGGTGATGGCTGTCGTCGTGACGAAGATGGCTACTACTGGATCACCGGTCGCGTTGATGATGTTATCAATGTTTCCGGGCATCGCATGGGTACTGCGGAAGTGGAAAGCGCCCTGGTGCTCCATGAGAAAGTTGCTGAGGCTGCCGTTGTCGGTTTCCCTCACGAAATCAAAGGTCAGGGAATTTATGCCTACGTAACCTTAATGCACGATGTTGAAGGAACAGATGAGCTAAAAGAAGAACTCAATCAGCTTGTCAGAGCAGAGATAGGAGCAATTGCAAAGCCAGACATCCTGCAATGGGCACCAGGGCTTCCCAAAACCCGATCGGGTAAAATTATGCGCCGTATTTTAAGGAAGATCGCTGAAAACGAACTACACAACCTGGGAGACACCAGTACGCTTGCTGACCCTTCCGTGGTTGAGGACCTGATTAAAAATAGCCCGGTTAGCTAGTTAGTCAGTGGATAATCTGATCCTGAACTTTTCTTTAGACAAAAAAAGGGAGTGCAAGTCCCCCTTTAATCTACTCTTTGGCTATTAGCTGGTCGCTTCCTGTGTATTGCCATCAACATCATCAGCGCTGTCTGCCTCTGCCTCTTCATTACTCTGATCGTCGCCTTCCTTGCCGATAAGTTCCTTCATGGAAAGTTTAATTCGACCACGATCGACATCAAGCACAATAACCTTCACTTCCTGGCCTTCAGTAAGGTAGTCAGTGACCTTCTCGACTCGCTCTTTGGCAATTTGGGAGATATGAACAAGGCCATCTTTGCCCGGCAGGACGTTGACGAAAGCTCCAAAATCCGCAATCTTGACGACTTTTCCGGTATAGATCTGTCCAACTTCAGCTTCCGCCGTAATCGCTTCAATCATCGCAACAGCGGCATCTCTGGATTCTGCACCTTCACCAAATATCGTGATTGTTCCATCATCATCAATATCGATTGTCGCGCCAGTCTCTTCAGTAATCGAGCGGATTGTTGCCCCACCCTTACCAATAACGTCACGAATCTTATCGGAATCGATTTTTATCGTTACCATCGCTGGTGCATTCTCAGATACTGATTCACGAGAGCGGCCAATCACCTTGTTCATCTCGCCAAGGATATACAACCGGGCATCCTTTGCCTGGCTGAGTGCCGTCTCCATGATTTCCTCAGTAATACCTTGAATTTTGATATCCATCTGCAGGGCAGTGATACCCATTTCAGTTCCGGCAACTTTGAAATCCATATCTCCAAGATGATCTTCATCGCCGAGGATATCGGTCAATATAGCGAAACCGTCTTCTTCTTTGACAAGACCCATTGCAACACCAGCAACAGGCGCTTTAAGTGGTACACCAGCATCCATTAATGCGAGGCTCGCACCACAAACACTAGCCATGGAAGATGAGCCATTTGATTCTGTAATTTCCGATACGACTCGAGTCGTGTAAGGCCAGTCTTCGGCACTAGGCAATACTGCCGCAATACCACGGCGTGCCAGACGACCATGACCAATCTCACGACGCTTGGGTCCACCAGAGAAACCTGTTTCGCCAACGCTGTAATGCGGGAAATTGTAATGCAGCATGAAGTTATCCCTGTAGGTTCCCTTGAGGGCGTCAATAATCGCAGAATCACGCATGGAGCCTAAGGTCGTCGTCACAATCGCCTGCGTTTCACCGCGAGTAAAGAGGGCGGAACCATGTGTTTTCGGCAAAACACCAACTTCAACGCTGATACCACGAACCGTTTTAGTGTCTCGGCCATCAATTCTTGGCTCGCCTGCGATAATGGCTCGCCGCACTGTTTTCTTCTCTATTGAGCTGAACACACTCATTACTTCATCCGCATCAGGGCCTTCATCGCCAGCTAGTTGCTCCACTGCCTGCTCACGAAGTTCTCCAAGACGACTCTGTCGATCCATCTTGTCTGTGACCTTGTATGCAGCTGCAATACCTTCTGAAAAATTCGTAGATACTGATTCGATCAATGCAGTATTTTCTGCTGCAGGAGTATATTCCCATGCATCCTTTCCAGCTTCAGCTTTCAACTCATTGACAGCTTTGATGACAACCTGCATTTCCTGGTGAGCATACAAAACAGCACCCAGCATCTGGTCTTCTGTCAATTCTTTTGCTTCTGATTCAACCATCAACACCGCTGATTCAGTTCCTGCAACAACCATATCAAGATCTGATGATTCAAGAGCGTCATAGCCGGGATTAAGCATGTATCCGTCTTTGGTGAAACCAACCCGGGCAGCACCAATTGGCCCCGCAAATGGTATGCCAGACAGAGTCAGGGCTGCAGATACACCAATCATCGCCGGGATATCAGGATCGATATTTTTATTTGCAGACATGACCTGGCAGGTAACCTGCACTTCATTCATAAATCCCTTTGGGAATAGCGGTCTTATCGGTCGGTCAATTAGTCGACAAGTCAGTGTTTCCTTTTCTGAAGGCCTGCCTTCTCGCTTAAAGAATCCACCGGGAATTTTACCAGCAGCGTAAGTTTTTTCTTCATAATTTACTGTCAGTGGGAAGAAGTCCTGGTTAGGCTTGGCGTCCTTTCGACCAACAACTGCAACTAAAACAACCGTATCTGCCATGGTGACCACTACAGATGCTGTCGCTTGTCTGGCAACCTTGCCAGTTTCTATGACAACTTCATGGTCGCCATAAGTAAACATTTTTTTAACTGAATTCACATTTTTCTCCGTTTCCGTCATTCATCGCCGCTACCATTAGCGGACCTTTATTCAATAGTTAACTATCTTCTTAAGCCGAGTCGTTTGATCAGGGAAGCATACCGTTCACTACTTTTGCTACGAAGGTAGTTAAGTAATTTCCTTCTCTGGCTTACCATTCGCAACAACCCAACCCTGGAATGGTGGTCGTGTTTGTGCTCCTTGAAGTGTCCCTGAAGTTCTTCGATATTCGCGGTTAACAATGCAACCTGAACCTCCGGAGAGCCAGTATCGTTTTCTACAGTTCCATACTCTTTAACTATTTCAGCTTTTCTTGATGTTGATAGTGCCATTACATTTTCTCCATTTAATATGCATAACCACCTTCCTCTTCTTTTGAGATCAATGGTTAGATTCTAGAAGCAAGTACACCCGCGCATATTTGCAGATGCCTCGCGTTAGCTCTAATGCGCAACAACTAATCGTCGCGGCGCAATTCTTCCATCTTCCAGCACCTCTCCGACTCCTATAAAGCTATCATTGATATTTTTTGTTACCGCTTCCTCACAAGAATCGTCAGTTTCTGAAAAAATTCTTACCCAGCCTGTCGTTGGTGCATTTGATATCTGCACTGGCTGACCTTGTCTTAAATAAGAGGCTGTTATTTCACTCAATTCAACTGAAGGCCAACCTTCAACTGCTGAGCTCAAAGGAAGTAACTTCGCGTCGAGCGCATCATTACCACCTGTTTCACGCAATTCCTTTAGCTCTTCGATAGAACAGGTCTTTTCAATCCTGAAGGGACCAGATTCCAGTCGCTGGAGCGCAATCACATGAGCTCCACATCCAATGACCTGGCCAATATCTTCTGCCAGGCTTCGCACATAGGTGCCCTTGCTGCATTTAATATCGAGTGTAATCTCGTCGCTAACTCGCGATATAACCTGCAGGTTATAAATCATCACATCGCGGCTTTTTCGTTCGACCTCAATGCCCTGTCGCGCTAACTTGTATAGCGGCTGCCCATTCACTTTCAACGCAGAATACATCGAAGGAATCTGAGATATCTCACCCCTGAACTCCTCCAGAACAGATTCGAGATCTCTATCGGAGAACTCTGGAACTTCAGCAGTTGAAAGAACTTCCCCTTCTGCGTCTCCTGTTGCCGTCACAATACCTAGCTTAATTGTCGTCAGGTACCGCTTGTTCGCTTCCAGAAGGAACTGAGAAAATTTGGTTGCCTCACCAAAACAAAGTGGTAAAACACCAGTCGCCAGAGGATCCAAACTCCCCGTATGACCTGCTTTTGCAGCACCAAAGATCTTCTTGGCTTCCTGGAGGGCGCCATTTGAAGTCATTCCAGCGGGTTTGTCCAGCAATAAAATTCCATTGACTGGCCTGCCCTTGCGCGACTTTCGTCCCATGCTAGCTATCGTCCTGCCTGGCTGAATCACGAGCCTTTGAATCTCGAGCTATAGCCTTATCAATAGCCCGGGACATCCTGGCACCATTTTCTATTGTACTGTCATAGTGAAATCGCAGCTTTGGCGTCGTACGAGTGGACATTATCTTCGCCAGCTGGCTGCGCAGATAACCACCAGCATCGTTTAACACGGTCTCTGCCGTCTCCGCGTTACCCTCCGGCAACATGGTAAAATACACATCAGCGTAGGCCAGGTCACGTGAGACTTTTGCATCGTTGATCGTGATCATACCCAGCCTGGGATCTTTCATCTCTCTGTGTATAAGAATTGCAAGTTCCCTTTGTATCAGGTCTGCAATCCGACGTCCTCTGCTAAATTCTCTGGGCATCTGAAATACTCTGTAGCCAGGCGATCGCCTAGAGTTCCCTTGCTACTTCGCGAGTATCAAATACTTCGATCTGATCCCCAACCTTGACATCATTGTAACTGCGAACGCCTATACCACACTCTGTGCCGATCCTTACATCTTCGACTTCGGCTTTAAAATGGCGCAGAGATTCCAGTTCACCCTCGTAGATCACAATATTGTCTCGCAATACCCGTATTTGCTTGCTTCTGGATATTATTCCTTCGGTCACCATACAACCTGCAATATTGCCTAACTTCTTACTATCAAAGACTTCACGAACTTCTGCTATACCAACAATTTCTTCCCTGATTTCAGGGGATAACATCCCTGTCAGGGCAGCCTTCACATCATCAATCAAGTCATAGATGACTTTGTAGTAACGCAGATCGAGACTCTCATTTTCAACAAACTTCTTTGCCGAATTTTCAGCACGAACATTAAAGCCAAATATCACCGCCCCTGACGTGCCTGCAAGCATCACATCAGATTCAGTGATGCCGCCAACACCAGACGAGACCACGTTGACCTTAACTTCGTCGTTACCGAGTTCATAAAGCGCTGAAACGATGGCCTCCAGGGAACCACGAACATCTGCTTTGACCACGATATTAAGCAGGCTTGTTTTCGATGAGCTGAAGCTCTCAAGCAAATTATCCAGGCTGACAGCTGGTTTATCCAGTCGCTCATTTGTCGCCCTGTCCTTGCGAAGGTCTGCGACTTCCCTGGCTCGTTTTTCATCCTTGGTCACCATGAAACTATCGCCCGCAGCAGGTGTTCCATTTAAACCAAGAACTGATACCGGGGTTGCAGGTCCAGCTGATTTTGTTCGATTTCCATCCTCATCGGTTATCGCCCGCACTCGGCCAAACTGTTCGCCAGCAACTATGATGTCACCCTGTTTCAAGGTTCCATTTTGAATCAGCAGGGTAGCAACAGGGCCTCTACCTTTATCCAATTGCGACTCGATGACGACACCCTGAGCAGGTCCATCTTCAACGGCTGTTAGTTCGAGTATTTCAGCCTGCAGGTTTACCGCTTCTAGCAGATCGTCTACTCCTTGCCCGGTAAGTGCAGAAACAGAGATGAACTGTGTATCCCCACCCCAGTCATCGGGGATGACTTCTCTTGCAGCAAGTTCATTCTTAACCCGTTCCGGATCCGCGCCTTCTTTATCAATCTTATTTACCGCAACAACCAATGGAACGCCTGCGCTTCTGGCATGTTGAATAGCCTCTTCTGTCTGCGGCATGACGCCATCGTCAGCAGCTACCACAAGAATAACAATATCAGTCGCTTGAGCGCCGCGCGCGCGCATGGCAGTGAACGCCGCATGTCCGGGAGTATCGATAAAGCAGATTTCCCCTTGACTGGTTTTCACCCGGTAGGCACCAATATGCTGGGTTATGCCGCCCGCTTCTCCACTGGCAACGTCTGACTTTCGTATGAAATCCAGCAACGATGTCTTACCGTGATCAACATGACCCATTACCGTGACAACAGGCGCCCTTGGCTGAGCTTCAGCATCATAAACAAGCTCTTCTTCGAGCGACTTCTCAAGAGAATTAGCATCGAGTAACTTATAAGAGTGGCCAAACTCTTCAATAACCAGTATCGCCGTATCCTGGTCAATTGTTTCATTAATATTCACCATGACACCCAGATTCATCAAATTGTGAATCACATCATTTGCCTTCACGGACATTCGTTGTGACAACTGTTGCACGGTGATGGATTCACCCAGCTCAACTTCTCGCTTCTGTTCTTCAGTTGGTGCCTGGAATTTATGTTGTGGCTTTAACGGTTTGACTTTCGCGGCTCGCTTCGGCCTTGCTCCTGACACCAGCCCAAGTGTGTGGCCACCGTCGGCTATTTGCTCTGGTGCAGCAGTGTCGGTTGCATCATCAAAAATATTATCACCCAGTTCGCTAGACAGCTCCTGCACACGACGTTTGCGGGTACCATGTTTGGCTTTCTTCTGGCCCAGATCTTCATCATCAAGATCATGGCGATCTCGCTTATCCTTTCGGGAACTGACCATGCTTCCGTCAATATTCTCGACCTGGGAATTTGCCTGGCTTTGTTGCACGGCACTTTTCTGCAATTTTTTCTCGGCTTCTTCTTTGGCCTTCTGCGCTGCAAGCTCTGCCAACTTCTTTGCAGATTCTTCACGCCTTTTATCGGCTTCTAGCTCGAGCTCTGCATGGGCTTCCCTTCGCCTTTCAGCTTCCTCTGCCTTCAAATCCAGCTCGGGATCAGACTTAGGCGAAGATTCAGCACCACTCAGTTCTGTCGTTTGTTTTACTTCATCAGGCTCAGCAACACTTCGCTGAACATAAGTTCTTTTCTTCCTGACCTCGACATTAACCGTACGTCCTCGACCTGCGCCACTCCCGGCCTTTAACGTACTAAGCGTTCTTCTCTTCAGAGTGATCTTTTTCGGCCCGCCTTCAGATTCGCCGTGGCTTTTCTTCAGGTAGGACAACAACTGCTCTTTTTGTTCTTCACTGACCATTTCCGCATCTTTAAGCTGAGGCAGGTCAGCCTCTTGCATTTGCTGCAATAAACGGTCAACAGGCGTGCCTATCGTTTCTGCCAATTGTTTTACCGTTACATTAGGCATCTAGTCTTCCTCAAATAGTTAATCAAGCTTCTTAAGCCTGACTATCCTGGGACCCTGCGTCCTCTTCGTCTGCAAACCAGGGTGCCCGTGCTGTCATAATCAACTCGCCAGCGTGTTGTTCCGTCATATCTTCCAATCCAATGAGATCATCAATTGCCTGTTCTGCCAGATCTTCCATGGTAATGATGCCAATTGCAGTAAGCTGATATGCGATCCTTGTATCCATCCCATCCATTTCCAATAGATCAGCTGCAGGTTCCTGCTTACTTATCTCTTCTTCAGATGCCAATTCTAAGGTCGTCAATGCGTGCTTGGCTCTGCTACGGAGCTCTTCTACTATTTCCTGATCAAAACCTTCAATGGCGATCATTTCCTCAATGGGCACATAAGCGATTTCTTCGAGTGTAGTGAAACCTTCTTCTACCAATACGAACGCAACATCTTCCTCAACATCCAGATTTTTGACAAAACTTTCGATCAGACCACCAGCTTCCTGATCATGTTTTTCCCTGGCTTCTTCCTCTGTCATAATGTTGAGATCCCAGCCTGTAAGTTCACTGGCAAGTTTCACGTTCTGGCCACCACGACCAATTGCCTGGGCAAGGTTTTCCTCGGAAACCGCTATATCCATGCTCCGTGTCTCTTCATCAACAACGATTGAGACAACTTCAGCTGGCGCCATTGCGTTAATAGCCAATTGAGCGACATTGTCATCCCAGGGCACAATATCAATTCGCTCATTGCTTAACTCACTGGAAACTGCCTGGACTCGTGAACCTCGCATTCCCACACAGGCACCGACCGGGTCAATTCGACCATCGTTGGTCTTAACAGCAATCTTTGCTCTGGAGCCTGGGTCTCTGGCCGCCCCTAATATTTCAATAATTCCATCTGAAATTTCAGGGACTTCTATCTTAAACAGTTCAATCAACATCTTTGGCGAGGTGCGCGTCAGTGCCAGTTGGGGGCCGCGGGCTTCAGGTCTTACTTCTTCCAGCAATGCACGTAATCTATCTCCGATTCTAAAGGTTTCCCTCGGAATCCAGTCTTCCCTCGGCAGAATAGCCTCTGCGTTGTTACCCAGATCCATAATCACGGCTTCACGTGTCACCTTCTTCACCTGGCCGTTGATTAGCTCTCCTATCCGTGGTCTGTATTCGTCAACCACCTGTGCACGTTCAGCTTCCCTGATTTTTTGGACAATGACCTGCTTCGCCGTTTGAGCAGCGATGCGGCCAAATTCTACTGAATCCACAGGTATCTCGTAGGTACCGCCAATCTCTAGATTCTCGTCTTTCTCTTTCGCTTCGGTCAGCGTGAGTTGGGCATCAGGAAATTCCTGCTCTTCATCATCCGCCAATACACTCCAGGTTCGAAAGGTCTCGTATTCGCCAGTAGTCCTGTCGATTGAAACCCGGAGTTCAACCTCTTCGCTGTAGCGTTTTTTGGTTGCCGACGCCAGTGCTAATTCCAGCGCTTCGAAGATGATGCCCTCGGGCACACCCTTCTCGTTCGAAACTGACTCAACTACTAGCAATATATCTTTGCTCATTGCAATGCCTCAACTAACAACATAACCAAAAGGGCTGGTCCCCATGGTCTCTATTCTATGGCTAGATCGCGGGAATAATATTCGCTCTTTCAATCTGCTCAAACGGAAACAATATTTCCTCTTCACTGTCTGAGCGAACGACTACATCCTCGTTTTCTATACCACACAAAATTCCTGTAAAATTCCGCCGACCCTCAAATGGCTGGCTTAAGCGAAGTTTAACCTGCGCTCCTTTATAGATATCGTACTGTGCCAATTTGAACAGTCTTCTATCTAATCCCGGTGACGATACCTCAAGGGTATAGTTGCCTTTGAAGGGATCATCAACTTCAAGCAAACTACCAATTTGCCTACTTACCCTGGCACAATCATCAACATTGACGCCATTTACTGCATCAATGTATACCTTGAGTATCGAGTACCTGCCCTGGGATATCCTCTCGACTCCCCAGAGTTCAAAACCTAAACCCTTTACCACCGGCTCAAACAGATTTTCTAGCTGTTCACTCATCTGCCTCGTACCGCCTCATCGTGCCAAAACTGTCATCAGTCCACTGTTGAAAAAAACCAAAGCCGCAAAACAAAAAATGGGCAAAACGCCCATTCCTACCAGCCGACCATGGGTTAAGTCCAAGTCGCAATACTGATTACCACCCTGCAATCTCTACCTCATGGGCAGATGCAGGGCTAATAAAAAGCCCCTTAAAAGGGGCCTCAACTATTCCTCATAACACCAGTTGTGGTAGCGGGGGCAGGATTTGAACCTACGACCTACGGGTTATGAGCCCGTCGAGCTACCAGACTGCTCCACCCCGCAACAACAAGGGGGCGAATTATAGGGATGCGACACCAATGGGTCAACCTTGTAAGCCAATAGAATTTAAGGGCAACCGTTTGTGGGTGGGCGCTTTGGAGATATTAGATGCTTATCAGGCTAATTCGAGTGAATTGGTGCTGAAATTTGTCTGGAAGTGCTGGTTTAGGCAGGTTTGCTGAACAAAATTGTGAAATTCTGGCTCACTTACACAAGGAGAAGGTTTAAGTGTTGAGAGATGCAGAGGACTTGACGGTCCGGCAACTACGGTTGACTGCAGGGTCACAATCTATGGTTGCCTGAGGCTTTTAGTGCGTTCAGATCCCTGGCTCTCGGTATTTGTTCCAAATACCTGCCGCCCTTCGTGTTTTCGCCCGAGGCGTCGGACCGTCGCAAAGCCACGAAGTTGGTGCCGAAGAGAGGACTTGAACCTCCACGGGGTTACCCCCACTACCCCCTCAAGGTAGCGTGTCTACCAATTTCACCACTTCGGCATAAACTCAGCTTGCTATTACACCCTAGTCTTCAGGAATGTCAGAATCAGCAGGATCCAGGCTCGGGACCTCAAAGCCTGACTGCTCCTCTAAAGCTGGTAATTCAGTCTGTTCTGAAATCTGCTGAATCACCGAGGGGATTCCAAGATCACGCGCAGCTACAGACCTTTCTTTGGCAAAAAATGCCAATGCAAAACTCGTACAAAAGAATGCAATAGCAATAAAGGTTGTTGTTCTGGAAAGAAAATTCCCAGCACCACTACTACCAAACACGGTGGATGATGCACCTGCACCAAATCCAGAACCCATATCTGCACCCTTACCCTGTTGAATCAATACAAGCCCAATAATGGACAGCGCCGCCAGTACATGTATAACAAGAACCAGTGTTTCAAATATTTCCAAATCCATCCTAATTTTCCACCTTCAGGGCTGCAGCCTCGCAGATCATCAAAAAGTCTTCGCTTATTAGCGAAGCACCACCCACCAGGGCTCCATCAATATTTTCTTTTTCGAACAACTTCCCTGCGTTACCTGGGTTGACACTACCGCCATACAATATTTGCATGTTTTCAGCGATTTCCACGTCTTCTTTCGCCAGAACTGCACGGATATGACGATGCACTTCATCTGCCTCTTCTGGGGAAGCACTTTTTCCTGTGCCAATCGCCCAGACCGGCTCGTATGCAATAATGCCATTGGCCATTCCCAGAATCTCCACCGCTTCAATCACAACCTGAAGCTGGCGAGATACGACATCCATTGTCTGTCCTGCCTCTCGCTCTTCCAGCGTCTCCCCAACGCAGAGAATCGGGGTGAGATCATTAGCAATGCAGGCTTTATATTTTTCAGCTACCTGTGCATCCGTTTCACAAAACTGCGCACGGCGTTCTGAATGGCCGACAAGACAATGGGAACAACCCACATCTTTCAGCATCGATGCTTCAATTTCACCAGTCAAAGCACCCTGTGCTCGCCAATCAACATTCTGGGCACCCATTTTGATGGAACTACCCTTGACGGCTTCACCGACCTGTCCAAGAAACACAAATGATGGGAATACCAGGATCTGAAGGTTATCAAAGCCCGAACTTGCCAGACGCTCCACCAACAATCTTTCCATAAGCTCGGCAACACTGGCCTGGCTACCGTTCATCTTCCAATTCCCAGCGACTACTGGTTTTCTCATCGCTGATCCTGGTCAACTTGACGATTGGTCCGCTCGAGGCCATCACTATTCGGCCGAAGGCTCTTTGCAAATAGCTGAAGGCTCTCCCTAACTAGCTGAAGGCTCTCTGCAATTAGCTGAAGGCTCTCTGCAATTAGCTGAAGGCTCCCAAAAAGGCGGCAGATATTAACGGCTTTGCTACCAAGTTTCAATGCGTAGACCACCAAATTAGCCCACGGCCCGCTCAACAACCCTGGCAAGGTTTTTTGCGAGTTCTTCGACAAGCGCCTGATCCTTACCTTCAACCATCACCCGAACGACAGGTTCTGTTCCAGAAGGGCGGAGTAGTACTCTTCCCTTTCCATTGAGGCGGGCTTCAGTTTCTTCCACGGCTTTGTTCACTGACTTGACGGATTCGATAGATGTTCCCTGCTTACATTTCACGTTAATCATCAATTGCGGGTACTTGGTCATTTTTTGCTTTAGAACATTCAGGCTTTCACCCGATTTCTCTATCGCAGCAATCACCTGTAATGCGGAAATAATTCCATCACCGGTAGAGGTTATATCGAGGCAAAGAATGTGCCCGGACGATTCGCCGCCGAGATTCCAGCCCCGGCTTTGTAATTCTGCTAACACGTAGCGATCACCGACTGCAGCACGTACAAACGGGATATCCTCTTCCTGGAACGCTTGCTCCAGGCCAAAATTGCTCATCAGGGTACCGACAACACCACCATTGAGAGTCCCGGTTTCTTTCCTGCACCTGGCGATAATTAGTAACAGCTCATCACCATCGACGAGATCCCCAGTATGATCAACCATCACCACACGGTCGCCATCGCCATCCAACCCCACACCAAAATCTGCGTGTTCATGAATGACCTTATCCACCAATGCCTGGGGCATAGTCGAACCGACATCTCGATTTATATTGTAACCGTCAGGCGATACGCCTATCTCAATCACCTCCGCACCAAGCTCGCGAAATACACTTGGTGCAATGTGGTAGGTGGCGCCATGGGCGCAATCGACGACAATTTTCTTCCCCTTAAGGTTATAGTCAGAAGGAAAGCAGCTTTTGCAAAACTCTATATAACGACCCGCAGCGTCATTTATCCTCGTTACCTTACCTATCTTGTCTGACTCAACCATCTGCATGGTCGAATCCATTTCCTGCTCAATGGCAAACTCAATTTCGTCGTCAAGCTTTTCCCCCTCTCCTGAAAAAAACTTAATACCATTGTCATAATAGGCATTGTGTGAGGCGCTGATCACTATTCCCGCTTTAGCCTTAAAGGTTCTCGAAAGGTAAGCAATGGCTGGAGTTGGCATGGGACCAAGGAGTAGCACATTCATTCCTGCCGAAGCCAGACCAGCTTCAAGAGCTGACTCAAACATATACCCCGAGATGCGTGTATCCTTGCCTATCAGTATTTCACCCTTGCCTTGCCTGGAAAATACCTTCCCTGCGGCCCAACCCAGCCTTAACATAAACTCAGCGGTAATTGGGTCTTCGCCAACACGGCCTCTTATACCGTCTGTACCAAAATATTTCTTTGTCTTCATCCCGATTCTTCCAGCGACCCTTTTATAAAGTTTCGGTTGTAATAGATGCCAAGATTTTTAATGCATCCACGGTTTCGCCCACATCATGGACACGAACGATCTTTGCACCTTTGCCTACCGCCATAATAGCCCCGGAAACGCTTCCAATAAGCGGATCATCGACAATTTTGGTTATGGTACTCTTTCTTGATAAACCCACCAACAATGGCAATTCGTGGACAAGAAACTCACCCAGCCTATTGATCAGCTGGAGATTGTGTTCCGGTAATTTTCCAAAGCCGAACCCGGGATCCAGTAATATCTGATCCTGGTCCATACCTGCTTCAATACAGGCATTGATTCTGGTGAGAAAAAATCTGTTTATTTCCCCAACCAGGTTGTCGTATTGAGGATTTGTCTGCATCGTTTTAGGATCACCCTTCATATGCATCAGGCAGACCGGTAGTCCGGTCTTTACGGCGGCCGCCATTGCGCCTGACCTTGTCAGCGCCCTTACGTCGTTAATCAGATCTACACCCAGGTCTGCGGCGGCAACCATCACCTCAGGGGTACTGGTGTCGATCGAAAGACAAATATCTGAGTGTTCCCGAATAGCTTTGATGACGGGTAGTACACGTTGGAGTTCAAGGTCAGGGGAAACCCGTTCTGCATTGGGGCGGGTAGATTCGCCGCCAATATCAATGATATCGGCTTTTTGACCGATCATTTTAAGCGCATGACTTAGCGCAGCAGGCACCGAACAAAATTTACCACCATCGGAAAATGAGTCAGGAGTGACATTCAAGACCCCCATGACCAGAGGTCTGGGTTCGGCGAGAAGTGGAGCTATTCCAGACACTTGTGAAATGTCTATATCAGCCAGCTAGAAAATTAAATCAATGTTCAGTTACGGGACCACCCACAGGATCAGAAGGTCTTGGGTCTTCGTTCGCCTCATTGTCCGCACCGGCTGCTGATTCATCATCTTTATTGTTCCAGTCCGCCGGTGGTTGTGGAGTACGGCCTGCCATAATATCGTCAATCTGCTTTCGATCAATGGTTTCGTACTCGAGTAGCACCTCGGCCATCTTGTCCAATTTGTCGCGATTATCCACCAACAGTCGATGTGCGGTGTTATAACATTCATCAATTATTCTGCGGACTTCCTCATCGATGTTTTTGGCAGTTTCTTCAGAAATATGCAAACCATTGGTTGCGGCAGACAACCCGAGAAAGACTTCCCCATGATCTTCCTCATACATCAAGGGACCGAGAGCATCGGACAGGCCCCATTTCGTAACCATGGAGCGCGCCATTTTTGTAGCCCTTTCTATATCGTTTGCCGCACCTGTCGTAATTCCATCAGGGCCTAGCGTCAGCTCTTCAGCAACTCTGCCGCCAAATAAAGCACATATCTGGCTGGTTATAGATCGCTTGCTCATGGAATAGCGATCTTCTTCTGGCAAAAACATTGTTACCCCCAGCGCCATACCCCTTGGAATAATCGTTACCTTATAGGTAGGATCATGTTCAGGAACCAGGTAACCCACGATGCAATGGCCGGCCTCATGGTAGGCGGTATTTTTCTTTTCTTTCTCGGACATCACCATGCTCTTGCGTTCGGCGCCCATCATGATTTTGTCTTTTGCCTGCTCAAGGTTTTGCATAGCCACCGTGCGCCTGTCTTGCCGGGCGGCGATCAATGCACCTTCATTTACCAGGTTTGCAAGATCTGCACCTGTAAAGCCTGGAGTCCCTCTTGCAATAATGTTTGGCTGCACATCTGTATCAAGTGGAATTTTGCGCATATGAACCTTAAGTATCTGTTCCCTCCCACGAATATCAGGCAGAGATACCACTACCTGTCGGTCAAATCGACCCGGACGCAGCAATGCAGGATCCAGGACATCTGGCCTGTTGGTTGACGCAATAACGATAATGCCTTCGTTGTCTTCAAACCCATCCATCTCTACCAACAACTGGTTTAAGGTTTGTTCACGCTCATCATGGCCGCCACCTAAACCTGCTCCACGATGCCTGCCAACTGCGTCAATCTCATCAATAAAAATGATGCAAGGAGTTTGTTTTTTGGCCTGTTCAAACATATCCCTGACCCGGGATGCGCCAACACCGACGAACATTTCAACAAAATCAGAACCTGATATTGAGAAGAAAGGTACTTTGGCTTCCCCGGCAATCGCCTTGGCAAGTAAAGTCTTACCGGTACCAGGCGGACCTACCATCAGCGTGCCACGTGGCAATCGACCACCCAGCTTTTGAAATTTCCCAGGGTCGCGGAGAAATTCAACCAATTCCTGAACATCTGCTTTGGCTTCATCAACACCTGCCACATCAGCAAATGTCGTTTTGATTTCATTTTCACCCAGTAACTTGGCTTTACTTTTTCCAAATGTCAGCGGTCCACCACGGCCACCACCACCTTGCATCTGGCGCATGAAAAACATAAAGACCGCGATAATAACGAGGATTGGAAAACTTGCTACCAGCAATTGTGTCCAGATACTTTGCTGTTCCGGACGGTTGCCACGAAATTCAACATTGTGATCGAGCATATCGTCAATGAGCGCTTTGTCAGTAATCTGCGGTTGGATAGTTTCAAATTTTTGGCCGCTTGTCTGCTCCCCGCGTATAGTCAACCCATCTACCTCGACCGATCGCACCTGATTCTGATTGACCAGATCCAGGAATGTCGAGTAATCAATTTCTTCAGGACCACGGTCCACATTGAAGTTTTGAAACACTGTCAGCAAAACTGCCGCAATGATCAACCAAAGGAGCAGGTTCTTTCCCATATCATTCAATGACTTATCCTCTCTTACTGTCTCTTGCTCTGGCTGGCCTACTGTATAGGCTAGCTGTAGCCTACAGCCTGCTTAATCAGGCATAATACTATAAATCAAATTCTTCGCCGAATATTCGGTTCCTCTTCAAAACAACCGACTACCTTTTAAATCCACGACCAAGGATATAAATTTCTCTAGACCGGCCTCTTGATGCCCTGGGTTTAAAATTAGTCACCTGCCGAAAATTGGCACGAAACGCCTGGCGAATACCGTCTATTCCCTCGCCTTCAAAACATTTGACCACCAAAACGCCATTTTTATTCAATACACGTACAGCGAAGTCCAATGCGAGTTCTGCCAGGTATACTGATCGTGGTTGATCAATATCCTTCATACCACTTAAGTTTGGGGCCATATCAGAAATTACAAGGTCTACAGCGGCGCCCTGGGTGACTTCCATCAACCGTTCAAGGACACTATCTTCTGTAAAGTCACCCTGAATAAAGGTTACATCCTGAATCGGCGGCATTTCCAACAGATCAAGTGCAATTACCTCTCCTTTCTTACCCACCTTCCTCGAAACAACCTGCGACCAGCCACCCGGAGCGGCACCGAGGTCGATCACACGGAGGCCAGTGCTGAGAATCCTGTATTTTTCGTCAATTTCCAGCAATTTGTAGCTTGCACGCGACCGATAACCCTCGATACGAGCCCTTTTTACATATTCGTCATCTTCGTGATCCGCCAGCCAACGGCTGCTGGATTTAGATCTCTTCATTCAAACCACTCTGCCGTCAACAGCTCTACAACAAATAAAAAGACTCATATCGTTCGCGATAGCGTCCTGATGCTGGCTCGGGTAAAATCACCTGCCTTCTGCCCTCGAGCTTAACCTTTTACAGCTATTACCATGATAAACCAGAAAGATAAAAAACGGTTTCGAGCTATCGGCCATCATCTCAGCCCGATTGTGACGATTGCGGACAAAGGTCTATCCACAAGAGTCCTGGCTGAGTTATCAAGAGCCATTACCGATCACGAGCTCATCAAAATAAAGGTCCTTACTGGTGACAGGGAAGAAAGAAAGGAAACGATTGCTCAAATCAAGCAACAGCTGGAGGTGGAAATTGTACAGTCAATTGGCAAGGTTGCACTGATCTACAAACCAGCGTCGAGCCCTGATCCCCTGTTATCCAACCTACTAAGAAGTGATTTTTTCTAGGCCAGCGAACGCCTGATTAACAACTATATATGCTCTATTGAGCAGATTTCGTACTCTACTTCTCCACTGGGGGTGACAACCAGGACACAGTCCCCGAGCCCCTTTCCTACAAGGGCTCTGGCGACCGGTGAATATATCGATATCTTATTCAGTTTGATATCTGACTCATCATCTCCAACTATCTTGTAAATAGATTCCTCATCGTTATCCAGATTCCGCAGTTTTACGGTCGTTCCAAAGATGACCTTGCCGCTCGACGGAATCGATTTGACATCGATGATCTGGGCAGATGCCAGCTTGTTCTCAATCTCAATAATGCGACCTTCAATAAACCCCTGCTCTTCCTTGGCATACTGGAATTCGGCATTTTCCCGCAGGTCACCCTGGGCCAGGGCCTCTGAAATAGCCTGCACGATTCTTGGCCGCTCAACAGACTTGAGCTGGGTAACCTCGGCGCGAAGTGCTTTTGCACCATCTGCTGTCATCGGAACCTTGGCCATGTTTCCCCTTGCCCTGATTAATGTGTCCTAAAAAGAGCTTCTGTAAAGTAATTGTGGTGAAATATTATTGTTTAAAGAATGATTGCTAAATGATCCTGCTTCTCTAGTGACAGGTACTAATGTCAGGAGTTTAAGTCTAAGAAGAATTTCTACTTTGTCCAGCTACACCCGAATTGAATCCCGGGCTAGTAAATCCTGCAATCGATGGACTGAATTGTCTTCCCCGTGCCTTAACGCAGCGATGCTCGCGCGCCCACCAGCCATGGTTGTCGTATAACAAACCTTCTGCTGCAGAGCAGTGCGACGAATGACGAATGAATCTGCGATAGCCTGCTTGCCCTCAGTGGTGTTGATAATAAAATCAACTTCGCGATTTTTCAGCATATCTGTCACGTCAGGACGACCTTCCTGCACTTTGTTGACTATTTCAACAGGCATCCCTGCGGCTTTTATGGTAGCGGCACTACCCCTGGTCGCGACCAGACCAAAACCGAGGTCCAGCAGGCCCCTGGCAATCTCCGGTAGCTGATCTTTATCTGCATCCCTGACACTCAGGAACACCTTCCCTGACGCGGGAATCTTATCATCCGCTGCCACCTGCGCCTTACCATATGCCTCGGCGAACGTTTCACCTATCCCCATCACCTCACCGGTTGACTTCATTTCCGGACCCAGGATCGGGTCCACCCCCGGGAATTTTCCAAAAGGAAAAACAGCTTCCTTGACACAAAAATAGTTCGGGACTATCTCGTGAGTAATACCCTGCTCTTTCAGGGATATTCCGACCATACATCGTGCAGCAACTTTGGCCAGTGATGTGCCAATGCACTTGGATACAAATGGGACTGTCCGCGACGCTCGCGGGTTTACCTCCAACACGTAAACTTCGTTATTTTGTACCGCCATCTGCACATTCATCAGGCCAACAACACCCAGCTCCAGTGCCATGGCCTTTACCTGGGTCCTCATCACATCAATTACTTCTTTGCTGAGGCTGTAAGGAGGCAAAGAACAAGCAGAATCACCAGAGTGGATACCAGCCTGTTCAATGTGCTCCATGATGGCGCCGATAACCACTTCTTCACCATCACAAACGGCGTCGATGTCTACCTCGATCGCCTGATCCAGATAACGATCCAGGAGTACCGGCGATTCTTCAGATACCTGGACGGCTTCCCGCAGATAGATTTTGAGTTCAGCCTGGTCGTAAACAATTTCCATCGCACGACCACCAAGAACATAAGACGGCCGAACGACAAGAGGGAAGCCAATTTTCTCAGCAGCCTTAACGCCTTCCTCAATCGTCTTCACCGTCTTATTCGGGGGTTGTCTCAATTTCAGCTTTTCAATCATCACCTGAAATCTTTCCCGATCCTCTGCGCGATCAATCGCATCGGGCGACGTACCGATAATGGGCACACCGGCAGCTTCCAGGGCATTCGCTAGTTTCAAGGGCGTCTGGCCACCAAATTGGACGATCACTCCTTTCGGTTTTTCCAGCTCCACAATCGCAAGAACATCTTCAAGGGTGAGTGGCTCAAAATAGAGCCTGTCGGAAGTATCGTAGTCAGTGGATACAGTTTCAGGATTACAATTAATCATGATGGTCTCAAAACCATCTTCACGCAGCGCAAGCACAGCGTGTACGCAGCAATAATCGAACTCAATTCCCTGGCCAATTCTATTGGGACCGCCACCCAACACGATTATCTTCTCACGCTCACTCGGTCTCGCCTCACACTCATCTTCATAGGTTGAGTACATGTAGGCCGTAGATGAGGCGAATTCCGCGGCACAGGTATCCACTCGTCGGTATACTGGTTTTACATCCAGAGATAATCGTTTCGAACGAACTGCCGCCTCTGAGTTACCAAGAATGCTCGCCATGCGGGCGTCTGAAAAACCTCGGCGTTTATAGTCAAACATTTGCTTCCTGTCGATTTGGTCCAGGCCCTGCTTGGCCATTTTTTCTTCGCGCTGGATCAAATCCTGAATCTGGGCGAGAAACCAGGGGTCTATGCCAGTAATTTCATGTATTTCTTCCATCTCAAAGCCAAACCGGAAGGCATCTGCCAGGTATAGAATTCGCTCAGAGCCAACGACTCGTAATTCCTTTCGCAGCCTGTTTGCAGTATCGCTGCCATCAAGTGGCAGTATCGGGGTGAACCCGTCTATGCCAACTTCAAGCCCCCGGAGCGCTTTCTGCATTGACTCCTGAAACGTCCTCCCCATGGCCATGACCTCACCAACAGATTTCATCTGTGTGGTTAGAATATTCTCTGCCTGTGGAAACTTCTCAAATGTGAATCTTGGGATCTTGGTAACAATATAATCTATGGATGGTTCAAAGGAGGCTGGAGTCACCCCACCTGTAATCTCGTTAGACAATTCGTCAAGTGTGTAACCGATAGCCAGTTTGGTGGCTACTCTAGCGATTGGAAACCCGGTCGCCTTTGAAGCAAGGGCTGACGATCGTGAAACCCTTGGATTCATTTCGATGACGACCAGCTTACCGTTATCAGGATTTACCGCGAACTGGACATTAGACCCACCGGTCTCGACACCAATTACCCGCAATACAGCTATCGAGGCATTTCGCATTGCCTGATATTCCTTATCAGTCAATGTCTGGGCCGGGGCGATAGTAATTGAATCACCGGTGTGGATACCCATCGGATCAAGATTCTCAATTGAGCAGACGATGATGCAATTGTCATTCTTGTCTCGAACGACTTCCATCTCATATTCTTTCCAACCCACAAGTGATTCATCGATCAACAACTCATTAGTCGGTGATAAATCCAAACCCCTGGTGCAAATCTCGATAAAGTCTTCACGGTTATAGGCAATTCCACCACCTGAACCACCCATCGTGAATGACGGCCGGATCACACAGGGGTAACCTAATTGCGCCTGAACCTGGTGGGCCTCTTCCAGCGAATGGGCGAAAGCACTGTGCGGCGTTTCCAGGCCAATCTCTTTCATTGCTTTGTCAAACAACTGGCGATCTTCCGCCTTGTCGATGGCTTCCCTGCTGGCACCGATCAACTCGACCCCGTATTTTTCAAGAATTCCTTCCCTTGCAAGATCGAGGGCACAATTCAGCGCGGTCTGCCCTCCCATCGTCGGCAGCAGAGCATCAGGTCTTTCCACCTCTATCACCTTTGCAATGCATTGCCAAATCACTGGCTCAATATAAGTTGCGTCCGCCATGGACGGGTCTGTCATAATTGTTGCCGGGTTCGAGTTAACCAGGATGACCCGGTACCCTTCTTCTTTCAGCGCCTTGCAGGCCTGTGTTCCAGAATAATCAAATTCACACGCCTGACCGATTACAATGGGACCGGCACCAATAATCAAGACGCTTTCGATGTCAGTTCTTCTAGGCATTCTTGCTGGCCTTGTAAGTTGTGATGAGCTCTACGAAATAATCAAACAATGGTGCCGCATCGTGAGGGCCAGGGCTCGCTTCAGGGTGACCCTGAAAGCCGAATGCCGGTCCATCAGTTAGTTGAATTCCCTGTATCGAGTCATCGAACAATGACCGATGGGTGATTTTTACATTATCAGGCAATGATTCATCATCGATACAAAACCCATGGTTCTGGCTCGTGATCATTACGGTTCCATCTTCCAGGTTTTTCACAGGATGGTTCGCCCCATGATGGCCATGATTCATTTTTATTGTCTTCATGCCAGCAGCGAGTCCAAGCAATTGCAGGCCAAGGCAAATACCAAAAACAGGAATATCGGTTTTCAGCAGCGACCGGATTGCAGTAATCGCATAATCACAGGGGTCGGGATCACCGGGACCATTCGACAGGAACACGCCATCTGGGTTCATCTTTATTACCTCTGCTGCAGGCATGGTCGCCGGTACAACGGTTAACCGGCATCCTCTATCAACCAGCATCCGCAGGATATTACGTTTTACGCCAAAATCGTAGGCGATGACATGGTGGGGGAGATCCTCTACCTGGCTGTAGCCACCATGGATCATCCATGGTCCTTCATTCCAGCTATAGGTTTTATCCGTTGTGACTTCTTTGGCGAGGTCCATTCCTTTCAAGCCAGAGAACGACCGCGCCTTCTCAAGCGCTTCTTCAATGTCATTTTCACTGAGTTCCTCGCCGGCAACGATACAACCATTCTGGGCACCTTCTTCCCGGAGAACACCAGTTAATTTGCGGGTATCAATTTCAGCTATTGCGATCACGTTTTTTTGAACCAGGTAGTCCTGCAGGCTGACCTGGCTGCGCCAGTTGCTGGCTACAAACGGCAGGTCTCTAACAACCAGGCCGGAAGCCCAGACGCTCGAAGATTCCTCATCTTCTTCATTAGTACCAGTATTACCAATATGGGGATGGGTCAGCGCAATTATCTGGCGGGCATATGATGGGTCGGTCAGTATTTCCTGGTAGCCCGTGATTGCTGTATTGAAAACGACTTCACCCGTCGAATGACCACTGGCACCGATAGCAATACCCTCGAATAATAATCCGTTCTCGAGTGCAAGTACTGCTTTACCAGTCAAGTGTTGGCTCCAGGCTAATGATGATTAAGGTGTGTATATCGCATGGTTGCGTGATATAACCAGAGGCTGAAAAAAAGCGAGAGGGAGTAATTCCATCTCGCTTTTGAAATCTCAGCACTCTCTTGTTCTGAACATAAAAGCTCTGACTATAAAAGCTCTGAACGCAAAAAGTCTGAGCTTCTGAATCTAGTATAAGAAGGCTTCAACCTGGCGCCGTATTCTAATCTAGCCGGGGTTCTGTTTCCAGCTCATGGACCTGAATTTACAAAGAAACTTTTTAATTCACTTCGTTCAGAGCCCAGAGAGTCGACGGCTATCGATGCCGCTCCGATGGATTAGAGTTCAGCCCCAGCACATCCCGCATATCGAACAATCCATGTGATTGCCCCGCAACCCATATTGCAGCTCGAATCGCCCCTTCGGCAAAATTAACACGGCTATGGGCCTTGTGAGTAATCTCAACTCGTTCCCCGGGCCCGGCAAAAACAACCGTGTGTTCTCCAACAATATCACCCGCCCGCACTGAGTGAAATCCAATGGCTCCTCGGGGCCGCTCTCCGGTTATTCCATCACGACCAAGAACCCGGACCTCATTCAAGTCACGACCCAGCGTATCAGCAATGACTTCCCCCATGGTTATTGCTGTGCCAGAAGGCGCATCTACCTTGTGTCTGTGATGTGTTTCAATAATTTCAATATCGACAGAATCTCCAAAAATCTCAGCCGCAACTTCAAGAAGCCTGAAAGTGGCATTAACGCCAACGCTGAAATTAGATGCGAAAACGACCGCTATCTTCCTGGTAATTTCGGTCAATTGGTTTTTGTCAGCTTCACTGAGACCAGTGGTGCCTATGATCATTTTTCGATCATTGGCTGCACAGACTTCGATATTCTTGACAGTTGCCGCTGCAATGGTGAAATCAACAAGCACATCAAACAGACCGCAAGACGCTGCCAGGTCATCTGTAATGGGGATGCCCAGGTGACCCACGCCTGCAAGATCGCCTGCATCTGTACCTATGACAGGTAAGCCCGGCTGCTCAATCGCGGCTGTGATCTCCACACCGTCCGTTTCCTTGACGGTCTGGATCAATGTGCGACCCATCTTCCCCGCCGCTCCGGTAATCGCGATTTTTATCATTCGTTTTAAGTCTTTGCTCTTCCTGGGAGGGTTTTTCCGGGAACTAGTCGGTCAGTGAATCAATAAAATGCTTTACGCCATCTAGCCAGGTAGATTGCCTCGGCGACTGTTTCTCACTATATTCTTCGGCGAACTCATTGAGCAATTCCTTTTGCTTTCTGGTCAGGTTAACCGGTGTTTCCACAATGATTCTACAGTAGAGGTCGCCGATCCCACCACCACGCACCTGAGTCACATTAACTCCCTTGCCCCGCAGTCGAAACAGCTTGTCGGTCTGGGTCTCTGGTGGAATCTTCAATTTTACACGACCTTCGAGTGTCGGTACCTCCAGTTCACCACCGAGTGCCGCATCCACGAAACTAATCGGCACATCGCAATAGAGATGTTCTCCGTCGCGCGTGAAAATAGAATGATCGCGTACACTAATCTGCACATAAAGGTCGCCTGAAGGACCACCGTTGCTACCCGCCTCTCCCTGCCCTGCCAAACGAATTCGATCACCGGTATCAACACCAGGTGGGACCTTGACTGACAGGGTTTTGGTTTCCTCTAACCGGCCATTGCCATAGCAGGACGAACAAGGTTCCGAGATGACCTTGCCACGACCACGGCATCGTGGGCAGGTCTGCTGAACCGAGAAAAATCCCTGTCTCGCCGTCACCTGGCCCATACCACCGCACTGCACACAATTGGTGGGTGACGTTCCTTTCTCGGCTCCAGAGCCAAGGCATTCGGAGCACTCAACCAGAGTAGGGATTTTGATCTGGGGGTTTGCGCCTTTGACGGCTTCTTCAAGGCCAAGGTTTAGAACATATTTAAGGTCAGCACCACGATGAACCTGGGATTGGCCGCCACGGCCGCCCGAGAAAATATCTCCAAAGACATCCTCAAAAACTGAACTAAAACTGCCAGAGTGCGAGAAGCCTCCACCGCCAGCCGAACCATCTACGGCTGAATGACCAAATTGGTCATAAGCCGGGCGTTTCTGCGAATCCGTGAGCACATCGGCTGCTTCACTCGCCTCTTTGAACTTCTCTTCCGCCTGCGCATCATCCGGATTACGGTCCGGGTGATATTTCATGGCCATCCGGCGATATGCTTTTTTTATTTCCTGCTCTGAGGCACCACGGGAAACACCCAACACCTCGTAATAATCACGCTTGGCCATATTTAATTCTTATATTTTCAACCTAAATTCGTATAACGAAAAATCTCCCATGGTTTTACAACCACGGGAGACCTTTACATCATCAAACTGCGTAATCATCGTACAGACTGATCTTTACATGCACTGCAGTTGGGTATTATGCCTGCTTATCTTCCTTTACTTCTTCAAACTCGGCATCGACAGCATCAGGATCGCCACCCGTCGCGGCACCTTCACCTGCTGCTGCCTGGGCGCCTGAATCTGCTTCAGCCTGTTCGGCATACATGCGCTGCGCCAACTCACTTGATGCTTCGGTGAGCTTTTGCGTCTTCGCATCGATGTCTGCTTTATCCTTGCCTTTAACCGCTTCTTCTAACTCGGTGATTGCAGTTTCAATGCTGGTTTTTTCTTCTTCATTAACTTTATCACCTGCTTCTTTAAGCGTTTTCCTGGTGGCATGAACCATTCCGTCCGCCGTGTTCCGGGCTGTAACCAGTTCTTCAAACTTGCGATCTTCCTCTGCATGAGACTCGGCATCCTGAACCATCCGCTCGACCTCTTCATCACTCAGGCCACTTGAGGCTTTAATAACTATCGACTGCTCTTTACCCGTCACCTTGTCCTTGGCAGAGACATTCAAGATACCATTGGCATCCAGATCAAAGCTCACTTCAATCTGCGGCGTTCCACGAGGAGAAGGCGGAATATCAGAAAGATCAAATCGTCCCAATGACTTGTTCTGCCCGGCCTGCTTACGCTCCCCCTGCAATACATGAATGGTCACAGCAGGCTGATTGTCTTCGGCTGTTGAGAATGTCTGTGACTTCTTGGTCGGGATCGTTGTGTTCTTCTCAATGAGCGAACTCATGACGCCACCCATTGTTTCGATGCCCAGAGACAGTGGTGTCACATCGAGGAGCAATACATCCTTCACGTCTCCAGATAGCACGGCCGCCTGGATCGATGCGCCCATTGCGACGGCTTCATCCGGATTCACATCCTTTCGGGATTCCTTGCCGAAGAATTCCCTGACTTTCTTCTGTACCAGCGGCATACGGGTCTGGCCACCGACAAGAATAATATCGTCTATCGCTGAAACACTGAGATCCGCGTCTTTCAAAGCAATTTTCAAAGGCTCAAGCGTACTTTCGACCAGATCTTCAACCAGGGTCTCAAGTTTTGCCCGGGTCACCTTAATGACCAGGTGCTTGGGTCCGGTTGCATCTGCTGTAATGTAG
>Ga0114950_10000565_pt1 | contig 25768 bp, 19 predicted proteins | sample N075metaG_FD_83503 | JGI IMG/M metagenome (GOLD analysis project Ga0114950, IMG submission 83503) | Deep subsurface microbial communities from Kermadec Trench to uncover new lineages of life (NeLLi) - N075 metaG | ecosystem: Environmental > Aquatic > Marine > Ocean trench > Sediment | place... | reverse complement strand
TGGTGATGGTTTTGTGCTGGTAGTAATACAAAGCTTGATGAGCCACCTCATACCATTGGGAATTTTTCCAGATGTAATCCCAGATGTTAATGATTTCCCGGCAGGGTAAATCAAAGAAGGAATATTTTTCTTTCACAGCAGCGCGCACGACCGGTACACGAATATGGAGCCTGCTAAAACCGTTTTTCGATATCTCTTCAGGAATGTTTCCCGCTCTGGCGCAAGTACGCTCCTCTACTTCAGCCAGCGCATCCATTTGCCGTTTTCTGATTTTTTCAGGTCGCCTGGGTTGACTGCTCAAGGGTGATTTCCGCTTCTTTTGACTTAACATAAAGATAGTAAGGCAATGCGCAGGAGAGTCCAATGGTCATGTTCAGGAGAATATATACCCAGAGACGCGGTTCTTTCTTGTTGAAAAGATAAATCCAGAATACACCTGAGCTGATCAGCACGTCAGCGGCAAACCCACCTGCTGCACCATTGGCGAATACACCCAGAAGAAAGGTCGGCAATGCGAAACCTTCACTGAGAAAAAAGTCCACAAAAAATAGATAGGGGATCAAAGCACCTGCGATAGCGGCGAACAAATAGATATTGGCGAATCCGGCAGCATTCATATCTGACCTCTGTTAATGAAGTGGATGTTAATGACTTCACAGTTTAATCGTTACTGATAATAATTCTATTACCTGGGAGGTAATCATTTCGCTCTTTCAGCGGTATTGGTGATGATACGGTCTGCCGCCTCTTAGCAATCAATCTATCAGGCTCTTATGTGTTAAGTATATAAAGTTTAGAATCTCACGATAAACAGGGGTGATTACCATGACATTTGATCAACACATTGGAATGAGCAGGGGTGACAACTACTCTGAAGCGACTATCGTTACGCAAGACCACCACCTCAATCCCACTGGCAATATTAACGGCGGCGTACTCATATCACTTGCCGACAACCTGGCCACCGGCGTCGCCAACCATCACTGGCAGGAAAAAACCGGCGAACGGGCTTTTCTGGTCGGTGTTGACCTGCACGCCGTCATGCTAACGAATCAGCAGGGTGGTACTATCACAGCAAAATCAGAACCTGTTCGTGTTGGCAGGCGAATAGTTGTAATTCGTACCCAGGTGACAGGCGAACACGATAAAGTACTGGCGGAAATTACAACTACCCATATTCCTGTGACAAACTAATCAGGCTGCCACGTTTATAGATTGCTCTGATCGATAATACTGACCAAACCGGTTATTCAGGAAGGTGTCGAGAGCAATTTCTTCCTGGCGAATGAAACCACTGGCCGGAATCTTGCCGCTTACCAGCAAATCAAGGACCGTACAAATACTTGCTGCTGTTGTTATCTGGATTGCACTGTATAATTTTCCATTGATTTCCTGGCCGTAAATTTTATTGGCATAGGTTTCCTGGAATAGTTGCCCATTCTTCATGCCGCTCACCGTTACAAAAATCAGAACGACATCCTGCAGCGTTGCGGGCAGCGCATTTTCGAAAACTTCCTTGAGCAAATCCCGATGGTCTCGCAATTGCAGATCATGCAATAACGTTTTCATGATATCCCGATGGCCTGGATAACGGATTGTCTGATATGACAGGTTCTTAACTTTACCAGCCAGGGTCTCTGCCAGTGTTCCCAGACCACCGGATGTATTAAACGACTCGTAATTAATACCATCCAAGGAAAAATGTTCAAGATGTTCGAGTGCCGGGACCATCATCAATTCACCATCAATGAGTGCAACACAGGGTTCACAGTATTCGTTGATGACGCCATCAGTACTCCACGTCAGGTTATAGTTAAGCGAATTTGAAGGATATTGGGGTAATGCCCCGACACACATTCTGATCGTTTCCAGGTCATCAAATGTACTGGCAACATCATTGGCGACAATGGATATAAACCCGGGTGCAAGACCACACTGTGGAATCATTGCTGCAGTCGATTCATCCGCCAACGCTTTTACAATTTCTGTGCTGGCGACATCTTCCGTTAAATCCAGATAATGGATGCCTGCCTTTACCGCTGCTTTTGCAATGTGGCTCGTCATAAAAAATGGTGTCGCGCTTAAAACGGCAAAGTGTTTTTCCAGAACCTCCACCAGGCCTCGCTCATCGGTCACATCAAGGCATACTTTTGCCAGGTGTGGCATATCGCTCAACAAATTCAATTGTTCCTGGCTGGCGTCAATCACCGTCAGTTCATAGTCATCCACTGAAAGCAGCAATTCCGAGATCATCACGCCGATTTTCCCGGCCCCGACCAATGCAATCTTTTTCCTGCTCATGTCAGTTCTCCTATTTTGCGTAGCTTGCGCGTAAATATGGTCAAAACGTATAGGCACATTGAGCACATATAGGCTAATATTGTGCATATTAACCTATATTTTTGGCAATTTGATGAATCCAGCAGATACAAGGCTTGTTGCACTGCTCCGCGAGAACGCCCGCGTCTCGACTTCAGAACTGGCGAGAAAACTCTCCATCTCCCGCTCCACCGTCCAGAGCAGGATCAGGCGACTAGAGCAAGCTGGCGTCATCAAGGGGTTTACCATCGAATATGGTGATGAATATGAGAAAGGCCTGGTCTCCGCTCACGTATTGATCATGGTTCTCCAGAAACTCACTGCAAGGACAAATCGAGAATTACATGCCATTCCCCAGGTTAAATCCGTATACGCTATCAGCGGTGATTATGATCTGATTGCGATGTTGAAAACAGAGACCACCGAGGAATTGAGTTCTGTCTTAGACGATATTGGGAATCTGGAAGGTGTTGAGCGAACCAATTCATCGCTCATCCTGGAAACGAAATTTTCAAGGTAACCTGGGTCTTGTCTGTTAAAATTCGCAACGAAGATGATAAGAGAAACTGAAATGGATACATCTGCAAGCTTTGTGACCCGGCTTGGGGAACTGATAGATCGACGTCGCCCGGATAAAGACAACGCATTGCTAAAGCAATTTGCTGCGAAATTCTGGCGACGAGTCCCCAGAGAAGAACTGGCAGACATAGAGCTTACCGATGCCTATGGATCTACCCTGATGGCATATCGATTACTCACCCGGGGCTTTGAAGGCACGGCCACAGGTGTTGAAGAGCCATTCAAAATCCAGATCAGTAATCCTGATTATGAACGGGATGGTTGGCAATCACCACACACGGTGGTACTCATTGTTCACAAGGATATGCCTTTTATTACTGATTCGATCCTGCTGGAACTCAGCCATCATGACATCACTACTCACACCCTCAAGAACGTTGTTCTGTCGACGTTAAGGGAGTCAGGCAAGCTGACCTCGATTGAAGGGGAAGGTGAGGCTGAAACACTAATTTATGCAGAAATTGACCGAATCACAATTGATGAGTTTAGTGACCTCGATACGCGACTGAGTATCGTATTAGCCGAAGTCCGGCAAGTGGTGGCAGATTTTCGGTCTATGAAAGAAAAGGTCCAGCATGTCATTAATCATCTCGATGAGACAGCTGCGGCTCTCAGCGAGGCGAGCCGGGAAGAAGCAAGAGAATTCCTGGGTTGGCTACAAAACAATCACTTCACCTTTCTCGGATATCGGGAATTCAAAATTACAGACGGGCTGGTGGAACAGGTAAGCGGGTCAGAGCTTGGATTGCTAAAACTTCGTGACAGGGCCAGCCCAAGAAAACTGGCAGAGATGCCGGAACGCACACGGTCATTTATTCTGGAACCAGCACTCTTGTCCTTTTCAAAATCCGGAACACGCTCGCAAGTACACAGGCACGCCTACCCTGATTATGTTGCCGTGAAGTTATTTAACGACTCCGGCGAAGTGGTTGGAGAATGTGGCTTTTTGGGTTTGTATACATCGGTCGTCTACACAGACCGCCCCAGCAATATTCCCGTGATCGCGCCCAAGGTGCAGCGAATATTGGATCGGTCCGAGTTCAACCCGGCCGGGTTTAACGGGAAGGTACTCGCCCACGTACTAGCAATTCATCCGCGCGATGAACTTTTCCAAAGCCCGGAGGATGAGTTGTACGATACGGTGATGGCCATCACCTACAGCCACGAACGCAGCAGGGTAAAACTGTTTGTCAGAGCCGGACGTTACGGATTGTTCTATACCTGCCTGGCTTACATCCCACGGGAACTGTACAACACACGATTACGGGTCGGCATTCAAAACCTCCTGATCAAAGCCTTCGGTGCCATTGATGCAGAGTTTTACGTCTATATGTCTGAATCGATATTAGTCCGCACCCAATTCATACTCAGAGTGCACCCTCTCAAACCTCTTAGCTACGATGTACACAAGCTGGAAGCACAGATAATCGACTTGACAAGAGAGTGGACACAGGAACTACAACAGTTGTTATTAAAGGATTATGGGGAAGAATCAGGCAGGCGGTATTCCCGATCCTACCTGCAGGCATTCTCATCCGGATACAAAGAGATGTTTTCGGTCCGCACCGCATTCTATGATATCAAACACCTGGAAAATCTTAATGAGAGAAAGAACCTGGCTATCAGGTTTTACCGCAATCCCCAATTTGAAGAGAAAACAGTTCACCTCAAAGTCTTTCACCTGGGCGATTTCCTGCCGCTGTCCGATATCATACCCATGATGGAAAATCTTGGTATGCGCGTGGTCGGTGAACACCCATACCGGATCAAAGCTCGTGATCAAAAACTGCGTACGATTCAGGATTTCAATTTGCTTTATACGAAAACACTCGACCTCAGCCGCATTGGTGACGTGTTCGAAGAAGCATTTATTGGCATCTGGGAGGGTCACGCGGAAAATGACAGTTTGAACCGGCTCATTCTGGCAACCGAAAAAAGCTGGCGTGAAGTCTCTTTGTTACGGGCCTACGCTCGTTATCTTAAACAGATTCGAACAGAATTTAGCCAGCAATTTATCGCGGACACCCTGCTAAAACACGTTGAAATTACGAGCTTGTTGATGGACTTCTTCAAACTTAAATTTTCCCCTGGCATACAGGATCGAGGGCTCGCCGCTGCAGCCGAAGCCATTCGAAGATTGCTGGAAAATGTCAGCCTTCTGAACGAGGACAGGATTCTTAGACGTTACCTGGATCTCATGGAAAACACGTTGCGCACAAATTATTTTCAGGTTGATGCGGGCGGTGAGCCCAAAACCTATATATCGCTGAAAATCGACACTGGAAAACTTGCGGGTGTACCGGAACCCCGACCTGCTTTCGAGATCTTTCTCTATTCACCCCGGGTGGAAGGGGTCCATTTAAGGAACGGCGAATTTGCTCGCGGTGGATTGCGCTGGTCAGACCGCCAGGAAGATTTTAGAACCGAAGTCCTCGGTCTTGCAAAGGCACAATCCGTAAAAAATGCGCTGATCGTGCCGACTGGTGCAAAAGGTGGATTCGTGCTTAAACGCAAAACAGAATCCAGGGAAGCCTTCATGGAAGAAGGTGTTCACTGCTATCAGCTGTTCATCTCGGCCCTTCTGGATGTCACAGACAACCTGGTGCAGGGCAAAGTCGTGCCCCCCGTGGATGTGGTTCGATATGATGGTGATGACCCATACCTGGTGGTAGCAGCAGATAAAGGTACGGCAACATTTTCCGACATGGCTAACCAGATCGCCGAGTCACGTTCTTTCTGGCTGGGTGATGCCTTCGCCTCGGGAGGAAGAAATGGTTATGACCATAAGGCAATGGGCATAACCGCAAAGGGTGCCTGGATTTCTGTACAGCGACATTTTCGTGAACTGGGCATAGATGTGCAAAGTGATCCGATCACAATCATCGGTATAGGGGATATGTCCGGAGACGTATTCGGCAATGGTGTTTTGTTGTCCCAGAGCATTCGGCTGGTTGCAGCCTTCAATCATATGCACATATTTATCGACCCTGACCCTGATCCGGAGACCAGTTATCAGGAACGTCAACGCCTGTTTGGGCTGGATCGTTCAGCCTGGTCGGATTACGACGAATCTCTTATTTCGGCCGGTGGTGGTATTTTTTCAAGGTTACAAAAGTCCATAACCCTTTCCAGTGAAATGCAGTCCGTGTTTGATATTCAAGAATCAAAACTCTCGCCGGATGAATTGATCCATCTGCTACTCAAGGCACCAGTGGATTTAATATGGAATGGCGGCATCGGTACTTATGTCAAAGCATCGAATGAATCAGACGACGACGTGGGCGACCGTTCTAATGATTCAGTGAGGGTAGTGGCCACGGATCTTCGATGCCGGGTTATTGGAGAAGGCGGCAATCTTGGCCTGACGCAAATGGCCAGGATTGAATATGCGCTTTCAGGTGGCCGTGTGAACACGGACTTCATCGATAATTCAGCCGGAGTCGATTGTTCGGATCATGAAGTTAATATTAAAATTTTACTCAACCAGCAGATCGAAGAAGGGGAACTGACATCGAAACAAAGAAACAAATTGCTGGTTGATATGACCCAGGAAGTAACTGATCTCGTTCTGGACAATAACTATCGCCAGGCGCAGGCATTAAGTCTGGCACAAAAGCACAGTCAGAACCGAGTGCCTGAGTACATTCGTTTAATCAACACGCTGGTAATCGAGCAGCACCTTAACCGTCGCCTGGAGAATATTCCCACAGATGAAGAATTAACGGAGCGAGCCCAGCAGGGGCAAAGCCTGACTCGCCCTGAGCTTGCGATTCTCCTGAGTTATGCAAAGCTGGATATCAAGAGACAAATGCTGGCGTCACCACTGGATACCTACAGTAATTTGAGGGGTGCCGTACTACTGGAGTTTCCGGAAAGCTTGCGAACCAGGTATAGCGAGCAGATGTATCAACACCCTTTGCATAAAGAAATTATTGCGACACAAATCGCGAACGATGTCGTGCACCACATGGGGTTGTCATTTATTACCCACCTTAAGGAATATGTGGGTAGTAGCTGCATTGATATAGTGCAGGCATACGCAGTCATGATTGAGGGATTCCGTATTCGTGAGCACTGGCGAATGCTGGAACGTGTGACCGAGATGAACGAAGATGATCGGCTGGATTTGCAGCTAAACCTTATGAGACTCGGCAGGCGCGCAACTCGCTGGTTTCTTCGCCACCACCGTAGTCTTGAAAACGCAGCGGATATTATTGAACATGTTCGACCCTGTATTGATAAATTGCGATCACAGCGGCGCAAAGTGCTGGGGGAAGAGGCATGGGAAAATTGGCAGGTTGAAGTTTCCGAATACGTTGAGGTGGGCTGTCCCCGTGAAGTTGCCGAAAATTGTGTAGGCGCACAAAATTCAGTTGCAGTGCTGCACATCATTGAGGCATCTGAAGAAAGCGGCACAGGTGTCATTCGGACAGCAGAGGTATATGCCCTTATTGGGGACACGCTGAATTTCGCCTGGATCTCTGAACATCTCAATAAAGTGGAAACCCAGACACATTGGCAAGCGATGGAACGTGATGCTTTACTTGATGAATTTATGACTCAGCGCGGTGCACTGACTGCTGATGTTCTGAAATATATTAAAGAAGAAACCTCTGTGGAAGAAGGTGTGAATAACTGGCTGAAAGAACATCATGATCTGGTTGAGAGCTGGCACCAGGTAATTGAGGGTGTGCAGCGTTCAGGGGCACAGGATTTTGCACTCTATTCAATGACCAGCAGAAAACTCGGCGACCTTGTGCGCTTGTTGTAATGGCTGAGAGTGGCTATGATTCAGTGACGATAATTTAGTAAAACACATGTATCGGGAGTCCTGAAGTGAAAGCCGTCAAGATAATCGCCATTCTGGTCCTTGTTTACGTGGGGATCGTCGTTACATTTGAATCCCTGCTCGGTTATTTCCAGCCTTCAGGTCAGAACACGTTAGTCATCACTACAACTGATGAGGATGGAACCACAAACGATCGCGTCCTGGCTCGCCTCGAAAGTAATAGCCAGATCTATGTTGCAGCCAACCACTGGCCACGAGACTGGTACAACCAGGTGTTAAAAAATCCAAATGTTCAAGTTTCATTCGCCGGGGTGAAAGGCAGTTACGTGGCAGTACCAGCGACCGATGAGGAACACAATCGTGTCAATAGTGAAAACCGTCTAGGAATCGTCTTCCGAATGTTAACCGGGTTTCCGCCAAGATACTTCGTTCGGCTGGATCCCCGTTAGCCACCAGGATTATCCCGGCCGGTTGTCAATCCTTGGCTGGGTTAACATTGGCGAGTATGCCACCAGGAATAACGCGAACGCCGTGATCCACAGCAGCTGGCTGGCCTGGATCCAGAGCACGTGAAATCCGGGAAGCAACAGGGGGAAAAATACGCGCAGGACAGTCGCCGCTAACAAGGCTGCAAATGCGAACGTCATGAGTCCCGGTGGTTCATGAATACTTCGACCGCTATGGCCTAGTGTTACCCTCGCCATCATGCTCAAGGTAAGCAGCCCTACCCCGCCAACGGCTATCGAATGGATGGGAATAAAAATATTAAACCAGCCAAAAAAGAGCAATGCATACAACAAGAAACCCAGGACAATAAAACCGTAGGCCACGAACAAGGTCCATAACAGGGGTTTCTGCCAGATACCTTTCGCGTACCAACTCATCAATCGAATGCAGTTAAGAACGAATAATAGTGCTGCAAGGCCATAGACGAAATTATTCGCGATGCTCATTGCAGGCTGGACCAGGTTCGCCACGACAAAAGCGACATAGGCGATAAAAATGAAAAATTCCAGCAGCAGATTCGAAGGAAGCTGGACTTCCTCTTCTACCCCGCGTTCGATAAAAAATGGTACGACCCGTCCAGTCATCACCAGGATTAGCCCAACGACCACATAGAACCCAATGTAGTTACCGAAGTAAATACCGTTAGTCACCAGGGACAACTGGCCAGCGTAATAGAGACCATTAGCCAATGCCAAAGTAATGATGATGCCAACGATTGCGGTTTGCCTCCACTGTTTCACCTTAATGATAGGCACGACAGCGCACCACCCGAACCAGAGCATGAATACAAGATCTGAAACGGCAGCAATCTCGATATAACCCAGTGCGTTAGCGACTCTCGCCACAACCCAGAAACAGAAAAGAGCGAACAACCTGGCACCGGAAACGGTATCGAGTCCCGTCCAGTTGCGCACAGACGTGAGTAAAAATCCGGCAATAACCGCCAGGGTGTAACCGAATAGCATTTCGTGTGCATGCCAGGCTGGTGTCAGATCAGCTGACCCGATATAACCCGAGTATTGGCCCCACCAGGCGAACATCGCCAGCACTCCGACGACACCAGCGCCCAGGAAGAATGGACGGAATCCAAGGTTAAACAGCGCGGTCCCGGCAAACTTTCGCAGGTTTTCTTTTTCTGTAATGGATATTTTCATAGGCGGCATTCTACCTGTCTTTCTGAGTAAATCCACGTCAACCAACCCCCTTCCTATTGATTCAGATCAGCATTAATGGTCCCTGCTCTTGCTAGGATGAAGATCAATTTTCCTAATATCGAGGGTGGGTTTCGCATGGTCGATACAATAGATGGAGGTGAACTCTGCGTTAAAACGCTCAAAGCCGCTGAAGTGAAGGACATCTTTGTTCTCCATGGTGGGCACCTGGACCCCATATTCCAGGCGTGCCTGGACCACGACATCCGGCTAATCGATACTCGCCACGAAGCCGCAGCGGGTCATGCAGCGGATGCATATGCAAGGCAAACCGGTCGTGTCAGTGTTGCCATGGCGACAGCGGGACCCGGTTACACCAATATACTCACGGCAATCACCCAGTGTTACCTGGATTGCTCGCCGGTGCTGTTTATTGTGGGCGCCTCTCCGCTGCGTGATGCGGAACGCTGGCCCCTGCAGGGAGGTATCGATCAGGTCGCCATGGCAAAACCAGTAACCAAATGGGCAATGCAGGTAACCCGAACAGAATTGATTCCACATTTGATTAGCCATGCCATCCACGAGGCAACGAGCGGTCAGCCCGGTCCGGTTCTTCTAGAAATACCCATTGACGTTTTGTTCAACAAGATTGATCCGGCGCAGGCACCCATACCAGAAAATATATTACCTATCGCCTCCCCGGCACCGAGTGAAGCCACAATCGAAGAAGTCATTTCCGCTCTCACTTCAGCACAGAGGCCTGCCATTATTTGTGGCGGCGGCATGTTATATGCCAAAGCATCACAGGAACTGCGAGAGTTTGCAGAAAGGAGCGGCATTCCTGTGTATTCCAACAATAAGGGACGCGGGATGATTCCCACTAATCATCCGCTTTGCGGAAACGCGCTGACTAACATCAAGATTGCAGAGGCAACCGGCGTCGGCACACCAGACGTCGCCATTATGTTGGGCGCAAGATTTGGCATGTTTACCGAACCCGGCATGTTGGGACCGGGACGTATACCCTCAGATGATTGCACCATCATCCAGGTTGACAAGAGCAGTGCCGAGCTTGGCAGGATAAGACCTGCCCACATCCCCGTCGTCGCCGATTGCCGCGAATTTCTTAAGTCACTGCTCAACAAGACAGTTGAGACTGACTGGCCAGATTGGTCGAACTGGTCAGAAGCTGTACACAATCTTAGCGGCTGGCACAAAACGGCATACGACTCAGTGATCAAGAAAACAAAATTACTGCACCCATATGAGGCTGTCAGGCAGATTATGGCCGCCATAGACGAGGACACCATTATCTGTGCAGATGGCGGAGAAGCGTCCGGTTGGGTGGAAATGGCAAGCGAAAGCCGGAATCCTGGCCAGCTGATGAGCCACGGCTATCTTGGTTGCCTTGGAATTGGCATACCATTTGCCATGGGTGCACAGGTTGCTAACCCGGACAAGAGAGTGGTCGTCATTACTGGTGATGGTTCTTTTGGTTTTAATGTTCAGGAGTTCGACACCATGGTTCGTCATGACCTGCCCATAGTAACAATCGTCCTGAATAACAAGGCCTGGGGAATGTGCGTCCATGGCCAACAGTCCATGTATGGTGGAAATCGCCTTGTCGTGACAACGCTGGCGGATGCAAGGTACGAGAAGGTTGCTGAAGGTTTTGGCGCTTACGGCGAGTATGTTGAAAAGGCGGAAGACGTCGGGCCAGCAGTCAAACGTGCACTGGAATCCGGATTACCCGCCTGCATCAATATCATCACCGATCTGGAGGCTGTGCTAGGTGATACCTCGGGTGAGAAAATCACGCAGGCAAAACAAACAGAAGGGGAAATCACCATGCCCTACTACGACAATCTGAAGAAGGTTTCTTGAAGAGTGGCTTAAAACCAGCCACGACCGAATCCAACTCATCAATGGGCATAAATCACCGAATCCAATTTCGGTTGATCGACGCGCCCGTATGAACGATAACTGCACCTTCTAAAATGGAGAAGCCGGACTTTTCGGTATCTCGTCTGATGGATGAAATGCCAGTAGCAGGCTAAAAACATTGCATAGAGGAAGTAGAAATGAGTGAGTTACGGGTAGAACCAGCGATGGATTTTGATCCTGATGCGCTTCGCGAGAAATACCGGGTTGAGAGAGACAAAAGGTTGCGGGAAGACGGCAATGAACAGTATGTGGAAGTCAAAGGTGACTTCGCCCACTATATTGATGATCCCTACATCGAGACCCCAATCGAACGTGAACCACTAGCCGACGAGATTGATATCGTCATTATCGGCGGGGGATTTGGAGGCCTGCTCGCGGCAGCTCGTCTACGTGAAGCGGGCGTCGAACACATACGCATGATCGAGAAAGCCGGGGACTTTGGCGGTACCTGGTACTGGAACCGTTACCCTGGTGCGGCTTGTGATATCGAATCCTATGTTTACCTGCCCCTGCTCGAAGAGCTGGGCTACATGCCGACCAAAAAGTACATTGATGGTGCCGATATCCTCGAATACAGCCAGCAAATTGCCAGAAAATACAATCTCTATGACGACGTCTGTTTCCAGACCGAGGTCACTGAAATGCGCTGGGATAACGCCATTGATCGATGGATCATCTCCACCAATCGGGGTGATGTCATGAAGGCACGGTTCGTCACCATGTCAAATGGCCCGCTCAACCGGCCAAAATTACCTGGTATTTCAGGTATCGACACCTACAAAGGTCACACCTTCCACACCAGTCGCTGGGATTATAATTACACGGGAGGCAATTCTGCTGGCGGCCTGGTCGGGCTTAAGGACAAGCGGGTAGGCGTAATCGGTACCGGGGCAACGGCAGTGCAATGCGTACCTCATCTTAGCAAAGCAGCCAAAGAGCTTGTTGTATTCCAGCGAACGCCTTCATCCATCGATGAAAGAAATGACCGTCCTACAGACCCGGATTGGGTTGCGCAGCTAGAGTCTGGCTGGCACCAGAACCGGATGGACAATTTCAACATACTGGTCTCTGGTGGTATCCAGGATGAGGACCTGGTCAATGATGGATGGACGGAGATTATCCGTAACCTGTTATTACTGGTTAAGAAGGAAGGCGACGCTGATCTTTCTCCCGCGGCTTTAATGGAAAAAATGGAACTGGCGGATTTCCAGAAGATGGAATCAATTCGTGCGCGAGCCCAGAAAATAGTTGACGATAAGAATACCGCGGAATCGTTGAAGCCCTACTATCGACAATTTTGTAAGCGCCCTTGTTTCCACGACGACTATCTACCCGCATTCAACCTGCCGAACGTGACTCTGGTCGATACCGAAGGTAGGGGAATCGAGTGCATCACCGAAAAAGGTATTGTTGCAAACGGCCGGGAATACGAACTGGATTGCATCATTTTTGCTACCGGTTTTGAAGTTGGTACAGACTATTCACGCCGATGTGGATATGAGATTTATGGCCGGGATGGCATAAGCCTGACTGAAAAATGGGCAGATGGTGCACGGACTTTTCATGGCTTGCACAGCCGCGGCTTCCCCAACTGTTTTATGATGGGGCACATTCAAGCCGGTTTTACGGCAAATTACCCTCATGCACTTAATGAACAGAGCAAACACATTACTCATATTATCAAGCACTGCCTTGAAGGTAACCAGCGTGTGGTAGAAACGAGCGAGCAAGCGGAAGCGGACTGGATTGACACCATCATCAACCTGGCGCGAAACAACCAGAAATTCCTGGCAGATTGTACGCCTGGCTATTATAACAACGAGGGTAAACCCGCAGAGAGATCCTTGCAAAATTCCAATTACGGTGCGGGCTCGGAAGCTTTTTTCAAGGTGCTCCGGGAATGGCGGGATGAAGGATCAATGCAGGGGTTAGAAATCAGTTAGGCAACAAGGCTCAATTTACGGTTAAGAGCCACTCTGATTCCAGGTATTCCTTGATAAATGCCAGAAACCGGGCTGCATCGGCGCCATTGATCACACGATGATCGAAACCCAGGGTCACCGGCATCAGTAGTCGCGGCACGAATTCAGCATCGATCATCACCGGGCTGACATTGCCTGCTGCCACGCCAAGAATGGCGACTTCAGGCCAGTTGATGATGGGAAAGATACCACTCACGCCGAGCCCTCCCAGGTTGGAAAGGGTAAACCCTGCCCCTTTCAAATCATCTGGTTTCAGCTTGTGTGTTCTCGCCAGTTCACTGACTTGCACAAGCTGATCAGCGATTTGCAGAATACTTGCACTATCGATTCCTTTCAGGCTGGGGACAACCAGGCCTCGCGGTGTGTCAACAGCCACGCCGATATTGATATATCGTCGATGTATTATCCTGCTGTTATCTTCATCCAGCACACTATTGAATCTGGGAAATTTCTTCAAAGCGAGTGACAGGACTTTACATAGAATCGCCGTCAAGGTGACGCTGTGCCCATCTCGCGCCAACCGGGCTTTGTTAGCTTTTCTCGCCTGTTCCAGCTCGGTAATATCGATGGTCGTTTGTACCCAGGCATGGGGTATCACGGATGCCGCATGGGATATGTTTCGTGCCGTGGTAATTTCTATTCGGGAGAGAGCGTGACTTTCGATTTCTCCAAACAGTGCAGGGTCCGGCATGGCCTGCTTTGCTCGACGGGTTTCTTTGTGATTTTGCGTTTGTTTAACAAAGGTTTTTATATCTGCCTTGCTAATGCGCCCGCCTTCACCGCTGCCAACAATATTGCCAAGTTCAACGCCCAGCTCCCGCGCCAACCGCCTGGTGGCAGGGCCTGCCGGCAGCATGGATGTATCACTAACAGCGAGGGCTACAATACCCGTGGACGTAATGGCAACCGCGGACAGCAAATTTTCTTCCTGGACCGGCGGCTCCTCCTGGCGGGTAATTTCAATCACATCCGCAGCGCCGGTATCCATCCTCATCAATAAGGTCCCGCTCATCACTGTATCATCGGTCTTAACCAGGATTTCGGTTATGGTACCAGCCAGTGTTGACGGTATTTCCAGGACAACCTTGTCTGTTTCGACTTCCAGTAGTATGTCGCCAACCTGAATTTCGTCGCCTACTTCCGCAGTGATAGCGAGTATGGTGCCCTCGGTATCCTCTTCACCAAGATCAGGAATCTCAAAGTCTTTGATCATCTGCCTATCCTGCCTGTTTCGCCTGCTTTAGATCGGTTTTCGGGTTGGATCCCTGCTGGATAAATTCGTGCAGAAGATCCATATCCTTCTGGTATTTCGATCTGGTAATCTTTTCTTCCTGCAGCAGGCAAGACAGTGCCGCGGTAACGATATACTTTTCGCTGATTTCGAAGTAATCACGCAGTACTTCCCTGCTGTCACAGACTCCGTACCCATCTGTACCCAGGGCAAGGAATTTACCCGGCACCCACTGACCCACGCTATTTGCCAACGACTTAATATAGTCTGTAACAGCAATCGTTACATCACCCATTCCAGCTAACAATGCTTCTACGTACGGTTTTGACTGATGTTTACCTGGGTTGAGCATATTGTCTCGCTCGGTGGCGATGGCATCCTGGTAAAGCTCATTAAAACTGGTGATACTGAAGATATTAACCCCATACCCAAGCATTTCAAGCAACGTCGTGGCCGCAATCGCCCTTTGCAAAATACTGCCACTGGCCAGCAGATTAATTCTTATTGCAGAATCTTTTTTCACTTCACTTAAAAGATAGCCTCCTTTCAAAACGCCATCTTCGAGATTCTTGATGTCGGGTTTCGCTGGCATCGGGTAGTTCTCGTTGTACAGCGTCAAATAGTAGAACAGGTCCTCCTGTTCTTCGTACATTCGCCTGATACCCTCCCGGATAATGATCGCGACCTCATAAGCATAAGCTGGGTCATAACTTTTTAGATTAGGAATGGTATTTGCGACCACCTGTGAGTGTCCATCCTGGTGTTGCAGGCCTTCGCCATTGAGAGTGGTTCTGCCAGCAGTGCCGCCTAACAGAAAACCACGGGTGAACATATCACCAGCAGACCAGATCATGTCACCCACTCGCTGAAAACCAAACATCGAATAGAAAATATAAAATGGTATCATTGGCAGACCGTGTACAGCATAGGCTGTGCCCGCTGCCAGGAAGGAAGCCATGGCGCCGGTTTCACAAATACCTTCTTGTAGTATCTGTCCATCAACCGCCTCCCGGTAAGGTGCAAGGCTGTCGGCATCTACAGGTGTGTATTTCTGTCCCTCTGGAGAATAGATGCCTGCAATGCTGAACAATCCATCCATACCAAAGGTTCGCGCTTCGTCAGGCACGATAGGTACAATGTATTTGCCAAGATTCTTGTCCCGGATAAGTTTGGCTAACATCCGCACCATGGCAGAAGTGGTAGAAATGGATCTCTCTCCAGATCCCTTAACTGCTTCTGAAAACAAGCCCAGATCAGGTGCTTTCAGGGATTTACAGCTAACCTTTCGACTTGGCAGAAAGCTACCGAGCGCTTTTCTTCGTTCAGAGACGTACAACATCTCTGCGCTTTTCGGATCTGGCAAATAGAATTTTGCCGCAGCAGCTTCATCTTCTGTAATAGGGATACCATAGTCGGCAGCACGGGATATCCTTTCTTCCCGATTCAGGTTTTTCTTCTGGTGTGCTGTATTCCTGCCCTGGGCAGATGAGCCCATACCCTCGCCTTTCACTGTCTTCACCAGGATGACGGTGGGTTTGCCAACCGTGTCTGATGCGCGCTGAAAGGCAGCGAATACTTTTTTTGGATCCTGCCCGCCTCGCTTGATGGCTTTAAGCTCATCATCGGAAATGGAGTTCATCAATTTTTCAAGCTGCGGGTTACCTTCAATCCAGTGTTCCCTTTGAATATCCCCCGGTAAAGTCGAGTAGTACTGATAATCCCCATCCACTGCTTCTTCCATCCTCTGGCGCAGCAACCCTTCATGATCTTCTGCCAAGAGCGCATCCCAACCTGAACCCCAGATTACTTTTAGCACCTGCCAATCAGCGCCTCGGAAACTTCTCTCCAGTTCCTGGATGATCTTACCATTTCCCCTAACCGGGCCATCGAGTCGCTGCAGATTGCAATTAATTACAAGAATCAGGTTGTCCAGTTTTTCCCTTGCGGCGATGCCGATGGTACCGCGAACCTCCGGCTCATCCGACTCGCCATCGCCGATGAAGCACCAGACTTTACCTCCATTTTTAGGTTTAAGTCCCCTGTTCTCAAGATACCTGGCAAAACGCGCCAGGTAGATTGCAGTGGCAGTTGATAGCCCCATTGAGGCATTCGGCATCTGCCAGAAGTCAGGCATTGCCCTCGGATGTGGATAAGAACTTAGGCCGCCGCCAGTTTTTAATTGTCGTCTGTAACCCTTGAGCTGATCTTCTGTTAGACGACCTTCAAGAAAAGCCCGTGCGTAGACTCCGGGAGCGGCGTGGGGCTGCGGCGAAAGTATATCACCGCCATAGTTATCATCACCGGATTTAAAGAAATAATTGAAACCCACTTCCATCATCGTGGCTGCAGAAGCGTAGGTAGCAATATGTCCACCCACACCCGTCCCGGCATCCTGTGCCTGCAAAACCATGGCCATGGCATTCCAGCGATTTATATTTTCGATTCGTTTTTCAAGGGCGATATCACCCGGATACTGCGGCTGCTCTGAAACCGGAATGGTATTGATGTAGGGCGTGTTAAGCGTCGCCTCGTTAACCGGGATATTCCTCGAGCGTACATCATCCTGCAGCAGGTTCATCATGTCGCGCACACCGTCGTTACCAAACCGCTGGTGGATGTACGTCATGGATTCGAGCCACTCAACCTTATCCTCTGCCATTGCGGCTGACAGATCTTGTATTTTTACCTTATCGTTCATTTTGCACCGGGTATTTCAGGCGAGATGTGGCCCCATATTATGCTTCCATATGATGAAAGTAGATAGAAGTATCATGGCTAGCCTACTGGTTAATGCAGTGGTCTTTTTCCGGTGAGATCAGACAGCGGTGGCGATGCAGCCTTCTTCTTCGCGGCATGCCTTCACATGGCAGTGCGCAAGCTCAAGGGCTTGTTCCCAGTATTCATCAGCGATGAATACTTCAGAGGTAATTATGATCATATTAGGATTAATGGTGACCAGTAATGTCGTTAAGGATATGCTCTGCAAAAAACAAGCACAACGAATTCATGAGCTAATTGAGGAAAAACAGGAATGAGTGAATGTTTTGTGACCCACCTGGAATGTTCCATGACGGGAAAAAAATACCCGGCCAACCAGGTTCATGGTTTATCAGATGCCGGCAAGCCGCTGTTAGTCAGATATGATCTTGAGCGGCTTGGAAATTCTGTTACCAGAGATGAATTGGCACAGCGATCTGGTGGTTTCTGGCGGTATCTTGAGTTTCTGCCACTCAAAGACGCCTCCAGTATCCTGGATTTGGGCGAGGTTATGACGCCGCTATTTCGCCTGCCCAAATTCGAATCGGGTAACGGCGAACTGTGGGTAAAAGATGAAGGTAAACTACCCACCGGGTCCTTCAAGGCGCGGGGGCTCGGTGTGGCTGTTGCGATGGCCAGGGAATTTGGTATTCAACACCTCGCCATGCCGACTAACGGCAATGCAGGTGCGGCGATGGCTGCTTATGCTTCTCGTTGTGGTATTAAATCCACTGTGTTCTGTCCTTCAGATACACCTGACATCAACATCAGGGAAATAGGCTTCCAGGGCGCAGATGTCTACAGGGTTGACGGATTGATCAACGACTGTGGCAAAATCGTTGGTGATGGCAAGGAAAGCCAGGGTTGGTTTGACCTGTCTACATTGAAAGAGCCCTACAGGATAGAAGGTAAGAAAACGATGGGATTCGAGCTGGCCGAGCAGTTCGGATGGGAACTGCCAGATGCAATCTTTTATCCAACTGGTGGTGGTACCGGACTTATTGGTATGTGGAAAGCTTTCGATGAATTGGAAGCCATTGGCTGGATTGGTTCAGCGCGACCCAAAATGTTTGCAATTCAGGCAGAGGGCTGCGCGCCTATCGTACGTGCGTTTGAGGAAGGAACAGAACACGCGGAGTTCTGGGAGAATGCACATACCATAGCCGCTGGTATCCGCGTCCCGGCAGCAGTGGGAGATTTCCTGATCCTGCGCGCCGTCAGGGCATCGGGGGGCTCGGCAATCGCTGTGTCCGACAACGATATAATTCACGCGCAGCAAACCATTGCCCAAAAAGAGGGCGTACTCCTGTGCCCGGAGGGTGCGGCAACTTACGTTGGCTGGCAACAGGCATTGCAAGACAAACTGATTGGCGAAGATGATCGCTGTGTGCTGTTTAATTGTGCAACCGGGCTCAAATATCCCATGAATGACACGAGCAAGGCATTCAGTTCTCTGGATGATTTGTGATTAACACAGTCATATTTGACCTGGGCGGCGTTCTTATCGATTGGGACCCGGTTTATCTTTACCAGAAGATATTTGATGATATTGAGGAACGCGAATATTTCCTTGCAGAGATATGTTCCCCCGATTGGAATCAGCAACAGGATGCTGGCAGGAGCCTAAAGGATGCTACCGAATCCCTGGCAGCACAGCACCCGGAATATGAAAAACAGATAAATGCGTTTTATGGCAGATGGCAGGAAATGTTGGACGGCGCAGTCGAAGATAGCGTCAAGATTCTTGAGCAAATCCATAACGAAGGCAGACATAAAATTTTTGCGCTAACTAATTGGTCGGCAGAAACCTTTCCCTATGCATTGGAACAATATGAATTCCTGGATTTGTTCGAGGGTATTCTTGTTTCTGGACAGGAAAATCTTAAAAAGCCCGACCCTGAAATCTACAGGTTGCTGCTGGAAAGATATCAAATAAAAGCGCAGCAGGCGGTATTTATTGATGATTCATTACAGAATGTGACAGCAGCCCGGGAACTCAATATAAGCAGCGTACATTTCCAGTCTTCAGAACAGCTTGCGATGGAATTGGCAACGCTTGGTGTTATCACTAACTAATCAAGAGGCAGGCTCTTGACATGCAACCTTTTAGTTGCATATAATTGTTATTCCATCAAATAGACAGGTATAGAGCTCCGATGAGCGACGTCTTTAAAGCACTCGCCGATACAAATCGACGACACCTGCTAGATATGTTGCGTGCGGAAGATGGGCTAACCCTGAATCAACTTTGCGAGCAGCTGAAAATGTCGCGCCAGGCAGTGAGCAAACACCTTTCCATTCTGGAATCTGCCAACCTGATCAACTGCGTGCAGGATGGGCGTCACAAATTTCACTTCCTGAATCCAACTCCAATTCTGGAAATTGTTAATCGTTGGGTCAGTAAATTTTCTCACCACCAGGCGACCACCCTGCTGGAACTTAAGCAAAAATTGGAGAATCAAAATGAGCAATGACAAACATGTCTGCACTATCTACATTAAAGCTGAACCAGCACGAATCTGGGAGGCACTCACCAGTCCTGAATTCACGCGAAAGTATTTCCATGCTACCGACATAAAATCCGATTGGAAGCAAGGCTCTGCGGTCACCTACTTTAACCAGGACGGGTCAGTAGCAGTGGTAGGTGAGGTGCTAACGGCCAACCCTCCCACGGAATTATCAATCACCTGGCATGTTCAGTATAGCGAGGCCGCAAAAAAGGAGGAACCCAGCAGGGTAACATTCCTATTGGAGCAGGTTGAAGATGCAACAAAACTAACCCTTATCCATGAGAATTTCCCGGAAAACAGTGTTGTTTACCCGCAAATTTCACAGGGCTGGATAGCTATTCTCAGCAACCTCAAAACACTGCTTGAGACAGATTCGGTAATGGCTATTTCGTAAGAACTGGAAGCGGGTGGCAAGCTCATACCCACGGAAGGGGTCATCAAATCCGGTAGCATGGAAATCATTCGATGACTTGCCCGTTAACAATGTAGGGAATATTCTATAGTACGGCACATCAATCTGCATTCACCAGGTGTTTGTCCATGCTTTATAAATCTCCTTTTCCAGCCATAGATCCATTACGGCAGATCATCTGTGATTACTACCGCAAGGACGAGTCCAGGGTAGTAGAAGAACTGCTGCAATTCACCAGACCTGGCGCGGCTGGCAGGGCGCGGGTCTGGAATCGTGCTCGCGAACTCGTTGTGACTATCCGTAAGGACCAGGTTGGTAAGGGCGGGGTGGATGCGCTGCTTAAGGAGTTCGCCCTGTCGACGGAGGAAGGTATCGTTTTAATGTGCCTGGCGGAGGCCCTGTTGCGCGTACCCGACAAACTGACAACGGATCGTTTGATCCGCGACAAGCTTGTATCCGGCGACTGGGCATCACACCTGGGTAATAGCGACTCCCTGTTTGTTAATGCTTCTGCCTGGGGTTTGTTGCTGACGGGTAAAGTGGTCGGTTTCAGTGATGAAGATCTGCAGCCACAAGAGCAGGAACAAATCGGCATCCTGAAGCAAACCATCAATCGCCTGGGTGAACCCGTGATTAGAACTTCGGTTCGATATGCAATGCAGGTGATGGGCACACAGTTTGTAATGGGTAAAGTCATCAATAGCGCCATTAAAAGAGCCCGGAAACAGGAAGCCAAAGGTTATCGCTATTCCTACGATATGCTTGGCGAAGGTGCCCGGACAGCTGATGATGCTGACCGCTACTTCAAATCATATATGGATGCGGTTGAAGCGATAGGCAAAGCAGCAAAAAACCAGGGCCCGATCCTCAGCCCGGGTATTTCCGTCAAATTATCTGCCCTGCGTCCACGGTACGAGTTCAGCCATCGCGAGCGTGTCATGAACGAACTGGTTCCGCGTTTAAAGACGCTCGCCATGGCTGCCAGAGACTACAAGATCGGGTTCACTGTCGATGCTGAAGAGGCAGACAAGCTCGATTTATCCCTGGATGTTATCGAGGCCGTATTTTCCGATCCCGATCTTGATGGTTGGGATGGTTTCGGGCTAGCGATCCAGGCCTATCAGAAACGAGCCCTGTATGTCGTTGAATGGGTACGGGCAATCGCTGCCGGGGTGGGACGCAAAATGATGGTGCGACTGGTGAAAGGTGCATACTGGGATTCAGAAATTAAATGGAGCCAGGTGGATGGTTATAGCGACTATCCCGTATTCACACGTAAAGCTGCTACCGATGTTTGCTACCAGGCCTGCGCCCTGAAATTACTGGAAAATCGTGATGTTATCTACCCCCAGTTCGCCACGCACAACGCTTATACGGTAGCAACGATCCTGGAGATGGACGATGTGATGGCGAGAGCGGCGGAAAAGGACACTCGCCGTCAAGGATATGAATTTCAACGCCTGCATGGAATGGGTGAAGCATTATTTAACCAGATTCTGGAAGATGAAGCCCTTCCCTGCCGAATCTACGCACCTGTCGGCGAGCATGCTGATTTACTTGCCTATCTCGTTCGGCGCTTGTTGGAAAACGGGGCTAACAGCAGCTTCGTTAATAACGTTGTTGATGAATCAATACCGATAGAATCATTGTTGGAAGATCCAATTGAGACAGCAAGGTCCTGGGCGATCAAGCGTAACAGCGCAATCCCCTTGCCGCTCGCAATCTATCAGGATTCAGAATGGGAAACAGGTAATCGGCAGAATTCAAAGGGAGTTGACCTGACGGATCTCAATATCCTCGGCGAGATGCAGGAAAACATGTATGACTGGTGGGAAAATCGTCAATCACAACAGCCACTCAAATCCGCTGGTATGCAGGCAGTTTTAAATCCTGCCAACCAACGAGAGGTGGTGGGTTACATTGCCTATGACCAGGCAGAGCAGATGGCGGATAAACTTGAAGCTGCTTCCCGGGCGTTTGCTGCCTGGTCGGCAACCCCTGCACCAGAGCGGGCAAATTTGCTGCGAAAATTGGCCGATAAACTTGAAGCAAACCGCGATTCCCTGATCGCCCTGTGTGTTAAAGAAGCAGGGAAAACGATAGCAGACAGTATTTCAGAGGTGCGGGAAGCCGTGGATTTCTGTCGATATTATGCAGATCGTGCCGAAGAATTAACGACTGGCAAGCAAGTCAAATCCAGAGGTGTGATCCTTTGCATCAGCCCCTGGAATTTTCCACTGGCTATTTTTCTGGGCCAGGTCTCGGCAGCACTCGTGACAGGCAATACTGTCATTGCCAAACCTGCCGAACAAACCAGCCTGGTTGCGATCATGACCATTAATCTAATGGTTGAGTGCGGCTTTCCTGAATATGTGGTGCAGCTAGTGATTGCGCCTGGCAAACCCGCCGGAGAACAGTTAGTGCCGGATGATCGCGTTCAGGGCGTGATGTTTACCGGTTCAACTGCAACCGGTCGTTGGCTGTCCAGTACACTTTCACTCAGGCAGGAACCTGGCATACCACTCATTGCCGAGACGGGCGGGCAAAATGCCATGATTGTGGATTCTACAGCCTTGCCAGAGCAGGTCGTAGACGATGTCATAAGTTCTGGTTTCCAAAGCGCAGGACAACGTTGTTCAGCTTGCCGGATTCTCTTCCTGCAGGAAGAGATTGCGCCGCAAGTCATCACGATGCTCAAAGGGGCTATGTCCGAGCTATCTATCGGCGACCCTGCACTGTTGAGCACTGACGTCGGCCCTGTCATTGACGAGGCAGCCTTGTCCAGGCTGGAATCTCACTGTAATTATCTAGACGAAATTGGCAACAAATCAAAGCTGCTCCATCAATGTGAATTGCCTGAAATCTGTATAAACGGACATTTCTTTGCCCCGCGTTTGTACGAAATAACAGAACTTGCTGTCCTCAAGGAAGAGGTGTTTGGGCCGATCGTGCATGTGATTCGTTACGCGGCCGAAAAATTGGATTCGGTGATAGAACAGATTAATGCAACAGGTTACGGGCTCACTTTGGGTGTTCATACCCGTATCCAGTCCGTTGCGACTCAAATCGCGCGGCGGGCCAATGTGGGTAATATTTACATTAACCGCAATATGATCGGTGCTGCCGTCGGCGTACAACCTTTCGGGGGTATGGGATTGTCTGGTACCGGGCCCAAGGCAGGCGGACCGCACTATTTGCGACGACTGATAAAATCATGGCCGGAGAAACCTGTTCCGGAACAAATTGACCCGCACCCTCTGAAAGATTCAAGTGACCCACAGAAATCGACCGGAAACGTCATCGGTAAGGCAATTTTAGCCCAATCAAGCTGGGCAGCAACAACGATTCTGGAAAGAGAATCTGTGGTTCGCCGGTTTTTGTCACATATCGTAAACGAATCAGGATCATTTCCCCAGGATGAGATTGACGATTTATTGGCAGATACAAACAGTCTGATTGGCGAGGCCGAAATCCACCTGGCCCAGCCAGCGACATTACCCGGGCCCACTGGAGAGAGTAATAATCTTTTTTTAGAAAGCCGCGGTCTCATTGCGCTGGTCATCGACAAGGAAACATCGCCGTCGGAGATTTTGAAGTTAATTTTTGCCACATTGTTGGCGGGAAACACAATGATATTGTTTGCAGACTTATCTACAGATAACAAATTTAATGACTACGCCAACTATTTTATTAAGTCTGGATTGCCGCAACACATGCTATTCATATTACCCATCGACTCAGCCAGGTCCGTGCTGCCAGACGCAGGCATTCATGGCGTTCTGTTACCAGCAGCATCCAGGTGGGTGAAGTTTGTGCAGCACTTGCTCGCCACATCCGAGGGGGCACTCGTTCCCTTGATACAGGAAAGTGACAATCAACAATTGTTAATTCGTCTGGTTGTCGAAAAAACAGTTACAATCGATACCACAGCCGCGGGAGGAAACGCATCACTAATGGCGGCGGCAGGTTAGCATCAAGCACCTGCCTGCATCTTTTCCAGCATGGCTTTCATCTGCTGATGCATTGCATTGACGGCCTGCAACGGCCGTATCATCACCTTAAACTCGGTGATCTTGCCTTCATCATTACAGGTAATAATATCCACTCCGTTGATATACTTGCCGTCTACTTCTGATTCAAATTCAAGTACCGCATAATTCCCACTTAGTATTTCCTTGGCGTACCTGAAGTTTGACACTGCAGCACCATCCTGCTTCTCTTTGGCGCCACCGCTAAATGTATTACCCGCCGCAGCCAGATACATCTTTGTCAGGTCTTTTCCTTTCTGTGGTGTAAACACGATTGGCGAATAAAATTCAACATCATCAGCCAATAACTCGTCCAGTCCTCCTTCAAGCTCACCTTTCAAAAACAGGTGCCACTTTTTCATTACCTCTTCAATCATCATTTTTCTCTCCGAACCATATTAGTAAGCCAAACGAACATTAAACATGATAGACATGTAATAAGGAACCGACACGAAAAGCTATTGAAGTCTCAAAAAGAAGAGACTAAAGTTTAACTGTCTTCAGGCTAGACCGAAGGCAAAACATCCACCGGTGGAATAGACCCCGGTGATTAATCCCCATTAAATGGAGGAGTCTCTATGAGACAGTTCAACCACTGCTGGCCGTGGCGCTTTGCTTATGCATCGCAGTTCACCAGCCAGAAACATGGCAACAGCCCTGGCAACAAGCACGATAACCACCACCACGATAACCACTATGAATCCAGGTGGCACCATCGAGGTGGCTCTAACTTCGGTGTACGAAGACCACTTCGGTACCTGGTTCACCGACTGGACCTGGATGATTCACAAACCCGTCGAATGGCAAGTGTCCTCAATCAGTTAAAAACGGAACGGGAACAGGCTGAACTCGATGAAAAGAGAACAGTTGCCGCCATGGCCAATCTTCTGGCTGAGGGTACGCCAACGCTTGATGAAGTGAGGGAAACACTCTCTGGCAGGGTCAAGAGTGCCGAAACACTACAGGAAGAAACTGCCAGGGCGGTCGTTACCATCTGTGACTTTCTGGATGATGACCAGCGTAACGAGTTTATCAACCTGTTACTAACGGGTGCAGTTAGTTTCTGACACGTAATTCGATAAAAGATCGAAGGTGGGGATGGGTACTGGACCCCTTTCCCATCCAGTGCCACTCGCATGCGCTGCAACACTTCACCGCTGATCTGGTTGCACGGAATGATATAACCCTGTTCCCGCAACTGTTCAATTTCGCCGGAGAATGTCTGGCCTAAAAAACGTCCAGGTCATTGGCCAGGACCACATCACCTTTGTACTTTTCTTTCACCTCTGACAGTACCTGTTCTTCAGAAGATCCAAAAAATAATATATGTGTCAACACCAGGAGCCCGGGTTTTACTCTCGCCGCCAGTTCTCCCAGCTCGTGGGCGGAAGTATGATTATTACCATGGTATTTTTGCCAGAATGGCGTTCTTTTGTTAAACCCTTCAACAGCGTATACCTCATGGATCAGGATATCGGCATCGCGGCTGAACTTTTCAATATTCTCATCTGGTGCTGCATCACCTGAAATGACAATGACCCTGTCCGGGGTCGTGAACC
>Ga0114950_10000564_pt1 | contig 25798 bp, 25 predicted proteins | sample N075metaG_FD_83503 | JGI IMG/M metagenome (GOLD analysis project Ga0114950, IMG submission 83503) | Deep subsurface microbial communities from Kermadec Trench to uncover new lineages of life (NeLLi) - N075 metaG | ecosystem: Environmental > Aquatic > Marine > Ocean trench > Sediment | place... | reverse complement strand
TTCGGCCACAGCGATCAGGAACAGCGCCCACGCCGCGTGCCGGTGCGCGGCCCACTTCAGCACCCAGTCGTAGAGCCGGTAGTGGATCCCCAGCACCCCGCTCCGGCGGGGCGCTCCGTCGGCTGCGCTCAACCCGTGACTCCGTAGCGTCCGACGAGCGGCACGAACCGGCAAGGGCCGTGGTGTTCCCGCACCACGCCGTGCAGGCCTTTGACGATGCGGGTCAAGATCTGTCCGCCGTCGGGCTCCGTCAACGGCAAGACGAGCTTGCCGCCGACATCGAGCTGCTCGATCAGCGGGGCGGGAATCTCCGGCACCGCGGCGGTGACCAGCACGGCGCGATACGGCCCGAACTCGCTCCAGCCGTAGCTGCCGTCGAAGATCTTGAAGTGCACGTTCTCGATTTCCAATTTCCTCACCGTTTCCCTCGCGCGGCGCGACAGTTCGGGGCTGCGCTCGACGGAATAGACCAGCTCGAACAATTGCGACAGCACGGCCGCCTGGTACCCCGAACCGGAGCCGATCTCGAGCACCTTGCCGTGGCCGTCGGGTTCGAGGAGTTCGCTCATCCGCGCCACGATCCACGGCTGCGAGATCGTTTGTGTTTCACCGATCGGCAGCGACACGTCGCTGTACGCCTTGCCGCTCAGGGCCTCCTCGACGAAACGCTCGCGCGGGATCTCGTTCATCGCGCGCAGCACGCGTTGGGACGCGATGCCTCGCGCCGAGAGCTGGCGAACCATGCGATCGCGCCGGATCGCTTCGTTGCCGGTCATAGCAACCCCTCGATCCAGCTCGCCAGCGTTTCCAGCGAACGCTCGTGAGTCATGTTCGTGTGCAGCGGGCTGATCGAGATGAAGCCCTCCGCCGCGGCCGTGTGATCGCCGTCGGGCTCGCCGGTCGGCGTCATGTCGATGTCGGCGATCCAGTAGTAGGGCCGCCCGGCGGGGTCGGTCCGCTCGATCGCGGTGGCGCGGTACTCGCGGGTGCCCTGGCGTGTGAGACGGATCCCCTTCGCCGGGCCGTGGGGCACGTTGACGTTCAACAGGGTGCCCGTGGCCAGGCCGTCCGCAAGCACGCGCTCGGCCACCCTGCGGGCGATCTTCGCCGCCTGCCTGTAGTCGATCGGGCCTTCGGGGGGCAGCGCCGCCGAGATGGCCACGGCCGGGATGCGCAGCAGCGCTCCCTCCAGGGCCCCCGCCACGGTCCCGCTGTAGGTCACGTCGTCGCCGACGTTGAGCCCGCGGTTGATCCCCGACAGCACGAGGTCCGGAAGACGCCCGCAAAGGCGGTCGACGGCCAGGTGCACGCAATCGGTCGGGGTGCCGTCGATGCGATAGCGATCCTCAGCGATCGTGCGGACGCGCAGCGGACGGTCCAGCGTGAGCGAGTGGCTCGCGCCGCTCTGTTCGCGATCAGGCGCGGCCACGACGATACGGCCGAGTCCCTCGACCGACTCGACGAGCGCAGCGATCCCCGGCGCGTCGTAGCCGTCGTCGTTGGTGATGAGGATGAGGGGCCTGGTGGCCGGCACCGGTCGCTCCGCTCTGGCCTTGGTTGCGGCCGAGTCGAGATTCGGGGAGGCCCCGGATTCGATGGCGGTCGGATTATAGCAGTGGGTGTCGGTTGGTCGGGGCGAGAAGATTTGAACTTCCGACCACTTACACCCCAAGCAAGTGCGCTACCAGACTGCGCCACGCCCCGACCTGGCTGCATGGTAGGGACTGGCCCCGGGAGCGTCAAGCAACTCGGGGGCCTCGCGGGACTCGGGTCAGGACGCGTCGTCCTGGACGCGGTGCAGGATCGCTTCGAGGCGCCCGACGATCCGATCCCGCTTGTCGCGCAACTGCTCCGCTTCGTTCATCGCCTTGTCCCGCTCACTGTCCGCCCGTCGCAAACGCGTTTCCGCTTCGGAGAGGTGCAACCGAAGGTGAGTGATCTCCTCGACGGCGTCGTCGTAACGCTCCTTGGAGATGCCCTGCACCTCGAGGTGAGTCGGCTCGGAATACACGGGGGCCGCGTGCTCCGGGACCGCCGCTTCGAGGTTCAGTTGTCGGGAGTCGCGCTCGTCAGCTTGTGCGCGCTTTTTCGCCGACACCTTTACTTTTGCCGGCTTGAGCCCCGGCTGGGCAGCGCCGGAAAGGACCTGCCGCGCGCCCGCGAGCGTGTATTCCTCCTCGTACAGCAGGTGCTTGATCTGAAGGATCAACTCGACGTCCCCCTTCTTGTACACGGGCTTGCCGCCGTGCCCGTGATCGGGAGAGAGCTGCGGGAACTCGCTTTCCCAGAAACGCAGCACGTAGGGCTGCGTGTCGGTCAACTGACAGACTTCGTTGACGCGAAAAAACGGCTTTTCCGGGATATTCGGTGTGACAGACAAGGGGCGTCCTCCCGTTGCGGCCCCAACTTAGGTTGGGCGACCCAACTATAGGCCCACAGGGGCAGCCGGTTCAAGACAGTTTTATCCGTCGTCGCGGGTGCCCTCGCGTCCGAAATCGTCCTCGATCCTCACCACATCGTCCAATTCAGGGGTCGACACCTCGAATAGCTCGCAGTCGGTCACGGCGCGGAAACGGTGGATCGTGCCCGCGGTGATGTGACGCGAGTCCCCGGGGCCGAGACGCTCCGTACGCTGCTCGTCCCCCCGGCCGAGCACTAGCTCGAGGGTCCCCGACTGCACGTAGAAAGCCTCGTCCTTGCGCTCGTGGTATTGCAGGCTCAGTTGCGTGCCGGCCTTGATGAACAACAGTTTGCCGGCGTAGCGGTCCGTACAGACGAACCGCACCTCATGCCCCCACGGTTTCTCGACACGTTTCATGGATGGATCCTTTCGGGGCGCGCTCACTCTTTCCCGAGGTCCCGGTGACGCGTGGTGAACGCGACATCGCGAACGCTCAGATGAGCGGCCAGTTTTTCGACCAGCGCGACGGAGCGGTGTTTCCCCCCGGTGCAACCGATGGCGACCGTCAGGTAACTCTTGCCCTCGGCCGCGTAGTGCGGGAGCAGGAAGTCGAGGAACGAGGTCAGGCGCTTGAAAAATTCCCCGGTCAACTCGATGTCGTCGAGAAAGCGCTGCACCTCCTCGCTGCGCCCGTCGAGGTGGCGCAGGCCATCGACGAAGTACGGGTTGGGGAGGAACCGGACGTCGAACAGCAGGTCCGCCTCGGCCGGCGGTCCGTGCTTGAACCCGAACGACAGCAGGTTGACGTTCGGCCCGCTCCGCGCGTCGCCGATGGCATAAGAGTTGTTGAGGAACGCCTTCAGCTCGTGGGAGGTGTAGCGCGTGGTGTCGATGATGCGGTCGGCGAGTTCGCGCAGCGGAGCGAGCATGCTGCGTTCCTCGGCCAGCGCATCGTCGAGCGTCGAGGTGGTGCCGCTCATCGGATGCGGCCGCCGTGTCTCGCTGAACCGGCGTTTGAGAACCTCGTCGGAACAATCGAAGAAGAGCAGTTCGACGGGTAGTTTGTTCTCCCGCAGGCGCTTGAGCGTTTCCGGGAACTCGTGAAGAAACTTCCCCTCGCGCGCGTCGACGACCAGCGCGGTATGCGGCATGCGGTCGCCGCTACGCTGGATGAGTTCGCAGAACGGGGGGATCATCGCGACGGGAAGGTTGTCGACGCAGAAGTAGCCGAGGTCTTCGAAACACTGCGCGGCTAGTGATTTCCCCGAGCCCGACAAACCGGTAACGAAGATCAGTCGCTCCACCTCAGCGCTCCGAGTCTTCGCGACCGCGAATCATCGCCCCGCGGAGCACCTCGTCCTCGGCCTCGGCGCGCTCGGGGCGGAGCCGCTCGCCGAGACGGCGGGCCAGTTGCTTGGCCGGGTGGTAGCCCTTGAGCTTGAGCAGGTGATTCCGCGCGGCGACCTCGATCAAGACCGAAAGGTGGCTCCCCGGGCCGACGGGTACCTCGACGTACGGGAGCTCAAGACCCAGGATTTCGTGGCTCTGATCGTCGAGTCCGAGACGGTCGTAAGACTTGCCTTCCTTCCACGGATCCAGGCGGATGACGTACTCGACGTATTTGGTCAAACGTACGGCGGCCACGCCGAAGAGGTCCTTGACGTTGACGATGCCGAGGCCGCGAAGTTCCATGTGGTAGCGCGTCAGCTCGGGACCCGTCCCGACGAGGATGTCACCGAGGCGCTTGATCTCGACCACGTCGTCCGACACGAGCCGGTGGCCACGGGCGATCAGGTCCAAGGCGCTCTCGCTCTTCCCCACCCCCGAATCGCCGAGCAACAAGACCCCGAGGCCGTAGATGTCGATCAGCACGCCGTGCACGACGATACGCGGGGCGAGCCGGTCCTCGAGGAAGCGTGTCAGGGTGTCGATCGTCGCGGGTGTCGGCAGGTCGGTGGTCAGCAGCGGCACGTCCTGCCGATTGGCCACCTCGATGAGTTGGTCCGGGACGGCGACGCCACCGGTCACGACAAAACAACTGGCGCCCTGACGGCACAGTTGCGCCATGATCCGAGCACGTTCGGCCGGTGGCCGCTCTTGAAAAAAACTCATTTCGGACTTGCCGAGGATCTGGACGCGTCCCGAGTGGATGTACTCGACGAAGCCGGCGAGCGCGAGCCCGGGTTTCTGGATGCGTGGCCGTGTGACGAGGTTGTCGAGCCCGTGCTCGCCGGCGCGCACGGTCAGCCCGAGCGGCTCCGCATCCGCGTCCGTGAGCAACTCACGGACGGCCATCGTGGGAATCACACAGCTTTCCTGCTCACCCAATCGAGCGCTCCAGCGGGTTTTAGAAACGAGATGTCCGGAATTCTAGGAACCCGAGTCGAGCCTGTCAAGAACCGGGCCTGGGCACGCGTTTGACAGTTCTCTTGGCTCGGTGGCATCATCGCTTTCGTTCGAAACGGAATCTGTATCCGCAATCAAAGTCGGCGCCCAAACCGGATTCCAGCAGGAGTGCACCCATGGGCGGAAACGCAGTTGTCCATGTCATCGGAACCGGCACCATCGGCGAGCCGCTGATCGGTTTGCTGTCCAGTCTCAAGGAACAGCTCGGGATCGACGAGGTCACCTTCCACAAGCGTACACCGCTGCTCACCGATCGCTCGAAGGTGCACAGCCTGTTGCGCAAGGGCGCCAAGCTCTGTGTCGACGACTCGGCCGCGAAGGCGTTTCAGGACCTAGCAATGGAGCCCACCTACGAAGCGATCGAGGCGCTGAACCGGGCCTCGGTCGTGATCGATTGCACGCCCTCCGGTGTGGGGATTTCCAACAAGATCAAGTACTACGAAGAATTCACCAAGAACACGCTCGGTTTCATCGCCCAGGGCAGTGAGGCCGGTTTCGGTAAGCCGTACGCGCGTGGGATCAACGATTCGGCGTTGATCCGAGATCACGACAAATTCATCCAGGTCGTCTCGTGCAACACGCACAACCTCTCGATCCTGGTCCAGGCGTTGGCCTTCCAGGACGGCGGACCGGACAACCTGATCGAAGGGCGCTTCGTCTGCATGCGCCGCGCAAACGACATTTCTCAGGAAGGGAGCTATGTGCCGAGCCCGCAGGTGGGCCGGCACAAGGACGAACGCTTCGGCACGCACCACGCGCGAGACGCCTGGCACCTCTACCAGACGTTGGACTACGACCTCAATCTGTTCTCGAGCGCGATCAAGCTGAACACGCAGTACATGCACACGATCTTCTTCGACATCCGGGTCAAGAACGAGACCAACGTCGAGCGCTTGCTCGAGCACATTCAGGCCAACGATCGGATGGCCCTGACCTACAAGAGTTCGGCCAACGCGGTGTTCTCCTTCGGTCGTGACCAGGGATACTACGGCCGCATCTTGAACGTCACCGTGGTGTGTCAGCCGACTCTCGCCGTGCGCAACGGCAACGAGATTGTGGGCTACTGTTTCACGCCGCAGGATGGCAACTCGCTGTTGTCCTCGCTGTCGGCTGCGACCTGGCTGCTCTACCCAGATGACTACGAAGACCGGATCCAGTGTCTCAAACCGTTTTTCTACGACGAGGTCTGACCGGCACCGGGTAGGCCTGCTAGGACATGTGCGCCCGCACGGCCTTGGTCAGCGCGGGTAGGATCTCGAACAGATCCCCCACGATCCCGTAGTTGGCGACCTTGAAGATCGACGCCTCGGGGTCCTTGTTGATGGCCACGATCGTGCCCGAGGTCGACATCCCGGCGAGGTGCTGGATCGCCCCGGAGATCCCGCAGGCGATGTAGAGTTGGGGCGAGACGACCTTACCGGTCTGCCCCACCTGGTGCGCATGTGGAATCCAACCCGCATCGACCACGGCGCGGGAAGCGCCGACCGCGCCGCCCAGAACATCGGCGAGTTCGCGCACCAGCGAAAAATTCGCAGCCTCCTTCAGGCCGCGACCCCCGGAGACGATGATCGACGCCTCGGCCACGTCGAGTTCTTGTTTTTCGGGTATTTCGACGCGCACCGTCCGCACGCGCAGCGTCGTCGTGTCGAGCGCGCAGGCGATCGTTTCGATCGTGACCTGACGCCCGGCATCCACGGCCGGAAGCGGGAACGTGTTCGGCCGCAACGTCGCGACTGTTCGTGTACCCCCGGGCACCGAAACACTCGCCAGGGCCTTGCCGGAGTATACGGGGCGGGTTCCCCGCAAACCGCCCTCGGGCGTCCAGTCGATCTCGGTCAGGTCGCACGCCAGGGCGGACTCCAGCCGCGCGGCCAGTCGGGCGGCGACATCCTTGCCCATGGCGCTCGCCGCAACGATCATCAACTCGGCCGATTCCTGATCGACCACGGCGGCGAGTGTTGCCGCGTAGGCCTGTCCCTGGTAAAGGTCGAGCGTTTCATCGTTGCACGCCAGAACGCGATCGGCGCCGTGCGCCGCCAGGCTCGCTCCCGCCGCCGCGGCCCTTGCTCCGAGCACCACGACGCCGACGCTTCCACCGCAGGCGTCCGCGATGCGGCGAGCCACCCCGATCGCTTCATGGCTCGAACGCTTGAACTCGCCGTCGCGGCATTCCGCAAAAACAAGGATCGTCGCGCTCATCACAACACCTTCGCTTCTTCGTGGAGCAGCCGCACCAACTCCCTGGCGGCGGTCTCGGGGTCGCCCTCGATCAGGCGGCCGGATGGGCGTGCCGGGGGCAACGCGAAAGCATCCCAGCTGAGTTTTGAGCCGTCGAGCTCATCATCGGCCAGTCCGAGTTCGCCCGGGGTCAGTGTTTCGAGCGGCTTTTTTTTCGATTGCATGATTCCACGAAGCGACGGGAGGCGCGGGTCGTTGAGTCCCTTGTCGCAACTGAATACGGCCGGAAGCGTGCCCTCGTGGATCTCGACGGCGCCCTCCACGGCGCGCGAAGCGGTGAAACTTTGCCCGTCGAGGGTGAGCGACGAGATCGCCGCGACGTGCGGCCAATCCATCAACTCGGCAAGCATCGGTGCGGTCGATCCTTCGTCGGTCCCGACCCCGTACTTGCCGAGCAGGACGATATCGGGCTGCTGCCGGGCGATGACCGCCGCCAAGACCTTCGCGCGCGTCAGTGATTCGGCGGCTTCGAGCCGGTCGTCGTCAATCAGGATCGCGCGGTCCGCGCCCGTGGCCAGCGCGGTGCGCAGCGTGGTCTTGCAGGCCTGCGGGCCCGCGCAAACCACCACCACATCACCTTCGCTCGCGGCCTCACGGAAGCGCAACGCTTGCTCGAGCGCGTACTCGTCGTACGGCGAAGCGCCCCATTGGGTAACGGCCTGCGGGTCCAGCCGTTTGCCGTCGGCATGGACCGCGACCTTCGTCTCGGTGTCCGGCACGTGTTTGATGCAAACCAGAAATTTCATGTCTAGGGCCGCCTGAGCACGATCGTCGCGTTGGTTCCGCCGAAACCGAAGGAGTTGCTCAACGCGACATCGACGGTCATCGAGCGGGCGACGTTCGGCACGCAATCGATCTCGCACTCGGGATCCGGATCGTCGTGGTTGATGGTCGGCGGCACCTGGCCATCGCGGATCGCCAGCGCCACGATCGCGGTTTCGAGTCCGCCGGCGGCGCCCAGCAGATGTCCGGTCATCGATTTGGTCGACGAGCACACCAACTCTCGGGCGTGCGCCCCGAACACCTTGTGGATCGCCATGATCTCGATGCGGTCGCCTGCGGGCGTCGAGGTGCCGTGGGCGTTGATGTAGTCGACCTCGCCGGGTTCAATCCCGCCGCTCGCGAGGGCGGCGCGCATCGACCGGATCGGACCGTCCCCATCTTTCGAAGGTGAGGATATGTGGAAGGCGTCACCGCTCAGTCCGTACCCGACGATCTCGGCGTAGACGTTCGCGCCGCGCGCAAGCGCCGCTTCGCGCTCCTCCAAGATGACGATCCCCGCGCCCTCGCCCATCACGAACCCGTCGCGCCCGGAATCGAACGGGCGGCTGGCCTTCTCGGGTTCGTCGTTGCGCGTCGAGAGTGCCTTCATCGAACAGAAGCCCGCGACGGCAAGCGGTGTGATCACCGCTTCGGCGCCGCCCGCGATCATGGCGTCGGCGTAGCCGTCGCGGATCAGACGAGTCGATTCGCCGATCGCGTGTGTTCCCGTCGCGCAGGCCGTCGCGCAGGACATGTTGGGGCCCTTAGCGCCGCAGAGGATCGAGACCTGACCGGCGGCCATGTTCAGGATCATGCCCGGGATGAAAAACGGCGAGACGCGGCGGGCCCCGCGCTCCGTCAGAATCGTATGCTGGTTCTCGAGCAGTTGCAGGCCGCCGATCCCGGAACCGATGTAGACGCCGATTCGATCGGCGTTGGCGATGGAGATCTCGTAGCCGGAATCGGCGAGCGCTTCACGCGAAGCGGCGACAGCATAATGCGTGAAGGCGTCCGTCCTGCGGGCCTCCTTCTTGTGCATCGCCACAAGGGGATCGAAACCGCACAACTCTCCCGCGATGCGGCAACTGTGGTTGCTCGCATCGAACTTGGTGATGGGTCCGATGCCGCTCTTTCCGGCAAGCAACGCTTGCCACGAACTCTCGCGATCGAGGCCCAGCGGCGTCAACAACCCGATGCCGGTGATGACAACGCGTCGGCGCATGACGGGTTCCTGTGGGGTCTATTTGGCGTTTGCTTGGATGTACTCCACCGCCTGTTTGACGGACGAGAGTTTTTCGGCATCCTCGTCGCTGATCTCGAGACCGAATTCCTCTTCGAGCGCCATCACCAACTCGACGACGTCCAACGAGTCCGCGCCGAGGTCGTCCACAAACGACGCTTCCGCTTTGACTTCCTCGGCGTCGACGCCGAGTTGTTCAACGATGATGTGTTTGACTTTTTCTTCGACCGAAGCCATCTGTCGTGTCCTCCGTACTCTTCGCCGAGCATAGCGCCCTGGCGAAGGTCGTCACATGTGCATTCCACCATTGACGTGCAACGTGATTCCCGTCACGTATGCCGCTCCGGACCCGACCAAGAAGACGACCGCATCGGCCACATCTTGCGGCGTGCCCAGCCGCCCCAGTGGGACTTGCGACATTAGCGCATTGCGTTGCTTTTCGTCCAGCGCCCGGGTCATCTCGGTGTCGATCAACCCGGGTGCCACGCAGTTTATCGTGATATTTCGCGATCCCAGTTCTCGCGCCAGGCTGCGCGAAAAGGCTTCCACCCCGGCTTTGCTCGCGGCATAGTTCGCCTGGCCCGGGTTCCCGAGCGTCCCCACGACCGAGGTGATGTTGACGATCCGTCCGTACCTGGCTCGCACCATTTTCGAAATGACGGCCCGGGACATGCGATACGTGCCACCCAGATTCGTCGAAATGACCGACTCCCAGTCCTCGGACTTCATCCGCATCAGCAAATTGTCCCGCGTGATGCCGGCGTTGTTGACCAGAATATCGATTCGCTGATGGGTCTCGAGCACCGATGCGACGCAACTCTCGACGGCTGCCGGATCGTCGACGTCGAGCACTGCCGCTGTTGCCGAATCGCCGCCCGCACGGATCTCCATGGCGATTTTTTCAGCCGCCGCTTCGGTTCGCGCGGTCAGCACGACGCTTGCACCGAGCCTGGCCAGTTGCCGGGCGATACTCTCGCCGATCCCCCGCGAACCGCCGGTGACGAGCGCAACGCGCCCCTTCAAGTCTTCACTCATGGCGAAACTCCCAAGAATTCGACCGCCATGTCGATGCTCGCCGGATCGGAGACCTGGACCGTCTTGAGTTCGCGGCGAATCCTTCGGGCCAGGCCACTGAGTACCCTCCCGGGGCCGATTTCGACGAACGTATCGAATCCGTCGTTGGCCATACGTTCGATCAATTCTTGCCAACGCACGGGGGACACCACTTGGCGCACGAGAGCGTCGCGAGCCGCATCGCCGCGGGTGACCGGTTCGGCGTCGACATTGGTGTAGACCGGCACGTTCGGGTCGGCAAACGAGATATCCTCCAGGATCGGCTCCAGACGGTCGGCGGCCGGTTGCATCAGCGAGGAGTGGAATGGGGCACTGACCGCGAGTTCGACCGCGCGACGGGCACCGGCGTCGCGGCAGGCCTCGATCGCGCGGTGAACCGCCGGGGCGTGACCCGCGATCACGACCTGGCCGGGGGCGTTGATGTTGGCCGCCGTGACGACCTGGTGATCCGCCACCGTCGCACAAATCTCGCGGATCTTTTCGAGGTTCAGCCCGAGGATCGCGGCCATCGCGCCCTGCCCCACCGGGACAGCCTCCTGCATGAATCGTCCCCGCGCGCGGACCAAACGCACGGCGTCTGCGAATGGGATCGTTCCCGCCGCCACGTGGGCCGAGTACTCGCCGAGACTGTGCCCCGCGGTCGCCTGGGGTTCGATGCCGCGCTCGGCCAGAGCGCGCCATGCGGCGATGCTGACGGTGAGGATCGCCGGCTGAGTGTTCTCGGTCAAGGCGAGTTCCTCCGGCGAGCCTTCGAAGCAAAGCGCAGAAATCTCGAACGCCAGGGCCTGATCGGCCGCCGTGAAGATCTCCCGGCTGGCCGGAACGGACATCGCGAGTTCGCGACCCATCCCAGGTGCCTGAACCCCCTGGCCCGGAAAGACGAAAGCGGTCTTCATTACCAGCGGGCCACCGAGGCCGCCCACGTCAGACCCGCGCCAAATGCGGCCATCAGCACGATGTGGCCGGGTTCGATCTTTCCGTCCCGCACGACCTCGTCGAGGGCGATCGGGATCGACGCCGACGAGGTGTTGCCGTAGCGGTCGATATTGATGTAGCAACGCTCGTCGTTCATTCCCAGACGCTTGCCAACGGCCGTGATGATCCGCGCGTTGGCCTGGTGCGGGATGAACCAGTCGACGTCGTCGGGCGTCAAGCCGGCCTGGTCGAGGACCTCGCGGCAGACCTCCTCGATGCAACGGACGGCCATCTTGAAAGTCTCGTTACCCTTCATCTTGATGAAGTGCAGGCGCGCGTCGATCATCGCTTGGCTCGGCGGGTGCAACGTACCCCCGCCGGGCATGCTGATGAAGTCGACCATGCTGCCGTCGCTGTGCATCGCTGATGCCAGCACGCCCCGCGGTGGGCTCCCGGCGGAAAGCAAGACCGCTCCCGCCCCGTCAGCGAAGATCACGCAGGTCGCACGATCGGTCCAGTCGATGTACTTGCTGAGCAACTCCGCGCCGATCACGAGCGCGTGCGCGCAGCGGCCGCTGAGCACGAATTGCTTGGCGACGGATTGGGCATAGATGAACCCCGAACAGCCAGCGGCCAGGTCGAACGCGGCAGCGTTGACGCAGCCGAGATCATGCTGAATCGTGCATGCCGTCGCGGGGATGGGCATGTCAGGTGTGACGGTTGCAAGCACCAGTAGGCCCACATCCTCAGGTGCCACGCCGGAAGCTTCGAGCGCCTGGCGCCCGGCTTCCGAGGCGAATTTCGAGAGCACCTCGTCGTCCGCCGCGATGCGGCGTTCCTTGATTCCTGTCCGGGTGGTGATCCACTCATCCGAGGTGTCAACGATTTTTTCGAGATCCGCGTTCGTGAGGACCCGCTCGGGAACGCTGCGGCCGGTTCCGGACACGATCGCGCTGATCGACATGCGCCGCCTCCACCGCATACGGCCTTCGCCGTCGGCGGCAAGATCATACCTTAGCTAGGGTTGCGGACACGGCCCTTCACGGGGTGACGGGCGGTCGTCAGATCTCCGGCGGGGCCACGACTTCGCGGCCCTTGTAATGGCCGCAATGCGGGCACACACGGTGCGGGAGCTTTTTCTCGTGGCAGTTGGGACAGTTGGACAGGCCCACCGTGGGCAACGCGTGATGCGCCCGGCGCTTGTGCGTGCGCGCTTTTGAATGACGTCGTTTTGGGTTGGCCATGGTCTCGCTCCTTATTCGAGGGGCGGGCTCAGCCTGGCGGACGGCCCATTTTGTCGCGGATTTGCTGAAGCGCTTGAAGTCTGGGGTCAAGGCTCTCTTTGCGGCAGTCGCACTCTAGGTGGTTTCGGTTGATGCCGCAAGTCGGGCACAGCCCGGCGCAAGAGTCGCTGCAGAGCGGTTTGAGCGGGAGGTTGAGATGGATCTGTTCGGCGACCAGGGTGTCGAGTACGAGTTTGCCGCCCTCGATCTCGAAGAAACAGGTTTCGCTGGTGTCGATCTGGTGGTCCGGATCCTTGACCTTGGGGGCCTCGGAACGCAGCGTGAGGCGAAATCCCGTCGCGCAAGGCCGATCGAACGGGTCCAGGCAACGGCAGCAGCGTAGCCGCAGCGAGCCCTCGATGCGGCCCCTGACCTCGGCTCCCTCGGTCGGATCCCTGAAGTTCGGGCCGGCCGAAACGCTGCCGTGGAGACGGACACTCGGCGGTTCGACGAGATCCGCGTTGGCCGCGCTGACGGGATCCAACGTCAGCGTCTCGTCAAAACTCAGGGACCCATCACCTATGTTGTTGATATCAAGGAACATAATCCGAACCTGCCGCGGCCGGATCCTAGCATGTGGCTAGCTACGTGCCCAACGCCGCCAGTTCGGTCTCCGCTTCGGGATGTTCGGGAACGAGTTTGAGCGCCTCCTCGAACTGTTTGCGGGCCCGTAGTTTGAGACCACGTTTCTTGTAGAACACCCCGAGGCTAATCCAGTATTTCGGGTTCCACGGGTCGAGTTCCGTGGCCTTGTTGAAGTTCTGTTCGGCTTGATGCTGCCAACGCGGTCCCGGGTTGCGGGCCTGGCACTCGGCCAGCGTGAAAAACAGCTTCGCGTCTTCCGGGTCGTAGGAAACCGCCAACTTACCGTACTGGATCGCGTTGTGGAAATCGCCCCCCCGCTGCGCCTTGAGCGCCTTGCTGTAGTAACTGGCGGCGACCTTTTGCGATTCCTCTTTGGCGACCTTGGATTGAGTCTTGTCCATCTCGACGCGCACCAGCAGATCGTCGACCCCGATGTCTTTCTTGCCGGCCTGCGCCGCTATCCCGTGCTTCACGGCATCGATCGTCTCGGCTTGCGTGAGCCGCAGATACGCCTCGATCAGGCGGCTTTCGATGACGGCAAGTTCGGAACGGAATCGGTCGCGCACGTTGGAAAGCAGTCGGTCGCGGCTAAACAATCCCTTGGCCTCCTCGTAGGCCTGTTCGATCGCTTCACGGTCCGTAGTCGATGTCACGCCCAGGACCTCGTAAGGGTTCTGCGTGCGCATCTGCGCGTAGGCCTGGCGAATCGTTTGCTCTTGCATTCGCTCGAGAGCCCGCCGATCAGCGTGATCGCGCAGGATGTTGGCGACACGAAACGGGCCATCACCCAGCGCCGGGTTGTACTCGAAGACCCCCATCACGAGGAGGCCGAACAGGAAACGCAACGCCAGCGCTTCCTCGTGCTGCGGGAGGACGGAGAGCACCTCCGAGGCCGCGCATGTTCCGTCGACCCTGGACAGGATGAACCCGTGCGACGCCGACAGCGTCAGGCGCTCGACCGGCAGCGGCGCGGGGTTTCGCAGGCGGATCTTGTTGTCGAGACCGAGCATGGCCTCGCCGATCGGATCGAAATCGGTCATCGTGAAGATGCCCTGCAGGATCACTTCGAAGGTCATGAGCACGTCGGTGTCGAACACGGGTTCGTCGTCGGTTTCGTCCTTGAACCGCGCCGCACCGCCTTCCCAACGGAACACCGATTGGACCACGCTGTCGATGATCGCCTTGATCGCTTTGCCGAGCGGTTCGCGCGAGATGAGACCGCGATTGACCAGGCCCTGGGCCAGGCTGACACCGCTCGTGCGCCCCGCCTCGGCTTCCTGGAGCGCACCGACGGAGACCAGTTTGTCCTGGACGAGGCGTTTGCCGAGCCGCTCGAAGTCCTCGCTGGATTCAGCGTAGTGGATCAGGCCGCGGGAGAACCAGATCCGTTTTTGCGTGCCCTCACGATCCAGTTCTAGAACACCGGTTCGCTCTCCCAGGTAAAGATCTCTGAAAATCTCCGAAAGTGTCTGTGAACTGAAATGCGATTGCACAAGCGTTACCCTGCCCTCGACTCCCTTGGAGGACGTCCCTCTTCGAACAATATAACGATCGTGAAATGGAAGTCACGCCCGAGACGGCAGGGGTGAAAATCTTGGAAAAACTGTAATTTTTCCCTTCAGCGGGCGGTCGTGGCACCGGCGCGGAGAGTCTCGACACGCCCCAGCACCTGAACCACGTAGCGTTCGGTTTCAGGGAACGGCGGGATTCCCTGGTAGCGGTCGACCGCACCCTCGCCTGCGTTGTACCCGGCGAGGGCCAGTTGCTCGTCCCCCGAGAAACGCGTCAGCAGCCAGCGGAGGTACCGCGCCCCGCCCTCGACGTTTTGACCGGGGTCGAAGCTGTCCGTCACACCGAAACGCCGCGCGGTCTCGGGCATCAACTGGAGCAACCCCGCGGCGCCTTTGTGCGAAACGGCCCGCGGGTCGAACCCTGATTCGATCTCCGCGACGGCGGCCAACAGGATGGGATCGAGGCCATGGCGCTGCGCCGCGCGACGGATCATTTCGGCATAGGGCCCCGCCAGGCTGCTCCACGCTTCGGGGCCAGGCGGCGCCGTCGGCGGAGCGACCGCGACCGCTGGCGCGCTCACGCGGTAGCGCTCGATACGGGCCGCGGGGAACATCAATTGGCTCCCTCCGGCGAGTCGCAACGTCGCGATCTCACCGTCGAGCACGATCGACTCCACGACGAGGGTCCGACCGTCGACGAACCAGACCAACGTCTCCGCGCCGTGGAGCACGCTGGACGCGAGCAGGATCGCAAAAACGCACAGGATGGATCGAAGCTTCAGCACGCCCTCTCTTATACGGATCGGCGGCGACGACGTCAAATGAGCGGGTCAGCAGCGGCGGCGGAACGCACGCTCGATTTCGTCCAGGCTGAGGCGGAAGAGCGTGGGACGGCCATGCGGACAAGTCGAGGGATTCTCCACCCGGAACAGGTCGTCGAGCAGCCGCTGCATCGCCGGACGGCTCAGCGGGTAGTTCACCTTGATAGCAGCATGGCACGCGGCCGTCGTGATCAATCGTCGGCGCAGCGTCCGGGTGTCCCGGGTCACGTTCTTCGCGGTGCTCGCCTCGCCCAGCAACTCGCGGATCAACTCCTCGGGATCGGAACCGCCGGCAACCGCAGGGATCGCCCGCACGCGGACCGTCGTGCCGCCGAACGGTTCGATTCGGAAACCGAGACGCCGAAACTCTTCGATCTCCGACAACAGCCAGGCCAACTCATCCGGTGAAAGCTCGAGCGTCTGCGGGAACATCAGCGTCTGCACCTCAACCGCGTCGCGTTCGGCATCAGCGAGGTACTTCTCGAACAGTACGCGCTCGTGCGCGGCGTGCTGGTCCACCAGCAGGATGCCCTCACGGTCCTGCGCGACAATGTAACTCTCCAGGTACTGACCCAGCGGCGTGGCGGCGTTGTCGTCGTCCTGCACTCGCGGATGGTCGATCAGCGGGGTCGCCGGCCGTGCACTGGGGCTGGTCTTGGGTTCCTTCGCACTCCAGGTCGTCGCGCCGGCGCCTTCATCACGGTGGCGGTGCAGGTAGGCCAGCGTAGCGTCACCGATGCCGCCCGGCGTCGCCGGCCCCCCCGACCGATCCGGACGCAACTCGGACAACTCCGGGACGACCGCCGCGCCCTGCAGTGCGGATCGAATCGCGTGCCGGACGGTTTCGTGCACCTGTTGCGCCGCGCCGAACCGCACCTGGTTCTTTTGCGGGTGGACGTTGACGTCGACGAGCTCCGGATTCGCGTCGAGGAACAGCACCAGCGCGGGGTAGCGGCCGCGGGGCATGGTTTCCTCGTAGGCCTCGTTGATCGCGTGCTGGAGCACACGGTCACTGACGATCCTGCCATTGACGAACAGGTGTTGGGAATCGCGGCGTGGCAGGCTGTCGACCGGTCGGCCAGCGAACCCGTGAGCTTTCAGCCCATCGGATTCGAGCTCAAACGGGAGCATTTTCCGAGCGCGTTCACGCCCGAAGATTTGCACGAGACGCGCCGCGAGATCGGGCGCGGGCAACGCGTCGAGCAACGTCTGGCCGGAGTGTTCCAGATGAAATCGTGTTTCCGGCCGCACCAGAGCGGTGCGCGTGACCAGCCGCACGATGTGCGCGAGCTCCGTGGCGTCGCCCCGGAGAAATTTGCGCCGCGCGGGAACGTTGAAGAACAGGCGATCGACCTGGACGCGGGTCCCGCTCGGCCCGGCGATCTCGCGTTCCGCTTCGCGTTTCCCGCCGCGGATCGTCAATTCGGTGCCGGCAAAGCCCGCACACTGCGTACGCAATTGGAACACGGAAACGGCCGCGATGCTGCACAACGCTTCGCCGCGGAAGCCGTACGTCGTGATTCGCTCGAGATCGTCGGACGACCGCAGCTTGCTCGTGGCGTGACGCTCGACCGAAAGACGCGCCTCCTCGGGGCTCATGCCGAGCCCATCGTCGTCGACCACGATGCTCGACTTTCCGCCGTTCTTGAGCTGGATACGGATGCGTCGGGCGCCGGCGTCGAGGCTGTTCTCGAGCAACTCCTTGACGACCGATGCCGGACGCTCTACCACTTCTCCCGCCGCGATTCGGTCGATCACGTGGTCGGGTAGACGTTGAATGCGGCTCACGGGAGCGACTCCAAATGAGATGGGTTGCGAGCGACGGGGATCTTAACACCGTGCCGCGTTGACACGGCAATGTGCCGAATCTGCACTTTCGAGAACGACGTTGGGCCACTAGCCCCGCTTCCGGCGGGGCCGCTCAGCATCCTCCATCTCGCCGAGCAGGATGGTTTCCGGACCTTTTTGGAACTCTGCTGTAAAAAGCACGCAAAACGAGGGCCGGACCACCCCGAATTGAAATTCCCGGCACAACCGTTGCTGTTACACGGGGCGAGGGGAACTTGGGAGGTACCTGATGTTCATACCGCTCCTTCAGCGGGAACGATCGATCGATGAATTCGTCGACCCGGAACAGGCTTGCCGCTTGTCGGCGTTGCTGGCTGACCGCACGACCCAGAACCAGGAAGACAGGATCTACTCCCGCGAGTTGAAGCAGCTGGTCCGGTCCGCCCTCCATCTTCTCGACGACCGCGAACGCCACATCATCCGCAACCGCTTCGGTCTGCTCGGCGGCAAGGAATTGACGCTGGAGGAGATCGGAAAGACGCTCAATCTCTCTCGCGAGCGCGTGCGCCAACTGGAACGCGAAGCCAAGGAAAAACTACGCAGCCAACTGTGGAAACATCGTGCCGAAGTGAGATTTTCGCTGGCTTGATCATGCCCCCCAAAAAGACCCGCCGCCGGACTGCGACCCCCCTTGTTCAAGCACCCGGTGGCGGGCGATTCCACGCCTAAGGTTCCTCCTCCTCCTCCTCGCCTTTCGAATCCTCGTCGTCCTCATCATCCGAGTCGGTATCGAAAGCGGGCTCCCCCAGGAGGCCCTTCTCCTCGAGTTCCTGGCACAGGATGCAGTAACGCGCCCATGCTTCGACCTCGAGACGAGGTTGCGGGATCTCGACACCGCAGTTGAGGCACCGCCCGTACTCCCGGCGCCGAATTCGACTCAGGGCTTCCTCGACCAGCAACAGTTGCTTGCGTTCGAGTTCAGTCATCGAGAGCGAAAAGTCACGCTCGTAGGAGCTGACCGCGTAATCGATGTAATCCTCCGTTCCACCCGCCGTCGAGGTCTTCGTGTTGCCTTTGGCGCTGTAGTAAGCCGCGATCAGGGCGGCGCGCCGTGAGAGCAGGTGGGCTTTGGATTCCTGGAGAAACCTCCGTTCGGTGGACCGCTGCCGGGCCCGAGCTTTCTTTTCATCAGCGGTGAGCGGACGCTTCTTGACGGTCTCTTTTGGAGCCGGCTTGGCGACTTTCTTTTTGAAGGCCTTCTTTTCCGCGACTTTCTTTTTGGCACCTTTCTTCTTGGCGGTTGTCGCCCTTGTACCAGTCTTTTTCTTCGTTACCCTTTTCTTGGTCGTTTTAGCCGTTTTTCTTTTGGACATTCTTTTCTCGGTGGCCTTTTTCGCCACCTTCTTCTTCGTTTTCTTTCGAGCTCTTGCGCTCATTCATTCCTCGTCCGGTTCCGAAGACACCTCAAAAATGCGGGTCACTATAAATCTGCATTGCGATAGCGTCAAGAACTCTCGACCGACAAAGCTGTTTTTAAGGAAAGAGGCTACGCGGTGCTCCCAAGGATTGTTGAAGACAACACCGCCTGCGCGGCGGCGAGCCGGGCGACCGGGACGCGGTACGGCGAGCAGGAGACGTAATCCACACCGCGATCGTGGAAGAAACGCACCGAGGCGGGGTCCCCCCCGTGCTCTCCGCAGACGCCCACCTTGAGCCTCGGGTGCGCCTTGCGTCCACTCTCGATCGCCATGCTAACGAGTTGGCCGACACCGGCCGCGTCCAGCGTCTGAAACGGATCGGCCGGGAGCATCCGGCGCTCCAGGTAGTCCGGGAGAAACTTGCCCACGTCGTCCCGCGAGTATCCGTAGGTCAGCTGGGTCAAGTCGTTGGTCCCGAAACTGAAGAATTCGGCTTCGGAGGCGATCTGGCCGGCGACCAGGCAAGCCCGTGGGATCTCGATCATGGTGCCCACCTGGTAGATTGGGCGTTGCCCGGTTTTCTTGTGGATCGACTCGGCGACACGATGGATAAGCGCGGCCAGTTCGCGGTACTCCTCGACGGTCCCGATCAGCGGGATCATCACCTCGGGTTTGACGCGGATCCTTTTCCTTCGGCAAATCGCCGCGGCCTGGAAGATCGCACGCGCCTGCATCTCATAGATATCGGGGAACGTGATTCCCAGACGGCAGCCACGATGACCGAGCATCGGGTTGGTCTCCTCGAGCGAGCGCACCTTCGCTTCGATCAGCTTCGGCGTCAAGCCCATCTCGCGTGCCAGCGCCTTGAACTGCGTTTTCTCCGTTGGGAGGAATTCGTGGAGCGGCGGGTCCAGGAGTCGAATCGTGACGGGGAGACCATCCATCACCGTGAAGATCCGGACGAAATCCCTTCGTTGCATGGGCAACAATTTCCGGAGCGCCCGCGCGCGTTGCCTTGCGTCTTCAGAAAGGATCATCTCGCGAACCGCGGCGATGCGATCCTCGCCGAAGAACATGTGCTCGGTACGGCACAGGCCGATCCCCTCCGCACCGAGTGCGCGCGCGATGGCCGAATCGCCCGGCGTGTCGGCGTTGGCGCGAATCTTCAGACGTTTGTAGCGGTCGGTCCAGGACATCAGTTGCGCGAAGCGACGGTAGATCCTGGAGTCCTTGGGCCCGATTCGTTTCTTCGTCAAGACCTGTTGGATCTCGGACGGGTGCGGGTTGAGGGTGCCCGTGATGACCTCGCCGCTGGTCCCGTCAATGGACAGCACGTCGCCTTCGCGGAGCGTGCGGCTCCCGGCGACCAGTTTTCCGGCTTCCAAGTCGACGCGCAGGCCCTCGGCACCCACCACGCAAGGCTTCCCCATCCCACGTGCGACGACCGCGGCGTGGGAGGTCACCCCGCCCCGGCTGGTCAAGATCCCCTCCGCCGCGAGCATCCCTCCGATGTCCTCGGGACTGGTTTCGTTCCGCACCAGCAGCACCGCTTTCCCCGCGGCGTGCAGTCGTTCGGCTCGTTCGGCGGTAAGCGCGATCACTCCGCTTGCCGCGCCGGGGCCGGCCGGGAGCCCACGGGCGAAGATGCGTCCCGATTTGCGCGCTCGCGCGAGTTCCGCCGGCTCAAACACCGGGGCGAGCAACTGCACCAGCATCTCCGGCTCGATACGACGCAGGATTTCTTTCCGGTCGATACGCTTGGCGCGGTACAGATCGAACGCGATATGGAGGGCGGCCGTCCCGGTGCGTTCCCCCGTGCGCGTCTGCAGGATGTACAGCTTGCCGCGCTCGACCGTGAACTCGAGGTCCTGCATGTCGCGGTAGTGCTTTTCGAGCTTCGTGCGGATGCGCTGGAGGGCCCGGAACGAGTTCGGCATCGTTTGTTCCAACGAGCCGTCCCCCTCGTGTTGTTTGCAGATGGGCTGCGGCGTGCGGATCCCCGCGACCACGTCCTCGCCCTGCGCGTTGATCAAGTACTCACCGTAGAGTTCGTTGTCCCCGGTCGCCGGGTTGCGCGTGAACGCCACCCCGGTGGCGCAATCGTCCCCGAGATTCCCGAACACCATGCATTGGACGTTGACCGCGGTGCCGAGGTCGTCCCCGATGCCGTACTGTTGCCGGTAGCGTCGGGCGCGGTCGGTGTTCCAGCTCAAAAAGACCGCCCCGATCGCGCCCCAGAGTTGCCGGCCGGGATCTTGCGGGAACGCCTTCCCGTGAACGGCGCGGACGATCTTCTTGTAGCGTGCCGTCAGCCCCTCGAGGTCCGCGGTGGACAGCTCGGTATCCAACTGCACCCGGCGTCGTCTCTTGAGCCGGTCGAGTTCACTTTCGAAACGATGCTTGTCGACTCCCAGCACGACGCCCGCGTACATCTGGATAAAGCGCCGGTACGAATCCCAGGCGAACCGTGCGTCGCCGCTCTTGGCCACCAGGCCTTGGACGGCGCGATCGTTGAGACCGAGGTTGAGAATCGTGTCCATCATTCCGGGCATCGAGAACTTGGCCCCGGAACGTACCGAGACGAGCAACGGATCATCGGTGTCGCCGAACCGCTTGCGCTGGAGTTTTTCCAACTTCGCCAACCCCCGTTCGACCTGCGGGCGCAGTTCAGGCGGGATTCGGCGGCGGCGCTCATGGTACAGGTTGCATGCCCGGGTCGAGATCGTGAAACCGGGCGGGACACGAATCCCCAACCGGGTCATCTCGGCAAGGTTGGCTCCCTTGCCGCCGAGCAGGTCCTTCTTGGACGCGTTCCCGTCGGCCTTCCCGCCGCCAAACCCGTACACCAGTTTCTGCGCCACTATGAGCCTTTCCGTACGGCCTGACCGGCCAGCTCCCGCAAATCGAAACAACGCGTCAGCACATCGTGTAGCGATCGAAGCAGGTCCCTGCGTGCCAACGTCGCGGCCGGATCGTCCTCATCGACCACCAGGGCATCGACGAAGAATTGCTCCACCGGCTCGACGTACGCGGCCAACAAGTCGATGACCGCAGCATAGCTCTGTTCCCCGATGAGGCGGTCTAGCTCCGGCGAGTCGGCATCGATTTTTTTACGAAGCCGGATCGCCGCGGCCTGATCTTCCTCGAACTCGGAAGCCTTCGCGGCTTCTTCCGCCTTTGTGAACGCCGCCGCGCCCTTGGTCAGGATGTTGTCGACGCGTTTCGTCAGGTCGGCAAGTTGCTCGAAGTCGCCGCGATCGCGCACGCCGGCGATGGACTCGAGGCGCGCGGCGACATCGGCAATCGGCCAGTCCCGCCACTCCGCCGGGTCGATCTCCGGCCGGGAGACGGAGCGGATCTCGTTGGGCGTCGCGCCGGTTTCCCGCAGGTAGTGTTTGAACCGTTCGGCGAAGAAACCGGCAACCGGCTCGCCTCCGGAGCAGAGTTCAGCCAGGCCGTTGACGGACAGATCCCACCCGGCGTCGCCGACGATCCGAAATACGCCGCTTCCGGCCCGTCGCAAACCCAAGGGATCGCGAGATCCGGTCGGTATCTCGCCGACTCCGATCAGGCTCGCGATGCTGTCCAGTTTGTCGGCCGTCGCAACCACCCGGCCTGCAGCGCTCTCCGGGAGCGAATCGCCCGCGCCCGCGGGCCGGTAGTGCTCGTACACCGCCTGCGCCACGGCACCAGGCTGTCCCTCCGCACGAAGCATGAGCCCGCCGACCTGGCCCTGGAGTTCCGGGAATTCGCCGACCGTACCGGTGAGTAGGTCATTCTTGCACAGCCGCGCGGCGGCCGCCGCCTGATCGATCGTGGTGGCATCGAGTCCGATGGTTTCGCCGAGTCGTCGGGCGAGCGCCTCCACTCGCGTGGCCTTGTCGGCAAAGTTTCCGACCTTCGCATGGAATACCATGCCGGCCAGGTCGGGCGAGCGCGTCTCCAACGGTCGGCGCCGGTCCTCGCGCCAGAAGAACCGAGCATCCTCGAGCCGGCCGCCGACGACCCACTCGTTGCCACGGCGGATATGTCCGTTCGGATCGTCGTCGGTGTTGGTCACGGCCAGGAACGCCGGTAGCGCACGGCCGTCTCGGTCGACCAGAGAGAAACATTTCTGATGGTGCCGCAGGGTCGTCGACAGGAGTTCGGTCGGAAGTTCGAGGAAGTTCTCGTCGAAATGCCCGAGCACGACTCCCGGCCACTCCACCAGGTCAGCCACCTCATCGAGCAGACGCGGATCCTCGACCAACGCACCGCCGGCCTGCGTGGCCGCATCGGCGAGCAGGGCGGCAATCCGCTTGCGCCGTTTCGCGGGCTCGACCACGACCCCGGCACGTTCGAGCGCCGTGATGTAGTTCTGTGGCGACTTGATCGTGACCGTTCCGGCGGAGCGAAAACGGTGGCCGGCCGAAAGGTTGCCCGATGCGATCCCGAACAGCGACAACTCCAGGGTCTTCTTGCCGTGGAGCGCGACGACCCAGTGCACTGGCCGGACCCAGCGATGCGTTCCCTCGGCCCAGCGCATGCTCTTGGGGAACGGCATCGAGCCGACACGGGCGGGCAACTGATCGGCGATGACGGCACCGATCGTCCTGCCTTTCCGTCGCCGTTCGTAGCCGACGTAGCTACCACGATCGGTCTCGATACGCGTGAGTCGCTCCGGGTCGATCCCCTGCTTGCGCGCGAATCCGACCGCCGCAGGGGCGGGGCTGCCGTCGTCCCTGAAGGCGATCTTCGCCGGTGGACCGAGAATCTGCTCGTCACGGTCCTCCTGCCGCCCCGCGACCGTCTCGACACACACGGCGAGGCGCCGAGGTCCGCCCCAGGAAACGGCGGGGCCGTGTTCGAGTCGTGCCTCGTCCAGGATCTCCACCACGCAGCGTTCCAGCTCCCGTGAGGCGCCGGAGATCATCCGCGCGGGGATTTCCTCACAACCGATTTCAAGCAGCAGCGTGGCCCGGGTCACTCTCACCGTCCGCCCCCCCCGGTGCGCGCCAGCAACGGAAAACCGTCATCCTCGCGTTTGGCCAGCCAGGCATCCGCGCAGCGGCAGGCCAAGCGGCGCACGCGCTGGATGTTGGCGGTACGTTCGGTCACGCTGAACGCGCCGCGCGCGTCGAGTACGTTGAACACATGGGAACACTTCAGCGCCGCTTCATAGGCCGGGAGGATCACCGGTGTAGGGATGCGCTGGTCGTCGACGGTGCGTTCATGCCCGAGTAAGCGTCCGGCTTCGGCTTCCCAACGATTGAACTGGTCGCGGAAAAAGGCGGTGTCGGCCTGCTCGAAGGAGTAGATGGAATGTTCGACCTCCTCCGCGTGCCGCACGTCACCGTAGGTCAGCGTCTCGTTCCACGGGATCTCGTAAACGTTGCGGATGTCGTTGAGGTACATGCAAATCCGCTCGAGGCCGTAGGTCAGTTCGACGGAAATCGGATAGAGCTCCCGCCCGCCGCTCTGCTGGAAGTACGTGAACTGGGAAATCTCCATCCCATCCATCACGACTTGCCAACCCACGCCGGCGGCGCCCAATGTCGGCGCCTCCCAGTTGTCTTCCTCGAAGCGAATGTCATGCACACCGGGATCGACGCCGAATGCCTTGAGCGATTCCAGGTAGATCTCCTGAACGTCCAACGGGGCGGGTTTGAGGACGACCTGGAACTGGTAGTGCTTGTACAACCGCATCGGGTTGTCGCCGTAACGCCCGTCGACAGGCCGTCGCGACGGTTGGCAGTACGCGACCCTCCAGGGCTCGGGACCAAGCACGCGAAAGAACGTGTCGGGGTGCATCGTCCCGGCGCCGATCTCGATGTCGTAGGGCTGCTGCAACACGCAGCCCTGCTCGCACCAGAAGCGCTGAATCGAAAGCAGCAGGTCTTGGAACGTCATGAGCGGCCCTCGGCGCCTCCCGCAAACATCCGGACGTGGCGGTAACTCTTGAAGCGGCGCTCCGAGAACCCCTCGAGCCCGTTTCGGAACAAACTTTCCAGCCGTCCTCCGGGTCGCGCGACGCCGCGTGAAGGTGGCAACCTGTCGGGCGGGGTGTGCTGCAAGCGGTCGATCCAAAGCGCTTCATGACGGCTCAGGCGCGTCGGCGACTCCGCGCTTTCGCAGCCGCAGCTCTCGCAGCGGAAGCCGTCGCCGGGATGGAACGCCCGGGCTTTCCCCCGTTCGATCGAACGCCCGCAGGAACCACATTCCTCCGGGTCGCCAAGCAAGCCGTGCAGACGCAGCATCCAGAATTCAAAATAACGCAGCAACAGCACGGCCTCTCCGCCCGCATCCAAGGCATTCAACACCGCTCCGAACAAACGGAACTCGCGCTCGTCTCCGGCGCCCTCCGCGCCGAACGCCTCACCCACCTCGGCCATCACCGCGCACACGGATTGCAACGCCGGATCCGCCTGCATCGCGGCGTAGCTGCGCCGTGCATCCAGACTCTCGATGCGATGCAACTCCCGTCCGGCCTTGACCGACCAGGTAGCTTCGACATGCGTCATCGGCTCCAACAACCCACCGAACCGTTTGCGGCTACATCGCCCCGAGCGTGCGACGCCGCGCACGCAGCCGTGAGAGCGGGCGAGGAAGCTTACAATGAGATCCGCATCCCCAAGCGGTTGCGTCCTCAAGACGAATGCTTCATCGACTTGTTGCATGGTGCTTCGAGGGCGAAATGATAGCAGACCCGGGGCTCGGGCAGGGCCGTTAACCCAGACCGATATCTCGCAAGATTCCCTCGTCCTCGCGCCAGTCCTGGCGGACCTTGACCCAGAGTTCCAGGAACACCTGCCGACCCAGCAAGCGCTCGATCTCGACGCGGGCCGCGCTGCCTACGGTCTTCAATACCGAACCTTGTCTACCGATGACGATTTTCTTCTGCGACTCTCGGTCGACCAGTACTGTGGCGCCGATCCGCGTGAGTCGCGGATCGGAGTCGTTCCAACTCTCGATCACGACGGCGGTTGCATGCGGCAACTCTTCGCGCGTGTTGCGGACGAGTTGCTCGCGAACCATCTCCGCGACCAGTTGCCGCTGACTCTGGTCGGTCAGGAAATCGTCGTCGAATAAGGGCGGACCCTCGGGTACCAGGCGCAGTAGGATCTCCAGCAGTTCGTCGCAGCCCTCGCCGCTGGTGGCGCAGATCGGCACGATTTCCAAGAACGCCGACCAGCCGGCGATCTCTTCTATCAGGGGAAGCAGTTTCAGTTTGCGCCCCACACGGTCGGTCTTGTTCAACACCGCCACCTTGGGCGTATCGAGTTTGCGCAGCAGATCGGCGACTTCGCGGTCGCCGTGGCCGATGCCGAGTGACGCGTCGATCAACCACGCCACGCAATCGACTTCCCCGAGCGTCTG
>Ga0114950_10000563_pt1 | contig 25820 bp, 20 predicted proteins | sample N075metaG_FD_83503 | JGI IMG/M metagenome (GOLD analysis project Ga0114950, IMG submission 83503) | Deep subsurface microbial communities from Kermadec Trench to uncover new lineages of life (NeLLi) - N075 metaG | ecosystem: Environmental > Aquatic > Marine > Ocean trench > Sediment | place... | reverse complement strand
TCGTCGACGAGGTCGCCCTCGTGGGTCCGAAGGAGCCAACCCAGGAGCGTTGCAAGGCGTGGATGGATTCGCCCGTGACGTCGATGGTCCTCGGTGCGGGGCAGCCCGAAGCGCTGCAGGCCGTGGCCGAGGTCGTGCTCTAGCGGTCTTGGGCGAATCGGTGGTGGGCGATCAGGTCTCGGGAAGCGAGCGTTCCGTGCGCGAGCGCATCATCGCGCTCGACAAGCAGCGGGTGTGGCATCCCTATACGGAGATGCGCGCTTGGCGCGAACGCGCCGAGCCGCTCGTAATCGCCGAAGCCCGGGGCTCGCGCCTGATCGACTTCGAAGGCCGCGAATACCTGGACGGCAATGCTTCCTGGTGGACGTGCACGCTGGGACACCGACACCCGCGTCTGGTTTCGGCGCTACAGCGCCAGGCTGAAACCCTGTGCCACACGGCCCTGGCGGGCATCGCCCACCAGAACGCCAGCGAGCTGGCCGAGGCCTTGTGCGCGGTCGCGCCCGGAGGCCTCGAGCACGTCTTCTTCAGCGACAATGGCTCCACCACGGTCGAAGTCGCCATGAAGCTGTGCCTCCAGTACTGGGCCCAGAACGGTCGACCGGAACGCAAGCGCTTCATTTCGCTGGAAGAAGCCTTCCACGGCGAGACCCTGGGGGTGACGGCGCTGGGTGGTCTCGAGGTCTTTCGCAAGCCGTTCGAGGGCGTGCTGCTCGACAGCATCCAAGTGCCTCCGCCCCGGGAGCCTCGGGATCACGACCGCGCCTTTCAGGCGCTCGAACGTGTGGTCATGGAGAACGTCGACACGCTGGCCGGCGTGGTGCTCGAGCCGGTGGTGCAGGGCGCTGCCGGCATGCGCAGCTACGACCCGGTCTACCTGCGGCACGCGCGCGATCTATGCGATCGCTACGACGTCTTCCTGGTGTGTGACGAAGTCTTTACCGGCTACGGGCGCACGGGTCCCATGTGGGCCAGCGACCACGCGGGCGTCTCGCCCGATATCCTCTGCATCGCCAAGGGTTTTACGGGCGGCATGCTCCCGATGGCAGCGACGCTCACCACCGAGCGGATCTTCGAAGGCTTCACGGGCGATGCGAATCGGGCCTTCTATTACGGCCACACATTCTGCGGGAACCCGCTGGGCGCCGCGGTGGCGCTGGAGGTGTTGCGCGTCTTCGAGGACGAAAAGATCCTGCAAGGGACCCGGGCCCGGGCGAAGCGGATCGCGGCGACCTTCCGCGAGCTGGGAGAGCTGCCTGGCGTGGTGCACACGCGCGCATTGGGCATGATCGGTGCCCTCGACCTGGTGGGTGAGGCCGACTACCTGGCGGATGCCGGCTGGCGCGTCTACGACCTGGCCCGCGAGCGGGGCGCCTACCTACGACCCATGGGCAACGTCGTCTACGTGACGCCGTCCCTCAACATTCCTGACGACGACCTGGATCAGCTGCTGGCGATCCTGGTCGAGTGCGTTCGCGAGGTCGCCGGTGGCTAGCCTTCCGGTCGGATCGATGCAGATCGAGACGCGAGCGGCAACTCTTGAAGACGCGCCCTTCATTGCCTGGGTGATCCAGGAGGCGGCCCGCTCACACCTGCCCAAGGGGGTCTGGGATCTCGCGTTTCCCGGCGACGAAGCGCAGCGCTTGCAGGTTCTCGAGATCCTCGCCACGACCGATTGCATCCACTTCTGTCACTTCTCGCGCTTCCGCGTGCTCGAGGTCGACGCTGAACGCGCGGCCGCACTCTCGGCCTATGAGAACGCGGCGCACGGTACGAAGTCGTTGGCGCTCGCCATGCTCGAGACTTTCGGCAAGCTCCGCTGGACGCCCAAAGAGATGCTGGCACTCGGCGAGCGGATCAAGGCGTTCGATACGACGGGCTACCCGAACGCCGACGGCCTCTGGATCGTCGAGTGGGTGGCGACCCGTCCCGAGTTCCGCGGCAAAGGTCTGATCAGGCGCCTGCTCGACGAGATCCTGCAGCTCGGTCGCGATGAGGGCTTCACGCGCTCGCAGATCGGCTACATGCTCGGAAACGATCCTGCGGTTCGCGCCTACCTGAAGGTCGGCTTCGAGTGGGTCGAGGACCACCGCAGTCGTCTCTTCGAAGCAGCCCTGGGCTGCCCGGGCCTCGGTCGCATGCAGATGGCGCTTTAGGGCACGTTGCCTACGGCGCCGGACAACGTCTCGGCGAGGCGCGAGTCCTACTCGAGCATCCAGAACGCGTCATGCATGTCCTGCTCGACGGGAACGATGTCGGCTCGCGTGACGAGACTGTTGTCGATGGTCAGCGAGAGTAGGACCTCGCCGTCCAGGGACTTGGGGCCCCGCCTCGCCCTGGTGCGGTACCGGATCACGGCGCCGCGCTCGCTGGAGTAGATCTCGAGCAGGTCGGAGGTCATGTCGTCGACGAGATCGGCCGAGAGCGCGAAGTAGTCGAGGAGCGCGGCCGGGCCGTAGACGTGCTTGGCGATGGGATTTTGGCCGTGGGAGTGCCACTCCACGTTCGGCGCGAGGAACTCGAGCAGGGCCCCACCGTCCCCGTCTGCCGTGGCATTCCAGAGAAGACGCGCGATCTCTGCATTGGTCTGTTGCAGTTCTTGGCTGGTTCGCATCGTGCACCCCGGAGGCCATCCTACGCCACCGAATCCGGCTTTCGGAAACAATCGTGCGTCGTTCCCGACGAGGAAGAAGAAATCGGAACTTCGAGTGTTTTCCCCCGAGGTCCGAACCCACCAAACCTTTGTCCGTGTACGAATCGTGACGTTGGCCAGGCCAATCCATCAGGCTGCCCCGTTCGCCGTCCTCGGCCACGAAGTTCTTGAAGCAGGCGAAGCCCGGCGCCTGTCGAGCCAGCTTGAGCATTCGCGCGGCGACCGCGCCGGATTCGCTCTAGTGCCCGGACCGCAGCTTCGAACGGAAGACGCTGACTACCAGGTTGAAATCCTCCAGGGGCAAGCTCAGGGCCAGTCGACGGGCATCCCCACCCGCTGGTCGATGCACACGTGATCCGGCTGCTTGGCCACCCGCTCGATCCAGGCGCGCACCGCCGGCTGGCCGCTGAGATCGTACCCGCCCTCGTGGGCCACGTGGGTATAGGCGTAGAGCGCAATGTCGGCGATCGAGTAGTGGTTGCCTACGAACCAGTCGCGCTCGGCCAGGTGGCCATCCATGACCGAGAGTGCGTGGTTTCCCCGCTCGATTCGAGTCGCCAGCTCGTCGCGGTGATTGTCGACACTGCCTTCGAAGTGCCAGAAGCGGACCACGGCGATGTAGGGCTCGTGGCTGTACTGCTCGAAGAACATCCACTGGAGCGTCTCGGCCCTCTCCCACGGGTCGTCCGAAAGGAACTTCGAACCCTGGGCGAGGTGGAACAGGATCGCATCTGACTCGGCGAGGCGCCGTCCATCGGGCCATTCCAGCAGCGGAATCCGGTGGTTGGGATTCTTCGCCAGGAACTCGGGTGTGCGCGTCTGGCCTTGCAGGATGTCGAGTTCGACGCGCTCGAACGAAAGGCCGAGCTGTGTCAGAAGCAGCCGGACCTTGTATCCGTTGCCGGATTCCCCATAGTCGTAGAGACGCAACTTCGGCGACGGTATCGGGGACGCAGTTTGGGCCTTGGTGTTTGCCAGGGTTACAGGGGTAGTGGAAGTGGTGAGAAACACCAACCCCAAGGAGATGTCGCCGCTGGAAATCGGACCCGGTCGGGAGTGCTGTCAGCGCTCGGCCACAGATCGGAAACCCGACGATGGGACCCGACGGAACGTCCGTGAGAAGCAGCTACGCTGTTCATCCACCGGACGAACCGGCGAAAGGTGACGCCATGCCGACCGAGATCGTGCATCGTTCCTGCCCGATCTGCGAGGCCACCTGCGGCCTGCGGGTGCACGTGGATCGCGCGGCGCAGCGGGTGGTCCGGATCGACGGAGATTTCGACGATCCGCGCAGCCGGGGTTTTGTGTGTCCCAAGTCCCAGGCGATGACTGGCGTCTACGAAGATCCGGACCGGCTGCGTCGGCCGCTGCGTCGGATCAAGAGCGGCTTTGAGGAGATTTCTTGGGACGCCGCCTTCGACCTCGCCGGCGAACGCCTGCGGAGCTTGCGCGAGGAGCATGGTCCGCTGGCCCTGGGTTGCTACATCGGCAACCCGACCTCTGCCAGCGCGGGCGCCGTGCTGTACACGACGCCCTTCATGCGCACGCTTGGAACACCGCGCGTGTTCACGGCGGCGACCATGGATCAGTTTCCGAAGAATGTGAGCAGCCGGCTTCTGTACGGCTCAGCCGGGATTCTTCCGATTCCCGACATCGATCGCACCGATCTGCTGCTGATCCTGGGTGCCAATCCGCTGGTATCTCAGGGCAGCATCATGTCGGCCCCCGACATGCGCGAGCGCTTGCGGCGGCTGCGGGAACGCGGCGGCAGGCTGGTGGTGATCGATCCGCGTCGCACCGAGACGGCGGCGGCAGCCGACCAGCACTTCTTCATCCGGCCCGGTGGTGATGCGCTGTTGTTGTTCGCGTTGGTTCACGTTCTCTTCGAAGAGGGTCTGGCAGAGCCGGGCCGCGTTGGCACGTTCACCGACGGACTCGAGCGCGTGCGTGAGCTCGCTCTCGACTACTCGCCCGAGCAGGTCGCGCCCGCCATCGGCATCGCCGCCGAGAAGATTCGCCAGCTCGCACGGGAGCTTTCGGCTGCGCCTCGGGCCGCCGTGTACGGTCGGATCGGAACCTGCGTGCAAGAGTTCGGGGCCCTTTCGAGCTGGTTGGTCGACGTGGTGACGCTGCTCACCGGCAACCTCGACGAGCCCGGCGGCGCCATGTTCCCGCGCTCGGCCGCCGGTCAGCTCGAGCCCTCGACGTCGAAGCCGCGACCGATGGCGGTCGGCCGCTACCGTACGATCGCGAGAAATCTCCCCGAGATCGAGGGACAGCTGCCGGCGATTTCGCTGGTGGAGGAGATCGACGCGGCCGGCGATCAGCGGATTCGCGGGCTCGTCACGATCGCGGGCAACCCGGTGCTTTCGATTCCGGGTGGGCCGCGGCTCGCGAAGGCCCTCGAAGGTCTCGATTTCATGCTGTCCGTCGACATCTACCTGAACGAGACCACGCGCCACGCCGACCTGATCCTGCCGAGCACGGTTCATCTCGAAGACGAGAACTACGACCTGCTGTTCGAGACCACGACGGTTCGCAACTTTGCCAACTATTCGCCCCGCGTCTTCGAACCTCCGGAAGACGCCCGCCACCACTGGCAGATCCTGCTGGAGCTCGCGGCCCGGATGAGCGGCACGACGGCCGAGGCCTTCGACGACGGACTGGTCGAGCAGGCCGTGAACCGGGCCGTACGACGCAGCACGAGTCCCTGCCACGCTGCGGATCCCGAGGCCATCCGGGAGCAGGTCCTTCCAGAGCGGGGGCCCATGCGGCTGGTGGACATCATGCTGCGTTCGGGTCCGTGGGGCGACGGGTTCGGCGCGAAGCCGGGAGGTCTGTCCCTCGAGAAGCTCCGCGCGTCGCCCCAGGCTGAGGATCTCGGACCCCTCGAGCGGCGGCTCCCGGAGCTCTTGCGGACCGAGGGCAGGCGCATCGATCTGGCACCCGATCATCTGGTGGCCGACGTGCCCAGACTGAAGGCCTGGCTCGACGCTGCGCCGGCCGGTGAGGGCCTCGTTCTCATCGGTCGTCGACAGCTGCGCAACATGAACTCGTGGCTTCACAACCTGCCGGTGCTCGCGAAGGGTCGAGAACGCTGCACGCTGTTGATCTGCCCGACGGACGCCCGGCGCCTCGCGATCGCAGACGGTCGCGAGGTTCGTATCAAGCCCCGGTCGGGCGAGCTCACGGTCACGGCCGAGATCAGCGATGAAATGATGCCCGGGGTCGTGAGCCTTCCCCACGGCTTCGGCCATCGCTACGACGGCACGCGGCTGTCCGTAGCCTCCACGCTGCAACCGGGCGCAAGCCTCAACGACCTGACGGATCCCGAGCGGATCGACGTCGCCTCTGGAACCGGCGCCGCCAACGGCGTTCCGGTCGAAGTCGAGCCGATCGGACTGTGAAGGCTGCGCGCACCCAGGGAAGGACGCCATGAGCGACTGGAATGCGGAGAAGATGTACGAGCTGGGGACGCGGCATGCGCGCATCGAGACTGCCTGCGATCTCGAAGGCACCATGGCAACCCTGGTCGAGGACCCCGTCTATGAGCTGCAACCCATGGGGCTCTGCATGCGAGGCCAGGACCAGGTCCGTCGCTACTACGAAAGTCTGATGCAGCGCTTCATCCCGTCGACGCTCGGATATACGCTGATCTCCGAATGGGTCAACCAGAGCTCGGTGGCCCAGGAGTACGAAATCGTCGTCGGCGTCGACGGCGATCGGGAATCGCACCGTGTGATCGGCATCCTGTGGTCGGACGGCGGCCCGCTGCTGGGCGGCGAGCGCGTCTACGGCGGCGAGAGGATCATCCGACTCATGGTCGGTGACCTCTACGACGAGCTTCAGCCGATCGGGTCCTAGCTCGTGGTCTCGTCCGCCGCTTTCTTGGCTTCCTGGATGTGGAAGAAGCCGAAGGCCAACGTCTGCCAGGCGTGGCTTCCCATGCTGCCGCCCGCCTTCTCGAAGACGCTGCGGAACACCAGGAACTCACCGATATGTGCCGCCCCCATAAAGTAGAACGTGAAGCGACCCCACCAGGCCAGGGTCGAGTCGGTGCCGACGATGAAGCAGCCGGCGGAGAAGAGCCAAACGGCGATCAGGAAGATCTTGGGTCCACTCATGGCGCGCAGCGTACCCTGCGTCAGCGTCGTTGGCCCAGGGTTGCCGTGAATGACAGACGTTCGCTTCCGCGAACCACCTGGATCTCGACCTGTTCTCCGGGGCTCGCCGAGAAGAGCATCGCCGCATACTCCTCCAGACTGGCCACTGCGGTTCCGTCGAAGGAGACGATGCGGTCGCCGCCGCGCAGGCCGGCCCTTTCGGCCGGGCTCTCGGGGCGTACGCCCTGAAGCAGGACGCCCGGTTCGTTCGTCGGAGCGAAGTCGGGGATCGTACCGAGGTAGGGACCGTAACCTGCGCTCTGGACGCCGCTGCCGTGCCCCGGGACGGACTCGCCCGTGAAGTCGGGGCGCTCGTCGGCATCGAGGATGGCTCGCGCCGTGCGGTAGACGGCGGCCAGCACGGTCGCTTCCCCCGCGACGTTCACCAGCGCCGCATCGTCGTCGGGTCGATGGTATTCGTGGTGGAGACCCGTGAAGAAGAAGATCACAGGGATGCGTTCGGCGTAGAAGCTCGAATGATCCGACGGCGCGAACTCGCCGTCGGCGAAGACGGGGTCGAGCGGAAGGCCCGCTGTGGCTCGCTTCACGATGCGGCGAAAGCCCGGCGATGAGGCAGTGCTGAAGACCGTGAGCTTTTCGTCCCGGAGTCTTCCGATCATGTCGAGGTTCAACATGGCCACGGTCGAGTCCAACGGACGGGGCGGATCGTCGACGTAGGCCGCCGAGCCGAGTATCCCCAGCTCCTCTCCCGCAAAGGCCACCAGGGCCAGGCTGCGACGTGCTCTGGGTTGGCTGCCGAACGCGCGTGCCAGCTCCAGCAACCCGGCCGTGCCCGAAGCGTTGTCGTCCGCGCCGTTGTGAACCGTCCCGATCTGGTCCGGCGCCATCGAGCCGAATTCGCCGCGGCCGAGGTGGTCGTAGTGGGCGCCGATCACGACCCACTCGTGCCGCAGCTCGGGATCACTCCCTTCCAGCACGCCGATCACGTTGCTTGCGGGGCCCGTCTCGCGTTCGATCTCGATGGAGAGCTTCACGGTCAGCTCGCCGAGTGTCGATGCTGCGGGCTTTCCCTCGGAATCGATGCGTTGCTGAAGCTCAGCCAGGGAAGTGGCACCGACGGCAGCGACGATCCGCTCGGCGGCGCTGCGGGACAGGGCCGCGGCGGGAACGCTGCCCGGCTGCCGCGTGGGGTTGGCGTTGCCGCGCCCCGCGCCGGCTGCGAGTCCATCGGCATCGGTCAGCGACGGTGCCAGCAGCACCGCGATGGCGCCGTGGCGGCGGGCGTTGGCGATCTTGTAGGCCCGGCGCAGGAAGCCGCGCCCGTGAACGTTCCCAAGTGGTCCGTCGCGTCCATTGGGTCGATCTTCCAGCACCAGCACGATCTTGCCCTCCGCGTCGAGGCCTTCGTAGTCGTCCCAGCCCTCCTTCTCGGCCGTGATGCCGTAGCCGGCAAAGACGAGGCGAGCACTCACCCGGCCGTTGGCGCTGAACAGGAAGGCTTCGAAGTCGCTGCCACGCACGAACGCGGGTGCGTCGGCGGCCGCAATCTCGAGACCGGCGTGCTTCACATGAATCGCGATGGGGGTTTCGAAGCTCTGGAACCAGCTTCCGTCTGCGGCTCCCGGTCCGAAGCCCGCCCTTTCGAAAGCTTTCGCGAGATAGCGCTCAGTCGCCGCGAGTCCCTTGGTGCCGGGTCCGCGTCCGTCGCGCTCGTCGGCCGCGAGCCAGGCCACGTCGCGCGCGATGCGGTCCGGGCTCATCACGGGCGCGGGTGGAAGCGGGGCGAGCGCCGCGCATGCCGACAAGAGACCCATTGCGACGAAGGGCGTCAGGCGGGGACGGACCTGCATTCTGCCCTTTCCTCGCACTTCCAGACCGGTCTCCTTGGCCTTGGGAAAAGGCAGAAGGCAACTCCGTCCCCACAGTCGAGCCTAGCAGCCTGCTAGGCTCGGGGTGTGTCGAGCCGTGTCAACGTGTTGATCGTGGGCGGCGGGATCATCGGCACCAGCATTGCGTGGTCGCTGGCCCGCCGAGGCGTAAACGGAGTTAGCGTGGTCGATCTCGATCTCGCCGGGGTCTACGCCTCGTCGGAACTCAACGCCGGGGGAGCGCGGGCGACCTGGTGGCAGCCGGTCAACATCGACAGCTGCCGTGCGACCCTCGACTTCTTCGTCGAGCATCAGCAGCAGTTTGGATTCCGGCCGCTCGGTTATCTATGGCTTTATGGCGACCGCGCGCTCTATCAGCGTGCCCTCGAGATGCGAGTAATCCAGAACGAGCGTGGGCTGGAAGTCGAAGCGCTCGAAGCTGGCGAGGTCGGCGAGCGTTTTCCGATTCTCGATCGCGCCCTCGACGAGATCGTCGGCGCCACCTGGTCACCGCGTGACGGTCTCGTCAATCCCAACGCCGTGCGCGCCTGGTATCGCTCCGAAGCGGAGGCGCTCGGCGTCTCGTTCCGCAACCGCCACTACGTGTCCGGTGTGAGCACGCGCCGGGTCGTCAGCTCCGACGGTAGCCTGCGCGTGGTGTCCAGTGTCGACATGATCGAGGTCGCGCAAGGCAGTATCACCGACGAGGCGGGCTGGATCCGTGAGGCGCTCACGACCCACCGGGTTCCGCCCGAAGCCCGCGTCGACGAGTCGCGCCTCGAGTGCGACGTCGTCATCAACTGTCTCGGTGCCTGGTCACCCGTATTCTCGGCCAAGATCGGCATCACCGACGTGACCGAGCCCGTGCGGCGCCAGATCTCGTTGGTCGACGTGCACGCCGAAGACCTGGCGCCTGGCGTCGAGCTCGACAGCCTGGGCATGATCGTGGACGCGAGTGGCCTCTATTTCCATCCCGAGGGTCCCCACATCCTGGCTGGCTACTCGACGCCCAACGAGGCCCCGGGCTTCGATTTCGACTACGACGGCGTCGACTTCTTCGAGGCTGAGATCTGGCCCCGCCTCGCCGCACGCGCGAGTAGCTTCGAACGCTGTGGCCACGTGCGCGGCTGGGCCGGTCTCTACGCCGTGACGCCCGACTGCAGCGGCATCGCCGGTCAGGTCGCTGGCTTCGGCAACCTCTTCGAAGCCCACTCGTTCACCGGTCGGGGCGTCATGCAGTCCTATGGCGTTGGTTGCGCGATGGCCAGCCTCGTGGCCACGGGCGCCTGGGAGGAGGTCGATCTATCAGCGCTGACGCGAAGCCGATTCCGCGATCCGAAGGACTGGGTGGTGGAAGAGCTCCACATCTAGCTGCTGGGAACGACGCTGGGGGCTTGTTTCAAGCTTGATGTTTGTGGAGTCTGGAAAGGATTCCCGGCGGGTCAAAGATCGAATTTGAAACAAGGTCCTCTCAACCCGCGCTACGAGTGGCTCTCGCACCACTTCTGGAGCGAACGCAGGCGGCCGTCCACGTACTCGACCGCGATCTGGCGCACGCCGAAGCGGTCGACGGTCCCTCCGACCACGTCGATCGAGTTGTGGGCGGACAGGTGAAGGCCCAGACGCGTGCGTTCGATCTCGCCCTTGCTGATCTCGGAGACCAGTGACCACGTCTGATCGAAACGAAAGAGCCCCAGGTCGACGCGCGAGCGAAGCCGCTCTTGCGGCACGACCTCGGTCGGCCGATCGTGGAGGACGATCGAAACGGTGCCGAGTCGATAACGCCAGCTCACGTGTTGACCGACCTGCGGATAGTTCTCGACCGGCTCCAGGAGTGCCAGCCTCTGTTCGTCCCAGCGGATCATCTCCGCGGGATCCGTGATCGCCCGCCACACCCGCGCACGGTTCGCACCGATCGCGGCCGACATCGCCGTGGTAATCACGGCGTGAGGCACCCCCCGCACCATCTCGGGAAGATGAACCGCCTGAGGCCGCGGCGCAAGGTGCGCCGCGCCGCAAGGCCCGCCGGTGCGCAAGGCGCACTGCGTCATGAATCTCCGGTGGGCGATCTCAAGGAAAGTCCCGATTGCGATCTTCCTTGCCAGCGGCGCAATGGACTAGCCGAGTCTGTGCTCGGCGTCCCGGATGCGGCGGGTCAGCACCGGGAAGATGGCGAAGGCGATTTCAGGCATCTGGAGGATGAGCTCCTTGAGGCTCATGCCGTCCAACGTCAGCAACTTGGACGGCGCAACGGCCACGGCGGTGGCGCTGCGCGGCGCGTCATCGAGGATCGCCATCTCGCCGATGAAATCGGACGACGTCATGGTGGCGAGCCTGAGCTCGCTGGGTGTTCCATGGTTCTTGATGATCGCGACCTCTCCCTCCAGCAGCACATAGAGCTTGTCGCCCCGGTCTCCCTCGCGGATGATGACTTCGCCCTGGAGGTACTCGGCCTCCTGGGTCGCTTGATGGATGGCATCGAGCTGGTCGAGACTCAGCTGTGCGAACAAGCTGACCTGCTTGAGGGCCAATAATCTTTGCATGCGTTCCTCCTCGGAAGGTCCGTCACCCGCCTGCGGGTCGACTCCTTGTGAGGCCAGTCGGATCCAGCGGTTGCCGGAGTGTCGAGCCTCTCTCACGATCTCTTCGCCCGTTGCCGGGACGTGAACGATTTCCAGCACGGTGCGAATGCGGTCACTCAGGTGCGCGGGCTCGTGGACGAGTGCCAGAAGCTGCGCGGCCACCCGGTCGCCCAGGTTCGAGAGAACCTCGAGGGCATTCGCCCGGCTTCGCGACGAACCGATCCGGAGCTCGCGGTCCACCTTACGGATGATGCTGGGGTTTTCGAGTTGCTCGAGCACACGGAAGGCCAGGCGCCGCTCTCTCAGCATGCTATCGCGGAATGCTTCGCGCAAGAATTGTCCAGCGACGCTGTCCAACTCGGGCAACCTCTGGTAGGCGATCACGGCATACCAGTTGTTGCACACGTGCTTGCGCAGCTCGTGGTAGAGAATCGATCGCGTCTCCGACGAGCCGCTCTTCGAGACGATCCGGAGCGCCGCCTCGACGGTTCGTTCGAGGTCCGCGTCGAGGTACGGGTCGATGGCGAGGAGGGCGTCGCCACCGATCGAGGCCAACAGACTCTCGGCCGTGAGCTGGATGTCGACCGACGAGTCGTTGAGCAGACTCGCAAGTTTCTTGTGGGACGCGTCGTCATCGAGGTTGGCCAGTAGCAGCGCGGCCGCCCGACGCACCTGGGGGCTCGGGTCTGCCAGGATCTGGTCGAGCTGCTCGTCGTCGAACGGCGGCGTCGTCGAGAGGCGCGCAATGCACTCGAGGGCCGCAGCCCGGATGTCCGGATTCTCGGACGTGCAGCGTTCCATCGCGGCATCGAGCAGCGCTGGCATCGCGACCCGGAGCGCAACCGTCGCCTCGGTCGCGTGGGCGGATCCGATCATCTTCTCCAGAATCTCGATACCGGGAGCCCCGGCGTGGAATGCGGCCTCGGCGCGGACCCGCGGATCGAGATCGCGCAGCAGGTCGCCGATGCGCGGCTTGAGGAAGGCGGGATCCGCTTGGACCCGCACGATGCCACGCAGGGCCGCCAGCCGGACGTCGGGATCGGGATCGTCCATGGCGAGGGCGAGCGGTCCCGCCACCCTGGACTCACCCACCGATGCCAAAGCGTTCACGCTGGCGCGCCGCACATCAGCGCTGGGATGGGAAGCGGCCCGGATGAGCGGTTCGATGACGCCCCGGGCCGCCAGCATCGGAATCAGCTGGAGCACTGAAGTCGACGGTTGCTGGCCTGCCTCCTGGAGTGCCGATTCCCACAGATCCGCGAGCCTCGACGCCTCCCAATTGCCGAGCGCGTCGCGGACGTCGCGGACATCGAGACGGCCGGCGCGCAGCTGATCGATCAGCGTGTCCAGATAGGCGCGGCGCGCGCGCACGTTGGCGAACAGGTACAGGAGTGCGGCCATGACACCGATACCGCACAACACCCTCGGGTCCGGTGTCTTCACCAGCAGCAGGACCAGCCCGGCGACGGCCATTCCTGCATAGACGACCATGCCTTCCAGGAACGCCCGAACCCGGCCGCGGAAACGCTGGGGGATGGCGTTCTGCATCAGCGACCGGATGGGTGCCGCCATGGCATTGTCCATCAGCTCGCGACCCGCCCGCGCGGCGACACCGGCCGCTACGCCATACCGGAAGGCGAGACCGCCGAAACCCAGGATCATCAGCAGGGGATGGATCAGGTTGGCGCCGGGAACGCCGACGTGGCGAATCAGCCAGGGCGTGAACGCAACCTCGAAGGCGATTTCGATCAGGTTCGTGATCACGAAGTAGAGGGCCAGGAACGTCGCGAGCTCGTTCGGCTCGGGGAAGCGGGTGACAAAGATGTCCGAGTAGAGGTATTGGGCGAGGAAGAAGGTCATCACCATGCCCAGGGCGGAGAGCACGAGCCAGCGTGCCAGCGGCGAACGACCGATGTATTGCGTGGCTGCGCGCATGTTCTCGAGCGACGTTTCGTCGGCCTCCTCGAGTTCGAGCGGACCCCAACGGCGCAGTGGCCGTCGCATGACACGAAGCAGGACGGCGGACACGATCAGGACGATGCCCCAGGCGGCGATCAGGCTGGCTGGCCCGACGAATCGGATCAGCCCCAGGGCGAGCAGCCCGCCCAACAGTCCGCCGAGGCTCGACCCAATCGTGAAGAGGGGCACCAGCCGCTTGCTGGCGATGGTGTCGAAGTAGTCGCCGCAGAATGTCCAGAAGTGGTTCAGGAAGATCGACTGCATGGCATACCAGCTGCAGAAGAGGGCCGGCAGGATCCACCACTCGAACCGTTCCAGTCCAAACGAGGCTGCCACGAGCAGCGAGCCCGTCAGCAGGAGCATGTGCAAGAAGAGCACGTCATTGCGGACGACGCCGACGCGTACGGCGTAGAGTATCGACATCACCACGGTGGCCACGGCCGCGAGGATGAAAGTGACGGGCAGCTTGTCCGCACCGAGCCGGGCGAGAAACAGTGCTTCGGAGCCGGCCAGCCCCAGGGTTTGACCGAGAGTGATCAGCGTGAACAGTCCGGCGAAGAACAGGAAGCGCGAACGCTCGCCGGAACGCACGTCCCGCAGGAGACGCCACAGGAGCTGGGTCCAGTTGGCCATCCGCGATCCAAGGTACACCAGAAAGGCGTCAGCTAGCCTTCCATCTTGGCGATGACGTCGTCGGCGAAGCGGCGCAATCCATCCCGCTTCTGCTCTAGGGTGTCTCCGGCGCTTCCGTAGAAGACCCAGGGCATTGTTTGGAGGTGAGTGACGCCGATTTCCTCGAGGCGCTTGTAGCCATCGACGTTGACGGCGTCGCGACACGACGCCACCACGTCGAGGGGCACGTCCTCCCGCCCGTACTCAGTCCGCATCTCGCGGAGCGTGCCGATGATTTCGCAAAGCTCGTCGGTGGTATGCAGGTCCGAGAACCAGCCGTCAGCCAGCCTGCCGACTCGGCGTAGCGCCAGCTTCGAGAGACCCCCCGTGTAGATGGGGATGGTCTCGTTCACGGCCGGGCTCATCTGGAGTCGGTCGAAATCGTAAAAGCGGCCATGGTGTTCGGCCATCTCTCCCGTCCAGAGCTTTCGCATCACTTCGACCATTTCGTCCATGCGCGCACCGCGCCTTTCGAAGGGTTGCTCCATGCGCTCGAACTCCTCGCGCATCCAGCCAGCCCCAATGCCCAGAGTAACGCGGTCCCCGGAGATCACGGCGGCCGTGCCGATGGCCTTGGCCGCTGCGAATGGATTTCGCATGGGGAGAACGTAGATGCCGGTGATGAAGCGCAAGCGCTGGGTCACCGCCGCCATGGCGCCGATGGCTACCCAGGGATCGGGCCAGGGCGTTGGCGCTTCCCAGCGCGGCTTTCCATCGGGCGTATAGGGATACGGAGTGTCGATGCGCTCCGGATGGACGACGTGGTCGGACACGACCATGGCATGCCAGCCGTACTCGTCCGCGGATCGCGCCAATTCGACGCAATGCGTGGGATCGCAGAAGGCGAGCGAGCAGACGAACTTCACCGAACGAAGCGGGATCTAACGCGCCACAGCGGCTGCGTCGACGAGCATCGATTCACCGCTCACGTAGGCGGCCCGATCGGAGCACAGCCAGACGGCCGCCTCGGCGATCTGGTCTGGCGTGCCGAGCCGTCCCGACGGGAGGCTCGACATGATCATCTTCTCCATCACGGGGCTGGCTTCCATGGCAGCGCGCAGCATGGGCGTGTCGGTACTGCCGGGGCAGATGGCGTTTACGCGCACTCCGCTTCGAGCGTTCTCGACGGCCGCCGTCTTCGTGAGTCCCAGCACGCCGTGCTTGGAAGCGCAGTAGGGCGAAAGCCCGGGAACCGCGATCAGGCCCGCACCGGAGGCGACGTTCACGATGGCCCCGTTTTTCTGCTCCTGCATCACGAGCAGCTCGTACTTGAGACAGAGGAATACGCTCTCGAGATTGATCGACATCGTCTTGCGCCAATCTTCGAGGGAGATCTGCTGGATCATGCCGCTGGCCCCGGTCGTGCCCGCGTTGTTCACGGCGCAGTCGAGGCGGCCGAAGGCTTCGACCGTGCTGCGCACGGCGTTTTCAACGTCCGATTCGGAGGTGACGTCGAGGTGAATGAAGTGGGCGCGGCCTCCCGCCGACTCGATCTCTTCCGCGACTTTCTTGCCGGCGTCATCAGCGATGTCGGCCACCGTCACGCTCGCGCCCTCGCGGGCGAAGGCGAGGGCCGTGGCCCGGCCGATGCCCGAGGCGCCTCCGGTGATGAGCCCGCTCTTGCCTTCCAGCAGTCCAGCCATGACGTAGTCTCCCGATTGAGGTGTACGGCGAGGCGAAAAAGCCTAGCAGGTCGGAACTGGGAAGCGGTTTTGACTAGCGCTGGAGTTCGCTCACCAGGTAGGCGCGCATTTTCTTTGGGTCGACGATCTCCGACAGCGAACCCACGTCTCGGGCTCGCTCGACCGTGTGGATTGCGTCGAACTCGGCCGCCACCTCGGCCTGCTGTTCGAGTATGGCGTCGGCGAGCGTCCGCTCGAAGTCCTCGCGCGAAGCTGCGGTGCCCTGGATTCGGGATACGCGCTCGAGCTCGGCGACCTTCGGGTCGGCCAGGGCGCGGGCGCGGACTTCTCGGCCGAAGACCACGGCTGCGGCCGGGACGCCGCCGATGACCGATGCATAGGAGCCTTCCAGGGCCGCGGCCTTGAGCTGGGGGTTGAGCTCCTGGGAGAACACGACGTAGGCGCCGCCGTGATAGCGGGAGACGACCAGGAAGATGATCGGCCCGTCGAAGTTCACCACGGCGCGTGCGATCTCGGCTCCATACTCGAGTTGGAGCTTGCGCATGCTCTCGGGCGAACCATCGAAACCCGAAAGGTTGGCGAGCACTACGATCGATCGGTTTCCACTCGCAGCATTGATGGCGCGCGCGACTTTCTTCGATGAAAGCGGGAAGAGGGTGCCCGCATTCCAGGTCGACGGTCCGTCGAGGGAGCGATAGCCCTCTCGCGTCACGTTGGTGCTCTCGATTCCGATCAGACAGATCGGATGGCCACCGATGTGGGCGTCCCAGATGATGGCCGTTTCGGCACCCACCATCGAGCGCCATCGCTCCAGGTGGCCGCCGTCCTGGTCGATCACCGCTTGCATCACAGCCCGCATGGGGAAGGGACGCTTGCGCCCGGGGTTCGTTTCGTCGTCGAAGATCTCGCCCACGGACTTGAAAGCATCGCCGTTACCGTTTTCAGCGGCGCAGGCGATGTCGGCGATGGAGCGCTCGGTGGGATCCTTCGTTGGGTGAAGGCGCGGGCCCGACTCTCCTGGCACGACGTAGGTGAAGCGGTAGTGCTCGTAGAGGATGCGGAAGGCGTCGCCCAGATCATTCGCGAAGTACTGGGCCTCACCATTGGGCCCCATGATCCGTTCGAAGCCGCCGATGGCGGGTTCGTCCTCGGCCGATACTCCGCCCGAGGCTTCGAGTGCGGCCCGGCCGGTCAGCACCATCGAGGCCCGCGGCGTCATGATGAGCGCACCGCGGTTGTGCATCAGCATCGTCGCCAGGGCGTCCCAGTAGCTCTGAGCGCCCACGTTCACGCCGCTCACGATCAGGTGGATGACTCCGCCATCCTGGGTGAACTGGACGATTCGGCGCACGACGCGCGCCGTAGCATCGAGATTCTCGGTGCCGCTGTCCATGGAAATGCGCGCGCCGCTCGAGACCGGCAGCCATTCCACGGGCAGGCTGCGTTCCTCGGCCAGGTCGATCGCCGCCACGATGCGGTCGCATTCGGGTCCTGCCAGCGATCCCATCCCGTGAGTCGGGTCGGAGAGCACCAGCACGCGCTTCATGCCTTCGGGCACCTTGTCGGTCGGCGTCGATACGATTCCGAAAACGATGGCACTCTCGTTGACTCCAAAAGGTCGATCCGCAACGCTGATGGCCTTGGGTGTCGAGCAATCAACGTCGAGATCGAACTCTTCGAATTTTCCGATGGGAAGCTCCCAGTCCGCACCGACAGCGGCGGGCGCCACGCTCTTTCCGCTGCCAGTGAGCATTCGGATGATCTCGTAGGGGTAGATCAGTCGTCGGCGCCGCGCTTCGACGATGCTCCTCTCGTAGTCGGAGGCGGGCTCCAGCGGTGCCGTGTGGGGCGAGCGCTGACGGATCTCCATGTTTGAGCCGGTGATGTCCGAGATCACGAATTCGATCGGGACAGCGGCGTCCGTAGGCTCTTCCCGATCGAGGAGGTCCAGTCGCACGACGACCTTCTCGAGTCCCAGGTTGCGGGTCGCCGGAGCCAAGCGTCGCGAAAGGGTCCGAGCGATGTCGGGATCGAGGTAGATCGCGGGCGACACGAAGAGGGCAATGCGGTTCCACTGGAGCCTTCGCTTGGGGTCACGGATCCGAAGGATGGAGCGCAGCGCGCGAGTCGCCTCGTAGAACGTGTGCTCGAAGGCTGGCAGGTGCAAGGCCGCTTCGCGTCCATCGTCGGGCGAGCGGCTGCGCGCATCACCCAGTACGAAGATGCGCTCATCCGCGCTCTGGGTCGTGCTACGGCCGTAGAAGCAATAGATGTTCTCGTGCGCCGGTATCCGTTCCAGGTCGAACTTCGCGAGCCGATCGAGGTCAATCCGGCGCGCCGTCTCCGGATGGATGCCGTGGTAGCCCTGGACCTCGCGCAGGCCGTCGGTCGTGCTTTCGAAGGTATAGTGTAGGCACTCGCCTTCTTCGGGTATGACGTTCACCGTGAGTCGGATTCCCGGCATGCCGCTCTCGCGAATCTTCGAGAGCGGAGCCAGCAGCTCGACCACGTTCATGCCGTCGTGGACGGGGACATAGAGCTCGACGGCGTGCTTGCTGGTGTCGTCGGCCGCGGTCTGAGACGCCAGGGCGAGAAGCCGCTCGGCTTCCCGGCCGATGGCCAGGGGCTCGCAAGCCGTCGATAGTACGATGCGGCCGTCCTCGAACTCGTAACGATCGAAGCCGCCCTCCATGGCGAGCGACGAGATCTGGCGCACGGGCACGAGCGGCGAGTAGGTTCGCCGCAGCCAGGCAGCCATTGCGATCACGCGCCGTCGCGGGTCGCTGGCCGAGAGCCACCGACCCACCCGGTCGAAGATCTGGCGTGGCGCATCGGCCAGGTGCAGCAGCACGTCTTCCGGTGGGGCCGTGGGCTTGCTCTCGGCCTCGGCCAGCCAGATCTCGAGCTGCTTGCTGGTCCGTTCGGCCAGGCGTTCGATGCGGGGCCCTTCGAAGATGCTGTAGGCCGCGTCGGCAGCCGCGTCGGCCACCGCGTCGGACACGAGACCCCGCATGCGGGTCACCCGGCCCAGCGCCCATTCGAGTCGCCGGTCGTCACTCAGATGGACGCCTCGGGCGGCCAGTTCCGTGACCCGGTGGAGAACGGCCAGCACCAGCCGGTGGCGCAGCCCGGCCTGTAGCTGGGAGGCCAGCATGCGAAGTACTGCGCGCTCCAGCGCATCGGAATGCTCGAGGCTGGTGACTCCATAGTGGGCCAGCGCCTCCTTCACCAGATCGAGGAATTCGTCCTCGATGCCGACCCCCCCAGCGTGCATGCGGCGGACGTACATGCGAAGACGTGCGTTGTTGCTCGGGCCGAGTTCGCCGCCCACCGACGCGCCGGGCGCGCGAATGAAGAGTTGATCGACATCGGCGAAGGCCTCGAGCTCACGCCGGATCTCGGCGAGTTCCCTCAGGAAGGCCTCGGAAAGATCCTCGGGAAGCGGTGCATCGAGGAAAGACGCGAGCTTCTCAGCACGTTCTTCGTTGGCGTCGTAACCCAGGAGGACCCGGCGCACCTCGCCGCGAACGGTCTCGATGGCGGCACGGCGGCGGTCGGGATCGGTTCGGTCGGCGCCCACCAGGTCCGGCTGACCGCCGGCGAACAGGGGCGAGAGAGAGTCGGGCACTTCGATGAGTTCGAGGCGTCCGGCCGTGGCGGTGTCGTCGTGGTCATCGGATGCGGGATCGATGACGAGCAAGACGTCGCCTGCGGCGACCTGCTGGCCTTTCCGCACGCGCACCTCGGTCACCATACCCGAGACGGGCGAGTCGAAGCCGATCTCGGTCTTCATGGCTTCGAGGACGCCCAGGGTCTGGCCCGACTGCACCCGGTCGCCGGGCTCGACGTGGATGGTGACCACGATGGCCGGCGTTCCGGCGCGCACGTGGCCGGCACTCTGGTTGCTGAAGTAGTGGGGGCGGCCCTCGACTTCGACGCGAAGCCCGGATTCGGTGGCATCGTAGACGACGCGCAGGGTGCGATCGCCGATCCGTAGTCGCGCCGTGTGCTGACCCTCCTCGCGCAGCGCCGCCTCGACCACCCGATCGTCACAGTGGATCCGGTAGCGCCACGATCCAACGGCGAAGACCTCGAGCCGGTAGGACTCGCCGTGATGGGTGAGATCGATCTGCTGGCCCCCTGACGGGGGAACCCGGTCGGCCGCGATGTTCGACGTGTCGGCGTAGAAGTTGATGCGCGCCGCCTGACGGGCGTTCTGGTAGGAGAGGATGCCGGCCGCCACCAGGGCTTCGACGGCGAACTCGCGCTTGGGGCCCTGCTCGGCCACGAAGCGGTCGAGCCACTCAGTGTCGACGCCGCCTCTCCGGTAGTCGTCGGATGCCAGCACGTCCAGCAGGAATCCCTTGTTGGTTGCGCCGCCCTCGATGACGAGATCGAAGTCGAGGAGCGCACAGGCGAGCTGGGCCCGGGCTTCCTCACGGTCCTTGCCGCTGGCGATTACCTTGGCGATCAGCGAGTCGAACGAAGCGGGTACGGTGCTGCCCGCCGTCACACCGGTGTCGATGCGGACTCGTGGTCCCAAGGCCGGATCGAAGCGCGCGATGCGGCCGGGTGCCGGCAAGAACCCGGCGTCGGGATCTTCGGCGCAGACTCTCGCCTCGATCGCGACCCCGCGCTGAACGAAGACCAGCCCTTCGAGCGATTCGCCGCGCGCGATGCGGATCTGGATCTCTACGAGATCTACGCCGGTGATGGCTTCGGTGATGCCGTGCTCCACTTGGAGACGCGGATTCATCTCGAGGAACGCGAAGCTGTCTCCCGAGACCAGGTACTCGACGGTTCCGACGCCGTGGTAGCTCACCGACCGAGCGATCTTGACCGCCGATGACTCGATGTTTTCGAGCAGCTCCTGGCTCACGCCCGGGGGCGGTGTCTCCTCGAGCAGCTTCTGGTGTCGACGCTGCACCGAGCAGTCGCGGCAGCCCAGGGCGACGACGAAGCCGTGCTCGTCGGCCACGATCTGGACCTCGATGTGGCGACCGCCCGTCACCTTCTGTTCGATGAAGAGTCGGTCGTCACCAAATGCTCCAGCGGCTTCCGACGCAGCGGAGCGGAAGGCCTCAGCCAGATCCGCCGGATGCTCGACCATGCGGATGCCGCGTCCGCCGCCGCCCGACGAGGCCTTTACGACCAGCGGATAGCCGAGCTTCTCGCCTTGGACGGCTGCTTCTTCTTCGTTGGCGACGACGCCGCCACTCCAGGGCGTGACCGGAACGCCCGCCGCCTCGGCGATCCGCTTGGACGAGATCTTGTCGCCGAGTCGCTGCATGGCATCCGGGCTCGGTCCCAGGAAGAGGATGCCGGCCCGTTCGAGTTTTTCGACAAAGGCCGGGTCTTCGGCCACGAAGCCCCATCCGGGCCAGACGGCGTCGACGCGCGCGCGCTTGAGCGCCTCCAGCAGGCCTTCGTGATCCAGGTAGGCCTGGGCCTCGTTGCCGTCTTCGGAGGCGAGCAGGAAGGACTGGTCGGCGTGCCGCACGAAGGGCGCGTCCCGATCGACACGGGTGTAGAGCGCGACCACTTCCAGGCGCGAGCCTTCAGCCGCTCGCAGTGCCTTGACGGCCCGGATGCACCGCATGGCGGCTTCGCCACGGTTCACGATGGCCAGGCGCTGGATGGTCCTCGAGGCGGTCACGCCGTGACTCCGAGGTCGCACGCAAACGCGACGTAGCGGCCGTGGTGCGAAAGCGAGAGATCCAGATGGCGGTTCCAACCCTCGACTTCCAGGCGCGGGACGCGTCCGGTGCGGAGCACGCGGAGGCCCGACTCGGGCAGGCCCAGTTTCTGGGCCAGGTTGCGAATGGTGAGTGTGCGAACGGCTCGCGATGCGTTCGGACGCTCACTCGCTTCGACGCCAGTGACGATCTCCGACCGGGAGCCGGACAGCGTCGCGACGGCATGAACGAGATCCCCGACGACGGTGACTTCGACCCGAAGCCGATCGCCTTCGTGCTCGACCGTTCCCCGCAGCCTGTCGTCGAGGCTCACCTCGAATCGCGAAGGTGAGAAGAGGGTCGAGGGGTCGGACTGCTTGCGGAGCTTGTAGGCCGCTTCCTTGGCCGCCCACAGGATCCAGCGCAAGCGGTCGGGGGCTCTCCTTTGGAGCGCGGCTCTCCTTTGGAGAGCTTGGCGCTCCAAAGCGCTGAAGACGCGCTGGTCGAAGCGCGGATGGAGCGGACTGTTTCGGACCTCTGCTTCGGCGAGGTCGACGACGTCATTGCCGACCATCGAAGTATTCCCGCTCCATTTCGGCCAGCTGGTTGAGGACCTGACTCGAGATATCGACCGAGGCTCGCATGCCGCGCTGATCCGTCTTGGGCTCAAAGGACCGGACGAGGATCTCGAAATGCTCGCCCCGAGCCGGCGTGTCGGTCCAGACTTTCTGTCCGTCGCCGCGTAGGTAGACGCACAGGACGCGGCAACCGGGGAGATTCTTCACCAGTCGTCCCACACCGTAGGTGACCGCCTCGGTGTCGACACGGTTCTTGCGGCTACGGCCGCCTTCGGGGAACACCAGGGCCACCTCGCCCTTGGACAGCATGTAGAGAATGCGGTTCAGCGTGTTGCCCACGGCTCGACGGTCGCCGCCTCGATCTACGGGCACGCACTTCATCACGTAGACGAGGACGCGCTTCCACCAGGTGCTGGCGAAGTGCTCGCGATCGGGCGTGTTCCATGCCAGGGCGCCGTAGTCTGTGATGTAGGTCCATGGGGATCCGAGTGCACAGGCGATGGCGAAGGAGTCGAGCATCGTGAGGTGGTTGGCACAGATCAGGATGGGAGCCTCGGACTCGCGGCGAAGCCGCCGGAACTCCCGCCGGGCCTCTGCTGCGCCCCGGATTCGCCAGCGGAATCCGAGATGCATGATCGCCGTGCACACGGGGACCCAGAGGGGCGCAGTGATGCGCCCCACCCATCGCTGGAGCAACAGCGATCGGCGGTCTTCCGATGTGAGAGACGATGCGGCCAAGACGGGCCTAGCTGGCCTTCTCGAGGATCAGATTGACGCAGTCTCCGACCGTGTTGACCAGGTCCACGTCTTCGTCCGGGATCTCGATATCGAACTCGTCCTCGAATGCCAGCACGACGTCGACCAGACGGGCCGAGTTGACCTTGAGATCGTCGAGGATGTTCGTGGTGTCGCTCACGCCGTCGAGGGCTTTCATGTTCTTTACATGCGGCGTCAGGATCTTCACGACCTTTTCAAATGCTTCTTGGCGCTCCATCTGCGTTCTCTCCTGTTTCTGTTTGTGGCGTTGCCGCGCCATCCATCAGTTCATGTTCCAGGGGGGCTATCGGGAACCGTTCAGGGTGAAGGCCTCAGCCTTCCCATTTCTTGAAAACGATGCAGGCATTCACGTCTCCGAAGCCGAATCCCGCCTTGACCGCGACCCTCAAGTCGGGCAGCTCGCGGAGCTGATGAGGGATCGAGGCGGCGTAGGGTTCGATCTCGGGGTGTACGTCTTCGCAGTTGATCGACGGGTGGATGTATCCGCCCTTCAACATCAGGATGGTCGCCACCGCCTCGATGGCTCCGGCAGCGCCGAGTGCGTGACCGATCATCGATTTGGTCGACGTGATGGGGGGGAGGGTCTCCGGCGTGCACTCCAGGGCCTTCGCCCAGGCGGATAGTTCCCGGGGATCGGCACCCGTCGCCGTCAAATGTCCGTTGATGGCACCGACCTCCGCAGGAGCGATGCCGGCCGAATCGAGGGCCAGGCGCACACAGCGTCGGACGCTCTCGGGGTTCGGTGCCGTCATGCTGCCGCCACTTCGATGGCCGCCGCAATTGATGCCAGCCCCGGCGACTTCCGCATGGATGCGCGCACCGCGTTCGCGGGCGCTGTCGAGACTCTCGAGCATGACGGCGCCCCCCCCGGCTGCCGGGATGAAGCCACCAGCGCTGGCGCTCATGGGCCGCGATGCCTTCTCGGGCTCTTCGTTGAAGCCACGACACAGCACGCGCATGGAGTCGAAGCCGCCCCAGATGTAGCGGCTGGCGCCCTCGGCGCCGCCACAGATCATGCGCTTGGCGGCGCCTCGGCGGATGCGCTCGAATCCGTTGGCGATGGCTTCACTTCCTGTGCTGCACGCGCTCGAGTTGGTCGTGACCTGGTTGCCGAGGGCCAGCAAGCCGGAGACGCGCGCGGAGATACCGCTGGCCATCACCTGCTCGACCACGGTGCTTCCCAGCCGTCGCACCTTTCCGGCATTGATCAGGGGGACGACCTTCTCGGCGATGGTGTCCATGCCGCCGATCCCGGTGCCGAGGATGGCGCCCGTGTCCCAGTCGACCTCGTCGCTGTCGGCGGTGGGACGCTCGAAACCGGCGTCGGTCCAGGCGTCGACGGCCGCGATGGAGGCGAGGCGGTGCCCCGAGTTCATGGCGAGCAAGACGTCGGAATCGAACATCGACTCGGCGATCTCGTCGACGCCCTGGGGCACGCCGGCGACGCGACAGCCGAAACCGCTCTCCTGCATGGCGGCGTTGGCGCGCAGGCCCGACTGCCCCTTGCGGATGGCCATCTCGAAATCGGCGATGCCATTGCCGTTGGGTGCAATGACGCCAAGCCCCGTTACCACTACGCGCTGCGTCATTTTGGCACTCCCATGCCCGATAGAAAGCCGGAGCAGACCAGCGTGCCATCTTCCAGCTTCATTTCGACCTCGGATCGCAGCTTCCGTCTCCGAAAAAACACCTTGCGGGCGCTGATTTCCACGCGGTCTCCGGGGGTTACGATGCCGCTGAAGTCGACCTGGACGTCGGTGAACACCGTGACGAGCTTGTTCAGCTCGTCAATCGAACCCTCTTTGGCGAGCAGATAGATTCCCAGGGCCACGACCCCTACCTGGGCCATGCTCTCCACGAGCAACACGCCGGGTGTCACGGGGTTGCTGGGGAAATGGCCGCGGTAGAAGTCCGCGTCTGGCCTCCAAGTGTAGGTCGCCTCGATGCCATCGTCGCCCAGTTTCACGATCTCGTCGATGAATCGAAACGGCTCCTGCTGAGGGATACGCTCAAGAACCTGTACCGGTGTCAGCACGGTGCTCATCGTTCCAGCTTTCCGCCCTTGGCGTTCTGAGACATATGGGGATAGTCCGGGTAGGACAGGTCCCGGAAGAGGCCCACCTTGGCGCTCTTGAGGGTGTAGATCGGCTCGTCGTCCACGAAGAGCGTGGCGTCGCCGATGGCCATCGCTGCGCCGGAGCCCGGCAACTGGGTGTAGCGGCGGATGTCGACCTCGTAGCGGATCAAACGGTCGTGGGGGCGAATCTGGCCAAAGAACTCGATCTCGCCGCAGCCCAGGGCGCGTCCCGCACCGGTGCCGCCGGCCCAGTTGCAGAAGAAGCCAATCAGCTGCCAGACGCCGTCGACACCGAGACAGCCGGGTTGCACCGGGTCGCCGATGAAATGGCACTGAAAGAACCAGTCATCGAGGTGCACGTCGCGTTCGCCCACGATGCGACCCTTGTTTCCCTTGCGCTCGACCTTCGTCACGCGATCGAGCATCAGCATCGGGGGTGCAGGCAACCTTGCAGCGAAGTGCTCGGGCGGATCCTCGATGAGGTTTCCGTAGGCGAACGCCAGCAGGTCGTTCTTGTTGAAGCTTTCGCGTCCGAGAAACTCGGCGTACTTCATTCCTGTTCTCCGAAGCGCAGCATGTAGCTGGCCCAGGTGAGGCCTGCGCCGACCCCAATCACGGCGACATCGTCGTGCGACTCCCACTTCTCCCAGTTTTGGGAGAGGACCGAGGCCGAGCTGGCCGCACCCGTGTTGCCGAACCATTCGACGTTCATGTGATGGCGCTCGGGCGGGATGTCGCAGCGATGGCAGACGTTTTCGAGCATTCGAAGATTGGCCTGGTGGCCGATGAAGTGGAGCGGGCGGTTCTCGTCGCCGAACTGCTCGTTGATCCGTGCATACTCTTTGCCGGTCTCGCGAATGGCAAACGCCTGCACGGTTCGTCCTTCTTGGGAGAAGTGTCGTTCGCGTGGGACCACGACCTTCTCGAACGCCGTCGGTCGTGAATTCAACGATGCTCCCAGGATCTGCGCCCGGCCCGGTACCTTGGTGGATAGGACGGCGGCGGCCGCGGCGTCACCCCACAGAACCGAAGCGGCCCGGTCGCTGTAGTCCACGGTCTTGGTCAAGCTGTCGGGCGCAACCACGAGCACATAGGCCGGGAGCTGATCTGGGTCCATCATCGAGAGCATTCGGATCTGGGCCAGGAAACTGGTGCACGCGGAGTTCACATCCCAGCAAGGCACGTCGATCTGCAGGCGGTGCGCGATGGTGC